>ERZ778021.2771-NODE-2771-length-14455-cov-4.813403_pt1 | contig 14455 bp, 13 predicted proteins | sample MGYA00375751_ERZ778021 | MGnify/ENA primary metagenome ERZ778021 (study PRJEB29350, sample SAMN05389814) | bioreactor metagenome | isolation source: Thiocyanate stock bioreactor | place: South Africa: University of Cape Town | collected 2013-08-29 ... | reverse complement strand
TCATCCTGGACGAGGCCCAGAACACCACCTCCATGCAGATGAAGATGTTCCTGACACGCCTCGGCGAGAACTCGCGCATGATCGTCACCGGCGACCCGACCCAGATCGACCTGCCGCCGAACACCCGCTCCGGCCTCGTGGAAGCGCTGCGCGTACTGGACGGGGTGCCCGGCATCGTCACCGTGCGCTTCAACGAGGGCGACATCGTGCGCCACCCGCTGGTGACCGAGATCGTGAAGGCCTACGACCGCGACGGCAAGGTCGCCCGCGGCCTGGGCGCCGAAGGGTGACGGCCGCTGTCTGAGACATCGCCTATGCCAACCGGGCAGATACTCCTTGCCGCGCCGCTCGACATCGACCTCGTCGTCGAGGCGGGAGGGTGGCCTGCGCAGGAAAGGCTGGAGGAACTGGTCGCGCGCGCCGCGGCGGCGGCCTTCGCGGAGGTGGGGGCCGGGCGCGGCGGCCGGTCGGAGCTGAGCGTCGTCTTCACCGACGATGCCGCGATCCGCGAGCTGAACGCCGGCTGGCGCGGCAAGGACAAGCCCACCAACGTCCTGTCCTTTCCCGCTTTCCCGGAGACGAGGGAGGGCCCTCTGCCGCCGATGCTGGGCGACATCGTGCTGGCCGCCGGGACGGTGGCGCGGGAGGCCGCACTGGAAGGCAAGCCCGTCGAGAACCATATCACCCATCTGGTGGTGCACGGCCTGCTGCATCTGCTCGGCTACGACCACGAGATCGACATGCAGGCGGAGGAAATGGAAGCTGTTGAGCGCGCGGCGCTGGCCAGGCTTGCCATTCCCGATCCCTATGCGTAACTAAAAGTCTGCAACCAACCGGACCGAGATGACCGAGAAACCAGAGACTGCCGCCCGTTCCGACGCAGGCAGCGCGCCAAAGGCTTCCGGGAAGCCTGAAGAAGACCCGAGTTCGAGTACCAGGTCCGGCGCGGCGCCGGCCGAAGCGTCGCCAGCCGGACCCTCCCTGTTCGAGCGCGTGCTCGGGCTGTTCAGGCACCGCAACGGCACCAGCCTGCGCGAGGAGATCGCGGACGCGCTGGCCGAAACCGAAGGCGGCGCCGAATCCTTCTCGCCCGGCGAGCGCGCCATGCTCAACAACATCCTGCGGCTGCGCGAGGTGCGCGTCGAGGACGTGATGGTGCCGCGCGCCGACATCGAGGCGGTGGAGATCGGCACGAAGCTCGGCGATCTGCTGGGCGTCTTCGAATCCTCCGGCCATTCGCGCATGCCGGTCTATGCCGAAACGCTGGACGACCCGCGCGGCATGGTCCACATCCGCGACGTGCTCGCCCACATCAACCGCGTCGCCCGCGCCAGGAAGGGCCGTGTCAGCCGCAAGGCGCCCGTCGCGGCCCAGCTCGACCTCACCCGCGTCGACCTTTCGCGCACCATCGGCGAGCTCGAACTCATCCGCCCGGTGCTGTTCGTGCCGCCCTCCATGCTGGCCTCCGACCTGATGGGCCGCATGCAGGCCACCCGCACGCAGATGGCGCTGGTCATCGACGAATATGGCGGCACCGACGGCCTGGTCTCGCTGGAAGACATCGTCGAGATGGTGGTGGGCGACATCGAGGACGAGCACGACGAGGACGAGCCGATGATCACGCGCATCGGCGACGGCGTGTTCGTGGTCGACGGCAAGGCCGAGATCGACGACGTGGCCAGGATGATCGGCGAGGATTTCGCAGCCGGCGAGCATGGCGAATCCGTCGACACCATCGGCGGCATGATCTTCAACACGCTGGGCCGGGTTCCCACCCGCGGCGAGGTGGTGCAGGCCATTCCCGGCTTCGAGTTCCATGTGCTCGATGCCGACCCGCGCCGCGTCAAGCGCGTGCGCATCGTGCAGAGCCAGAAGGCCGGCCGCCGCCGTTCCGCCACCCGCGCCGAGCAGGCGTGAGGCCGCCGCGAGACCACGCGGCCTGTTTGGTGACGCCGGCTCAAGCTGCTAAAACCGCACCCGGCGATCAGCCACCTGATTCGCGGGATGCGGGGGCCCGATGCAGCGCCTTGCCGGCCGTATAATTCTGCTGTGGGGTTGGCAGCGGGCGTTCGTAGCCTTTCTGGCGGGGGCGCTGGCCGTGCTCGGCCAGGCCCCCTTCGATTTCTTCGCCGCCTGTTTCGTTTCCTTCCCCGTGCTCGTGCTGCTGCTCGACGGCGCGACGGCCGAACCCGGCGCCGGGCCGCTCGGGCGCCTGAAGCCGGCCTTCGCGGTGGGCTGGTGGTTCGGCTTCGGCTATTTCCTCGCCGGCCTGTGGTGGATCGGCGGCGCGCTGCTGGTCGAGGCCGACAGCTTCGCCTGGGCCATGCCTCTGGCCGTGGTCGGCATCCCGCTGATGCTCGCCTTCTTCTACGGCTTCGCCGCGGCGGTCGCGCGGCTGATGTGGAGCGACGGCATCGGCCGCATCGCCGCCGTCGCCTTCGGCTTCGCGCTGGCCGAATGGCTGCGCGGCTTCCTGTTCACCGGCTTTCCTTGGAATGCCGTCGGCTATGCCGCGATGCCGGTGCCGCTGATGATGCAGGCCGTTTCGCTGGTGGGCATGAACGGCATGAACGCGCTGGCCGTCTTCGTCTTCGCCATGCCCGCCCTGCTTGCCGGGAGCCGCCACCTGCGGCTCGGCGCGGCGCTGGCGGTGCTGATCGTGGCGGCCGATCTCGGCTTCGGCTATCTGCGGCTGGCGGCGCCGGAGCCGCCCGCATCCCGCCATCTCGACGTCCGCATCGTCCAGCCCTCGGTCGACCTGTCGGAGAAGTGGGACGCCTCGGTGCGCGACCGCATCTTCGCTGCCATGCTGGCGCTGTCTTCCGAGCCGCCGCAGAGGGGCGACGAGAAGCCGCAGCTTATCCTGTGGCCGGAAACGGCGGTGCCGTTCCTGTTCACGGAGCGGCCGCAGGCGCTGACCGCCATCGGCGACATGCTCTCGGACGGCCAGATGCTGCTTGCCGGCGCCATCCGCGAGGAGAGCGCGGCGACCGCGGGGGGAGAAGCGCGCTACTACAACTCCGTCGTCGCCATCGACGACAAGGGCGAGATCGTCGACGCGGTGGACAAGGTGCATCTGGTCCCCTTCGGCGAATATCTGCCTTTCGAGCGCCTGCTCTCCCGCCTGGGCATAGAGCAGTTCGTGGCGGGGCCGATGTCGCTTTCGGCGGGCAGCAGCCGCCATTTGGTGACGCTTCCGGGGGGCATCCGGGCGGCCCTGTTCGTCTGTTATGAAGTCATCTTTCCCCAATTGGTGGGAGTTGACGTAGCGTCAGGCGAGCTTATTGTGAACGTCACGAACGACGCATGGTTCGGCGACACGCCCGGCCCGTATCAGCACTTCAGGCAGGCTCAGGTTCGCGCAGCGGAAAACGGGCTGCCGCTGTTGCGGGCGGCCAACAACGGCATTTCCGCCGTCGTGGATTCCCGGGGACGTGTTGTCGATGCTTTGACGATCGATGCGAGGGGGGTGATCGATGTGCGTGTGCCGATTGGGGTGCGGGACGGCGTTTCGGCCGGTCGACGGAGCATCAACGGCTTCGCCATAATGATCCTGCTGGCCGCGACGGCACTGGTCGCGATCGTCGGAGCGAAGCTGCGGATGAATTGACAGCCTATATATTAGAAACTCATATTGCAGGCGCTGGAAATCGGCGAGGACGGCGGCCTGTTGCACGAGGGTGTGGCCGCCGCCTTTCGTTCGAGCCCAATAACACAAGAAGCCGGAACAATTCGGCGAGGAAAATATGGCTGAAGACAACAAGAAGAAACCGAACCCGATCGACACGCATGTCGGGAGCCGCATCCGGCTCAGGCGCAATATGCTGGGCATGAGCCAGGAAAAACTGGGCGAGAGCCTAGGCATCACGTTCCAGCAGATCCAGAAATACGAGAAGGGCACCAACCGGGTGGGCGCCAGCCGCCTCCAGGCCATCGCTTCGATCCTGGGCGTGCCGGTGGCGTTCTTCTTCGAGGACGCGCCCGGCCAGGAACCGGCCGGAAACCGCGGCTTCGCCGAAGACAGTTCCATGGCCTACGCCGCCGAATTCTGCTCGACCACGGAGGGGCTGCAGCTCAACCGCGCCTTCGTGCGGATCACCGATCCCAAGGTGCGCCGCAGGATCATCGATCTCGTGAAAACCCTCTCCGACGAGGAAGGCGACTAAAAAAGCCTTTCGGCGTCGGAGCCGTTCGCGGGCAGGAAATCGCGCCCGGGGCCGGGGTTGCGTGCCGGGCATGTCGTGCTGCGAACTTGCCGGGAAAGAATCTTCCCGGCAGGGCCCGGATTCGAGAGGCCCGGCCGGAGGGCCCGCTTGACGAAACCGGCGCGGCGCGGCTAACACGTTGCCCGCCAGGATCGGCCGGAGGCCGATCGCCTTCAAGAGGGGACACCCGTGACGCGGCAAAACTATCTCTTCACCTCGGAATCCGTGTCCGAGGGCCATCCCGACAAGGTTTGCGACCGCATCTCCGACGAGATCGTCGATCTGGTCTATCGCGAGGCGCGCAAGACCGGCATGGACCCCTGGAAAGTGCGTGTCGCCTGTGAGACGCTGGCCACCACCAATCGCGTCATCATCGCCGGCGAGGTCCGGGTCCCGGAAACGCTGCTGAAGAAGGACAAGGACGGCAAGGTCCTCGAGGACGCGGCCGGCCATCCCGTCGTCAATCCGTCCAAGTTCCGTTCCGTGGCGCGCAAGGCCATCCGCGACATCGGCTACGAGCAGAACGGCTTCCACTGGAAGACCGTCAAGATCGACGTGCTGCTGCACGGCCAGTCGCCCGACATCGGCCAGGGCGTCGACAACGCCGCCGACCGCCAGGGCGAGGAGGGAGCGGGCGACCAGGGCATCATGTTCGGCTATGCCTGCCGCGAGACGCCCGACCTGATGCCGGCGCCGATCTACTACAGCCACAAGATCCTCGAAGTTCTGGCCGCCGCCCGCCACAAGGGCGAGGGCGAGGTCGCCCGGCTCGGCCCCGACGCCAAGAGCCAGGTGACGGTGCGCTACATCGACGGCAAGGCGGCGGAAGTCACCCAGATCGTGCTTTCCACCCAGCATCTGGACGACAGCTGGGATTCGAAGAAGGTGCGCCAGGTGGTCGAGCCCTATATCCGCGAGGCGCTGGGCGAGCTGAAGATCGCGCCGGACTGCAACTGGTACATCAACCCGACGGGCAAGTTCGTCATCGGCGGGCCGGATGGCGACGCGGGCCTGACCGGCCGTAAGATCATCGTCGACACCTATGGCGGCGCGGCCCCGCATGGCGGCGGTGCCTTCTCCGGCAAGGACACCACCAAGGTGGATCGCTCGGCCGCCTATGCGGCGCGCTACCTGGCCAAGAACGTGGTGGCGGCCAAGCTTGCCGACCGCTGCACCATCCAGCTTGCCTACGCCATCGGCGTGGCCCAGCCGCTGTCCATCTATGTGGATCTGCACGGCACAGGCAGGGTCGACCCGGCGACGCTGGAGCGGGCGCTGCGCGAGGTCATGGACCTGTCGCCCAGCGGCATCCGCCGGCATCTCGACCTGAACCGGCCCATCTACGCCAAGACCTCCGCCTACGGCCATTTCGGCCGCAAGCCGGGCCGCGACGGCTCCTTCTCCTGGGAGAAGACCGATCTGGTCAAGGCGATCCGGGATGCGGTCTCGCGGGAAGAGGCGCTCGCCGCCTGACCGCGAATCCATGGCATCCGAGACAAGGCGCAGCCGGGCGAGCGAGGCTTTCTTCGGCCGCCGGCACGGCAAGACGGTGCGTCCGCAGCAGGCGGTCGCGCTGCAGGCCGGGCTCGCCCGCTATCGTCTCGATCTTTCCGTGGCGCCGCCGGCCGACCTGACCGGATTGTTTTCGGCGCATGTGTCGGAGGTGCGGCTGGAGATCGGCTTCGGCGGCGGCGAGCATCTCCTGCACGAGGCCGCCGCGCATCCGGGCGTCGGCTTCATCGGTGTCGAGCCCTTCGTCAACGGCATGGCCAAGCTGATGCGGGCGCTGGAACCGCAGCCGCTTCCCAATCTGCGCGTCTACGACGACGACGCCGTGCGCCTGCTGGATTGGCTGCCGCCGGCCTCGCTCGCCGGCATCGACCTTCTCTATCCCGATCCGTGGCCCAAGAAGCGCCACTGGAAGCGGCGCTTCGTCGGGCAGGCCAACCTCGACCGCTTCGCGCGGGCATTGAGGCGCGGCGGCCGCTTCCGCTTCGCCTCCGACATCGACGGCTACGTCAACTGGACCCTGCAGCATTGCCGCGCCCACGGCGCCTTCGAATGGCAGGCGCAGGAGGCCGCCGACTGGCACCGCCCCTATGAAGGCTGGCCGGGAACCCGCTACGAGGCCAAGGCCCTGCGCGAGGGCCGGCGTCCGGCCTACCTGACTTTCGTCAGAACCTGAGCGGACAACCGCTGCCCGCCGCCCTGTGCGCAATGCCCGGGGGCGCGGTTGACAAGCTGTCGCACCCCACGCTTATCTGTCATCCGACCGCACCGCCTCGGCTCCCCTGAAACGATGTGGAAGATGAAGCGATGTGGAAGAACGCCGGCGACCACGAGCGCGGCACACCGTCTGCATCCGCAGGCGCAGAAAGATTGCACCGGAGGAGGAAGTCCCATGCGCAAGCTGCTGTTCACCGTCGCCGCCGTCGCCGTGCTGGCGGCCGGCAATGCCTTTGCCGCCGAATACAAGATCATGGCGCCGGCCGCGCCCGGCGGCGGCTGGGACCAGACGGCGCGCACCATGCAGACCGTCCTGCAGGATGAAAAGATCGCCGACAGCGTGCAGGTCAACAACGTGCCGGGCGCCGGCGGCACCATCGGCCTCGCCCAGTTCGTCAACCAGGCCAAGGGCGACCCCTCGCAGCTCATCGTCGGCGGCTACGTCATGGTGGGCGCCATCCTCACCAACGCCTCGCCGGTCACCCTCGACCAGGTGACGCCCATCGCCCGCCTCACCGGCGAATACGAGGCGCTGGTCGTGCCCGCCGCCTCCGACATCAAGGACTTGGCCGGGCTGGTGGAGAAGCTCAAGGCCGATCCCGGCTCCGTTTCCTGGGGCGGCGGCTCGGCCGGCGGCACCGACCACATCACCGCCGGGCTGATCGCCAAGGCCGTCGGCGTCGATCCGACCAAGGTCAACTACATCGCCTTTGCCGGCGGCGGCGAGGCGCTGGCGGCCATCCTCGGCGGCCAGGTCACCGCCGGCATCTCCGGCTATGGCGAGTTCGAATCGCAGATCAAGGCGGGCCAGCTCCGCATCATCGGCATCTCCAGCGACGAGCGGGTCGAGGGCATCGACGCCCCGACCTTCAAGGAAGCCGGCGTCGACGTGGCGATCCAGAACTGGCGCATGGTTGCCGCGGCGCCCGGCATCACCGACGAGCAGAAGGCCGCCATCGGCGCCGACATCGAAAAGATGGCGAAGTCGAAGTCGTGGCAGGATGCGCTCGCCGCCAAGGGCTGGGCCGACACCTATCTGGCCGGCGACGACTTCAAGGCGCAGCTTGCCGAGGACGTCTCCGCCACCACCGCTATCCTGAAAGACGTCGGCCTCGTCAAATGAGCGCCGACGGCCCGTCGCCCGTCCGGCGCGGCCCCGACCGGCCGGCCCTGGTCATCGCGGCCGCGCTGGCCGTCGTCGCGGTGGTCATCGCCTGGAGCACGGCCAATATGGGCGGCGCCGGCGCCTATTCGCGCGTCGGCCCCACCGCCTTTCCCTACGCGATCGCGGCGGTGCTGTTGATCCTGGCGGTCTGGACCGCGTTCGCGGCGGTGCGCAACGACTTTCCCGAGCGCGAGCCGCAGAAGGTCGGGCCCGTCATGTGGATCGTCGGCGGCCTCGCCGCGCAGATGCTGCTGCTGCACGCCGCCGGCTTCTCGATCGCCACGGGGCTGCTTTTCGCGGCCACCGCGCGCGGCTTCGGGCGCGGCCCGCTGTGGCTGACGGTGCCGGTCGGCATCGTCTTGTCCCTCGTCGTCTGGGTGATCTTCTCCAAGGGGCTGCAATTGTCGCTGCCGGCAGGGCCGCTGGAGCGGCTGCTGTAATCGCGAAGGGGTGAGGCATGGAAACATTCGCCCTTCTGGCGCAGGGCTTCCTGGTCGCCCTGGAGCCGACCAACCTGCTCTACGCGCTGATCGGCGTCACGCTCGGCACCGCCGTGGGCGTGCTGCCCGGCATCGGCCCGGCGCTCACCGTCGCGCTGCTCCTACCCGTTACCTACAAGCTCGATCCCGCCGGCTCGCTCATCATGTTCGCCGGCATCTACTATGGCGGCATGTATGGCGGCTCCACCACCTCCATCCTGCTCAACACGCCGGGGGAAAGCGCTTCCATCGTCACCGCGCTCGAAGGCAACAAGATGGCCCGCAAGGGCAGGGGCGGCCCGGCGCTGGCCACCTCGGCCATCGGCTCCTTCGTCGCCGGCCTGATCGCCACCATGGGCCTGGCGCTGATCGCGCCGTGGATCGTGAAGTTCGCGCTCTCCTTCGGGCCGGCCGAATATTTCGCGCTGATGGTGCTGGCCTTCATGACCGTCTCGGCCGCCTTCGGCGATTCGACCCTGCGCGGCCTGACCGCCCTGTTCATCGGGCTGGCGCTCGGCCTGATCGGCATCGACCTGCAGACCGGCCAGGCGCGGCTGGCCTTCGGCATTCCCGACCTGCTCGACGGCATCGAGGTGACGACGCTGGCGGTGGCTTTGTTCGCCATCGGCGAGACGCTGAGCGTGGCCGCCTCGCACGCCAGCGGCGAGGAACGCATCGAGCCGGTCAAGGGCTCGGTATGGATGAACAGGGAAGACTGGGCGCGCTCGTGGAAGCCCTGGCTGCGCGGCACGGCGATCGGCTTCCCGATCGGCGCCATGCCGGCCGGCGGCGCCGAGATCGGCACCTTCCTCTCCTATTCTGTGGAAAAGCAGCTCGCGGCCAAGCCGGAGGAATTCGGCCACGGCGCCATCGAGGGCGTCGCCGGCCCGGAGGCCGCCAACAACGCCTCGGCCGCCGGCACGCTGGTGCCTCTGCTCACGCTCGGCCTGCCGACGACGGCGACCGCGGCCATCATGCTGGCCGGCTTCCAGCAGTTCGGCCTGCAGCCGGGGCCGCTGCTGTTCGCCAACAATTCCTCGCTGGTGTGGGGCCTGATCGCCAGCCTGCTGGTGGCGAATTTCATGCTGCTGGTGCTCAACCTGCCGCTGATCGGCCTGCTTTCCATCCCGCGGCCATGGCTCTATGCCGGCATCCTGGTCTTCGCCACTTTGGGCACCATCGGCGCCAACCCGTCCGTGTTCGAACTGGGCATGCTGCTGGCCTTCGGCGTGCTGGGCTATGTGCTGCGGCTGTTCGGCTATCCGATCGCGCCGGTGGTCGTCGGCCTGATTCTCGGGCCGCTGGCCGAGCAGCAGTTGCGCCGCGCCCTTGCCATCAGCCAAGGCGACCCGACGGTGCTGGTGCACTCGCCGATTTCCATCGTGCTCCTGCTGCTTGCGGCGTCCGCGGTGATCGTTCCGCTGGTCCTGCGGGCGCGGGGGCGGGGCAAGGTGCTGGCCCAGCTCGCCTCCGACGAGGACTGACGCCTCGCCTCAGAACCGGCGGATGCGGCTGAAGCCTTCGGGGTCGATGCCGAGCCTGCGCAGCACGTCGGCCGGCGGCTGATAGCCCCGGCGCACGGCCGAGGCGGCCACAGCGGCGTCGCCCAGCAGCGACAGCACTTCCTGGAACCCGGAGAAAGGACGGCGCATGGGGATGTTCCTTCTATATTGCACTGCAACATAGATAGGGATCGCACACGGCTGGCGCCAGCGCTTCCGGGCAGGGCAGCCATGCGGCGCGCGCATGGGGCGGTCCGCCGGTCGCCGCCGGGCCGAGGCATATACCGTGGGGCTTGAAAACCATGGGCTGCTGGTTTATGTAACGTGCAAATTCTTGGTCGGCATGACGAAGAGTGGGTCCTTCCGGTCCCGCTCTTTTTTGTTTCCAGCCGGCCGCAGACGGCGAGCGATGGAAGGCGCATGACGGCAAGCTTGGGCGAAACGGCCGGCGACGATCGCATCATCCGCGAGAGCGGCATCGATGCGCGCATTGCCATGATCGTGCAGCCGGTGCTCAAGGCCATGGGCTTCCGCCTGGTGCGGGTGCGCCTGTCGGGCCAGAACGGGCTGACGCTGCAGATCATGGCCGAGCGCGAGGACGGCACCATGACCGTCGAGGATTGCGAGGAGGTCAGCCGCGCCATCTCTCCGGCGCTCGACGTCGACGATCCGATCGAGAAGGCCTATCATCTGGAAGTGTCCTCGCCCGGCATCGACCGGCCGCTGGTGCGCAAGTCGGATTTCTCCGACTGGACCGGCCATCTGGTGAAGATGGAGACGGCCACGCTGGTGGCCGAGCGCAAGCGCTTCAAGGGCCGGATCGCCGAGGCCGACGCCGAGGGCGTGCTGATCCAGCGCGACCAGGCCGCCTATGGCGAGGAGCCGACGGTGCGGGTGCCCTACGAGGCCATTGCCGAGGCGCGGCTGATCCTCACCGACGACCTCATCCGCGACGCGCTGTCGAAGGACAACCGGGCGCGCAAGGAAGCGAAGAAGCGCCGTGCCGCCGATGGCGGCCCGGAAGACGCGGACGAAGCGGAAGAAAACGAAGCTGAAGATTGATCGGGCGGCGGCCGCAAGGCCGGCGGCACCGTTCAGGGAGACGGAAATGGTTGTAAGCGCCAACAGGCTCGAACTGCTCCAGATCGCCGATGCGGTCGCGCGCGAGAAGTCGATCGACAAGGGCATCGTCATCGCTGCCATGGCCGACGCCATCCAGAAGGCGGCGCGCTCGCGCTACGGCCAGGAGACCAACATCCGCGCCGACATCAACCCGAACACGGGCGAGATGAAGCTGCAGCGGCTGATGGAGGTGGTGGACACCGTCGAGGACTACGCCACGCAGATCGCGCTGTCCTCGGCGCGCGAGCGCAACCCCGACGCCCAGGTCGGCGACTTCATCGCCGAGCAGCTCCCGCCCATGGATTTCGGCCGCATCGCCGCCCAGTCGGCCAAGCAGGTCATCGTCCAGAAGGTGCGCGAGGCCGAGCGCGACCGCCAGTACGACGAATACAAGGACCGCATCGGCGAGATCGTCAACGGCACGGTCAAGCGCGTCGAATACGGCAACGTCATCGTCGACCTCGGCCGCGGCGAGGGCATCATCCGCCGCGACGAGCTGATCCCGCGCGAGAACTACAAATACGGCGACCGCGTGCGCGCCTATGTCTACGACGTGCGCCGCGAGCAGCGCGGCCCGCAGATCTTCCTGTCGCGCACCCATCCGCAGTTCATGGCCAAGCTCTTCACCATGGAAGTGCCGGAAATCTACGACGGCATCATCGAGATCAAGTCGGTGGCCCGCGACCCGGGCAGCCGCGCCAAGATCGCCGTGGTCAGCCGCGATTCCTCGATCGACCCGGTCGGCGCCTGCGTCGGCATGCGCGGTTCGCGCGTGCAGGCCGTGGTCGGCGAATTGCAGGGCGAGAAGATCGACATCATCCCGTGGTCGCCCTCGGCCGCTTCCTTCATCGTCAACGCGCTCCAGCCGGCGGAAGTCGCCAAGGTGGTGCTGGACGAGGACGCCGAGCGCATCGAGGTGGTGGTGCCGGACGACCAGCTTTCGCTGGCCATCGGCCGCCGCGGCCAGAACGTGCGGCTGGCCTCGCAGCTCACCGGCTGGGACATCGACATCCTGACCGAGCAGGAGGAGAGCGAGCGCCGCCAGAAGGAGTTCGTCGAGCGCTCCAGGCTGTTCATGGACGCGCTGGACGTGGACGAGATGGTCGGCCAGGTGCTGGCCTCCGAAGGCTTCACCAGCGTGGAGGAAGTGGCCTATGTCGAGCCCGGCGAGATTTCCTCGATCGACGGCTTCGACGAGGACACCGCCGAGGAAATCCAGACCCGCGCCCGCGAATATCTGGAGAAGATCGAGGCCGAGCAGGACGCCAGGCGCAGGGAGCTCGGCGTCCAGGACGAGCTGCGCGAGCTGCCGGGCATCACCACCGCCATGATGGTGACATTGGGCGAGGACGGCGTGAAGACCGTCGAGGACTTCGCCGGCTATGCGGTGGACGACCTCGTCGGCTGGAAGGAGCGCAAGGACGGCGAGACCAAGCTGTTCCCCGGCGTCCTGGCCGAGCATGGCGTCTCGCGCGCCGACGCCGAGCAGATGGTGCTGGCCGCCCGGCTCAAGGCCGGCTGGATCACCGAGGAGGAAGCCGACGTCGAAGCCGCGCATGCCGAAGCTGCCGGTGAGTGACGTGAGCGCCGCCGGAGCCATCGCCCGAGATGAACGATCGCACCTGCATCGTCACACGCCAGAGCGGCGAACCGGATGATCTGATCCGGTTCGTCGTCGGTCCCGATTCCGCCGTCGTTCCCGATCTCAAGCGAAGCCTGCCGGGGCGCGGTTGCTGGGTGACCGCGCAGCGCCTATATGTGGACAAGGCTGCCGCCAAGGGGCACTTTGCCCGCGCCTTCAAGCGTCAGGTGGCCGTGCCTCCCGATCTCGGCGCCATGGTCGATGCCCTGCTGGTCAGGGCAGCGCTCGGGTCGCTGGGGCTTGCCCGCAAGGCCGGGGCTGTGGCCATGGGGGCGGCCAAGGTCGAGGCCGCCGTGCGGTCGGGCAAGGCGGTTCTGGTGCTGCACGCCGTGGAAGGCGCCGAGGACGGGGTGCGCAAGATTACCCAGGCGCGCCGCGCCACGGTCCATCTCGGCGGACCTGCCATCCCTGCCTACAAACTTTTTGCCGAGGCCGAATTGGGTTTGGCATTGGGAGGCACAAATGTGATACATGCTGCCGTTCTCGCGAGTGACGCGGGCAGGGCGGTTCTGAAGCGCATGGTTGCGCTCGACCGATACCGGGGCGGCTCCCCGGACGATCTGGCAATGCTTGCGGCCGTTGCCGGCGCAGACGACGCCGCAGAGGATGTGGAATGAGCGATACGAAATCGGGTGACGACAAGACTTTGAGCGTGACGCCGAAGAAGACCCTGACGCTGAAGCGCCCCGGTGTGGAGCAGAGCACCGTGCGCCAGAACTTCTCGCATGGCCGCACGAAGTCGGTCGTGGTCGAGACCAAGCGCAAGTTCGTCAAGCCCGGCGAACGCCCGGAGCCTGCTGCCGCATCCGTCTTCGCGCCCCGTCCGGCTGCGCCCGCCCCGGCCGCGCCGGCGCCGGTCGTCCGCCAGGAGCCGCGCCGTCCGGCGCCGCCGCAGCCGGAGCGCGGCGGCATGGTGCTGAACGAGCTTTCGCGCGGCGAGATGGAAGCCCGGCGCCGGGCGCTGGAGGATTCCAAGGCCCGCGAGGTCGAGGACCGCAAGCGCGCCGTCGAGGAAGCCTCGCGCCGTGCCGAGGAAGAGGAGCGCCGCAAGCACGAGCGCGAGGAATCTGCCCGCCGCCAGGCCGAGGAAGAGGCGCGCATCCAGGCCGAGGCCGAAGCCCGCCGCCGCGCCGAGGAGGAGGCCCGCCGCCGTGCGCCGCAGGCAGCCGAGCAGGTCGCCGACGAGGATGAGGGGCAGTCGAAGCCGCGTCCGGGCCGTAGCGCCACGCCGGTGCCGCCGCGCCGCGTCGTGACGCCGGAAGTGGCCCGCCCCGCCAAGGCCAAGGGCGAAGACGACCGCCGCCGCGGCAAGCTGACGCTGAACAGCGCGCTGTCTTCCGAGGATGGCGACGCGCGCGCCCGCTCGCTGTCGGCCATGCGCCGGCGCCAGGAGAAGTTCAAGCGCGCCATGCACCAGGAGCCGCGCGAGAAGGTCGTGCGCGAGGTCGTCATTCCCGAGACCATCACCATCCAGGAACTGGCGCAGCGCATGTCCGAGCGCGCGGTGGACGTGGTGAAGTTCTTCATGAAGCAGGGCCAGATCATGAAGCCGGGCGACGTCATCGACGCCGACACGGCCGAGCTGGTCGCTTCCGAATTCGGTCACTCGGTCAAGCGCGTCGCCGAATCCGACATCGAGGAAGGCCTGTTCAACATCGCAGACCACCCCGAGGATCTGGTGTCGCGCCCGCCGGTGGTCACCATCATGGGCCATGTCGACCACGGCAAGACCTCGCTGCTCGACGCCATCCGCCACGCCAACGTGCAGGCCGGCGAGGCCGGCGGCATCACCCAGCACATCGGCGCCTATCAGGTGGAGCAGAACGGCCAGAAGATCACCTTCATCGACACGCCCGGCCACGCCGCGTTCACCGCCATGCGCGCCCGTGGCGCTCAGGCGACCGACATCGCCATCCTGGTGGTGGCGGCCGACGACAGCGTGATGCCGCAGACGATCGAGTCCATCAGCCACGCCAAGGCGGCCGGCGTGCCGATCATCGTGGCGATCAACAAGGTCGACAAGCCGAGCGCCGACCCGCAGAAGGTGCGCACGCAGCTTCTGCAGCACGAGGTGTTCGTGGAATCGATGGGCGGCGAGGTGCTCGACGTCGAGG
>ERZ778021.2769-NODE-2769-length-14458-cov-4.432688_pt1 | contig 14458 bp, 13 predicted proteins | sample MGYA00375751_ERZ778021 | MGnify/ENA primary metagenome ERZ778021 (study PRJEB29350, sample SAMN05389814) | bioreactor metagenome | isolation source: Thiocyanate stock bioreactor | place: South Africa: University of Cape Town | collected 2013-08-29 ... | reverse complement strand
TGTGGGTCTGATTACAAAGGCGGCTCAGAGTATGATCATGCTCTACCAATATTGACAAATCGAAAATGACATTAAAAACTGATACACATTTTAGTGTATCAGTTTTTAATGTCAGGAATAATGTTAAACCAATTATTTGATTACAGGAAACGGTTGTTACTATATTGATTTTACGATATTTTGGTCCGTAGTCATATCAAAGAAAAGGGATAAATTAATCCGGAGTGCCTCAATTTTTATTTTAATCAGGTATTATAATTTAAATCAAAGTAAAATGGCGTTAGACAGAGATAAATAGCTATATTTATAAAAAACAAAGGAATCTGCAAGAATTAGCGAGTTGAGTAGAGGCGAATATAATGGTATAGTGTGTTGTATATAGAAACAATCGTTTTTGGGTGGTGGACAGAATGGAACAAACTAATCTTATTTTGGTGGACAAAACCGTACTTCCGGATGTGTACAGCAAGGTACTTGCAGCTAAGACAATGCTGACAAACGGTGTTGTCAAATCCTCCAGTGATGCGGCAAGAGCAGTGGGAATTTCCAGAAGCGCTTTTTATAAATACAAAGATTTTGTGTTTGGTTATAATGATAAAGCCGGCGGAAGAATCCTTTCTTTTCATGCGGTTCTTTCCGATACGCCCGGCGTTTTATCATCATTGATCGGTGAATTGTACAAAGCCGGTGCCAATATACTGACCCTCAATCAGAATATTCCCATTGGTGGTGCGGCTTCGGTTTCTGTTTCTATCCGGACCGACGGACTGCGTATGACAGCCGGGGAACTGCTGGGCAACATTCTGTCTTTGAATGGTGTTTTGACCATTGAGGAAATTTCGGGAGCGTAGGGCAATGCTGGTTGCTGACGGTTCCATGTGTTTGGCTGATAAAAGGGAAAAATTATAATATATAGAATAAAAACAGGGCAAGAAGGATGATAGGTATGAACAAAATTGCAGTGATGGGACACGGTGTTGTTGGGTCGGGTGTTGTGGAGGTTTTTTATAAAAATCATGACAGCATTCTTACAAAGGCAGGGGCGGATATGGACATCAAGTATATCCTTGATTTGCGTGAATTTCCCGAGACGCCCTATGCCGATAAATTCATCAAGGATTTTAAAGTGATCGTTAAGGACCCGGAAGTGAATATCGTTGTGGAAACCATGGGTGGATTGGAACCGGCATATACTTTTGTAAAACAATGTCTTGAGGCAGGAAAAAGTGTTGTCAGTTCCAACAAGGAGCTGGTGGCTCAAAAAGGGTTTGAGTTGCTTTCCATCGCCAAAGAGAAGAATGTGAACTTTTTATTTGAGGCTAGCGTAGGCGGCGGTATTCCGATTATCCGGCCGATTTCCCAGTGTCTTGCCGCCAATGACATCACCGAAATCGCCGGGATATTAAACGGGACGACAAATTTTATATTAACCAAAATATTCAAGGATAAAATGGATTTTGAAAAAGCATTGTCCCTTGCCCAAAGTCTCGGTTATGCTGAGCGTGACCCATCCGCCGATGTTCTTGGGTTTGACAGCTGCAGAAAAATCTGTATTTTGGCTGCTCTTGCTTTTGGTAAGCATGTATATCCCGATCAGGTCCATACAGAAGGGATTACCGAAATCACCCTGGCTGACGTGCTGTATGCAGGGAGCTTTTGCAGTGCTGTCAAGCTGATCGGCCGAGCCAAAAAGCTTACTGACGGCCGCATCCTTGCAACGGTGTATCCTGCGATTGTCAGCCGAGACAGCCAATTGTCTTCTGTGGATGATGTGTTCAATGCGGTCATGGTTCGTGGAGATGCCACGGGCGATGTGGTGTTTTATGGAAAGGGTGCCGGAAAGCTGCCCACGGCAAGTGCGGTTATGGCAGACGTAATCGACTGTGTAAAGCATGTGGCGGCAAGAAAGTATTTATCCTGGGACGATTATACAGAGGGATATGTGGCGGATTACACGGAGGACACCTTGGCCTTGTATGTCTGTGCGGAAACCAAAACAGCCGAAGCGAAGGAACACATAAAGACCAAACTGAGCGGCGTTAAATTCTTAGCCAGAGAAAACCAGCCGGAAAGCGAAATCGCTTTTGTCACCGGAATCGACAGCGAGAAAAATCTGCGCCAGGCAATGAATGAATTGTCCGATGTTATTACAGTTAAAAACACCATAAGGGTTCTTGATATTTAGTCACAACACAATGTTCAATAATATGCATTAATACTGAATGCAGATTCAATGTGCTTTTACATAACGCAAAACCAATTATAAATTATGATGTTTATGGAAAGTGTAAAATCAATAAATCTGCATGAGATAAAGGGAGAAATGGTATGTCAATCGTTGCAAAATTTGGCGGAAGCTCTTTGGCGGATGCCGAACAGTTCAGAAAGGTTCGTTCAATCATTGAAGTGAACAGCGAAAGAAAATATGTGGTTCCTTCTGCACCCGGCAAACGGGATTCAGGCGATGTGAAGGTAACGGATATGCTGTACAGCTGCTATGAAAAAGTGGCGGCAGGCGAGGATATTACGGAGTTGTTTCAGGAGATAGAGGAAAGATACAACGGGATTATCAAAGAGCTTGGCCTCGCGCTCAGTCTTCATAAGGAATATGAGATCATCAAAAACGCACTGCAGAACAATGCGGGCAGAGATTTTGCTGCCAGCCGGGGGGAATACCTCAACGGTATGATTCTGGCTGCCTTTTTGGGCTATGAATTTGTAGATGCGGCAACCGTCATCTTTTTCAACGAAGACGGAAGCTTTCAGCCGAAGAAAACCAACGACATGCTGAGAAGCCGACTGCTGCAATGCGGAAATGCGGTAATTCCGGGGTTTTACGGCATGATGCCAAACGGGACGATCAAGACCTTTTCGCGGGGCGGCTCCGATATTACCGGTTCTTTGGTTGCCTGCGCTGTGACAGCGGATATATATGAAAACTGGACAGATGTGTCCGGGCTTATGATTGCCGATCCGAGAATTGTGGACCAACCCAAAATCATCAAAACCATTACCTATAAGGAACTTCGTGAGCTGTCCTATATGGGTGCGACGGTTTTGCATGAGGATGCGATTTTCCCTGTGAGAATTGATAAAATCCCGATTAATATCCGCAATACCAACCGTCCTGAGGACGAAGGAACCATGATTGTTTCCGAAGTGGACAACGACGGAGGCAACACCACCATAACCGGAATCGCAGGAAAGAAAGGCTTTTCGGTGATTTCCATTGAAAAGGCCATGATGAATCAGGAAACCGGGTTTGGGAAAAAGGTCTTGGAGGTTCTGGAAAAACAGGGTATTTCCTTTGAGCATTTGCCCTCCGGTATTGACACCATGAGTGTTGTGGTTGCCACCAAGGACATCGCAGGTGTGAAAAATGAACTGATTTCTGAAATCAATGAGGCGGTACATGCAGACAGCGTTGATATTCACAACAATCTGGCCTTGATTGCTGTGGTCGGCAGAGGAATGATCCGGGCGAAGGGAACAGCCGCCAAGGTGTTCCATGCTGTTTATGAAGCGGATATCAACATCAGAATGATCGATCAGGGCTCCAGCGAATTGAACATCATCATTGGTGTGGACGAAGATGATTTTGTTTCGGCAATTAAGACAATATATAAGGCATTTCTGGGTTGATTTTTAATCGAAAATTAACTTGCAAAAATATTGAGATATGGTATAATGACCGAAGGGTCATTGTACCTTTTTTCATGATCACAATACATAACAAAGGCAGGTGGGCATAATGAGTACAGAAGCGATACCTCGAAGTAGATATGAAATAACAGACGGACGTATTATTGCCCTATGCTTTAGTGCGCCCTGTGGAAGGGGTTATGTGCATGATCAATTATTACAAAACGGTAAACGGACGTATTGAAAAAATCAATGCCCGTGAGGATGGGTGCTGGGTCAATGTTGTTGAACCGAACACCGACGAAATCAATGAGCTGATTGAACAATACAAGGTTGAACCCGAATTTATCCGTTCTTCCATGGACGAGGAAGAAACCTCCCATATTGAAAAAGAGGAAGGACACACCTTTATTATCGTGGACGTTCCTTATGTGGGCAAGGCGGGGGAGAATATCATATACTCTACCATGCCTGTCGGTATTATTATTACAGAAAAGGAAATCATTACGATCTCCATTAAGGACAACCCTGTGATCTGCGAGTTTTCCGACGGTGCGGTGAAAAATGTCCATACCTCGCTGCATACTCATTTTGTTTTACACATACTGCTTCGTATGGCGACCCGGTATTTACAATATCTGAAGCAGATTGATAAGCATTCCAGCTTTTTAGAGTCCCGTTTGCGGCGTTCCATGAAAAACAAGGAATTGATACAGCTTCTTGACATTGAAAAATCGCTGGTTTATTTCCAAACTTCATTGAAGGCAAACCAGACCACATTACAGAAGATTCTGCGGGGCAAATACATCAAAATGTATGATGAGGATCAGGATTTACTTGAGGATGTTCTCATTGAGGTGACACAGGCGATTGAGATGTCCAATATTCACATGAGCATTCTTTCGGGAACCATGGATGCGTTTGCATCCTTGATTTCCAACAATCTGAACATTGTTATGAAGGTACTGACCTCCATTACAATCATGCTCTCCATCCCGACCATGATATTCAGCTTTTTCGGGATGAATATCGGTTCCGGCGGCACGCTGCCGTTTTCAAACAATATTATTTTTCCGCTGATTTTATCCTTTGTAACCGCGGGAATTGCAGGACTTATTTTATATAAAAAGAATATGTTCTGATCATCGGGCGAACAGTTTGTTCGCCTTTTTTGTTGTAATACTGCAATATTTCTGATATAATAGACACATCATATGAGCTGATTTGATACCGCAATGAACGATTTGGGGGTGTGACAGTGGACGGACTGTTAAAAAGAGCAGTATTTGGCGGGTTTCGGGAAGACGATGTTCTGGAGTATTTTGAAGAGATCACAAAACAATCTGCCAAGCTGCATGAAGAGCTTCAAATGAAAATCATCAAGCTCAAGGCTGACAATGAAGCGCTGAAGGGCGAAATTGTAAAGCTGGCTGAACAGATCAACGAGGAAGCAGAAAGAGAATCGATTGAAGCAGAGCAGGCACCTGTTATTCAGTCCCGACCCGAAGCGATTGACCCGTTTATGGAAGAATCCCAGGCGGAGAGCCTTGCACCGCCGCCGTTATACGAGGAAGATGCAGGGAATATTCCACCGCCTCTTTATACTCCCTTAGAAGAAGCCCCACCGCTCCATACGGAACTGCAGACGGTTTCTCCGGTACAAGAGCCAGCCACGCCCGAGCCGGTTTTAACGCCTGATATGGGAAAAATCAGCCTGGATTTATACAATGAAATAGCGAAGCTTAACGCGGAAAAATCCAAGCTGACCATTGAAAATAAAGGACTGCAAACACAAATTGCATTATTCAACAGAAAGCTTACGGGAACCGGGAACGATTTACCAGTCGGTGAAGCTGTGGATACCTCCGGACTTCTGAAGGATTTTGATCGGGCAAGAGCAGATATTTTATATACAGTGAATAGAATTAACAGCTTTACTTCGGTCAATCAGGTGTTTGACGAAAAGGAAACCGAGTATTTACATAGCCTGTTTGATTCGGTCATTCATAGGCTGGAGGATATTCTTCTTAAAACAGATGCAACCAATTCGGAAAGCCAGGGGTATTGATGGAAAAAAAGATCAGAACAGAGCATTTAAAAGAGGAATGCAAATATTTAAAGGCCGGTGACAGGGTTCTTGTCACAGGCCTTATTTATACGGCAAGAGACGCCGCTCATAAACGGATTTTTGCACTTCTCAATGAGAACAAAGAGTTGCCCTTTCCCATAGGCGGGGCTGTGATTTACTATGCAGGTCCCACACCGGCACCCAAGGGACTGCCCATCGGCAGCTGTGGTCCCACCACCGCAGGCAGAATGGACCCATATGCGCCTAAGTTGCTTGATTTAGGTCTGGCAGGGATGATCGGCAAGGGGGAACGCACAAAGGAAGTATGCGACGCCATTGTAAGAAACGGCAGCGTGTATTTATGCGCCATCGGTGGAGCGGGTGCGCTGGCCGCAAAGTGCATCAAATCCTGCGAAGTAATTGCGTTTGAGGATTTGGGGTGTGAGTCAGTAAAAAAGCTTTATATCGAGGATTTTCCTTTGATTGTTGCAATTGACAGTTTTGGAGGAAACCTTTTTTAAGACAGAATAAAGAATTATTGTTTTGTTTTATTTTTTTATGTTTGGGTGAAGTCATAGGAAGATAATATGATTCAAAAAACCATTGGATTTTCGGTTTGTCCTGGAAATATAAAAATATATGTAATGATGGTGTGGAAATCAACAAATTTATTAATTCAATCATAAAAACAGCCAAAGAAAAGAACGCGGAAAATAATACCGCGTTCTTATTCGCGTAAACTGTAAAAAGTCAAACGGCCTTTCTATAAGCATCAACAACAAGATAGAGAAAAAACCAAAAAATTCTGTATTCTCAATTCTGGATTAACACGGCTTCCGCTGTTTTGATGCCATCAACGGCGGCAGACATGATGCCTCCGGCGTAGCCGGAACCTTCGCCGCAGGGGTAGAGACCGTTGAGACTGGATCGATGCTGCTCATCCCTCAGGATTCGTACGGGGGATGAGCTTCTTGTTTCCGGTGCGGTCAGCACAGCGTCGGGGTTTGCAAAGCCCCTGATTTTATTGTCCATGAGCTTGATGCCGGTCCGCAAGGGTTCGACGATAAAATCGGGGAGAACGCTTTGCAGATTACAAAAGACTACTCCCGGTTTGTAGGAGGGAGCGATTGCGCCGAAGCGTCTTGATGGATGACCCTTAAAAAAGTCTCCCAAAAGCTGCGCAGGGGCACGGTAAGAGCCTGTAGCCTGATAGGCTTTTTTTTCGATTTCGCGCTGAAACTTGATTCCTGCCAGGGGGTGTGTGCCGAAATCTTCCGGGGTGACACCCACCAGAACGGCACTGTTGATGTTTTTTTTGTCCCGTTTATAATAGCTCATACCGTTCGTGACCACGGTTTCCGGTTCGCTCATGGCACTAACGACTTCACCGCCCGGGCAGACACAGAAGGTATAGACACCTCTGCCGCTGGGCAAATGCACCGCCAGCTTATAGTCGGCGACACCCAGAGCGGGATGGTCAAAGAATTTACCGTATTGGGCTTTGTTGATGAATTCCTGCTTGTGCTCGATACGAACCCCTACGGAAAAGGGTTTGGCTTCCATGGGAACACCACTGTCATAAAGATGGAGAAAGGTGTCTCTGGCACTGTGACCGATGGCAAGGAGGACAGTGTCACAGGGATACTCGGTTTCATTGTTCACCATGACTGATATGATTTTACCATTTTGTGTATGGATGGCCGTGACGGTGCTTAAAAAATGCACCTCTCCACCCAGACTGATGATTTGTTCCCGTATTTTTTTGACAACGATGCGCAGAATATCGGTGCCAATATGGGGTTTGGCTTGGTACAGGATTTCAGGAGGTGCACCGTAGCGGACGAAGGTTTCGAGAACCATTCTTGCCCGTTCATCCTTGGTGCCCGTGTTCAGCTTGCCGTCAGAAAATGTCCCGGCGCCGCCTTCGCCGAACTGGATATTTGAGGATTCGTTAAAAACACCGCCGGTTTGAAGGGCTTCCACATCCTTTGCTCTGCTGTCAACGTCCTTGCCCCGCTCGAATATGATGGGACGGCAGCCTGCTTGTGCCAGCGTCAGCGCTGCAAATAAGCCCGCAGGACCCGCTCCTACGAGGATCGGGCGGAGTCTTTTTTTGTCCCTTTTGACTTCGGGAAGTGTGTAGCGGTAGGCTTTGACAGCTTCCGTTTTGTATGTGCAATTCCCTATGATCTCCGCTTCGTTTCCACTTATTTCTACATCGATCGTACAGGTAAAAAGAACGGCATCCTTTTTCCTTGCATCAATTGATTTTTTATACAATGTTGCTTGTTTGATTTGGCTGATGTCCAGATTTAACAGCTTGGCAGCCAGAGGGCAGAGTGTTCTAAAATCAAAATCCAGGCTTAGTTTAATTTCGGATATTCTAATCATTTTTGTCCCCGTTCTTAAGTTTTTCAGCAGCGCTTTTGCCGGCCAGATAGCCGCTGCTCCATGCCCATTGGAGGTTCCAGCCGCCGCAGTCACCGTCGATGTCCAGGATTTCACCGGTGGCATATAAACCCGGACAGAGTTTGGATTCCATTGTAGTGTTGTTAAAATCCTTGGTGCGAATACCGCCTGCTGTGACCGGGGCATTTTGAAACCCCTTTACACCAGTTACTTTAAATGAAAATTGCTTGATAGCAGCTGATATTTTTTTGATTTCTTTATATGACAATAATGAAATTTCATATTTTAAATCAAAACCTGCGTATTTCAGCAGAACCTGGCCAAGGCGCTTATTTAAAATTCCTGTTAAAAGCTCTTCGAGAGTGCCATTTTGCTTGTTTGCTTTCTTCGTTAATATGGCAGTGATTTCATCCCGGGAATATTCAGGCATGGTATCGATGTGAATGACCGGTGAGTTTTGAGTATTGGTTGCGGCGATTCTGGATAAATCCAAAATTGCCGGACCGGAAAGCCCATATTCGGTGAACAAAACTTCGCCGATGCATGTTCTTGTGAGATTGGCAGCAACGATTTCAGCAACTGCTTCAATTTTTATTCCTTTGAGTTGCTTTACGTAATCGGTTTCGGTTTTGATTTGTGTGATGACAGGGTAAAGCTCGGTAAGGGTGTGACCGAAATCGGTTAAAAGCTGATAGCTGCTGCCGTCTGTACCCAAATGGGGGCTCGCTTTGCCGCCACAGGCGACAATAACACTGTCAAAGGCAATGTCGTTGATGATAAATTGATTGTTTATTTTTTTCAGGGATGTAATGTATTGATCGCAAAGTATTTCAACGGAGCGCTTGTCGCATTCAGCTCGCAGAAGGTCAAGCACCGTGCCTGCCTGTAAGGAATAGGGATAGATTTCATTTCCTTCTGCTTTGGTCAGCAGACCGATGTCAGCGAAAAATTCCAGTGTTTTTTCTAAGCCAAAGGATGATAGGGCAACAGAAACAAAGCCGACATCCTCACCATGATAATGGTATTCTGTCAGATCGGTATTGGTAAGGTTACAGCGGCCGTTGCCTGTAACCAGTATTTTTTTGCCTACACGGGTGTTTCGTTCAAACAGGGTGACAGGCAGGCTTGGATTGTTTCTGGCGGCGGCTATGGCGGCAATTAGCCCCGATGCGCCGCCACCGATGATGGCAAGCTTATTTTTCATTGTTTAATATGGAATCGATTTGGGATAATTCGTCTTGGCTGAAAGCGAGATTGTTTATCGTACCGATGTTTTCTTCAATTTGTTCCACACGGCTGGCGCCGATGATGGCGGAGGTGACCCGTTCGCCCCGCAGTACCCAGGAAAGGGCAAGCTGTGCCATGGTCTGACCCCGCTCTGCGGCGATAAGGCTGAGCTTTCTCACCTTTGCCAGGGTATTATCGTCAATGTTGTTTTCACTCAATGTACCGGTGGGGGTTGCCACACGGGAGTCTGACGGAACACCGGTGAGATATCGGCTTGTGAGAATTCCCTGCTGAAGAGGGCAGAAGACGATGGAGCCCATGCCACACTCATCCAGCGCGTCTAGTAGCCCGGTTTCGATATGGCGGTTGAGCATGGAATAGCTGGGCTGGTGGATGAGGCAATGAATGCCCATGTTTTTCAGGATTTCATAGGCGTCCTTGGTGCGTTCGGGGGAATAGTTCGACAGACCTACATACAAAGCCTTGCCGCTTTTCACGATATCCGCCAGTGCACCCATGGTTTCTTCCAGAGGGGTTTCCGTATCAGGGCGGTGGGAATAGAAAATGTCTACATAATCAAGCTTCATTCTTTTCAAGCGTTGGTCAAGAGAGGAGATCAGATATTTTCTGGAACCCATGTCGCCGTAAGGACCCGACCACATAGAATAACCAGCTTTGGTGGAGATGACCATTTCATCCCGGTATGGACGAAGGTCGCTTTCCATGACCTGTCCGAAACTACTTTCCGCACTACCGGGGGTGGGTCCATAATTATTGGCCAGATCAAAATGGGTGATACCCAGATCGAAGGCTTTTAACAGCATTTTCCGGCTGTTATCCAAGGGGCGAAGGTCGCCGAAATTCTGCCACAGACCCAGGGAAATGGCAGGGAGCTTGAGCCCGGAATTGCCGCACCTGCGGTAGGGCATTGTGGAATAACGGTTTTCATTGGCAGTGTACATAATAACCTCCCGATTTTGGGCATTGATTGGCTTCATTATACCACAACGGGTGAATATTATGCAAGTATGACCGTATAAAAGAAAAGACCGCTTTTGCGGTCTTTGTTCCGGGTCAGCTGAATACCGGCTGTAGTTGGCGACCGTCCAGTGCTGCATGGGCGGCCAGGATGGTTTCATCAAAATTACAGATCAAGGAAGACGGCTTTCCGGTGGGGTCATCCTGTGACATTGGGATGAAGAATATGTTTTTTGTATTCAGCAAGATGCCTAAATTTTTGGCAGAGGCGGACAGGCCGTCGTTGGTAGCCACTCCGATTAAAACAGGACGGCTGTTGCGCAAATGCGCTTTGGCAGCCATGGTGACCGAGGTGTCGGTGATGCCATTGGCAAGCTTGCTGAGGGTGTTTCCTGTGCAGGGCTCAATGATTAACAGATCAAGCAGTTTTTTTGGGCCTACGGGTTCAGCTTCCGAAATGGTTGTTATGATTTTCTTACCGCAGATTCCTTCAATTTTTGCGCATATATCTTTCGCCGCACCGAACCGGGTATCTGTACCGGCGGCTGTTGGCGACATGATCGGCAGAACATCGGCACCGGCGTCAACCAATGCTTTCATCTGTGGGATTGCTTGTGCGAAGGTACAGAAGGAACCGCACATGGCAAAACCCACTTTTACAGAGTTCATAGGTTTTCCTCCCTTAAGATTCCTAAAATGGTATCCTTTATAATTCCTGCCGCTGTTTGCGGGGCAACCTTGCCCGGCAGGGACAGCGCCTGTATCGCAGTGATTCCATAGCCTTTTGCTGCGTCAAAATCGATGCCGCCCGGTTTGGATGCCAGATCTATCATCAATGTGTCGCTGTGGACATTTGTAAGCAGTTCATCGGTGAAAATGAGTGCGGGTACAGTATTCAATATAATATGATAGTTGTTTACGGTTTGTGCTAAGTCATTGTAGTGCAGTGGGGTGAAGCCCTCTGCTTTGATCCAGGCAAGATCGGAAAATCTACGGGCGGTTACACTTACCTTTGCGCCCATGGCCTTTAGCTGGCGCGCCAGAATTTTTCCGATTCTTCCATAGCCTGTTACAAGGCAGTTGGAATCGAAAATCGTGTATTTTGTATTGTGCATGGCAATTTCCAAAGCGCCTTCCACGGTTGGGATGGCATTCATGATGCTGAATTCCTCCCGCTCAAAATAGTCGGTTACCTTCAGCCCTCTGTCCCGAGCCAGCTGTTTGTTCTTGGTATCCAAATTGCCGCAAAAGATATGTTGTTCCGGCCTTGCTTTGTCGAAAATTTCTTTCAAGTATATTTTTTCATGATAAAAGGGTGCATTGATGGTTTGACCGTCAAGGGATGTGGGCAGTGGTAAAATCAAAATATCCGACATGCTGATTGCCAGGTCAAGGTCGTTGATGGTACAGTCACAATTGTCGATTCCGCAGCCGAAAACCTCTGACCGAATTTGCTTTAACATATTATATAGAAAGGTCTGACGATTGTCGCCGCCTATTACCGCAAAAATATGTTTGCTCACCGAATTTCCTCCTTCTTCCGGTTGCGAAGAACCGGTTTAACTGATTACCACTAATATCTTATGAAAAACTGCTGCGGTAAGTGAAGCAAATCTTAGACAAACCATAAAAATAAGGCTGTCTTTGAAAAGACAGCCTTACAGTATTGATATCTCGCAAAAGTTAATATAAGTTATTTTCAAGAAGCTCCTTCACATAATTGGGAAGTGCGAAGGAGCCGCTGTGGAGGTCGGTGTTGTAGTATTTGGTTTTTAGCCCGAGGGAATTCCATTTTTGGGCATCAAAAATAAGAGGATCATATTTTTTAGAGGCAAAGCCGAAAAGCCAGTGCCCCGATGGATAGCTGGGGATATGGGCCTGGTAAACACGGCTGACAGGGAAGAAGGAGCGGATGCGCCGGTGTGTCATCTGCATTGCGGCTGCATCGGAGCTATAAAAGGGGCTTTCGTGCTGATTGACGAGAATACCGTCTTCTTTCAGAGCTGTGTAGCAGTTTCCGTAAAATTCCTTGGTGAATAAGCCTTCTCCGGGACCGAAGGGATCGGTAGAATCCACAATGATCAGGTCATATTCATCCTGCTTGGAACGAACAAAACGAAGACCGTCTTCCAGACGAAGGTTCACACGGGGCTCTTCCAGGGCACAAGCAGTAAAGGGGAGATATTGTTTACTTATTTCAATGACTTTTTCATCAATTTCCACAAGATCAATGGACTCAATGCTTTGGTAGCGGACAAGCTCTCTGACGGTACCGCCGTCACCGGCGCCGATGACGAGAACCTTTTTGACAGACGGGTTGACAGCCATAGGGACGTGGACAATCATATCGTGATAAATGAATTCGTCTTTTTCCGTTACCATCATCAGCCCGTCGAGAGTCAAAAATGTACCGAATTCCTCTGAGGTCATGACATCGATTTGCTGATACTCGCTTTTTTCACTATAAAGCTGTTTGCTTACCTTGATTGAGAATCGCACAGATTCGCTGTGCTCTTCCGTATACCATAGTTCCAAAACGCAGACCTCCTTTTGGTTATTGCAGAATCGTATTTCAGAATTTTTATTTATATAAGTCAATCAGTCAGATTAATATATTCAATGAATCGGTGTTCATATCTTCGGCTCCGGTAATGAGGCAGCCCTTTTCTTTGGAATAGCGGATATAGTCGATGGTTTCTTTGGTTACGACTTCACCCGGTGCTAAAATCGGGATGCCGGGAGGATAACACATGACAAATTCACCGCTGATTCTGTTTTTACAATCCACCAGCTTTTTTGTTTGTTTTTGTGCATAAAAAGCATCTTTGGGTGACATGGTTCCCACAGGGGTGATATATTCATGATCAAACATCCCCGCCTTGCTTTTCATGTACAGCCGTTTGATTTCGGTCAGAGCTGCCACAAGACGCTCGATTTCTAAATTACGGTCGCCCACAGAAATAATGGCGAGGAAATTACCAAGGTCGCCGAATTCGATTTGGATGCCGTAATCGTCTCGTAAAATATCATAAACCTCAATGCCTGCCAGACCGATGTCAAGGGTGTGGACGCTGAGCTTGGTGATATCAAAATCGTAAAAGGAAGTGCTGTTAATCAATTCTTTTGAAAAGGCATAATAACCGCCGATGCTGTTGATTTCATTTCTCGCATAGGAAGCAAGGCTGGTTACCTTTGAAAAGGTTTCCTTGCCCCGGAGGGCAAGACTGCGTCGGGTAATGTCCAGCGAAGCAAGCAATAGATAAGAACCGCTTGTGGTTTGGGTAAGATTGATAATGGTTCTTACATGATCCGGGTTTACCCGCTTGTTGTTGACCAATAGAAGGCTGCTTTGGGTAAGGGATCCGCCGGTTTTGTGCACACTGACGGCGGACATATCAGCGCCCAGCGCCATGGCGGCAGGGGGGAGACCCTCGCCGAAATAAAAATGAGTACCGTGAGCTTCGTCACAAATAACCAGCATGTTATGACTGTGCGCAAGGGTGATGATGGCTTTCAGATCGGAGCACACTCCGTAATAGGTCGGGTTATTGACAAACACGGCCTTTGCGTCCGGATTCTCCTTGATGGCGGATTCAATGTCTGTGACGGCCATGCCCAGGGGGATGCCCAGCTTGGTGTTGATGCCCGGGTTTACATAAACAGGAACAGCACCGCATAAAATTAACGCATTGATTGCGCTGCGGTGCACGTTTCTCGGCATTATGATTTTGTCACCCTGTCCGCAGGCGCTCATGATCATTGCCTGAACGGAGGAGGTGGTTCCGCCCACCATGAAAAAGGCATCGGTGGACTGAAATGCGTCAGCCGCCAGCGCTTCAGCCTCTTTGATAACAGAGGTGGGGTGGCAGAGGTTGTCAAGGGGTTTCATGGAGTTTACATCAATGGAGATGCATTTTTCTCCCAGAAAGTTTTTCAGGTCCGGTGCGCCCCGACCCTGTTTGTGACCGGGCACATCAAAAGAAACCACCCGTCTTTTCTTATATTCGTCCAGTGCGTCAAGGATTGGTGTTTTTGTTTGGTCCTGTTTCATTGCACTCACCGATCCTTAACGGTAAACGTTCATACCGTAATAAATTTCGATCATTTCTTTTGATATTTTATCTCTGATGTCAC
>ERZ778021.2768-NODE-2768-length-14462-cov-6.015964_pt1 | contig 14462 bp, 12 predicted proteins | sample MGYA00375751_ERZ778021 | MGnify/ENA primary metagenome ERZ778021 (study PRJEB29350, sample SAMN05389814) | bioreactor metagenome | isolation source: Thiocyanate stock bioreactor | place: South Africa: University of Cape Town | collected 2013-08-29 ... | reverse complement strand
TGCCTTCGCCTTCGCCGCCCGTGGTCGAGGCGCTCGAGGAACTCGACTTCTTGCCGCCGCAGCCGGCCAGCAGGGCCAGCCCGAGGGCGAGTACGAGGAGGATGGCAAGGGTTGATCTACGCATGGAAGTCCGGGGCAGGGGTTCCGGGACCGGAAGCGGGGCATCCTATTTGAAATGCGGCTGTAGCTCCAGTCCAGAGGCCACGGTCAGGAATTCCCGATCTTCGGCCACGGGGCTTTGGGAACGCTGCAGTACTGCCGATGTGACATGTGTGACGGTCCAGGACTGCGTCTACTACGCCATCATGGTCGGCGCCTCGGCCGCTTGTCTGGCGCGCGTGGTGCTGATCGAGAAGGAGCGCCTCGCCTGGGGTCTGATCGGGCTGGCGCTGGCCGTCTGGGCGGCCGGCGAAATCTATTACGGGCTCGTGCTCACGGACCAGAGCTCGGTTCCGGTCCCCTCCCCTGCCGACGCCGGCTACCTGCTCTTCTACCCGATCGCCTACGCCGGGTTGATCGTCCTCGCCCGCCGTCGCCTCGACTCCTTCAGCGCCGCCCGCTGGATCGACGGGTTGATCGTCGGCGCCGCGATCGCCGCCCTGGCCGCGGCGCTCGCCCTGAACCCGATCGTCGACGCCGGGACCAGGCCGGACGACACGCTCGCCGTCGCCACCAACCTCGCCTACCCGATCGGCGACGTCGCCCTGCTGGCGCTGATCGCGACCGCCTGGGCGCTGGACGGGTTCCGGCTCGGCACCCGCTGGACCCTGTTCGTCGCCGGGATGGTCGTGCTGGCGATCTCCGACGGCACCTTCCTGCTGCAGTCGGCGGACGGCACCTACGTCGAAGGCGGACTGCTCGACGCCGCCTGGCCGCTGGGCGCGATCCTGATCGCGACGGCCGCCTGGCTGCGGCCCTCGACCCTGCCGCCGGTGTCGGGCCTCGACCGGACAGGCACCCGGGAGATCGCCATCCCGGCCACCGGGGCGTTGATCGCGATCGGCATCCAGGCGGCGGAACGGTTCACCCACGTGCCGCCCGCGGCGGCGATCCTCTCGCTGGTCACCCTGCTCGCCGTGGTCCTGCGGATGACGCTCGCCTTCCGCGACAACCGGGCGAACCTCGTCGCCACCACCCACGAGGCGCTGACCGACCCGCTGACCGGGCTCGGCAACCGCCGCCTGCTGCTCGCCGAGCTCGACCACGCGGTGGGCCGCACCCGCCGCCCGGGCGAGGTCTGCCTGATGGTCGTCTTCGACCTCGACGGCTTCAAGGCCTACAACGACGCCTACGGCCACCCGGCCGGCGACGCGCTGCTGGCCCGTCTCGGTGAGCGCCTCTCGGGCTTCGTCGACGGCCGCGGCGGCGCCTACCGGCTGGGCGGCGACGAGTTCTGCCTGCTGGCCGAGTGCAGCGCCGCCCAGGTCGACGGCCTGGTCGCCGGGGCGACCGCCTCGCTCGGCGAGCACGGCGACGGCTTCGTCGTCACCGCCGCCCAGGGCAGCGTCCTGATCCCGGTCGAGGCGCAGACCCGCGAGGCGGCGCTGACCCTCGCCGACCGGCGGATGTACGCGAACAAGAGCCGCGAACGGGCCTCGGCCGGGGCGCAGTCGACCGACGTCCTCCTCACCGCCCTGCGCGAGGCGGAACCCGACCTCCACCAGCACCTCTGCGGCGTCGCCGAGCTCGCGGTCGCGGTCGCCGACCACCTCGGCGTCGGCGCCGAGGAGCGCGACGAGGTCTTCCGCGCCGCCGAGCTCCACGACGTCGGCAAGATGGCGATCCCCGACGCGATCCTCTCCAAACCGGGGCCGCTCGACCCTGCCGAGTGGGAGTTCATCCGCAAGCACACGCTGATCGCCGAGCGGATCATCGCCGCGGCGCCGGCCCTGGTGCCGATCGCCCGCCTGGTCCGCTCCAGCCACGAGCGCTGGGACGGCGCCGGCTATCCGGACGGGCTGGCGGGCGAGGCGATCCCGCTCGGCTCGCGCATCGTCTTCGCCTGCGACGCCTTCGACGCGATGGTCAGCGACCGCCCCTACAGCGTCGCGATGCTGCGGGCCCGGGCGCTGGAAGAGGTCGACCGCTGCGCCGGCTCCCAGTTCGACCCGCGGGTGGCCGCGGCGCTGCGCGAGGTCGTCGAATGGCACAGTGGTGGGGATGGAGATCGTCCCCTACCAACCGCGGTACCTGGACTACCTCCTCGCGCTCTGTAAGTCGGAGGGCTGGATCACCTTCGCCGCCAACCCAGGCCGGGCCGGGCGGGCGATGACCAATCCCGGCGTGACGGCGCTGGTCGCGCTCGAGGACGGCGAGCCGATCGGCTTCTCGCAGGCGGTCGGCGACGGCTGCTTCGGCGGCTACCTCTGCATGCTGCTCGTCCACCCCGAGGCGCGCGGCCACGGGATCGGCAGGGCGCTGGTCGAGCGGACCCTGGTCGAGAGCGGCGTCCTGCGCCTCGACCTGCTCTCCTCGGACCGGGCGATGTCGCTCTACGAACGCTTCCCCCACAACAAGATCCCCGGCTTCCGCCTCTACCCGGACGAGGGCCTACGCCCGGTCTACCCGGACGAGGGCCTACGCCCGGCCGAGGCAGGCGAGGCGGAGGCCGGCGGCGACTGAATCCGGGGCGCCGCCGGCCCTCTCGTCCGCGCTAGATCTGGGCGCAGACCGCCTTCACCTCGGTGTAGAGCTCGAGCGCCTCCTCGCCCATCTCGCGCCCCCAACCCGACTCCTTGTAGCCGCCGAACGGCATCGCCGCGTCGAAGACGTTGTAACAGTTGATCCACACCGTTCCCGCCTTCAGCTCGGCGGCGGTGCGGTGGGCCTTTTTGATGTCGTTCGTCCAGACGCCGGCGGCGAGGCCGTAGATGCTCTGGTTCGCGTTCGGGACCAGTTCGTCGGTGCTCTTGAAGGGCTTCACCGTGACCACCGGGCCGAAGATCTCCTCCGCCTCGACTTTCATCTGCGGGTTCGTCCCGGCCAGCACGGTCGGTTCGACGAAGTAGCCCGAGTCACCGACCCGACCGCCGCCGACCACCGTCTCGGCGCCGTCCGCCTGCCCTGAGTCGAGGAAGCCGCAGACGCGTTCGAGCTGCTCGGTCGAGACCAGCGGGCCCATCTCCGTCTGCGGGTCGAGGCCGGAGCCGACCTTGATGTTCTTGGCGTGGTCGGCGACGCCGGCGACGACCTCGTCGTAGATCGACTCCTCGGCGAAGAGGCGCGACCCGGCGCAGCAGCACTGGCCGTGGTTGAAGAAGATCGCGTTCGCCGCCCCGGGAATCGACTCTTCCAGGTCGGCGTCGGCGAAGACGACGTTGGGCGACTTGCCGCCCAGCTCGAGCGAGACCTTCTTCAGGTTCCCGGCCGCCGCCTGGACGATCATCTTGCCGACCTCGGTCGAGCCGGTGAAGGCGATCTTGTCGACTTCGTCGTGGGCGGCCAGCGGTGCGCCGGTCTCCTCGCCGAAGCCGGTGACGATGTTGACGACGCCCGCCGGGATCCCCGCCTCGAGGATCAGCTCGCCCAGTTTCAGCGCCGAGAGCGGCGTCTGCTCGGCCGGCTTCAGCACCACCGTGCAGCCGCAGGCCAGCGCCGGCCCGAGCTTCCAGGCCGCCATCAGCAGCGGGAAGTTCCAGGGGATGATCTGGCCGACGACGCCGACCGGTTCGTGCAGCGTGTAGGCGTGGAACTTCGCCCCCGGCATGTAGGGGACGTTCAGCGAGAGGGTCGAGCCGGTGTTCTTCGTCGCCCAGCCCGACATGTAATGGAAGAGGTCGGCGGCGAGCGGGACGTCGGCGACCCGGGCGACGCCGAGCGGCTTGCCGTTGTCGAGCGCCTCGAGCGTCGCCAGCTCGTCGCCGTGCTCGAGGATCAGGTCGCCGAGGCGGTGCATGGCGCGGCCGCGCTCGCTCGCGGTCATGTCCTTCCACGGGCCCGAGTCGAAGGCGGCGCGGGCGGTCTTCACGGCGCGGTCGATGTCCTCCGAGCCGCCGCGAGCCACGTGTCCCAACACGTCGCCGGTGGAAGGGTCGTACACCTCGAAGGTGCGGCCGTCGGCGGCCTCCACCCAGTCGGAGCCGATCAGCATCCGTTGCTCGGCGGCGGCGAAGCGGCGCGCGCCCTCGTCGATCTTGATCTCGGTTGCCACGTTTCAACCCTCCTCGTCTCGGCCCCGCGGCCAAGAGGCCAGGGGGCGCTTCATCCCTTGCTCCGAAGCTAGATCGCCGGGGGTTGCAACGGCGTAGCATGGGTATTCCTGTCTCGGGGAAGAGGAGGAAGCTTGGCCGCTTCGCAGTGGGTCGCGATCGACGCCGGCACCGACCGTCGCCAGTGGGCGCGGACGCTGCGTCGTGCCCACGAGCGTGGGCTCGCCGGCGCCACCGCCCAGCCGGAGGTGCGCGAGGTGATCGACCAGTCCTGGCGGCGGAGCGCCCGCGCCCAGGTCGACCCGCTGGGCGGGCCGGCGCCGCTGGTGATCTCGGCGGCCGAGGCGGCGGCGCGCTGGGAGCGCTCACCGCTGCGGGTGGCGGAGCCGATCCTGCGCGAGCTGCTCGCCGACGTCGGCGCTGCCGGCCAGCAGGTGGTCCTGGTCTGCGACGCCGACGGGACGATGCTTTGGATCGACGGCGAGCCGGGGGTGCTGGAGGAGGCGACCTCGATCCACCTCGAGCGCGGCTCGCGCTGGAGCGAGGACTCCGCCGGGACGAACGCGATGGGGACGGCGCTCGCCGCCGGCCACTCGCTGCAGGTCTTCTCCGCCGAGCACTTCGCCGTCGCCGTGCACGAATGGACGTGCAGCGCGGCGCCGGTGCGCGACCCGGAGACCGGCGAGACGATCGGCGTCCTCGACCTCTCCGGCGAGCTGGCGACCGCCCACCCGCACAGCCTGGCGCTGGTCGAGGCGGCGGCGCGGATGATCGAGGCGGAGCTGCGGGTGGCGAGCGCCGAGCGGGCGGCGGCGCTGCGCGAGCGCTACGGGGAGCGACTGCGGGGAGGCACCGGCGCTGGTGGGCGCGGCACGGCGGGCGGCGGGGCGATCGCGCTCGGCACGAGCGGCGGGCGGATCATCGAGTCCGCCGACCCGGAGCTGCGGGGACGGCGACTGGAGATCCCGCACGAGGGCGGCGAGGTCGGGCGCGAGCTCGGGCTCTCGCTGATCGCCGAACCGCTCGGCGATCGCGCCGCCCCCGACGGCGACCCAAGCGGCTTCCTTATATGGAAGGCCGGGCGCTCGCTGCCCGCCGGCGGCGCCGGTGCCGAGCCGCTGCGCGCGAGCCTGCTCGGGCGCGACGAGGCGCTGGTCGCCGACGGCGGTCGGAGCGTTGCCCTCTCCCGTCGCCACAGCGAGATCCTCTGCCTGCTGGCGCTCGCCCCCGAGGGGCTCGGCGCCGAGCGACTGGCGCTGCAGCTCTACGGCGAGTTCGGCAAGCCGGTCACCGCGCGGGCCGAGCTCTCGCGGCTGCGGCGGGCGCTGCCCGGGGCGATCGCCGCCAACCCCTACCGGCTCACGCTCGAACTGAGCGACGACCGGTCCGAGGTCGAGGAACTGCTCGCCGCCGGGCGGATCGGCGAGGCGCTGGCCCGCTATCCCGGACCCCTGCTCCCCGGCTCGGAAGCGCCGCTGGTGGTCGAGGCGCGCCAACGGTTGGACGACGGCCTGCGCGAGGCGATCCTCGCCTTCGGCTCCGCCGACCTCCTCGCGGCGTGGCTGCGCAACCCCTCCGGCGAGGACGACGTCGAGGCCTGCCGGGCCCTGGTCGCGCGCCTCGACGGCACCGACCCGCGGCGGCCGGCGGCGCTCAGCCGGTTGCGGCGCCTGCTCTCGCCACAGCGCTGAACGCGGCGACCTGGGCGGCGAAGCGTTCGGCGTCCTGGAAGGCCATCCCGTGGGCGGCACCGGGGTAGATCGAGATCTGCGACTTGGGGATGCGAGCGTGGATGCGGCGCGCGTTGACCGGCGGCACGCCGCGGTCGACGGCGCCGTTGGTGAGGAGCGTCGGCGTCGTGATCCCGGGTAGGCCGCGCCAGGTGGCGTCGTAGCGGAGGAAGGCTTCCTCGGCCGTTTCCTGGCGCTTCAGCGTGCGCGGCGAGACCTTCTCCTGCGGGATCGATTCGTAGCCGCGGACGAAGCGCGCGGTGGCGGCGCCACCGGCCGGGGTCGGCGGGAAGAGCAGTTCGAGGAACACCTTCACGCCGGTCTTCGGGTCGGCCAGCTTGCGGACCAGGCCCGCGGGCGGCGGCACCGTGTGGGCGCTGCCCGCATCGCCGCCGGTCGTCACCAGCGCGCTCAACATCGTTGGCTTCTGCTCGGCCAGGGTCAAGCCGATCTCACCGCCCATCGACCAGCCGACCAGAGTCGGTTTCTGCAGTCCCAGAGCTTCGATCAGTTCGCCGGTGTCGCGCGCCATCAGCGGCACCGTGATCGGCCGCGAGAGGTCGTCGGTCGAGTAACCGACGCCGCGGTTGTCGAAGATCGTCACCCTGAAGTCCTGCGCCAGCGGCCGCAGCAGGTAGGGCAGCCAGAGGCTCATCGGCGCGGTGTCGCCGGTGACCATGATCAGATCGGGCCCGCGGCCGAACTGCCGATAGCCGATTTCGATCCCGTTCACGGCGAGCTTGTAGACCGGCCCCTCGAAGGCGCCCGGCCCGGGCAGCTTCGAGTGCGGGACCAACTTCGGCGCCGACTGGCCGACGACGTCGGCGGGCTCCATCGTCGCCCTGGCCCCGGTCGTCGCGACGAGCGCCGCGAGCAGCGCGACGAGGCACAGCGCAAGCCTGATCCGACCCCGGGCCATCGACGGCGAGCCTAGTGGTCGGACCTGCCAGGGCGGTCCGGTGGGCCGCCGAGGGTGGGGCGTTGCACGACGTTGCGAAGGGGTGCAGGGTGTGCGGCGGGACGCGGGGACATGGAGGGACGAGCAAGGGACGACGGCCCTCTCGGATGCGGTCCGGGCAGGCTGTGACCGCATCCGAGAGGGCCGGGTCTCGGGGGAGGCGAGGGTACGGGGCCCGGGCGTGAAGCGAAACTCGGTCTATGACCGACTAACCCTCCACGCCCGCCCCGAGGGCGGGAGGTCCGTGACGAAGACGCCGGGAACGTCGCCCCGGCGTGAGGGAGACGCCGGGATCGTCACGGCGAATTGCGAGAGCCGTCGCCTGTCGCGGGGTTCTTCCACGTTTACAAACTCGTGACCGTGGTTTGACCCTCCTATAGGGGGGTCAACTCACGCAGCGCGGATCGGCCTCCGGAAGAGCGCAACGAACCCGCACGCCGAGGCGACGTTCCCGGCGTCTCTCCTTAATGAACGCGACGTTCCCGGCGGGACACGCCCGTCTCCCCGACAGGATCCCGCACACCCTCGGGCGAGCCGTCCCGTCCCTCCCGCAGACGTCACGGACCTCCAACGGATACCCCGCAAAGTTCCCCCGTCCTGGGCGTCTCGGAGGCGGCCACAGCCTGCCCGGGTCGCCTCCGAGACGCCCAGGACGGCCCGACCCCGGCCGCAAGCGCCCCGGATCGAGCCGTCCCCTGCCCCCTGGCCCCGAATCGAGCCGTCCACCCCTGGTGCGTTCGCAGAAATGACCGCATAGCGGCCAGAAGTGCGAACTCGCCGTTCCCGGAAGGAACAATCCGCTCAGGCGTTCATGTCGACGGCAAAGACGTTCGCCGGCTCGATCGTCACCACTACCCGGCGATCGTCGGGGCCGTCGTGGTCGCGCAGATCGGCGCCGTACTTGGCGCCGACCCTCGCGGCGAACTCATAGTCGTCGTCGTCCTCGAACACCGCGGTACCGCGCACGTCGACGTAGCGGAACGGGTTGGCCAGGTCGAGGATGAAAAGGCTGCACTGCGGCCGCGCCCGCAGGTTCTTCGTCTTCAGCCGCGAGTCGTTCAACGAGATCTTCACCTTGCCGTCCTCGAAGAGGAACCAGACCTCGGTCAGCTGCGGCCCGCCGTCCTTGCCGATCGTCGCCAGGGTGGCGAACTGGGCCTCGAGCAGATCCTGGAAGGCGGCTGGGAATTCGGTGCTCATCGGTCCGCATTCTGCCTTAACGGGTTCGTCGGCCTCTGGACAGATGACCAGGACGCCGGAGGGAGCCTCTACGATGCCGCGATCGTCCACCGGTTCAAGATCTCGATCCTTCTGGGGATCATCGCCGCGCTGGTGGCGGCGACGGGCTCGAATGCCGCCCCGCCCAAGGTCGTCCGCGACCACTTCACCCCGCTGAGCGCCCGCGTCCTGTACGCGCCGGAAGCGGTGCGCGGCGGCGACGGGCTCGAACACCTCGTCTACGAGGTGGTGATCGAGAACGTCTCGACCTTCCCGCCGCGGCCGGTGACCGTGCGCGACGTGATCGTGAAGGCCGACGGGAAGACGGTCCAGACGCTCGCCGGGAGACAGCTGCAAGAGCTGATGGCGCCGTTCGGCGCGGTGACCGAGAAGACGCCGCGGACGACGATCCAGCCGGGCGGCACGGCGAAGGTGCTGATGGACGTCACCTATCCGGCCGGAGCGCCCCTGCCCCGCCACCTCGACCACGAACTGGTCGTCTCCCCCGGCCCGAGCGGGTCGATCGAACTGAGCCGCTTCGCCGGCGCCCCGACCGCCGTCGTCACCCACCCGGCGCTGAACATCGCGCCGCCGTTGCGCGGTCCCGGCTGGGTGGCGATCAACGGATGCTGCGACGAATACACCTCGCACCGCAGCAGCCTGCTCTCGATCAACGGCACCCTGCACGCGGGCGAGCGCTACGCGATCGACTTCGTCCAGATGACCGCCGCGGGCATGCTCACCGACGGCCCCTCGAACGTGCTCGCCAACTACCCGTTCTACGGCGACGAAGTGTTCTCGTCGACCGCGGGCGTGGTGGTCGCGATCCAGGACGGTCTCCCGGACGGGCCGATCGACTTCGACCTGCCCGCGCGCGAAGCGGGCGACGCGGGCGGCAACTACGTCGTCGTGATGACCGGCCCCCACCTCTTCGCTTTCTACGGCCACCTGATCCCCGGCAGCATCAAGGTGAGGCTGCACCAGCGGGTGGCGGTCGGCGCGCCGCTCGGGCTGCTCGGCAACTCCGGCAACTCGAACGCCCCCCACCTCCACTTCCAGCTGATGGACGCACCCTCGCCGCTCGGCGCCGAAGGCATCCCCTACACGTTCAACTCCTTCACCGCCGAAGGCCGGCTGACGAACTTCCCCTACTTCTTCGTCCGTGGGAAGAAGGCGGAGCTGGCCACCGCCCCGCGCGGCCCGAAGCACCGGCAATTGCCGCTGAACTTCCAGGTGGTCGACTTTCCCCGTCCATGACAGGATGAGCGCATGAGCCCCTCCCGCCCGAAACGCCGGGAGCGCCCCGAGTATGGCTGGGTGATCTCGTTCGGCTGCAAAGAGACGGGCACGCTCAAACGCCTCAAGGTCGACACCGACCCCGCCTCGGACACCAGCCCGATCGAGGTCCCGTGCTCCTGTGGCGAGACCCACCGCGTCACCGTCTCCCCTTACCGCCGCCGCCGCTCCGCCGACGAGCCGTTCGACCTCGAGGTCAAATCGCTCGACGAGCTCCGCAGCTGACCTGACCGAAAGGAATCACGTTGCCATTCGCTGACATCACCTTCGGAGACATGCTCCTGACCGTCTTCGAGATCTTCCTCTTCGTGGTGTGGATCTGGATCCTCTTCACGATCATCAGCGACCTCTTCCGCAACCACGACATGTCGGGCGGGAAAAAGGCGCTGTGGATCGTGTTGCTGATCTTCATCCCGTACCTCACCGCGCTCGTCTACCTGATCATCCACGGCAACGACATGCGCGAACGGACGCTGCGCGCCCAGGCGGAAGCCAAACACGCCGCCGACGACTACATCCGCGCCGCCGCCCACACCTCGGCTGCCGACGAACTCCACAAACTGCACGAACTGGTGGAAAAAGGCGCGCTCACCGACGCGGAGTACGAGAAGGCGAAAGCCAAACTTCTCGCCGCCTGAGGCGAGCAGTCCGGCTCAACCCGAGCTGAACTGCTCGCCGCCTAGGCGGGCATCTCAGCTCAACGCAAGCTACCCGGCCGCCCGCGTCGGCCACCGCACGATCCGGAGGCTCCCTCCGGGCCGATCCTCCGCGCCCGCTAATCTGAATTCTTAGTAAATGCTTGGAGCGGAAAGGATCTGCGGTGCCCGGTTTCGTAGCGGCCTCCCCTGAGCACGATCCAGCTTCGCGCCCCGATCCGGATCGACGTCTGCGCGGCGACTGCGTCGAGGAGGCCGAGGCAGAGCTGGAGAAATCCGGAGACGCGCGGACGATCCTCATCAACGGGCTGATCGCCGCGGGACTGGTGGTCGTCACCGCGGCGGCGGTGCTCTGGGTCCCCTTCCTGGAGCCGATCCGGGACCGCTTCGCCAACACCGAGCCGGCCTGGGTCGTCGCCGCCTTCGTCCTCCAGCTGCTCTCGGTGCTCAGCTTCGTCGTCGCCCTGCGCGGCGCCTTCGACCGCCGGCTCGGCTGGCGTGAGGCCTTCGACGTCGGCGTGGTCGAGGAGAGCGCCAACGTCTTCCTCCCCAGCGGCGGCAGCGGCGGCCTGGCGCTCGGCGCCGTGATCCTGATCCGTTCGGGGATCCCGACCGCCTTCGCGGTCAGCCGCTCGGCGGTGCTCTTCCTGGTCACCAGCGCGGTCAGCGGCTTCGCCCTCGTCCTCTTCGGCACGCTGGGTGCGATCGGCCTGGTGACCGGCCACGCCTCGCTCGCCCTCACCCTGATCCCGGCGGCGATCGCGGCGCTGATCATCGCCGCGATCATCGTCCTCCCCCGCGCCGTGCCGCAGATCGACGGCGAGCGCGGCGGCAAGATCCGCCACGGCGCCGCGGCCGCGCAGGCCTGGCTGCGCGAGGCGGTCGACACCAGCGTCGGGCTCGTCGTCACCCGGCGCGAAATGCTGCTGATCCTCGGGGCGATCGGCTACTACGGCTTCGACGTCGCCTCGATGGGGGCGGCCTTCGAGGCGCTCGGCGGCGGCGCGCCGGCGCTCTCGCTCTTCGTCCTCGCCTACACGATCGGCCATGCCGGGGCGATCGTGCCGCTGCCGGGCAGCGCCGAGGGCGGCCTGGTCGGCGCCTTCACCCTCTACGGCACCGCGCTCAGCCTCAGCGCCGGCGGCATCCTGCTCTACCGGACCTTCCACGCCGGCGTGCCGTTCCTGCTCGGCGCGCTCGGGATCGCCGACATGAGCCGTCGTGGCCGCCGCCCGGTAACCGGAACTTCACAGCGCGAGAACAGCTTGTCCACATCGGAGGACGACTCCCCCTCGTACGTTGGCGACGCAGTCTCGTCCAACAACTGAAAAAGGGGAGTAATGAAACGCAAGCACCTCACGGTCGTGGTGACGGCCGTGTTCGCTCTCACGGCGATCGTCACCGCGACGGCTGCCATCGCCGGTTCCGGACGTCAGACCCCGACCGAAAGGGCGGTGGCGGCGGCACTGAAGGCGAAGAAGCCGAAGAACGTGATCTTCCTGCTCGGTGACGGCATGGGCACCCAGGAGATCACCGGCGCCCGTTACTACCAGGGCGTCGCCAACCCGCTCAACGTCGACCGGATGGCGTTCACCGGCTTCGACACCACCTGGTCGGTGAAGCCGGGCGAAGGCCCGACGTACCTCCCTGACTACGACCCCGACTCGGCCTCCACCGGCTCCGCCTGGGCGACCGGTCAGAAAACCATCGACGAGCGGATCTCCCAGGGCCCGAGCACGGCGATCGACGTGCCCGGCAAAAACCTGCGGACGCTGCTCGAGATCGCCCAGTCGGAAGGCAAGAAGGTCGGCGACGTCTCGACCGCCGAGATCACCGACGCCACCCCGGCAGTGCTCGCCTCGCACATCTCCCTGCGCGGCTGCCAGGGCCCGCAGAACATGGGCTCCTGCCCGCTGGAGACGAAGGGCGAAGGCGGCCTCGGCTCGATCGCCGAGCAGGAGGTCGATCACAAGGTCGACGTGCTCCTCGGTGGCGGGCGCGCCCGCTTCACCGCCAAAGTCGACAGCGGTCCGTACGCCGGCAAAACGGTGGTCGAAGAGGCCGCCGCGCAGGGCTACCGCTACGTGACCGACGCCGATGGACTCTCCTCCGTGGGCGCGGGCAGACCGGTGCTCGGCCTGTTCAACGACAGCAACATGTCGCTGGAGTGGACCGGTCCGGCCGCCGCGCTGGGCAAGGGCAACGCGCCGGAAGCGTGCAAAGAAGGTCAGCGGCCGAGCAACGAGCCGAGCCTGGCGGCGATGACGCGGCGGGCGATCGACCTGCTCGAAAACAAGAACACCAAGGGGTTCTTCCTGCAGGTCGAGGGAGCCTCGATCGACAAGCAGGACCACGCCACCAACGCCTGCGGCCAGCTCGGCGAGACCGTCGCCTTCGACCGCGCCATCGGCGTCGCCCTCGACTACCAGGAAGATCATCCGGAAACGCTGGTCGTCGTCACCGCCGACCACTCGCACACCAGCCAGATCGTCGGTGAGGACTCGACCGGGACGGGCCTCCCGACCGGTTACTCGACCAACCTGACGACGAAGGACGGGCAGACGCTGAGCCTGACCTACGGCACGGCCGGCTACGAAGCGGGCAAAGCACCCGCCGCGGTGCCACCGAGCCAACAGCACACCGGTGCCGCGGTGCCGGTCTGGGCCTCCGGCCCGGGCAGCCTCGCGGTGCTCGGCACCAACGATCACACCGATCTGTTCAGCACCCTCCAGGGCCTCAGATGACCCTGGGCCGACCGCTCTACTGATCGACGGAAACGCGGGCGGCGGCGGCCAAGGGGCCCCGTCGCCCGCGGTGCTTCGGGCGCGGCCGCGGTTCGATCAGCCAGGCGAGCAGGGCCGAAGCCGCGATGCAGAAGCCGACCGTACAGACCGGCAGCCAGCCGCCCGCGCTCCAGGCGATCGCGCCGGCGGCCGAGCCGATCGCCCCGCCGACGAAGTTCGAGGTGATGTAGGCGGTGGTGACGCGGCCGGCAGTCTTGCGGCCGAGCGCGTAGATCGCGCCCTGGCTGAGCACGTTCTGCCCCTGGACGCCGAAGTCGAGCAGCAGCAGGCCGAGCAGGATCGCCGCGACGCTGTGGCGGCCGAGGTAGAAGACCGGCCAGCTGAGCAGGACCGCTGCGAGGACGGCACCGGTGGCGACGCGACCGTGGCCGTCGTCGTGCAGGCGGCCCATGCGCACCGCCGCGAAGGCGCCCGCCAGCCCGGCGAGGCCGAAGAGGCCGATGGTCGACTCGCCGAAGTCGAAGGGCGGGTCGGAGAGCAGGAAGGTGAGGGTGGTCCAGACGAGGCTGAAGCCGGCGTAGCCGCAGGCGCCGAAGAGCATCCGCCGGCGCAGCACGGGCTCGCGGCGGATCAGCTCGCCGATGCTGGCGAGCAGGGCGCGATAGCGGAGCTCGGTCGCCGGGCGGCGCTCCGGCATCGCCCGCCACAGCGCCACCGCCAGCGCTGCCATGCCGACCGCGGCGAAGGCGAAGACGGCGCGCCAGTCCCAGACCCCGGCGAGCAGGCCGGAGAGCGTGCGGGCGAGGAGGACGCCGGTCAAGAGGCCGCTCATCACCATGCCGACGACGTGCCCGCGTTCGTGGTCAGGGGCGAGGGTCGAGGCGAAGGGGACGAGCACCTGGGCGACCACCGAGGTCGCCGACGCGACCCCCATCGCCAGCACCAGTACCGCGAACTGCGGCGCCGCGGCGGCGCCCGCCAAGGCCACACAGGTGATCGCCAGCAGCGTGGCGACGAGCATGCGCCGGTCGACCAGGTCGCTGAGCGGGGCGATGAAGACGAGCCCGAGGCCATAGGCGACCTGCGACACGGTGACCAGCAGCCCCGCGGTCCCGTCAGAGACCCCGAACTGCTGCGCGATCACCTCGAGCAGCGGCTGCGCGTAGTAGAGATTGGCGACGGTCGCGCCGCACCCGACCGCGAGCAGCGCGATCAGCCTGCGGTCGACCGGCTTCGCATCGGACGGCACGTGGAGAAACTACGCAGTGCCGCAGGTCGGCAGCGTGCGATGCCTCACCTCACACGGGCGGGACGGGAGCAAACCCCCGAGACGGGTGGGTTCGCGAGGCCTGCTGCGGGCCGGCGGGGTTCGGGGGCCCTGCGGCGGGGACGGCGGGCTGCGGGACCGGTCGATTGGGGACGGTCCCGTCCTGGGACGCGAGGCTTCCGGGGGGAAGTGCGCGGGGTCGGTGCGCCCGCGGGGGAAGACGTCACCCCTCCGCGACGCCGACCCGGGTGCGTTCGCCGAGCGTGCACTTGAACACACCCTGGTGTGCTCAAGTGCACGCTCGGGCAGGGGCCTGTCACGGAAGGCTCACGTCTCCTCGCCCTCGTCACGGATCTCCGCCGGGACCCGCACGGGACCCGCGCCCTCGCACCTCTCCCCGGGACCCGGCCCTCTCGTAGGCGGTCACAGCCTGCCCGGACCGCCT
>ERZ778021.2766-NODE-2766-length-14473-cov-5.614579_pt1 | contig 14473 bp, 22 predicted proteins | sample MGYA00375751_ERZ778021 | MGnify/ENA primary metagenome ERZ778021 (study PRJEB29350, sample SAMN05389814) | bioreactor metagenome | isolation source: Thiocyanate stock bioreactor | place: South Africa: University of Cape Town | collected 2013-08-29 ... | reverse complement strand
CTGGACGAAGACGATCGCGACGATCACGGCGAGCGCGATGAACGGCATCATCACGACGAAGACCTGGTCCGGGTTGTTCCACCACTTGGTGATCCCGTTCGGCAACCCCGAGGCGATCGAGGCGAAGATCAGCAGCGAGATGCCGTTGCCGATGCCGCGCTGGGTGATGAGCTCGCCCAGCCACATCAGGAGCGTGCAGCCGGCGGTCAGGCAGATGACGATCAGCATCACCTTCGGGAAGGTCAGGTGACCGACCACTTCGGCGCCCGATTCGTTGCCCAGCGAGCGGAAGAGGAAGACGTAGCCGAGGCTCTCGAAGAAGGCCAGGCCGACGGTCAGGTAGCGCGTGTACTGGGTGATTTTCTGCTGCCCGACCTCACCCTCTTTCTGCAGGCGCTCCAGCGAGGGGACGACGACGGTCAGCAGCTGCAGGATGATCGACGCCGTGATGTAGGGCATGATCCCCAGGGCGAAAAGCGACAGCCTCGAGAGGCTGCCGCCGGAGAAGAGGTTCAGGAACCCGAGCACGTTCGAGCCGCCGAAGTTGCTGGAGATTTCCTTGACGGCGTCGACGTTCACGCCCGGCGCCGGGATGTACGCGCCGAGGCGGTACAGGGCCAGCATCGCCGCGGTGAAGGCGAGTTTCTTCCTGATGTCCGCAACGCTGAAGGCGTTGAGAATAGTCCTGAGCATTACGGCTCCAGAGTGTGACAGGTACCGCCGGCGGCCTCGATCTTCTCTTTGGCCGCCTTGCTGAAGCCATGTGCACTTACCGTCAATTTCGTCTTGATCTCGCCGCGGGCGAGGATCTTGACGGGATCGGTGCGGGTGGCAAGACCCTTGGCCTTCAGCGTGTCAGGAGTGACCTCGTCGCCCGCCTCGAAACGCTCCTCGAGATCGGCAAGATTCACGGGCTGGGTCTTGGTGCGGAAGTTCTCGAAGGGCATGGACTTCTTCATGTGCGGGCCGCGAAGCTTTCGCATCCGCATGTGGATCGGGTTCTGCCCGCCCTCGTAGCCGGCCTTTTCCTTGGCGCCCGCGCGCGAGCCGGCGCCCTTGTGGCCGCGGCCGGAGGTCTTGCCCATGCCGCTGCCCTCGCCCCGGCCGACGCGCTTGCGACGGTGGGTCGAGCCGGGCTTCGGCTTCAGGTTGTGCAGGCCGATCTCCGCAGCGCGCGAGTTGTCCTTGTCCTTGGCTTTGTCTTTGTCAGCCATTCTCGACCTCGACGAGGTGGGAGACGACACGAAGCTGTCCCTGGAGCTGCGGGGAATCCGTGCGCTCGACCGATTTGCCGATGCGGCCCAGGCCCAGAGCTTTCAGCGTCGCTTTCTGCTTCGGATTGGTCCCGTTGGGGGATTTGACCTGGGAGATCTTCACGCCGCGTCACCCTCCGGCGGAGCCTCCTCCGTCGCGGTCGCGACAGCGGCCTCCCCTTTCGGCTCGGCCTCGAGATGCTCACCGTCGCCGGTGCCTTTCTCGCTGGTCAGACCGAGCACCTGGCTGATCGTCAGACCGCGCAGCTCGGCGACCTCCTCGGGGCGGCGCAGGCGGATCAGGCCGTCCATGGTCGCCTTCACGAGGTTGATCGGGTTCTGCGTGCCGATGCTCTTGGTGAGCACGTCGCGGACCCCGCCGAGCTCGAGCACGGCGCGGACGCCGCCGCCGGCGATGACGCCGGTACCGGGGCTGGCCGGGCGCAGCACCACGTGGCCGGCGCCGTAGCGACCGATGATCCGGTGGGTGATCGTCTGGCCGTATTTGGGCACGCGGATCAAGTTCTTACGGGCGTCCTCGACACCCTTCTGGATCGCCAGCGGCACCTCGCGCGCCTTGCCGTAGCCGATCCCGACCACGCCTTCTTCGTCGCCGACGGCGACCAGCGCGGTGAAGGAGAAGCGACGACCGCCCTTGACCACCTTGGCGACGCGATTGATCTCGATCACGCGCTCCTGGAGGTCGAGGCCACGCGGGCTGACCGTCTCGACGTTGTTCATGTCCATGCCCTTCATCAGCGGGCCACCGTAGCGAAGATCGTGCGGCTGCGGGTCATCAGAACTTCAGCCCCCCCTCGCGCGCACCTTCGGCGAGCGCCTTGACGCGGCCGTGGTACTGGTAGCCGCCGCGATCGAAGACGCAGGTCTCGACCCCGGCCGCCTTCGCCCGCTCGGCCAGCAGTTCGCCGGCCTTCTTGGCCTGATCGGAGGCGGTGAGGGGCTTCAGCTCCGGCTCGATCCAGTTGACCGCAGCGACGGTGTGGCCGGCGCGATCGTCGATCAGCTGACCGAAGATGCCCTTGTTCGACCGGTAGACGGAGAGGCGCGGGCGCTCGGCGGTGCCGGTGACGCGCGCGCGGACGCGGCGACGGCGGCGCAGACGACGCTGCTGAGAAGTCTGAACGGTCATTATGCGCGCTTACCAACCTTCCGAAGAACCTGCTCGCCTTTGTAACGGATGCCCTTGCCCTTGTACGGCTCCGGCGGACGCCGCTTGCGGATGTCCGCCGAGACCTGACCGACGAGCTGCTTGTCGATCCCGCGGATGATGATTTCGGTCGGCTGCGGCACCTCGAATTCGATCCCCTCCGGGGCCTCGATCGAGACCGGGTGGGAGAAGCCGAGCGCCAGCTCGAGGTTCTTGCCTTTCAGCGCCGCGCGGTAACCGACGCCCTGGATCTCGAGGCGCTTCTCGAAGCCGTCGGTGACGCCCTCGACCATGTTCGCGATCAAGCTGCGGGTGAGCCCGTGGAGGGCGCGGTGCTCGCCGCGATCGGTCGGCCGGGCGACGAGGATCGTGCCGTCCTCCTGGGACACGGTCATGTCCTGGGAGTAGGTCTGGGTCAGCTCCCCCTTCGGGCCCTTCACGGCGATGTTGCCAGGGGCAAGCGTCACCGTGACGGCGTCGGGGACTGCGACGGGTTTTCTTCCGATTCGACTCATCTCAAAGTTTCGTGATCCTGTTGATTGCCTGGGTCACCAGACGTAGGCGACAACCTCGCCGCCGACACCCTTCTGACGCGCTTCGTGACCGGTCATCACACCGTGCGAGGTGCTGACGATCGCGGTCCCGGTACCACCCTGGACCCGCGGCACGTTTTTGTGGTTCACGTAGCGGCGACGGCCCGGACGGGAGACCCGTTCGATCCCCAGGATGACAGGCCGACGGTCCTCGGTGTACTTCAGCGTCACCTCGATCGTCTCGCCGACGCGGGCGGGCTTCTTGTGGAAGTCGGTGATGTAGCCCTGCTCCTTGAGTATGCGGGAGAGCTCCATCTTCTGGGTCGAGGCCGGGATGTCCACGTCATCGTGGCCGGCGCGGATCGCGTTGCGGATCCGGGTCAGGTAATCGGCGATCGGGTCGGTGTGCATCGCTCTACCAGCTCGACTTGGTCATGCCGGGGATGTAGCCCTCGTGGGCGGCCTCGCGCAGGCAGATCCGGCAGAGGCCGAATTTGCGGTAGTAGGCGCGCGGGCGACCGCAGCGGCGGCAGCGGTTGTACGACCGGCTCTTGTACTTGGCTTTGCGGCCCTGGCGGACCTTTTGGGAAGTCTTGGCCATCTGCTTCTAACTCTCCTCGGCGGCGCTCTCGCCGGCCTCGTTCTCGGCGCCCTCGGTGCCCTCGCCCGCGTCCTCGGTCTCGGGCTTGGCGTACGCCTCGGGGTTCTCCTCTTTCAGTGCCTCGAGGGCGGCCTGCTCGGTTTCGGCCTTCAGCCGCGCCTCCTCTTTTTCCTTCTCTTCCTCGGCGGCCTTTTCTTCTTCTTCGCGCTCGGCCTGGCCGGGACGGCCCTCCTGCGCGAACGGCATGCCGAGCCGCAGCAGCAACTCGAACGCCTCCAGGTCGGTCTTCGCCGACGTCGTCATCGTCACGTCGAGGCCGCGCACGATGTCGACCGAGTCGTAGTCGATTTCGGGGAAGATCAGCTGCTCTTTGATGCCCATCGAGTAGTTGCCCCGGCCGTCGAAGCTGCGCGGGTTGAGGCCGCGGAAGTCACGGATCCGCGGCACCGCGATCGAGGTGAGGCGATCGAGGAACTCCCACATGCGGGCGCGACGCAGCGTCACCGAGACCCCGACCGGCATGCCCTCGCGCAGTTTGAACGAGGCGATCGACTTGCGGGCGCGGCGCACGTTCGGGTGCTGGCCGGCGATGGTCGCCAGCTGTTCCTGCGCCAGTTCGAAGCTGCGGTTGTCCTGTTTCTCCTTGCCGAGCCCCATGTTCAGGGTGATCTTCAGCAGGTGCGGCGCCTCCATCGGCGTCGTGTAGCCGAATTTCTTCGTCAGCGCCGGCAGGACGTCGTTCTCGTATTTCTCGCGCAGGCGCGGCGGCGGGGCCGCCTGGCTCGTCGGGGTCACGGTTCCGGCCTCCATCAGTCGACCTCCGCTCCCGAGCGCCGGGCCACGCGCACGCGCTTGCCGTCGTCGGTGCGACGGACGCCGAGGCGGGTGCCTTTGTTGCCTTTGGGATCGAGCAGCATCACGTTGGACACGTGGATCGGCCCCTCCTTCTCGATGATCCCACCGGGACTGGCGGTGGCCATGTCACCGGTCGAACGGGGACGTTCGTGCCGCTTGATGATGTTCAGCCCCTCGACGTAGACACGGCTCTTCTTCGGCTCGGTGCGGAGCACTTTGCCGGTCTTGCCGCGGTCCTTGCCGCTGATGATGACCACCTGGTCATCGGTCCTGATGCGCATGGTCTTCGTCATCAGAGGACCTCGGGGGCGAGCGAGATGATTTTCATGAAGTTGCGGTCGCGAAGTTCGCGGGCGACGGGGCCGAAGATGCGGGTCCCGCGCGGGTTGTTGTTCGCCGGGTCGATCAGCACGGCGGCGTTCTCGTCGAAGGAGATGTAGGTGCCGTCGGGCCGGCCGAGCGGCTTCTTGGTCCGCACCACGACGGCCTGCACGACCTCGCCCTTGCGGACGCCGCCCTGCGGGCTGGCCGATTTCACGGTCGCCGTGATCACGTCGCCGACCGAGGCGTAGCGACGGTGCGAGCCGCCTTTGACGCGGATGCAGAGCAGTTCGCGGGCACCCGAGTTGTCGGCGACCTTGAGGCGGGACTCTTGCTGGATCATCGGCGCCTACCTCGCCTTCTCGACGACGTCGATCAGACGCCAACGCTTGGTCTTCGAAAGGGGGCGGGTCTCGACGATCCGGACCACGTCGCCCTCGCCCGCCTCGTTGCGCTCGTCGTGAGCGTGCAGCGTGCGGGAGCGGCGGACGATCTTCTCGTAGGTCGGATGACGACGGGCGATGTCGATGCGGACGGTGATCGACTTGTCGCCTTTGTTGGAGACGACGATGCCCTGGCGGACCTTGGCCGCGACCGAGTCACGCTCGGCGGGCGGGGTGCCGGTGCCGGCTTTGTGGTCGGCCTTCAGCGCGGCGCGTTCCTTGCGCCGTTCGGCGGCCTTCGCCTTGCGGCGGGCCTCGCGGGCGGCGGCGCGCTCCTCGACCGTCTGCGCCGGACCGGCCTTGTGCGGCTCGCGCGACTTGAGGATGCGGCGACGCTCCTTCCAAGGAAGGTCGTCGAGCGGATCCGGCTCGGCGGGCTCAGCTTTAGGAGCGGCGACGTCAGCCGAAGAGTCGGCCTCGGCGGCCTCGTCCGCGGGTGGCGCGGATGGGGTGTCCTCGCCCGCAGCCTGCGAGGACGAGGGCGCCTCATCGGCGACAGGACCCGCGGTCGCGGCGGTCTGGTCCTGCGTCTCTTCGGTTTTCTCGTTCGTCTCGTCGCTCATACTCGTCGCGTCTCTTTCTCCACATCGATACCGCGCTCGCGGGCCACGGTGGCCAGTCGCGCAACGTCGCGCTTGGCCTGACCCAGGCGGGCGGTGTTCTCGAGCTCGCCGGTGGCGTGACGGAAGCGGAGGTTGAAGGCCTCCTCTTTGGCGTCGATCAGTTTCGCCACCAGCTCGTCGTCTTTCAGATTGTGCACCTCGGCGGCTTTCACTGCTCCGCCCCCTCGCGCTTGACGAATTTCGTCTTCACCGGGAGCTTGTGCCCGGCGAGGCGCAGCGCTTCGCGCGCCAGATCCTCGGGGACGCCGGCGAGCTCGAACATGACCTTGCCCGGCTTCACCACGGCGACCCAGCCCTCGGGGTTGCCCTTACCAGAGCCCATCCGCGTCTCGGCGGGCTTCTTGGTGTAGGGCTTGTCGGGGAAGACGTTGATCCAGACCTTCCCGCCACGTTTGATCTTGCGGGTCATCGCCACACGGGCGGCCTCGATCTGACGGTTGGTGATCCAACCGCGCTCGACGGCCTTGATCCCGTACTCGCCGAAGGCGACGGTGCTGCCGCCCTTGGTGTCGCCGCGCATGCGGCCACGGAACTGTTTGCGGTGCTTGACCCGCTTCGGCATCAACATCAGCGACCACCTCCACCGCGCGGGCCACCGCCGCCGCCACCCCTGTTTGAACCGGAGCCGCCGCCGGGGCCACCGGGCCCACGACCGCCGCCGCCGCCGGGTCCACGGCCGCCGCCGGGCCCACCCGGGCCACGGCCGCCGCCAGGCCCACGACCACCGCCGGGACCGCCGCCGCGGCCACCCGGGCCACCGCCGCGGCCACCGGGACCGCGGCCACCGCCGGGTCCACGGCCGCCGCCACCCGGACCGCGACCACCGCGGTCACGGTCACCACGCCCGCCGCGACCCTGGTCGCGATCGCGACCGCCGCCGCGGCTGGGCGGGGCCTCGTCGGGGTTGATGATGTCGGAGCGAAAGCCCTCGGGCATGACTTCGCCCTTGTTGATCCAGCATTTGACGCCGATGCGGCCGGTCGTCGTGCGGGCCTCGAAGAACCCGTAGTCGATGTCGGCGCGCAGCGTGTGCAGCGGCACGCGGCCTTCGGAGTAGCTTTCGGTCCGCGCCATCTCGGCACCGCCGAGGCGGCCGGAGACCTGGACCTTCACGCCCTTGGCGCCGGAGCGCATCGCCGAGGTCAGCGCGCGTTTCATCGCGCGGCGGAAGGCGACCCGGTTCTGCAGCTGCTCGGCGATCGACTGGGCGACCAGTTTGGCGTCGAGCTCGGGGCGTTTGACCTCGCGGATGTTCACTTTCACCGGGCTGCCGGTGAGCTTGTGAAGCTCTTTGCGCAGCGCGTCGACTTCCGAGCCCGATTTGCCGATCACGATGCCCGGACGGGCGGTGTGGATGTCCACGGCGACCTCGCCGCGGCGCTCGATCGTGATGTTCGAGAGGCCGGCGTGCGAAAGCTTGTTTTCGATGTGGTCCCGGATCTGCAGGTCTTCCTGGAGAACGTCGGCGAAGTTTTTCTCCTCGAACCAGTTCGACTTCCAGTCGTGGATGTAGCCGACCCGGAATCCCTCGGGATGGATCTTCTGTCCCATAACTTGCTCTACTCGTTCCTAGTCGTCTTCGACGGGGGTCAGCGCCACGGCGATGTGGCTGGTTCGCTTGTTGATCGGGGTCGCCCGGCCGAGCGCCCGGGGGCGGAAACGGCGGAGGGTCGGACCTTCGTCGACGGTGATCGAGGTGATCCGCATCTCGTCGCCGATCAGGTCGTGGTTGTTCTCGGCGTTCGCCGCCGCCGAGTCGATCAGCTTGTGGATGTCCTGGGCGGCGCCGCGGGGCGAGAAGGCGAGCAGCGCGCGGGCCTGCTCGATGTGCATGCCGCGGACCTGGTCGGCGATCAGGCGCGCCTTGCGCGGGGCGACCCGCACGTATTTGGCGCTGGCGCGCACGACCGGCAGCTCATCCGAGTCCTGGCGACGACGACGCGACGGAGCCGGCTTCTTCTCCTCGGCTTTGGCGTCGGCTTTTTTGGCGCGTTTCTCGGAAGCGGGTTTTTTCTCCGCTTTCTCTTTTTTCGCAGCCGGTTTCGCGTCTTTTTTCGCAGCCGGTTTTTTCTCTTTCGAGTCTTTTTTCGGCGCGTCTTTTTTGGCAGCCGCTTTTTTCCCAGTGTCCTGGGTCTCCGCTTTCGGGGCGGAGGCTTTTTTCTCTTTTTTGTCTTTCTCGTCTGCCATCAGTCAGTCCAGGTGCTTAGTCGCGACCGCCGTGCGAGCGGAAGGTGCGGGTCGGGGCGAACTCGCCGAGCTTGTGGCCGACCATCGACTCGGAGATGAAGACCGGCACGTGTTTTTTGCCGTCGTGGACGGCGATCGTGTGGCCGACCATCTCCGGGTAGATCGTCGAGGCGCGCGACCAGGTTTTGAACATCTGTTTTTTCCCGGCCTCGTTCATCGCGTTGACCTTCGCGAGCAGGCGCTCTTCGGCCCACGGGCCCTTTTTCGTCGAACGGCCCACGGGTTACCTCCCACCCTTCTTCTTGCCGCGACGACGGCCGCGGACGATGTAACGGTCGGACTGCTTGCCCTTCTTGCGCGTCCGGTACCCGAGCGTGGGCTTGCCCCACGGGGTGACCGGATGGCCGCCGGTGGTGTGGTGGGCCTCGCCGCCGCCGTGCGGGTGGTCGACCGGGTTCATCGCGATGCCGCGGCTCTGCGGGCGCTTGCCCTTGTGGCGGCTGCGACCGGCCTTGCCGACCTTCATGTTCTGGTGCTCGGCGTTGGAAAGGACTCCGATCGAGCCGCGGCACTCGGCGCGGACCATCCGCATCTCGGTGCTCGGCAGGCGCAGGGTGACCATGTCGCCCTCCTTCGCCACCAGCTGGATCGCGGTGCCGGCGGAGCGGCCCATCTTGCCGCCCTGACCGGGGATCAGCTCGACGTTGTGGACGATGGTGCCGGTCGGCATCTGGCCCAGCGCCATCGCGTGGCCCGGTTTGATGTCGGCCTCGGGACCGGATTTCACCGTGTCCCCCACTTTCAGCGCGGCCGGGGCGAGGATGTAGTCCTTGTGCCCGTCGACGTAGTGGAGCAGGGCGATGTAGCACGACCGGTTGGGGTCGTACTCGATCGTCGCGACCTTGGCGGGGACGCCGTCCTTCAGTCGCTTGAAGTCGATTTTCCGGTAGCGCCGCTTGGCGCCGCCGCCGCGGTGACGGGCGGTGATGCGCCCGTTGGAGTTGCGGCCACCGGACTTTTTCAAGCCTTCGGTCAGCTTCCGTTCCGGCTCCTTGGCGGTCACCTGCTCGCGCAACGGGTAGGTCGCGAAGCGGCGGCCCGGGCTGGTCGGTTTGGTTTTGCGGTTCGGCATCTCTAAAGCTCCATCCCTAGGCGGTCTGTCCGCCTTCGAACAACTCGATCCGCTCGCCCGGGGCGACCTGGACGATCGCCTTCTTCCAGGCGCGGGTGCGCCCTTTGGTCAGGCCGCGGCGCTTCGGCTTCGAGCGCACCTTGGCGGTGCGCACCCCGGCGACGCCGACGCCGAAGACCTCTTCGACCGCCTGCGCGATCTGGGTCTTGTGGGCGCGATCGTCGACGCGGAAGGTGTACTTGCCCTCGGCGATCAAGGCGTAGCTCTTCTCCGAGATCACCGGGCGGATGAGAATCGTGCGCGCGTCCATCAGGCGGCCGCCTTCTCTTTGGCCCCGCTGCCGGAGAGCCGCTCTTCCAGCGACTTCAGCGCCGTCTCCGAGATGACGATCGCGGCGGCGCCGATCACGTCGGCGACGCCGGTGGCGCCGACCTCGAGCACGGTGGTGCGGGGGATGTTGCGGAAGCTCTTCATCGCGCCGGTCTCCTCGGCGGTGAGGATGACGACGATCGGGCTCCGGGCGCCCCATTTGGCCAGCGCCTGGGCAGCGGATTTCGTCGAAGGCGTGTCGTAGTCCGCCGCGTTCAGGATCGCGACCGAACCGCGCTCGGCGTGCACCGAGAGGGCCGAGCGCATCGCGCGACGACGGGCTTTGCGGTTCACCTTGACCGTGTAGTGGCGCGGCTTCGGGCCGAAGGTGACGCCACCGCCGAAGCGGCTGGAGACGCCGAGGGCGCCGACGCGAGCGCGGCCCGTGCCCTTCTGCCGCCAGGCCTTGGCGGTGGTGAAGGCGACCTCGCCGCGGGTCAGGGTCGAGGCGGTGCCGCGCCGCCGTGAGGCGAGGTCGGCACGGGCGGCCTCGTGGACCAGCGACTGGTGGAACGGCTCGGCGAAGAGCTCGGCCGGAAGGTCGGCTTTGGTGGTCTTGCCGAGCACGGCAGCTTTCTCAGCCATCGGTGCGAACCTCGACGATCGAGTTCTTGGCGCCGGGGACGGAGCCTTTGATCAGGAGCAGGTTGCGGTCGGCGTCGATCGAGGCGATTTCAAGGCCGCGCTGGGTGCGGCGCTTGTTGCCCATCTGACCCGGCATCCGCATGCCTTTGAAGACGCGCGCGGGGAAGGCGCTGGCGCCGATCGAGCCCGGGGCGCGGACGTTGTGCGAACCGTGGGTGACCGGACCGCGGCTGAAGTTGTGGCGCTTGATCCCGCCCTGGAAGCCCTTGCCGATCGTGATCCCGGCGACTTTCACCTTCTGGCCCGCCTCGAACCCCTCGACCGTGACGTCGTCACCGATCTTCGGGCCCTCCTCGGCGCCGAGGTCCTCGTCGCGGAACTCGACCAGGTGGCGGAGCGGCGGGGCGCCCGCCTTTTTCAGGTGGCCTTCCTCGCCCTTCGAGAGCTTGCCCTGCTTGACCGCGCCGAAGGCGAGCTGGACGCCGGCGTAGCCGTCGCGCTCGGTCTCGCGGACCGCGGTCACCTTGCAGGGGCCCGCTTCGATCACGGTGACGGGCACCACGGTGCCGTCCTCCTGGAAGACCTGGGTCATGCCGAGCTTCTTGCCGAGGATCGCCGCCATCTAGCGGTGCCTCCTTTCGCGGCAGTGCGACTCAGCCGCGCGAAAACCAAGCTGGTCAAGGACGCAGGGCGCCGCCTTTGCTGGAGGCAAAGGCAAGTCCGAGGACGACGATCCAGCGCCGGTTTGCAGCCGGCTGAGGTGTGCTGTCGTGGAAGGAGTCACCGCTACACCTAAAGCCGGATCTCGATGTCGACGCCGGCGGGCAGCGAGTCGAGCCGCTGCAGCGAGTCGACGGTTTTCGGCGACGGCTGGAGGATGTCGATCAGCCGCTTGTGGGTGCGGATCTCGAAGTGCTCGCGCGAGTCCTTGTCCTTGAACGGCGAGCGGATCACGCAGTAGACGTTTTTCTCGGTGGGCAGGGGCACGGGACCGGACACGGTGGCGCCGGTGCGCTCGGCCGTCTCGACGATCTCGCGCGCAGCACGATCGATCGCGTCATGGTCGTAGGCCTTCAGCCTGATTCGGATTTTTTGTGCCGCTATGGCTGCCACTTGGAAATCTCTCTCTTCTTCGTCTTAGGGCGCAAAGAGGGCGGGGCCCCTTGCTGCTGGGGCGCCGCCCCGGTCGTATGTCTTTGCGGTTGTCCGCCCCGGAGGGCGGTCGGGGCGGGCGTCACGGCCCCGCCCCTTGGTACTGCGGTCGCTACTCGATGACCTCGGCGACGACGCCGGAGCCGACGGTGCGGCCACCCTCGCGGATGGCGAACCGGAGACCCTGGTCCATCGCGATCGGCTGGATCAGCTCGATCGTCATCTCGACGTTGTCACCCGGCATCACCATCTCCGTCCCCTCGGGGAGGTTGGCGATGCCCGTCACGTCGGTGGTGCGGAAATAGAACTGAGGACGGTAGCCGGAGAAGAACGGAGTGTGGCGACCACCCTCCTCCTTCTTCAGGCAGTAGACCTCGGCTTTGAACTTGGTGTGCGGGGTGATCGAGCCGGGCTTGCAGAGCACCTGGCCACGCTCGATCTCCTCACGCTTGGTGCCGCGGAGCAGGGCGCCGATGTTGTCGCCGGCCTGACCCTCGTCGAGGAGCTTGCGGAACATCTCCACGCCGGTGACGGTGGTTTTGCTCGTCTCCGGATGGATCCCGACGATTTCGACCTCGTCGCCGGTGTTGACGATCCCCTGCTCGATACGACCGGTGGCGACGGTGCCGCGGCCGGTGATCGAGAAGATGTCCTCGATCGGCATCAGGAACGGTTTGTCGAGCTCGCGGACCGGCTCCGGGATGTAGGAGTCGAGCGCCGCGGCCAGCTCGAAGACCGCTTTCTGGGCCTCCTCGTCGCCTTCCAGCGCCTTCAGGGCCGAGCCCTTGATGATCGGGGTCTCTTCGCCCGGGAAGTCGTATTCGTTGAGCAGGTCCTTGACCTCCTCTTCGACCAGCTCGACGAGTTCCTCGTCATCGACCATGTCGATTTTGTTGAGGAAGACGATCACGTGCGGGACGTTGACCTGACGGGCGAGCAGGATGTGCTCGCGGGTCTGCGGCATGACGCCGTCGGCGGCGGACACGACCAGGATCGCGCCGTCCATCTGCGCGGCGCCGGTGATCATGTTCTTCACGTAGTCGGCGTGCCCCGGGCAGTCGACGTGCGCGTAGTGCCGGTTCTCGGTCTGGTACTCGACGTGGGAGGTCGCGATCGTGATGCCGCGTTCCTTCTCCTCCGGAGCGTTGTCGATCTCCTCGAACGACTGCGCCTCGGCACCGCCCACGGTCGAGAGGGTTTTGGTGATCGCGGCCGTCAGCGTCGTCTTGCCATGGTCGATGTGACCGATGGTGCCGACGTTCACATGCGGCTTATCGCGCTCGAATTTCTCCTTGGCCATCTCTTCCGTTTGCCCTTTCGAAGGTCGTTGTTTCTGTCTGGTTTAAGTGCTTGAGTTTCTTGAGCGGTGCCTGGCAGCGAGTTTTTCCCTGCCTGCGGGCGAACCTGAGAAATATAGCCAGGTCCGGCCTTCGACAGCGTTGCGCCTCTCGACCGGCCCGCCGTTTGTCCTATGCGGCCGCTCCCGCGGGGTCACCGGAGCGTGATGCGACGATCTCTTCGGCGATGTTCGAGGGAACCTCCTCGTACTGCTCGAACTGCATCGTGTACGTCGCGCGGCCCTGCGTCGAGGATCGCAGATCGGTCGCGTAGCCGAACATTTCGCCCAGCGGGACGAGGGCCTGGACCGCCAGGGCGTTACCGCGCTGGTCCTGTCCCTGGACCTTGCCGCGCCGCCGCGAAAGGTCGCCGATCACGTCGCCGAGGAAGTCCTCCGGGGTCACGACCTCGACTGCCATCACCGGCTCGAGCAGCACGGGGTTGGCTTTGCGGGCCGCCTCCTGGATCGCCATCGAGCCGGCGATTTTGAAGGCCATCTCCGAGGAGTCGACGTCGTGGTAGGAGCCGTCGACCAGTTCCGCTTTCACGTCGACCATCGGGTAGCCGGCCTTGACGCCGTTCTCCAGCGCCTCCTCCATGCCCTGTTCGGCCGGGCCGATGTATTCGCCGGGGATGACGCCGCCTTTGATTTTGTTCTCGAAGACGAAGCCCTCGCCGGGAGCCGGCTCGAGGTTGATGACGACGTGGCCGAACTGGCCGCGACCGCCGGTCTGGCGGACGAAGCGGGCGACGACTTTCTCGACCCGCTTGCGCACCGTCTCGCGGTAGGCGACCTGCGGTTTACCGACGTTCGCCTCGACTTTGAACTCGCGCAGCATGCGATCGACGATCACCTCGAGGTGGAGCTCGCCCATCCCGTGGATCAGGGTCTGGCCCGTTTCCTCGTCGGTTTCGATGCGGAAGGTCGGGTCCTCCTCGCCCAGGCGCTGGAGGGCGGTGCCCATCTTCTCCTGGTCGGCTTTCGTCTTCGGCTCGATCGCGACCGCGATCACCGTCTCCGGGAATTCGATCGACTCCAGCGCGATCGGGGCGTCCGGCGCGGCAAGGGTGTCGCCGGTCGACGTTTCCTTGAGGCCGACGCCCGCGCAGATGTCGCCCGAGTAGGCCTCCTCGATCTCCTCGCGGGAGTTCGCGTGCATCATCAACAGGCGGCCGATGCGCTCGGTGCGCCCGGTTTTCACGTTGAGGACGCGACCGCCGGCCTGCAGCTTGCCGGAGTAGACGCGGAAGTAGGTGAGTTTGCCGACGTAGGGGTCGGACATGATCTTGAAGGCGAGCGCCGCGAACGGGCCGCTGTCGTCGGCCGGGCGGGTGCCCTCGGTCGGCTCGGTCTCGCCCTTGGCGGGCGGGATCTCACCGGTGACCGGCGGGACCTCGAGCGGCGAGGGCAGCATCTCGATGACCGCGTCGAGCAGCGGCTGCACGCCCTTGTTCTTGAACGAGGAGCCGGCCAGCACCGGGGTCACCTTGGTCGACAGCGTCGCCTGGCGGAGCGCCTCTTTCAGCTTCTCCACCGGGATCTCTTCTTCGCCGAGGAACGCCTCCATGATCCCTTCGTCGAAATCGGCGGCGGCTTCGATCAGGGCAGCGCGGAATTCCTCCGCTTTGTCGACGAGGCCGGCGGGGATCTCCTCGACCTCGAACTCGGTGCCGAGTTCGTCCTTCCAGACGAGGGCTTTCATCGTCACCAGGTCGACGACGCCGAGGAAGTCGCCCTCGGACCCGATCGGCAGCTGGATCGGCACGGCGTTGGCGCCGAGGCGGTCCTTCATCGTCTCGACCGCGTTGTAGAAGTCGGCTCCGGTGCGGTCCATCTTGTTGATGTAGGCGAAGCGCGGCACGTGGTACTTGTCGGCCTGGCGCCAGACGGTCTCGGACTGGGGCTCGACGCC
>ERZ778021.2765-NODE-2765-length-14479-cov-5.370494_pt1 | contig 14479 bp, 8 predicted proteins | sample MGYA00375751_ERZ778021 | MGnify/ENA primary metagenome ERZ778021 (study PRJEB29350, sample SAMN05389814) | bioreactor metagenome | isolation source: Thiocyanate stock bioreactor | place: South Africa: University of Cape Town | collected 2013-08-29 ... | reverse complement strand
GCCGCCTGATCCTCGCAGGGCTCTTTTCGACAGAGCACCTCAAGGGGAGAAGGATTCGATCGCCGGGCCGGCTCCGTGAACCCGGCGACCCTCACCCGCCGCTGCGCGGCGCCCTCTCCCGGCGGGCAGAGATGTGGACACATCTTTTCGACCCGGGGGGCCCGGCTATCCGGGCCGTTGGGGGAAGAGGCGGGGGAGGGCGCGGCGGGCGAGGGCGAGGACCTCGGCGAGGTCCTCGGTCCGCATGAGGTCGTCGATCGCCAGGAGCCGCTCCAGGCCGGCGAGCAGGGCCGGCGCGGTCGACTCGACCCCCCGCCTCATCCGCCGGCCCGACAGCATGGGCGGGACGGGGGACATGGGACGCCGCGAGCCTTCCCCAGGCCGCCTAAATTCCGAGCCGAAAAGATGTGTCCACATCTCTGCCCGGCGGGAGAGGGGACTTTGAGACCGGCCGAAGACCGACGGCGTGTCGGCGTGAGGGCCGGCCAGTCCAAGGCTCAATTCCCCGCCGACGCCAGCCCCGGCTTGGCCTGGGCGGAACGGTCCTTCTCGACGGACAGGAGTTCGATCTCCGCCTTGAGAGCCGCAGCCTTGGCGCGGGCGGCGTCGGCGAGGCTCGCCTTGTCGCCGAGGGCCTTGTCGGCGGCGGCCTTGGCGGCGACGGCCTGGTCGAGCTTGGGCTTCAGGTCGGCGACGACGGCCGCGGCCTGCTGGGCGGCGGCGCGGGCGTCGGCCAGCACCTTGTCGACCTCGGCCTTCTCGGCCTCGGCCCGCTTGACGGCCTCGGTCGCCGCGGCGACGCCGAGCGCCGCGGCCTTGGCCTTGAGCTGGGCCGGCGGGACGGCCTGCGGGGCGGCGGCCTTGGAGGCGGCGGCCTGCTTCACGGCGACGGCGGCCGTCGACCGGGCCGTCGCCGACGCGGCGAGCGCCTGGACCAGCTCGGTCGCCTTCTGCGCCTGGGCCACCAGGTCCTCGGAGGCTTTCATCGCGGCGTCGGGGTCGGCGGCGGCCTTGAGCGCTTCGGCGGCGGCGGCGAGGGCGGCATCGAACGCCGACTTGTCGGCCAGCGCCTTGTCGACCGTCCCCTTCGAGGCCTCCAGGGCGGCGATCGCCGCCTTCTCGGCCGCGTCGGCGTCGGCGACGGCCTTCTCGGCGGCGGCCTGCTCGGCGGCGGCCTGGGCCGCGATCTGGCTGGCGGCCTGCGCGGTCGTCGCCGCATCCTGGAGCGCGGCGGCCTTGGCGTTCGACTCGGCCTCGCGCTGGGCCACGGCCGCGGCCTGCTGTTCGGCGGCCTGTTCGGCGGCGGTGAACGCCGCCTGCGCCTGGGCGTGGGCCTCGGCGGCGGCGGTCGCGGCGGCCTGGAGCGGCGGCAGTTCGTTGGTCAGGGCGACCGCCTGGGCCTCGGACTCGGCCCGCTGCTGCCGGGCCTGGTCGATGCGGACGGCGATCGGGGCGGGGTTGGGGGCCAGGGTCGCAAGCAGGCGGCCGTCCTTGACCTCGCGGAGCTTGATCGTCCCCGACCAGTCGGACGCGGCGATCGCGGCGGCGTCGTGGGTCAGGGCGACGGCCAGGGCCAGGTCGCCGAACGGCTCGAACTCCGACTGCTTGCCGCCGTTCGCGTCCCAGACCCGGACGAAGCGGTCGCGGCCGGCGGTGGCCAGGCGGCCGTCCTTGGCGAACTCGACGGAGGAGACGCCGGGGCCGTGCGCGGCGATGTTCTTGATCGCCTTCCCCTCGTTCATCTCCCAGAGCTTCACCGTGCCGTCCTCGCTCGACGAGGCCACGACGTTGGAATCGGCCCGCCAGGAGACGTCGGTGATCGCCGTGGCGTGCCCGCGCAGCTCCTGGTACTCGCGCCCCGTCGCGGCCTCCCAGACGAAGAGGCCGTTGGAGCGGTCGCCGGAGGCCAGCAGGACGCCGTCGGGGCTGAACTCCAGCGCGGTGACCCAGTCGGTGTGCTTCTTGATCTCGTACAACGGCGAGCCGTCGGCCGTGCTGTAGACGCGGACCATCCGGCCGGGGCCGCCCAGGGCCACCTGCGACTGGTCCGGGCTGACGTCGGCGGCGAGCACGGCGTCGTACTCCTTGCCGACCTCGAACACGCGCTCGCCCGTCTTGACGTTGAAGCCGACCGCGATCCCGGACTGCCCGCCCCGGCCGCCGCCGACCAGCAGCACGTCGCCGCCGCGGCTGAACTTGAGGCAGTGGATGGTCCCCTCGGGGAACGGCAGGACGGCCATCAGGTGGGCGTCGGTCGTGCGGTAGAGGAGCACCTGCTTGTGGCCGCCGACGGCCAGCAGCGGGGCCCAGGGGCTCCCCGCCAGCGCCACCACGGCCCCCGGGCGGGCGTCGGCCAGGTAGGGCTCGGTGGGGAGGGCCTCGGGCATGGCGGGCTCGCCCGCCGGCTTGCCCAGGGCGTTGGGGTCGAGCTTCAGCTCCATCTTGGGCTTGGCCTTGGCCGCGACCTTGCTCCCCGAACTCTCCAGCGCCCCGCCGGCGATCCACTGGCGGACCAGCTCGATCTCGGCGTCGGGGATCTTGCCGGAGTTGGGGGGCATCTTCGGCTCCTCGGTCTGGAGGATGACCGAGAGGAGCGTGCTGGCGTCGGGGTCGCCGGGCTCGATCACCGCGCCCGAGCCGCCCCCCTGCATGGCCCCGCCGAAGGTCTCCAAGTTCAGGCCCCCCTTGGCCTTGTCCGGGTTGTGGCAGGAGCCGCAACGGTTCCGGAAGATGGACGCGACGTGGTCCGCGAAGTTGACCTTCGCGCCCTCCTCCGCCCGGGCCGTCGGGGCGGCCGGCGCGAGCAGGGTTGCCAGGAGGAGGGCCGTGAGGGATCGGGGTCGCATGGCGTCGGGCCTCTCGGGAGGTCGGGCGATGACCGGCGGCGGGGCGGGGTCGCGTCGGGTCAGTGGTTGAACAGGAACTCGCGGCTGTTGAGCAGGGCCCAGAACATGTCGCCGAGCGCCTGGGCCTGGTCGGGGGCCTGGGCGATCGCGGGTGTCAGCTTGGCCAGCTCGTCGGCCGTGGGGCGGCGGGAGAAGCAGCGGAGGTAGAGGCTGGTCAGCCGCTCCTCAGGCGTGGGGAGCTTCATCAGCTCGGCGATCACGCCCCCCTGCTGGATCTTGGCGTTGACCGTGTCGCCGTTCATCAGGTGGAGGGCCTGCGACAGCGTCGGCTCCATCTTCACCTCGCACGAGCACGGCGTCTCGCGGGTGGCCCGGCCGAAGGTCGTCAGGAAGTACGTCGAGCTGTTGCCGTCGGCGATCTGCACGGCGCGGGCGCCCGTGGGGAGGCCCTGGAACTTGTCCTTGGTGTTCGTGACGTGGCTGATCGTGTCCAGCAGGCTCTCGGCCTTGATCCGGCGGACCAGCGCGTGGGCGAAGTTCTTCTCGTCGGACTCGTTGCTCTCGTTGCGGCGGGTCGACCGCTGGTAGGCCCGCGAGGTGCAGATGTCCTTCACCAGCGCCTTGAGGTTGTACTTGCTCTCCGTGAACCGCTTGCCCAGGGCTTCCAGCAGCTCCGGGTTGGACGCGGGGTTGCTGACCCGGAAGTCGTCCACCGGCTCGACGATGCCGACGCCCATGAAGTGGGCCCAGACGCGGTTGGCGAACGACGCCGCGAACCACGGGTTCTGGGGCGAGGCCAGCCACTTCGCCAGGACCTCGCGGCGGTCCTTGCCGGCGACGTCCGGCTCCTCGCCGCCGAGGAACTTGGGCTTCATCGCCCGGCCGCCGACGGGGTGGTTCATCTCGCCGCCGCCGGAGTTGAAGACGATCAGCTCGCGGACGTCCTCCCCCTGCTTCTTGCCGATCTGCGAGAAGAACGCCGCGAAGCCGTAGTAGTCGTCCTGGGTCCAGCGGTCGAACGGGTGGTTGTGGCACTGGGCGCACTGGATCCGCATGCCCATGAAGACCTGGGCGACGTTCTCGGTGAGCGGCAGCGTCTCGGTCGTCGTCTGGTAGAAGTTGGTCGCCGGGTTCTTGAACGTGCCGCCGCTGGCTCCCAGCAGCTCCTGCACCATCTCGTCCATCGGCATGTCCTTGGACAGCTTCTCGACGAGCCAGTTGTAGTACAGGAACATCGACTTGTAGCTGACGAACAGCGAGGTCCGGATCTGGAGCAGCTCGGCCCACTTGCTCACCCAGATCTCGGAGAACTCCTTGCGCTTCAGCAGCTCGTCGACGAGCTTGCCGCGCTTGTCCGGGTCGGTCGAGGCGATGAAGCCTTCCAGCTCCTCGACGGTCGGCGTGAGGCCGACGACGTCGATGAAGACGCGGCGGGCGTAGGTGGCGTCGTCGCAGAGCTCGGACGGGGCGATGCGGAGCTTCTGGAGCTTGGCGGCGACCAGCTCGTCGATGTAGTTGCCGGTCGACTCGTCCGGGTAGGTGAACTGGAGGCCCTTGGGCAGGACGATGAACTGGCTGCCGACCGTGTAGGTCTCGAACCGGGCCATCACGAACGCCTCGCCGCGGTCGCCGGCCGTGACCAGGCCGTCCTGGGTGACGGCGGCGGAGGTCTCGTTGTTGGTGAGGAAGACGGCCAGCCCCGTCACGTCGCGGTCGGTGCCGTCGGAGTACTTCGCCAGGACCGTGAGCTGCTGCTTCGACCCCTTGCCGTCCATCACCCCCTTCTTGGGGTACAGCTCCACGCCCACCACCTTCGGCAGCTTGGAGACGTCGTCGTTCGGCGCGCCGACCGTGATCCACTCGTGGACGGCCTTGTACAGGTCGTCGCCGACCTCGAACCGCTTGCCGCCGGTGTGCTGGACGGCCCCGACGGACTTCTCCAGCAGCGTGCTGTCGGCGGGGACGGCCGTGTTGATGCGGCGGCCGACCATCTCGCGGGTCAGGCGGAAGTAGTCGCCTTCGGGGTCGAAGCCGAACAGCGAGATGCGGAACCCGTCCTTGCCGCGCGCCGCGCCGTGGCAGCTGCCGGTGTTGCAGCCGGCCCGCATGAAGACGGGCATGACGTCGAGCCGGAAGCTCAGCGGCTCGGCGACCGTCGCCTTGCCGACCTTGACGGGGATCGCGGCCGACTTGTCGCCGAAGGCCACGGCCAGCGTCGTCTCGCCGTCGGCCGCGGGGCGGAAGGTCGCGCCGTCGCGCGTCACGAGGGCGGGATTCGCGAGGGTATACGAGGCGTCGGCGGTGAGGTCGCGGGTGAGGCCGTCGGAGTAGAAGCCCTGGACGACGATCGACTGGCGGTCGCGGGCGGTGGTCAGGTCGATCGCGGCCGGGTAGACCTGGATCTCGACGAGGCCCGCGGCCGGCGTCGGCTCGGGGGCGAACGGCTCGGCCGGGATGTCGGCCAGGGGGTCCGCGGCGGTCGCGACGCTCAGCGAGAGCCCGCCGAGCACGAGGCCCGTCAGGAGCCTCCGGAGCGCCCGGGCCGGGGCGGCGGTCGACTGGATCATCACGGGGTCGTCCTCAATCGGGCTCGAATCTTCGGTTCGTCGGGTGTACGGGCCGGAGGCCGGTCAGGGCTTGGCGGCGGCCTGCTTCTGCTTGGCTTCGAGCCGGAGCTTCTCCAGCCGGCTGAGGGGCTTGGCGGGGGCCTCGGCGGGCGGCGGGGCGGCGGCCTGGGCCGGCATGGGCGCGGGGGCGTCGGCCTTGGGGGGGAGCGGGGCGTCGATCTGGAGCGACCCCGTGCCGATGTTGTGCGTGATCGGCTCGCCGTCCTGCATCACCACCACCTGGCAGAAGAGGCTCGCGTGCTTGCCCACGGGCGAGGCCGCGTCCGTCTTGATGTGGAAGGTCAGGTCGGTCGAGTCCTTGGTGATCTTGTGGACGTCGGTCGTCGCCTTGTTCGGCAGGCCGATGAGCGTGACCGTCGCCTCGCCGGGGAAGTCGACGTTCTTGGTGACGGCCACGGCCATGTCCGTCTCTTTCCCCTGCTCGACGCTCGCGGCCTGGAAGCCGAGGCCGAGGTAGGGGGCGGCGATGGTCAGGTCGGCGAGCTGCGAGGAGACGGTGATCGGGCCCGTGGGGCCGCCCGCGGTGCCGTTGACGACGATCTTCCACGTCCGAAGCTCGGCGTTGCCGTCGGCGTTCACGGGGATGACGGCCTCGTCCTGGCCCTCGGGGATCGCGACGCCGCCGCCGGAGCCGACGCCCGGCGGGTTCCAGGGGAGCGAGACGGCGATGGCCGCCTTGAAGTCGGGCTTGCGGGTCGCCTTCACCTTCAGCCCCATCTGGCCGCTGCGGACGAGCGGGACCTTGGGCTGCACGACCTCGATCGAGAACGGAGCCTCCTCGGTCGCGGCCACGGCCAGGCGGTCGACGGTGCGCGACCACATGATGACGCCCGCGTTGTTCGGCGCCAGCACGAACGACGAGAGGGCGCCGAACTCCGACTTCACGTTCACGTTCGGGTCGGTCGACTTCCCCGCCACCGCGGCCAGCGCGCCGGCGGGGGCGGCGTCGGGCTTGGCCTTGAACAGGATCGGCACCAGCGCCTGGCTGGCGGCCAGGACGGGGATCTCGACCTCGACGCCGGGGGGAAGGTTCGAGACGTCGAACTGAACCTCGCCGCCGAAGTCGGAGCGGCTCCCCTGGAGGAGGATCGCCTGGCGGTTCCCCTTGGGGACGGCCACGGCCATGATCGGCGTCCCCAGCATGATCTGCTCGGCCGGGGTGGCGATCGCCAGCTTCGGCTCGGGGGCCGTCACCTCGATCCGGTAGACGTAGTCCGGGCCCCCCTTCTTGAGCTGGTCGACGATCGAGACGACGTACTCGCCGTCCTCGGGGAGGGCCTGGCGGAACGCGCTGTCGGGGCCGGTCGTGTCGTCGCTGCCGGCCATCGCCCCCGCGCCCTTCTTGGCGAGGTACAGGACCGAGTCGATCGGCGAGCGGATCTGGCGTCCATAGACCTTGAAGTCGAAGACCTGCCCCTTCTTCCCCGTGAAGACGAAGTGGTCCGTATCGCCCGCCTTGCCGAGCACGCCGTTCAGGGCCGCCGGCGCCGTGAACGGGGTCGCCGTGTTCTGGTCGTCGTTGGGCTCGGCCTCCATCACGTTGTCCAGCTCGACCAGCCGGAAGGCGTTGGGGTAGGGCGAGAGGCCCTTGTCGTCCTGGCGTTGGAGGCCCCACCCGGCGCGGGACTCGGCCGGCAGGACGACCTCGGACGACGCCTCGCCGGTCGCGTCGCCGATCCAGCGCACCGCGAGCGACTGGCCGGGCCGGCCGCCGGGGGGCATGACGCCCGTCGCCCGGGGGAAGTCGCCGACGTGCAGCCGATAGAGGCACGCGCCGTTGCCGGCGTAGGCGCTCTCCCGGACGGCGATGATGTACTTGCCGTCCTCGGGCGCGATGATCGACGTGAACGCATCCTGCCACAGCAGGGCGGCGTCGTCGCTGGAGGCCAGCTCGAACCGCTTGGTGTTCAGGATCGCGACGTGAGGGTCGAACAGGGTGATCCCCAGCCGCCAGCCCTCGACCTCGGCGGCGATCCGGTCCCCCTTCTTCGCCTCGACGACGAAGTAGTCGATGTCCTCGTTCTCGGCGACGCCGTTGACGACCACGTTCATCGCGATCGCCTGGGGGGCCTCGAAGTCGTTGTTGGGCTCCGCCTCCTTGACCTCGGGCATCGCGCCGACGCTGAACCCGCGCAGCTCGCTGACGCCCGTCGCCGTGCGGACCCGCAGGTCGTGGAAGCCCAGCGGCGAGTCGGCCGCGATCTTCACCTTGGCCTTGAAGCTGTTGTCGTCGACCTTGGCGATCTCGGTCGCCGTCACGCCGGGCTGGTAGAAGAGGACTTCCTGGGCGTCGCCCAGCCGCGCGCCGGAGAAGACGACCTCCACGTCGGTCCCCCGCTGGCCGCCCATCGGCCGGACGGCCGAGAGGCTGGGCGTGGAGGCCGTGGCGGCGGTCGCCAGCGTCAGGAGCGTCGCCAGGGAGGCGAGGAGGCGGAGGGAGGGGCGGGCTCGTCGCATGGTGTGGGTCTCAAGGGGCTCCGGCGGGGCGGGGTCCGGAGGAAGGCGGGGCGATCCAAATCACCAGGCCGTGAGGCGCTCGACGTCCCCTCTCCCGCCGGGAGAGGGTCGTCGGACCTAGTCGATGTAATCTCGGTTCAGGCCCGGCGCGGCCGCCCTCTCCCGCCGGGAGAGGGCGGCCAACTTCGCAGCCGCGACTTCAAATCAGGCCAGCAGCTCCTTCACGACCTTGCCGCCGTCGACGATCTCGATGGGGCGGTCGCCGGGGGCCATCAGCTCCTTGTCGGCGACGATGCCCATCATGTGATAGACGGTGGTCGCCAGGTCCTCGGGGCCCATCGGGTCGCGCTCGGGCTCGGTGGCCGTGGCGTTGGAGGAGCCGTGGATGTAGCCCCCCTTCACGCCGCCGCCGGCCAGCACGACGCTGAACACCTTCGGCCAGTGGTCGCGGCCGGCGTCCTTGTTGATCTTCGGCGTCCGGCCGAACTCGCTGGAGACCATGACCAGCGTCCGGGCCAGCAGGCCCTGGCGGTCCAGGTCGCGGATCAGCGCGGCGAACGCCTGGTCGAACGGCGGCATCTGGCCCTTCATGCCGGGGACGATGTTGAAGTGGAGGTCCCAGCTCCCGTATTCCAGCGTCACCATCCGGACGCCCGCGGCGACCAGCCGGCGGGCCATCAGCATCCGCTGGCCGGCCGGGTGGCGGCCGTACTCGTCGCGGATCGCGGCCGGCTCGGCGTCGATGTTGAACGCCTCCCGCGCCTGCTGCGAGCTGATCAGGCTGTACGCCCGGTCGTAGAACGTGTCCATCGCCGCGATGTTGTCGGCCTTCTCGCGCTCGTGGAAATAGGTGTTCACGGCGTCGAGGGCGTTGCGGCGGGAGGTGAACCGGCCGTCGTCGATCCCCGCGGGGAGGTTCAGGTCCTGGACCTTGAACCCCTTCGCGGCCGGGTCGCTCCCCAGGCTGAACGGCGAGAACGCCGAGCTGAGGTACCCCGTGCCGGCGTAGACGTTGGGCTGGCGGGGGATGCAGACGTAGGGCGGGAGGTTGTTCTTCGGCCCGTACTCGTGCGAGATCACGCTGCCGAAGCTGGGATACTGGAGCGCCGGGCTGGGCCGATACCCCGTGAACATGTTGTGCGTGCCGCGCTCGTGGGCCGCCTCGCCGTGGGTCATCGACCGGATGACGCACAGCTTGTCGGCGAGCTGGGCGGTCTGCGGGAGGGTCTCGCTGAACCGCTCGCCCTCGATCTTGCACGCGATCGAGCCCATGTCGCCGCGGTACTCGACCGGGGCGAACGGCTTGGGGTCGAACGTCTCCTGGTGGGCGATGCCGCCCGGCAGGAAGATGTGGATGACCGAGTCGGCCGTCGCCTTGATGGCGTCGTACGTCTTCAGGTCGGCGCGGGCGCGGCTGCGGAGCAGGTCCGGCAGGGTCAGGCTGCCCAGGCCGAGGGCCCCCACGGTCAGGAATCCTCGACGGCTCATCGGGCCTCGACATTCGGCCATGGAAATTCCTCCGAGGGAACCTAAGCGGTTATGGGGCGGGACGTTCAGACCGGGCGCATGGCCCGACGGCGGGGGCGGGGGGACGGCGATCGGTCGGATCCGCCGGCCCCTCCGGAGGCTGCGCCCGCCCGCGTGGTCGGCGGAATGGGCGCGTTGATGCTCCGGTGCGGGTAGAATTATTATCAAACACGTCGGCCGATCTGCAAGATGTTACGCCGGCGAATCGGTCGCCGTTGGCGCAGATTTCGAAATCCGCGAACGGCGGCATGGATGATCCCTGGAGAAAAAATCGGAAAACCTGGAATCGCCCGGGAGAGATCGCGGATCATCCCCGCGGACAGGCGCGTTCCTTGACATGTCGATCGGATTGAGAAGCACAGGATGGGGGACCGACCTTCGTCCGGCCGATGGCACATCATCTCTCATAACTTCAGATAGCGGGCCTTCTCGTAGGCTAGGTCGTGACCCAGCCCGGAGGAGCCGCGGCCTGCGTGAGCTGGGTCACGACCCAGCCTACCGGGCTATTTGGATAGACGGCCTTCTTGTAGGCCGGGTCGCAGCCCATCCCGGCAAGGCCGAGGCTTGCGGGCGCTTGTTCGCGACGCAGCCGACCAGGCTGGCCGAAACGGATGGGGTCGGACTTCGCCGAAATCTCTTCGAACTTCGACGATCAAAGCCAATTTCGGGGCCGAAATCCCATCCTCATTGCATTTCCAACAAACGAGTTAGGTCGAACCGCCCCCGAAAGCCGCCGTGACGAACGAGGCCGAACGGACCCGAGGTCACCCGGGCTTGCGGCCGACGTAGACCTGGGCCAGGTCGTCGTCCGAGACGGGGCCGAAGCGGACTTCGGTCTGGAAGCCGGCGCGTTCCAGGACCTCGGGGAAGTCCCGGCCCAGCTCGGTGAAGACGTGATAGCCGACGTCGCCGCCGGGGTGCTTGATCGGGGGGGCGAGGTCTTCGACGGAGCCGTCGCCGTCGCCGGCGACGCGGGCGCGCGGGAACGTCCGGGCGACGTCCGGCGAGACGGGGGCCGTGAAGACGTGCCGGCCGCCGGGGACCAGGACGCGACGGATCTCGGCCAGGGCGACGGCCAGGTCGGGGACGTGTTCCAGGGTCTCGGAGGTCAGCACCAGGTCGAAACGGTCGTCCTCGTAGGTCAGCCCCATCAGGCTCTCGTGGCGGACGCCCGCGACGTGCGTGCCGGGGCGGACGTTGGAGACGTACTCGGTGGGATGGAACCGCGCCAGGGCTTCCAGGGCCTCGTGGACGCCGTCGATGCGGTTGATCTCGGCCGGCCTCGGGGCTGCGGGCCCACGACCGGAGGTCGTCGGCGCGGCGGCCGGCGACCGGGTAGAGGTCGAGCAGGACGTCGGCCAGCCGTCGGGCCCGGAGCTTGGAGCCGCAGCCGGAGCAGTCGCAGGATTCCTTCCGCGCCAGGGCCTCGGCCTGCCGCTCGGACAGCCCCCACAGCTCGACCAGACGCGGGGGGATGACCCGGCGACGGTAGAGCATCAGCCGCCGCTCGCCGCAGACGGAACAGCGCTCGACCCTTCGGTGCACCAGCGCCGAGGCGAGGTCGCGCAGGATCCACCCGAGGCGGTGGGCCTCGTTCCAGGCCAGGACGAGGGGACGCTTGACGACGCCGGGGAGGGGGATTTTGCTCATGTTTCGATACGTGAAGGGGGGCCGCTCCGGCTTGACCGGGGGGGCCGACGTCGATTACGATCGGCTCATGCGTCCGCGAGGATGGCGCACGCGTTAAGCTCGGATTTGACGACAAATTAGGGCGAGGATCAATGGCCTACGCGACGACCGTCCAGCGGCACAGGACGAAGGAGATCGGCATCGGCGACGCGCCGGTCGGGGGGGACAACCCGATCCTGGTGCAGTCGATGACGACGACGAACACCTTCGACGCCGAGGCCACCCTGGCCCAGATCCGCCGCCTCGAAGAGGCCGGCTGCGAGGTCGTCCGCGTCACCGTCCCCAAGAAGGAGGACGTGGAGGGGGTCAAGGCGATCCGCGATCACATCAAGATCCCGCTGATCGCCGACATCCACTTCGACTACCGCATGGCCCTGGCGTGCCTGGAGGCGAAGACCCCCTCGGGTCGCCGCGCCGTCGACAAGATCCGGATCAACCCCGGGAACATCGGCGGCGAGGAGCGGTTCAAGGAGGTCGTCCGCAAAGCGCGCGACGCCGGCGTGCCGATGCGGATCGGCGTGAACTCCGGCAGCCTGGAGAAGGACCTCGTCGAGAAGTACGGCTTCCCCTGCCCGGAGGCCATGGTCGAGAGCGCCCTGCGGCACATCGAGACGGCCGAGGCGCTGGGCTACAAGCAGATGATCGTCAGCCTGAAGGCCAGCCACGTCCCGACGGCCGTCGCCTGCTACGCCGAGTACGCCGCCAAGGCCGACTACCCCACCCACGTCGGCATCACCGAGGCCGGCTCCCGCGAGTACGGCACCCTCAAGAGCGCCGCGGGGATCGGCTCGATCCTGCTGCGGGGGATCGGCGACACCATCCGGGTCTCGCTGCTGGGCGACCCGGTGCCGGAGATCGCCGCCGGCTTCGACATCCTCCGCGCCTGCGACCGCCGCGTCACCAAGCCCGAGGTCGTCGCCTGCCCGACCTGCGGCCGGCTCGACATCGACCTGGAGCGGATCGTCGCCGAGGTCGAGGAGAAGATGAAGAACCTCCCCAACCCGCTGCGGATCAGCATCCTCGGCTGCCTGGTCAACGGCTTCGGCGAGGCGAAGGAGGCCGACATCGGCATCGCCGCCGGCTCGGGCAAGGGGATCATCTTCAAGCGCGGGGTCCCCATCCGGCACGTCAAGGAATCCGAGATGGTCGAGGCCCTGCTCGAAGAAGTCCACCGCTTCGACGAGGAGGTCCAGCCCCTCGCCTCCTTCGTCGAGAAGGAGAAGAAGAAGCAGGCCAAGGCGGCCGGGCTGACCGTCCTGAATTGACGCCTCCGCCGCGATCAGCCGCCGGCCGCGGGGCTTCCCGCCCGGGCGCGGCGGCCTTTCTCAAGCCTGCGGCGGCATTTCTATGGTCTTGACGTTCTTCGCGCGGATCAGGGTCCGGCGGCCGTCGGGATGCTCGACGACGAGCATGGCCCGCAGATCGTAAGGTACACCCGCACCCTTCTCGACCTCGTCGCCCAGGCTCCCGAGGAGGCGGACGTCCTTCAAGACGGAACCGTCCAGTAGATGGATCGCGATGGGGGTTCGGGGGTCGAGGACGCCGCGAAGCTCGTAGCGTCTCAGCGATTCCGGCACCCCCGTCCGGCTCGCCCAGGTGAGCAACCTGAAAAAGAGCGTGAGCGCCACGACCACCAGGATGATCGAGACGGACAGTCCCAAGAAGAATGCGAAGATCTCGTACATGAGGCGCACTCGCGGTACGGGGCGACGCGAAGGCGATGGGCGCATGAAAGGAGGGGGGCCGGGGCCCCCCTCGGATCGACGTTCGTGCTGCGGACCGGCCGGGAGTCCGTTCAGGCGTCGCCGACGGCGGCCAGCTCGGGGCCCTTGGCCTCCTCGCCCTTCTTGGTGGCGCTGAACTTGAGCTTCCGGGTTTCGTTCTCGCCCTCGACGTCGACCGTGATGAGGTCCTTGCCGGCGAAGGTCCCGCGCAGGATCTCCTCCGACATGGGGTTCTCGATCATGTTCTCGATGGCGCGGCGGAGCGGGCGGGCACCGTAGTCGGGATTGTAGCCCTTGAGGATGATGAGGTCCTTGGCGGCGTCGGTGAGGGCCAGCTCCAGGCCGCGGTCGGCCATGCGGCCGCGGATCTTGGCCAGCTCGATGTCGACGATCCGCTTGAGGTCGGCCTGGGTCAGCGGGTGGAAGACGATGACGTCGTCCAGCCGGTTGAGGAACTCGGGCCGGAAGTACTTCTCGATGGCGACCTTCAGGCGCTCCTTCATCTCTTCATAACTGCCCGCCTCGTCGCGGCCCCGGTCGAACCCGAAGATGTTCGTGCTCGACGTCACCTCCGCGCCGGCGTTGGTGGTCATGATGATGATGGTGTTCTTGAAGTCGACGTTGCGGCCGAAGCTGTCGGTGAGCCGGCCTTCCTCCATGATCTGGAGGAGCATGTTGTAGACGTCGGGGTGGGCCTTCTCGATCTCGTCGAGGAGGACGACGGCGTAGGGCCGCCGGCGGATCTTCTCGGTGAGCTGGCCCCCCTCCTCGTAGCCGACGTAGCCCGGCGGGGCACCGATCAGCCGCGAGACGTTGTGCTTCTCCATGTACTCGGACATGTCGATCTGGATCAGCGCGTCGGCGTCGCCGAACATGAACTCGGCGAGGGCCTTGGCCAGGTGCGTCTTGCCGACGCCCGTGGGGCCCGCGAAGATGAAGCTGCCGATCGGCCGCTTGGGGTCCTTGAGCCCGGCGCGGCTGCGGCGGACGGCCTCGCTGATCCGCTTGACGGCCTCGACCTGGGAGATGACCTTCTTCTGGATCTCCTCCTCCATGCGGAGCAGGCGGGCGGTCTCCTCGGTCTCCAGCCGCGTCAGCGGGATGCCGGTCATCTTGGAGACGACCTCGGCGATCACCTCCTCGTCGACCGTGCCGTCGATCTCCTTGGAGCGCTCGCGCCACTCGCGGGTGATCGTCTCCTTCTTCTTCTTGAGCTTGTCGGCCTGGTCGCGGAGGGCGGCGGCGCGTTCGAAGTCCTGGTTGGCGACCGCCTCCTCCTTATCCTGGTTCAGCCGCTCGATCTGCTCGTCCAGCTCCTTGAGGTCCGGGGGCCGGGTCATGGCCTTGAGCCGCACGCGGGCGCCGGCCTCGTCGACGACGTCGATGGCCTTGTCGGGCAGGCAGCGGCCGGTGATGTAGCGGTCGGACAGCTCGACCGACGCCTCAAGCGCGTCGTCGGTGATCTGGACGCGGTGGTGGGCCTCGTAGCGGTCGCGGAGCCCGCGGAGGATCTCAAGCGCCTCGTTGCGGCTCGGCGGCTCGACCACGATGGTCTGGAACCGACGCTCCAGCGCGCCGTCCTTCTCGATGTACTTGCGGTACTCGTCGA
>ERZ778021.2758-NODE-2758-length-14524-cov-4.298362_pt1 | contig 14524 bp, 12 predicted proteins | sample MGYA00375751_ERZ778021 | MGnify/ENA primary metagenome ERZ778021 (study PRJEB29350, sample SAMN05389814) | bioreactor metagenome | isolation source: Thiocyanate stock bioreactor | place: South Africa: University of Cape Town | collected 2013-08-29 ... | reverse complement strand
CGCAACCCCGTGCATTCGGTGCTGTTCCTGATCCTGACCTTCTTCAACGCGGCCGGGCTGTTCCTGCTCACCGGGGCCGAGTTCCTGGCGATGATCCTGCTCGTCGTCTATGTCGGCGCCGTCATGGTGCTGTTCCTGTTCGTGGTGATGATGCTCGACGTCGATTTCGCCGAACTGAAGAGCGGCGCCCTGCAATATGCGCCGATCGGCGCGCTGGTCGGGCTGGTGCTGGCGGCCGAGCTGATCGTGGTGGTGGGCGGCTACGTGTTTTCGCCGCAGCTCTCCTCCTCCGTCGCGCAGCCGACGCCGGACCTGGCCACGCGCTCCAACACGGCCGCACTCGGCGACATACTCTATACGGACTACCTCTATTTCTTCGAGGTGGCCGGCATGATCCTGCTGGTCGCGATGATCGGCGCCATCGTGCTGACGCTGCGCCACAAGCAGGGCATCAAGCGCCAGTCGATCGCCGCCCAGGTGGCCCGCACGCCGGCGACGGCGATCGAAATCAAGAAGGTCGAGACGGGGAAGGGCATCTGAGCATGACGGTCGGCATCGCGCATTTCCTCACCGTCTCGGCGATCCTGTTCACGCTCGGCGTGTTCGGCATCTTCCTGAACCGCAAGAACGTCATCGTCATCCTGATGTCGATCGAACTGATCCTGCTTTCGGTCAACATCAACTTCGTGGCCTTTTCCGCCGCGCTCGGCGACCTGGTCGGCCAGGTGTTCGCGCTGTTCGTGCTGACGGTGGCGGCCGCGGAGGCCGCGATCGGGCTGGCCATCCTCGTCGTCTTCTTCCGCAACCGCGGCTCGATCGCGGTCGAAGACGTGAACATGATGAAGGGCTGACATGTACCAGGCAATCGTCTTCCTCCCCCTCATCGGCTTCCTGGTCGTCGGGCTGTTCGGCAATTCGCTGGGCGCGCGGGCGTCGGAACTCATCACCTCGGGCCTGCTGGTGGTTTCGGCGGTGCTGTCGTGGATCGCCTTCTTCACCGTCGCCTTCGGCACGGGCGAGGTGTTCACCGTGCCGGTGCTGCGCTGGATCCAGTCCGGCGGCATCGACGTGGCCTGGGCGCTGCGCATCGACACGCTCACCGTGGTGATGCTGGTGGTGGTCAACACCGTGTCGGCATTGGTGCACATCTATTCGATCGGCTACATGCACCACGACCCGCACCGGCCGCGCTTCTTCGCCTATCTGTCGCTGTTCACCTTCGCCATGCTGATGCTGGTGACGTCGGACAACCTCGTCCAGATGTTCTTCGGCTGGGAAGGGGTGGGCCTCGCCTCCTATCTGCTGATCGGCTTCTGGTACAAGAAGCCCTCGGCCAACGCCGCCGCCATCAAGGCCTTCGTCGTCAACCGCGTCGGCGATTTCGGCTTCATCCTCGGCATCTTCGGCGTGTTCGTGCTGTTCGGCTCGGTCAACCTCTCCACCATCTTCGCCAACGCCGCCACCTACCTGCCGGCCGAGGGTGCGCCGGAAGGCGCGGCGGTGCTGACCTTCCTGGGCCATGCGCTGGACAAGTCGGCGGCGCTGACGGTGGTGTGCCTGCTTTTGTTCATGGGCGCCATGGGCAAGTCGGCGCAGGTGCCGCTGCACACCTGGCTGCCGGACGCCATGGAAGGCCCGACGCCCGTCTCGGCGCTGATCCACGCCGCGACCATGGTGACGGCCGGCGTGTTCATGCTGGCGCGCCTGTCGCCGCTGTTCGAGCTGTCGCATTCGGCGCTCGTCATCGTCACCTTCATCGGCGCGATCACCGCCTTCTTCGCCGCCACCGTCGGCCTGGTGCAGAACGACATCAAGCGCGTCATCGCCTATTCGACCTGCTCGCAGCTCGGCTACATGTTCGTGGCGCTGGGCGTCGGCGCCTATGGCGCCGCCATCTTCCACCTGTTCACGCACGCCTTCTTCAAGGCGCTGCTGTTCCTGGGCTCGGGTTCGGTCATCCACGCCGTCTCCGACGAGCAGGACATGCGCAAGATGGGGGGCCTGCGCAAGCTGATCCCCAATACCTACTGGATGATGATCGTCGGCACGCTGGCGCTGACCGGCGTCGGCATCCCGGCGACCGTCATCGGCACGGCGGGCTTCTTCTCCAAGGACGCCATCATCGAGGCTTCCTTCGTGAGCCACAATGCGGTGGCGGGCTTCGCCTTCGCGCTGCTGGTCATCGCGGCCTGCTTCACCTCCTTCTATTCCTGGCGGCTGATCTTCATGACGTTCCATGGCGAGCCGCGCGCCAGCGAGGAGGTGATGCACCATGTGCACGAATCGCCGCCGGTGATGCTGGTGCCGCTCTATGTGCTGGCGGCGGGCGCGCTGTTCGCGGGCGTGCTGTTCGCCAACCACTTCATCGGCGAAGGCTATGCCGAGTTCTGGAAGGCGTCGCTGTTCACGCTGCCGGACAACCACATCCTGCACGACATGCACGGCGTGCCCACCTGGGTGAAGCTGGCGCCCTTCGTGGCCATGCTGATCGGCCTGCTGGTGGCGTGGCAGTTCTACATCCGCTCGCCGCAGACGCCGAAGAACCTCGCCGCGCAGCACCGGGGGCTCTACGCCTTCCTGCTCAACAAGTGGTATTTCGACGAGCTCTTCGACTTCCTGTTCGTGCGCTCCGCCAAATGGCTCGGCCGTTTCCTTTGGAAGACCGGCGACGGCGCGATCATCGACGGGCTCGGCCCTGACGGCGTCTCGGCCCGCGTGGTCGACGTCACCAACCGCGTGGTCAGGCTGCAGACCGGCTATCTCTATCACTATGCCTTCGCCATGCTGATCGGCGTTGCCGCACTCGTCACCTGGATGATGCTCTGATGACGGACTGGCCAATCCTTTCCACGGTCACTTTCCTGCCGCTGGTCGGCATCGTCCTGATCCTGCTGATCCGTGACGACAGCGAAAGCGCGCGCCGCAACATCCGCTCAATCACGCTGCTGACGACCATCGTCACCTTCGTGCTGTCGCTGTTCATCTGGGCCGGCTTCGACAACTCGCAGGCCGGCTTCCAGATGGTCGAGAAGCACGACTGGCTGGATTCCGGCATCTCCTACCATATGGGCGTCGACGGCATCTCCATGCTGTTCGTCATCCTGACCACCTTCCTGATGCCGCTGTGCATCCTGGCCTCGTGGGAGGCGATCGAGAAGCGCGTCAAGGAATACATGATCGCCTTCCTGCTGCTCGAGACGCTGATGATCGGCGTCTTCTGCGCGCTCGACATCGTGCTGTTCTACGTGTTCTTCGAGGCGGGCCTGATCCCGATGTTCATCATCATCGGCGTGTGGGGCGGCAAGCGGCGCGTCTACGCCTCGTTCAAGTTCTTCCTCTACACGCTGCTCGGCTCGGTGCTGATGCTGCTCGCCATCATGGCGATGTACTGGCAGGCCGGCACCACCGACATCATGGTCCTGCTCGCCCATCCGTTCCCGGAATCGATGCAGACCTGGCTGTGGATCGCCTTCTTCGCCTCCTTCGCGGTGAAGATGCCGATGTGGCCGGTGCACACCTGGCTGCCGGACGCGCATGTCGAGGCGCCCACGGCGGGCTCGGTCATCCTGGCCGGCATCCTGCTGAAAATGGGCGGCTACGGCTTCCTGCGCTTCTCGCTGCCCATGTTCCCGCTGGCGTCGGAAATGTTCGCGCCGCTGGTGTTCACGCTCTCGGTCGTCGCCATCATCTACACCTCGCTGGTGGCGCTGATGCAGGAGGACATGAAGAAGCTGATCGCCTATTCGTCGGTGGCCCACATGGGCTTCGTGACCATGGGTGTCTTTGCCGCCAACGTGCAGGGCGTGCAGGGCGGCCTGTTCCAGATGATCTCCCACGGCATCATCTCGGGCGCGCTCTTCCTCTGCGTCGGCGTCGTCTACGACCGCATGCATACGCGCGAGATCGCCGCCTATGGCGGCCTCGTCAACCGCATGCCGCTCTATGCCGTCGCCTTCCTCATCTTCACCATGGGCAATGTCGGCCTGCCGGGCACCAGCGGCTTCATCGGCGAGTTCCTGACCATGCTGGGCGCCTTCCGGGTGAACACCTGGGTGGCGGTGTTCGCCGCGACGGGCGTGATCCTGTCGGCCGCATACGCGCTGTGGCTCTACCGCAGGGTGGTCTTCGGCGCGCTGACCAAGGACAGCCTCAAGGGCATGCTCGACCTTTCCGCGCGCGAGAAGGCGGTGATCTATCCGCTGGTGGTCCTGACCATCTTCTTCGGCGTCTATCCCGCGCCGATCTTCGACGCCACGGCGCAGTCGGTGAAGGCGCTGGTCACCAACGTCACGGCATCCATCCAGTCCGCGCAGACCGCGTCGGCGAACTGAGCAGACAAAAGAGGCTAGCGAACCCATGACGCCGGACCTTCTCTCCAGCCTGTCGCTGTCCGTACCGGAGCTGATCCTGGCCGTGGGCGCCATGGCGCTGCTCATGGTCGGCGCGTTTTCGCGCGGCAATTCCACCACGCTCGTCACCGGCCTTGCCGTGGTGACGATGGCGATCGCCGGCGCCTGGATGATCCTGCGCACGGGCGAGGGGCTCGCCTATGGCGGCGCCTTCAAGCAGGACGCGTTCGCGCTGTTCATGAAGCTCTTGACGCTGGCGGGGTCGGCGGTGGCGCTGGTCATGTCCGTGAGGCATGCCAAGGCCGAGCGCTACGACAGCTTCGAGTATCCGGTGCTGGTCACGCTGTCGACGCTCGGCATGATGCTGATGATCTCGGCCAACAACATGATCGCGCTCTATCTCGGCTTCGAGTTGCAGTCGCTGGCGCTCTACGTGGTGGCGGCGATCAACCGCGAGAACCTGCGCTCGGCGGAGGCGGGGCTGAAATATTTCGTGCTCGGCGCGCTCGGCACCGGCATGATGCTCTACGGCATCTCGCTGACCTACGGCTACACCGGCTCGGTCGATTTCGGCGTGATCGCCAAGGCCGTTGCAGGGCAGGAGCGCCAGCTCGGCGTGCTGTTCGGGCTGGTCTTCATCCTGGCGGGCCTGACCTTCAAGATCTCGGCCGTGCCCTTCCACATGTGGACGCCCGACGTCTACGAGGGCGCGCCGACGCCGGTGACGGCCTTCTTCGCGGTGGCGCCGAAGGTGGCCACCATGTCGCTCATCCTGCGCCTGACCATGGACGCGTTCGAGCCCGCCGCCGGCGACTGGCAGCAGGTCATCGTCTTCATCTCCATCGCCTCGATGGCGCTGGGCTCGTTCGCGGCGATCGGCCAGCGCAATTTCAAGCGCATGATGGCCTATTCCTCGATCGGCCACATGGGCTTCGCGCTGGTGGGCCTTGCCGCCAACAGCGAGGCGGGCGTGCGCGGCGTCGTCATCTACATGCTCATCTACGTGGCCATGACGCTGGGCACCTTCGCCTTCATCCTGGCCATGCGCCGCAACGACGAGAACGTCGAGCAGATCGGCGACCTGGCCGGGCTGGCGAGCACCAACCCCTGGATGGCGACCATCCTGACCATACTGATGTTCTCGCTGGCCGGCATTCCGCCGCTCGCCGGGTTCTGGGCGAAATGGTACGTGTTCCTGGCCGCCATCAATGCCGGGCTCTATCCGCTCGCCATCATCGGCGTGCTGACCTCGGTGGTGGCCGCCTTCTACTACCTGCGCATCATCAAGATCATGTGGTTCGACGAATCTGTCGGCGGCTTCCAGCCGATGGCCAGCGAGTTGCGCCTCGTGCTCGGGCTTTCCGGTGCGTTCGTGCTGTTCTACGTGCTGATCGGCGGGCCGATCGGCACCATGGCGCAGGCGGCCGCCAAGAGCTTCTTCTGAGCAGATGGGCTTTGCACTGGCGCCGACGGCGGCCCTCGACGGCTACAGGCTGGAAGCGCACGACACGGTCGGCTCCACCAACGCGCTGGCGCTCGAGCATGCCCGCGCCGGCGACCCCGGCAAGCTTTGGGTCGTGTCGAAGCGACAGGAAAGCGGGCGGGGGCGGCGCGGCCGCGCCTGGGCCACGCCTCACGGAAACCTGGCGGCGACGCTGCTGCTCGTCCCCGGCGGCGACCTGAAGCTGGCCGCCACGCTGGGCTTCGTCGCGGGCCTCGCGCTGTCGGACGCGCTGGACGCCATGGTGCCGAAGGGGCGCATCGCGGTGGCCGTGGACGGGGCGAGCGCCGGCCGCAACCGCTTCGAGCTGAAATGGCCGAACGACGTGCTGGCCTCCGGGGCCAAGCTGGCGGGCATATTGCTGGAATCGGCGATGCTGGAGGACGGGCGCTTCGCGGTCGCCGTCGGCATCGGCGTCAATGTCGTGGCTCACCCCGAAGGGCTGCCCTATCCGGCGACGTCGCTTCGCGCGCTGGGTTCGGACTGCGATGCCGAGACGCTGTTCCTGGCGCTCTCCGATGCCTGGAGCCAGAATGCCAGGCTCTGGAACGAGGGGCGTGGCCTTGCCGCCATCCGCCAGCGCTGGCTCGACCGGGCCGCCGGGCTGGGCGGCGAGGTTGCTGTCAGGATTGACGGCAATGTGGTGCGCGGCACCTTCGAGACCATTGACGAAGACTGCCGTTTCGTGATCCGCCGGTCGGACGGCGTCATGCTGACGGTCGCGGCAGGCGACGTGCATTTCGGCGCGGTCGCCTCGGCGGCGGCGACCTGACCGCGGCAAGCGGCTTGAAAGGACAGAAAATGGCGAAAGATCAGACAGCCGAACTCGTCTTCGTGCCGCTGGGCGGTGTCGGCGAGATCGGCATGAACTTCGCCCTCTACGGCTACGGCCCGGCCGCCGCGCGCGAATGGCTGGTGGTCGACGTGGGCGTGACCTTTCCCGACCCGGCGCATCCCGGGGTGGACCTGATCCTGCCCGACACGCGCTTCATCGAGCAGAACATTTCCGGCCTGCGCGGCATCGTCATCACCCATGCGCACGAGGATCACTACGGCGCGCTGCACGAGATCTGGCCGAAGCTGAACGCGCCGGTGTGGATGACGCCCTTCGCTGCCGGGCTGCTGGAAGCCAAGCGGCAGGGCGAGCAGGGCGCGCCGAAGATTCCGGTGACGATCTATCGCGCCGGGGAAAAGTTCACCGTCGGCCCGTTCCAGATCGAGGCGATCCCGGTGGCGCACTCCATCCCCGAGCCGATGGCGCTGGCCATCACCACACCGGCCGGCGTCGTCATCCACACGGGCGACTGGAAGATCGACCCGGCGCCGGCGATCGGCCCGAAGACCGACGCCGCGCGCCTTTCCGCCTATGGCGATGCGGGCGTGCTGGCGCTGATCTGCGATTCCACCAATGCGCTGAGGGAAGGGGATTCGCCCTCCGAGCAGGCGGTGGGCGCCAGCCTGAAGAACCTGATCGAAGAAGCCAAGGGACGCGTGGCCATCACCACCTTCTCTTCCAATGTCGGGCGCATCCGCTCCATCGCGGAAGCCGCGCGCGACGCTGGCCGGCAATGCCTGCTGCTCGGCCGCTCGCTGAAGCGCGTGGTCGATGTGGCCTCCGAGCTCGGCTACATGGACGGCCTGCCGGAGTTCATCGCGGAAGAGGACTACGGCTTCATCCCGCGCGAGAACCTCGTGGTCATCTGCACCGGCAGCCAGGGCGAGCCGCTGGCGGCACTTGCCAAGCTGTCGCGCGACGAGATGAAGTCGGTGGCGCTGACCGCCGGCGACACGGTCATCTTCTCCTCGCGCACCATTCCCGGAAACGAAAAGGCGATCCTGGAGATAAAGAACCGGCTGATCGACCTCGGCATGAAGATCATCGAGGACGGCGACGCGCTGGTGCATGTGTCGGGCCATCCGCGCCGGGCGGAGCTCAGGCAGATGTATCAATGGGTGCGGCCGAAGATCGGCGTGCCGGTGCATGGCGAGGCCGCGCATCTGGTGGCGCAGGGCTCGCTGATGGCCGTGTCGGGCATCGGCCAGGTGGCGCAGGTGCGCGACGGCGACATGCTGCGGCTCGCCCCCGGGGCGGCGACCATCATCGACCAGGTGCCCTACGGGCGCATCTACAAGGACGGCAGGCTTACCGGCACCGACGAGGCCATGGGCATTCGCGACCGGCGCAAGCTTTCCTTCGCCGGGCATGTCGTGGTCAATGTGGTGCTGGACGACCGCTACGAACTGGCCGGCGAGCCGGATCTGGTGGCGATCGGCGTGGCCGAGGCGGACGCCGCCGGCAACACGCTGGAGGACCTGATGCTGGATGCGGCAATCGGCGCGGTGGACTCCATCCCCCGCCAGCGCCGAAAAGACCTCGACCTCGTGCAGGAAGCCGTGCGCCGGGCCGTGCGCGCCGCCGCCAACGAGGCCTGGGGCAAGAAGCCGCTGGTGACTGTGTTCGTGACGAGATAAACGGAGCCGTCGGCAACGGGCCGTCGGGACGGATCACGGTCGAAGCTTGAACAGCGGCTCGCGATCGCCGATCCTCGATATTCCGCTCGCCGGGTGCCACGGAGATTTGCCATGCTGGGCCGCCTCAACCACGTTGCCATCGCCGTGCCGGATCTCGGCAAGGCCGCCGCGACCTACCGCGACACGCTGGGCGCCAGCGTAACCGCGCCGCAGGCCCTGCCGGAACATGGCGTGACGGTGGTGTTCATCGACGTGGGCAACACCAAGATCGAGCTGCTGGAGCCGCTGGGAGAGGGCTCGCCCATCGCCGGCTTCCTGGAGAAGAACCCCTCCGGCGGCATGCATCACGTCTGCTACGAGGTGGACGACATCCTGGCCGCGCGCGACCGGCTCAAGGCCGCCGGGGCGCGGGTGCTGGGCGACGGCAACCCGAAGACCGGCGCGCACGGCAAGCCGGTGCTTTTCCTGCATCCCAAGGACTTTTCCGGTACATTGGTGGAACTGGAGCAGTCATGACCTGGGTTTCGTTCCTCGCCCTGTTCTTCGTCACCTGGTGGCTGGTGCTGTTCGCGGTGCTGCCGTTCGGCGTCAAGACGCAGGACGACGACGGCGACGTGACGCTGGGCACGGTTTCCAGCGCGCCGCGCGGGCCGCACATGCTGCGCGCCATGCTGTGGACCACGGTGGTGACCGTGCTGCTTCTGGGCGCTTTCTACGGCGTGACGAGGGGCCTCGGCCTCGGCATAGACGACATTCCGCACATCTATCCCGAATTCAATTGACGGCGCGCGCCGAGCGGTCGGCGGCGCCTTTCCGTTTCGCCTGTCAAAGAGGCATTGCCAACAATTGCCCAAAAAAAATGCAAGGCCCGAAGCCTTGCAGTTGAACGCGTCCGATCTGCTTTCCGGTGTCCGGCGGCAGCGAATTACCGCGCCTAGATCGCATCCTCCCAAGACTTTGACCGCGTAGGAGAACAGATGTTGCTCTGTCCTCTCGATTATTAGCATACACTAGACCATTGCCGCTGAAGATGTCACGAAAAATTTTACGATGAAACGGGCAATCATGTGCTGCACTGCACAATGGAACGGCGTTCCCTGCTGGAAAAAAGAGCAGCCTGAAGAGCAGTTCTGAGACACGCCTGCAGTGCGGCGCTGCGGGTTTCCAAGCGGTCACGAAATGGCTATGAAGCCGGTGCAAGCAAGCCTTGCGCCGTGCCGATTCCGGCAGGCGCCCCTCTTTCACGGACCAGCCATGCGTTTGTCGCGTTACTTCCTGCCTATACTGAAAGAAAATCCGCGCGAGGCCGAGATCGTCTCGCACCGGCTGATGCTGCGTGCCGGCATGATCCGCCAGCAGGCGGCGGGAAGCTTCTCGTGGCTGCCACTGGGCAAGAAGGTGCTGGACAAGGTCTGCCGCATCGTGCGCGAGGAGCAGGACCGCGCCGGCGCGCTGGAGATCCTGATGCCCACCATCCAGTCGGCCGATTTGTGGCGCGAGAGCGGCCGCTACGACGACTACGGCAAGGAGATGCTGCGCATCAAGGACCGGCACGAGCGCGACATGCTCTACGGCCCCACCAATGAGGAGATGGTGACGGAGATCTTCCGCTCCTACGTCAAGTCCTACAAGGACCTGCCGCTCAACCTCTATCACATCCAGTGGAAGTTCCGCGACGAGGTGCGGCCGCGCTTCGGGGTGATGCGCAGCCGCGAGTTCCTGATGAAGGACGCCTATTCCTTCGACCTCGACTACGAAGGGGCGAGGGCGGCCTACAACCGCATGTTCGTGGCCTATCTGCGCACCTTCACGCGCATGGGCCTGCAGGCGATCCCGATGCGGGCCGATACCGGGCCGATCGGCGGCGACCTCTCCCACGAGTTCATCATCCTGGCCGACACCGGCGAAAGCCAGGTCTTCTGCCACCGCGACTTCCTCTCGCTGCCGGTGCCCGGCGCGGATGTCGATTTCACCGATGACGGGGAGATCGGCGGCATCGTGCGCCAATGGACGACGCCCTACGCCGCCACCGACGAGATGCACGACGAGGCGGCCTGGGAGAAGGTGCCGGAAGGCGACCGGCTTTCGGCGCGCGGCATCGAAGTCGGCCACATCTTCCACTTCGGCGAGAAATATTCCAAGCCCATGGGCGCCAAGGTGACCGGCCCCGACGGCAAGGACCATTTCGTCTCCATGGGCTCCTACGGCATCGGCCCCTCGCGCCTGATCGCGGCCATCATCGAGGCGAGCCACGACGAGAACGGCATCATCTGGCCGGAGGCGGTGGCGCCGTTCGATCTCGGGCTCATCAACATGAAGGCGGGCGATGCCGATTGCGACCGCATCTGCGCGGAGCTCTATGCGACGCTGACGGCGGCCGGCAAGGACGTGCTCTATGACGACACCGACCAGCGCGCGGGCGCGAAATTCGCAACCGCCGACCTGATCGGCCTGCCGTGGCAGGTCATCGTCGGGCCGCGCGGCGCGGCTGCCGGCGAGGTCGAGCTGAAGAACCGCAAGAGCGGCGAGCGCGAGACGCTTTCCATTGCCGCCGCCCTGCAACGCCTCGGCGCCGGCGCATGAGCGAGGCCGCGGTCAAGGAGGCGCCGCCCGCCGGGCCGTTCTCCGGCTTCGAGCGCATGGTGGCCTGGCGCTACCTGCGCTCGCGGCGCAAGGAGACGGTGATCTCCGTCATCGCCTCGATCTCCTTCCTCGGCATCATGCTGGGCGTTGCCACGCTGATCGTGGTGATGGCGGTGATGAACGGTTTCCGCGCGGAACTGCTTACCCGCATCCTCGGCATCAACGGCCATCTCGTCGTCACGCCGGTGGACATGCCGCTGGAGGACTATGCCGAGCTGGCCAGGCGCATCGACGGCGTTTCAGGGGTCAAATACGCGATCCCGCTGATCGACGGGCAGGCGCTGGCGCAGGGCAATGTGGGCTCCGGCACCGGCGTGCTGGTGCGCGGCATCCGCGGCGAGGATCTGTCCCGCATCGCGCTGGTGGCCGACAATGTCAGGCAGGGCTCGCTGGCCGACTTCGACGGCGGCGAGGGCGTGGCCATCGGCCGGCGCATGGCCGAGAACCTCGGGCTGGCGCTGGGCGACACCATCACGCTGATCTCGCCGGAGGGCGACGTGACGCCGCTGGGCACCACGCCGCGGCTGAAGGGCTATCCCGTCATGGCCATCTTCGAGGTGGGCATGTCGGAATATGACAGCTCCATCGTCTACATGCCGCTTTCGGAGGCACAGCTCTATTTCAACATGGAAGGCCGGGTGCAGAGCATCGAGGTCTATGTCGACAATCCCGATGCCGTGGACGCGCTGAAACCGAAGATCGAGGAGGCGGCGCAGCGGCAGATCTACATGACCGACTGGCGCCAGCGCAACCAGACCTTCTTCTCCGCGCTGCAGGTGGAGCGCAACGTCATGTTCATGATCCTGACGCTGATCGTGCTGGTGGCGGCGCTCAACATCATTTCCGGCCTGGTCATGCTGGTGAAGGACAAGGGCCACGACATCGCCATCCTGCGCACCATGGGCGCTACGCGCGGGGCGATCCTGCGCATCTTCCTGATGACCGGGGCGGCGATCGGCGTGGTCGGCACGCTGGCCGGCGTGGCGCTGGGCATCGTCATCTGCCTCAATATCGAGCGCATCCGCGAGTTCTTCTCCTGGGTCTCCGGCACGGTGCTGTTCAACCCCGAGCTCTATTTCCTCAGCCAGTTGCCGGCCAAGATGGATGCGGGCGAGACGCTGTCGGTCGTGGCCATGGCGCTGATCCTGTCCTTCCTGGCGACGCTGTTTCCCGCCTGGCGGGCGGCGCGGCTCGATCCGGTCGAGGCGTTGAGGTACGAATGAGCCCCGATCCGATCATCGAGCTGAGGGGCGTGGAGCGCCATTACGTTCAGGGCGAGCGCAAGCTCACCATCCTGAGCGGCGCCGATTTCGCGCTGCGGCGCGGCGAGATGGTGGCGCTGGTGGCGCCCTCGGGCACCGGCAAGTCCACGCTGCTGCACACGGCCGGGCTGCTGGAGCGGCCGGACGCTGGCGACGTCATCCTCGGCGGGCGCGCCTGCGGGCGGCTCTCCGACGACGAGCGCACGGCCATCCGCCGCAACGATGTCGGCTTCGTCTATCAGTTCCACCACCTGCTGCCGGAGTTCTCCGCGCTGGAGAACATCATGATGCCGCAGCTCATCAAGGGGCTGCCGCGCAACGAGGCGGCCGAGCGCGCGGCCATGCTGCTCGACTACATGCAGATCGGCAAGCGGGCGCAGCACCGGCCGGCGGAGCTTTCCGGCGGCGAGCAGCAGCGCGTGGCGATCGCGCGCGCGGTGGCCAACGCGCCGCTGGTGCTGCTGGCCGACGAGCCGACCGGCAATCTGGACCCCGGCACCGCTTCCTACGTGTTCCAGGCGCTGGAGGCGCTGGTGCGGCAGTCGGGGTTGGCGGCGCTGATCGCCACCCACAACCACGAACTTGCCGCACGCATGGACCGGCGCGTGACGCTGGCCAACGGCAAGGTCGCGCCGCTTTAAAGCAATTCCTGCAGAAGCGGGAACCGGTTTTCCGTCCGGAATTGCGTAAAAACAACAAAGCAATTCCAGGAAAAGTGGGAACCGGTTTTCCGTCCGGAATTGCGTAAAAACTACTCCCGAAAAGCGCTTTCGCACGCACGGGGCGTTGTCCGTCCCATCTTGCCGGTCGGGCAGCCTCTCGGGCCTTTCGTCTTCATCCTTCTTTAACCTTGACGACGCGCGGCGCCACAATGGTGCCACATGAGCATCGCGGGCGATTGACAATCGAACAAAATTAGAACATTAATAGAACATATCAAAAACAGGAGAAAGCCATGGCCGATCTTGTCCGTGATGTGGTCTCGCTTGTCAGCATGAGCGTGTTTCTAGTGTCGATGGCGATCTGGATCGGCGCGATGTGATTGCCCGGATGCAGACGCCGATTGCGTATGCAGGGCAGCCGGCCGGCGCTGCTGGGCCGCGTATCTGGTGACCGGCGGGAAGGCGGGCAGGGCGGCAGCGGCGATCAGCCGGCGGCGCGCCGCAGTTCCGGGCTTTGCGCCGCCACCGGGCCGAAGACCCGCTCGAAGGCGGCCTTCAGCGCCACGTCCAGGTCGGTCATCGTGACCGGCAGGCCGAGATCGACGAGGCTGGTGACGCCGCGGTCGTGCACGCCGCAGGGCACGATGCCGGCGAAATGCGACAGGTCCGGCTCGACATTGATGGCGATGCCGTGGAAGCTCACCCATTTGCGCAGCCGGATGCCGATGGCGGCGATCTTGTCCTCGGCCAGGCTGCCGTCGGGCAGGGGCGGTCGGTCTGGCCGCACCACCCACACGCCGACGCGGTCCTCGCGGCGCTCGCCGCGGACGTTGAAGGCGGCGAGCGTTTCGATGATCCATTGCTCCAGCGCGGCGACGAAGGCGCGCACGTCCTCGCGGCGCCGCTTCAGGTCGAGCATGACATAGGCCACGCGCTGGCCGGGGCCGTGATAGGTGAACTGCCCGCCCCTGCCCGAGCGAAACACCGGGAAGCGCTCCGGCGCGATCAGATCCTCGTCCTTCGCCGAAGTGCCGGCGGTATAGAGAGGCGGATGCTCGACCAGCCAGACCCGCTCGCGCGCCTCGCCGTCCGCGATCAGCGCGGCGCGCGCTTCGGTTTCGGCGACGGCCTCGTCATAGCCGGTGAGCCCCTCGGTCACGACCCATTCGACCGGCTCCGACACTCCCTCCGGCAGGAATGAGACGGCCAGTTCCTCACGCATCTTCACCATGGCTTAACCATGTTTCGTTCAAGCTTTCCCTGCCGGCGACATCCGGCGCGACCATCACCGAGCCTCTTGCGCCCAAAAGCAGCCGGCAGGCAAGTTTCGCTGGTCCAATTCTGAAGTAGGGTTCCGGAGGCAGGACTTGAAGGCCGATCTCGATCTCGTTCCTGTCGAGCTCACTGTCGTGCTGGGGCAGACCCAGATGCCGATCTACAAGCTGCTGCGCCTCGGCCGCGGCGCCATCATCGAGCTCAATGCCAGCGAGACGGACGAAGTCCAGATTCTCGCGAACAACCACCCCTTCGCCAAGGGCATCGTGGTGGTCAGCGGCGCGAAGATTTCGGTCGAGATCACCCAGATGCTGAAGCGCCCGACCGTGTTCACGCTCGACACCGTCGCCGAAGCCGCCT
>ERZ778021.2757-NODE-2757-length-14526-cov-4.809343_pt1 | contig 14526 bp, 12 predicted proteins | sample MGYA00375751_ERZ778021 | MGnify/ENA primary metagenome ERZ778021 (study PRJEB29350, sample SAMN05389814) | bioreactor metagenome | isolation source: Thiocyanate stock bioreactor | place: South Africa: University of Cape Town | collected 2013-08-29 ... | reverse complement strand
CGGCATGTGGCGCAAGGTCGGCATCGAGGCCGAGATCGAGGTCTACGAGATCGCCCAGCATTTCGAGCTGCGCGCCGCCGACAAGCTGGCGCCCGCCGCCTTCTACAACTGGGGCAACGCCGTCGGCGACCCCACCACCTCGACTGGCTTCGCCATGTACGGCCCGAGCCCGCATTCGGTGTGGGACGGCCAGGACCTGATCGACATGATCAATCCGCTGTGGGGCGAGGCCGACGAGGAGAAGCGCATCGCCGGCTGGAAGAAGGTGTCCGCCTTCGTCGCCGAGCAGAACCTGGCGATTCCGCTGGTTCAGTACGCGCAGCCGATCGTCTACCGCGAGGGCCTGTCGGTCACGCCGCACAAGTCCGGCGCGCTGCTGCCGCACCTCATCGGCCGCGCCTGATTGCGTGAGCCCCCGGTTCGTCCCACACTGAGCCGGGGGGATCCCTTCATGCCGCTCGTACGTATCCTGACAGCAAGGCTTGTCACGACGCTGGTCACGCTTTTCGGCGTGGCGGTGATCGTCTTCGTCGTCATCCGCGTGGTGCCGGGAAACCCCATCGCCATGATGCTTCCGCCCGGCGCCGGCGAGGCCGACATCGCCCGCCTGAGCGCGCTCTACGGGCTCGACCGCTCGATCTTCGAGCAGTTCGTCATCTGGTTCGGCAACGTGCTGCATGGCGATTTCGGAACCTCGATCTCGACGCGCCAGCCGGTGCTGTCGCTGGTGCTCGGCCGGCTGCCGGCGACGCTGGAGCTTTCGCTGATGGCGCTCCTCATCGCCGTCGCGCTCGGCGGCACGCTGGCGGTGCTCGGCACGCGCCTGCGCGGCACGCGCGCCGAAGCCGGCATCGACGTCGCCAACGGCGTCGGCCTGTCCGTGCCGGATTTCCTCTGGGGCCTGCTGCTTATCGTCCTGTTCGGCGTGCTGTGGCCGCTGTTCCAGATTTCCGGCCGCGTGTCGCCGCGGCTGGAGCTGCCCTTCTCGAGCCAGTTCTATCTGCTGGAGAGCCTTCTCACATTGCGCTTCGACCTTGCCCGCGATCTGGTCAGCCACATGTTCATGCCCGCGCTGGCGCTGGCGCTGCCGCTCGCCGCCATCATCTCGCAACTGCTGAAGCAGTCGCTCAAGGAGACGGTCAATCTCGACTATGCGGTGCTTGCCCGCACCAAGGGCTATTCGGAAACGCGCGTCATCCTTTCCGAGGCTCTGCCGAACGCCGTGCTGCCGACGCTGACGCTGATCGGCGTGCAGTTCACCTTCCTGATGGGCGGCACCGTCATCATCGAGCGGCTGTTCTCCTACGAGGGCCTCGGCAACATGGCGATCGACGCCGTCATCAACCGCGACCTGCCGCTGATCCAGGGGATCGTCATCCTGTTCGCGCTCATGTTCACCGTGGTCAACCTTCTCGTCGACATGACCTACGCGTTGCTCAACCCGAGGCTCCGCCATGCTTGACGGACGCATGGCGACACGCCGCCGGGCGGGCGCAAGGCTGTGGCTGTCGGCCGCCTGGCTGCTCGTCGTCGCGCTCGCGGCGCTCCTTGCGCCGCTGATCGCGCCGCACGATCCGCTGGCGCAGGACCTGCTTCTCGGCCGCCTGCCGCCCGTCTTCATAGCCGGCTCCGAGCCGGGCTATCTTCTCGGCACCGACAGCCTCGGCCGCGACGTGCTCTCGCGCATGATCTACGGCGCGCGCGTGGCGCTCGTCGTGGCCCTGGCGGCGGGCGTGGCGACCTGCCTGATCGGTTCCGCCCTCGGCCTCGCCGCCGGCTTCTATCGCGGCTGGACAGACCGCATCGTCGGCCGGCTGGTCGACATCTGGATGGCCTTCCCGCCGGTGCTGTTCGCCATACTGCTGATCGCGGTGCTCGGCGCCAGCCTTTCCTCGGTCGTCCTCGCCATCATCGTCATCGACTGGACCCGCTTCTGCCGCGTCGTGCGCGCCGAGACGCTGAACCAGTCGCAGATGGACTACGTCAACAGCGCCCGCGTCGCCGGCTTCACCCGCCTGCGCACGCTGCTCACCGAGATCCTGCCCAATGTCATGCCGGTCATCGTCGCCCTGCTGACGCTGGAAATGGGCATCGCCGTCATCGTCGAGGCGATCCTGTCCTTCGTCAACCTGTCGGTCTCCACCGACGCACCGACCTGGGGCGGCATGATCGCCGAAGGGCGCATCGCCATCTATCAGTCCTGGTGGGTGCTGGCCTTCCCGCTCGTGGCCCTCTTCCTCACCGTGCTCTCCTTCGCCCAGCTCGGCGAGGGCCTGCGCGACCGCTTCGACCCGGTGCTCAGATGAGCGCCTTCCTCGAGATCCGCGATCTTTCGGCGAGGCTGCGCGGCACCCGCGAGCGCGTCCTGCGCTCGGTGAGCCTCCAGGTGCCGCCCGGCACGGTGCGCGGGCTGGTCGGCGAAAGCGGCGCCGGCAAGAGCATGATCGGCAAGGCGGTGCTCGGCGTGCTGCCGAGGGCGGTAGAGATCGTCGAGGGCGAGATCCTGCTCGAAGGCGACGACCTGCTCAAGGCCTCGCCCGCCACGCGGCGGCGCCTGATCGGCGCCAAGACCGCGCTCGTGCCGCAGGATCCGCTGACAGCCCTCAACCCGTCGCGGCGCATCGGCCGGCAGGTCACCGACAGGCTGGTCGACATCCTCGGCTGGGACAAGGCGCGCGCCACCACGCGTGCGCTGGAGATGCTGGCCGAGGTGCGCATCCAGGAGCCCGAGCGGGTGATGCGGCTCTACCCGCACGAGCTTTCCGGCGGCATGCGCCAGCGCGTCCTGATCGCTGCCGCCTTCGCCGCCGAGCCGAAGCTGATCGTCGCAGACGAGCCGACGACGGCGCTCGACGTGACGGTGCAGAAGCAGACGCTGCGCCTCATCTCCGAGCTCCAGGCCCGTCACGGCACGGCGCTGCTGTTCGTCACCCATGATCTGGGCGTGGTGGCCAAGATCTGCGACCGGCTCTCGGTGCTCTATGCAGGCAAGGTGGTGGAGGACACCAGCGTGGAAAAATTCTTCGCCACGCCGGCCCATCCCTACAGCGCAGCCCTTCTCGCAGCCACGCCCCGCCACACCGACCCGACCTCGTCGCTGCGGCCGGTGCCGGCCGCCGTGCTCGACGCGGTCGGCGACGAGATTGCCGCGGCCGACGCGGCATGGAGGCCGCATGGCTGAGGCGATCTTCAGCATAGAGGACCTGCAGATCGAGGTGCCCGACATGGCGCGCAAGCCCCTGTTCGGGCCCGCCCCGCGCCGCGAGATCCTGAAGGGGCTGAGCTTCGAGATCGCGCGCGGCAGCGTGCTCGGCATCGTCGGCGGCTCGGGCTCGGGCAAGACGACGCTGGGGCGTGCGCTGCTGCGGCTGATGGAGCCGACCGGCGGCCGCATCGTCTTCGACGGGCAGGACATCACCCACCTTTCGGACGAGCGCCTGCGGCCGCTGCGCCGGCGCATCCAGATGATCTTCCAGGATCCGATGTCGTCGCTCAACCCGCGCCTCACGGTCGGCCGCATCGTCGCGGCTCCGCTGGGCGCGCGCAGCAGCGACCCGCGCATCGCCGAGGCGCTCGACCAGGTGGGCCTCTCGCGGGCTTTCGCCGGGCGCTATCCGCACGAGATTTCGGGCGGCCAGCGCCAACGCGTCGGCATCGCGCGCGCCATCGCCATGCGGCCGGACTTCATCCTCGCCGACGAGATCGTGTCGGGCCTCGACGTTTCCTCGCAGGCGCAGGTGCTCAACCTGCTCGAACGGCTTGTGGCCGAACTCGGCCTCACACTCGCCTTCATCAGCCATGACCTGTCGGTGATCCGCCGGCTGTGCGGCAGGGTGATCGTCATGCAGGCCGGCGCGATCGTCGAGGACGCACCCACCGCTACGCTGTTCGACAGCCCTGCGCATCCCTATACGCGCGAATTGCTGGACGCCATCCCGACGCCGGATCCGTCCGTGAGGTGGTAACTCAGGATAGGCTTCGCCCAGCCGGTCCTCGCTGCCACGCATCCCGCAGTCGCCTCTGACCAGCGCATGTTCCGGCGCCCGATGCGCGCCGAACGGCGCTCCAGAGAGAAACTAAACCGTTCAGTAAGAAAATCCTTGAAGTATAAAACATCTCTGCTAGCATGCCCCTTGCGATCATGGAGGAGCGATCGCGGGAGGAAATTCGATGCTGCAGGAGCGGATCGAAGGGAAGTGGCTCGCTTCCTTTCGCAGGGCCTTTGCGCTCAACGGCATAGGCCGGGACACGAGCGTCATCATCATCGCGGAGACGCAGTCGCGGCCGGTTCTGGTCCATCTGGCGGAACTGGCCTGCTTCGATCTCGGCGCTGAATTCTCGATAATCACCGTTCCCACTCCGCCGCTCGACGCTCCGGTGCCGGTAAAGTCGACGGGCGCCTGCAAGGCGCTCAGGGGCATGCGGCCTGTCGTCGGCGCGCTGAAGGCGGCGGACGTCGTAGTCGACGTGACCGTGGAAGGGCTGATCCACGCACCGGAATGGCCGGAAATCGAGGAAGCCGGCGCCCGGCTTTTCACCGTCTGCAACGAGCACCCCGAAATCCTGGAGCGCACCGAGCCGCGCGCCGAACTGGCGGCGAAGGTGGAGGTCGGCATCGCGGCGTTGAAGCAGGCGAAGACCATGCGCGTGACCAGCGAGGCCGGCACCGACCTCACCATCGACCTGCGCGGCGCGGCCTGCGGGGGAACGCCGGGCTTCACCACCAGGCCCGGCGGCGTCGCCCACTGGCCGGGCGGGCTGTGCCTGTGCTTTCCGGGCAAGAACGCCATAAACGGCCGGGTCGTCATGGACGTCGGCGACCAGAACCTGACCTTCAAGACGTTCCTCCAGAACCGCGTCGTGCTGGAAGTGCGCAACGACTACGTCACCGACATCGTCGGCGACAACCTCGATGCCGAACTGACGCGCGACTATCTCGCGTCGTGGAACGATCCCGAAGCCTATGGCTTCTCGCATGTCGGCTGGGGCGTGAACCCCGGCGCGCGCTGGGTTTCGATGGCCCTTTTCGACAAGCGCGACATGCAGGCGACGGAGTTCCGCGCCTTCGCCGGCAGCTTCCTGTTCTCGACCGGCGCGAACCAGTATGCCGGCCGGTTCACCGAAGGCCATTTCGACTTTCCGATGCGCAACTGCACCGTCACGCTCGACGACGAGGTCGTGGTGCGCAAGGGCATCCTGCAAGGACGCTTCGCATGAGCCAATCCGCCTCTGCCTTCCAGATCGCCCCGGACGCCGGCGCTTCGCGCCACGGGAAAGACACGCAAGGACCGAACATGGATTTCCTGGACTATTACGACGAGCGCGCCCAGTCGGCGGACCTTCGCAAGATGCTGGAGACGGCGAACCGTCTCGGCCGCGAAGGCTTCGCCGCGCGCGCCTTCGTCCACGACCGCGAAGCGTCGTTCCCCACGCAGAACTATGTCGACCTGCGCGAACACGGCTTCCTCAAGCTGGTCGTCCCGAAGGAATTCGGCGGCTATGGGTTCAGCGTCGGCGAATATGCCACGGTCGCCGCCGAGATCGGCAAATATTGCGGCGCGACGGCGCTGACCTTCAACATGCACACCTCGGCCATGCTGTGGTCGAATTTCATGTTCGACATGCCGAACCTGACCGAAGAGGAGCGAGCGGCGTTCCGGCCGCTGCGCGAGCGGCAGTTCCGCAGGGTGGTGGAAGAGGGCGCGATCTATTCGCAGCCCATTTCCGAGGGCGGCCAGAACTGGACGTCCAAGCCGATCCAGACCAATTGCCGCAAGGTCGATGGCGGCTATGTCATCAACGGCTTCAAGAAGTTCGCCTCGCTGGCCGGCAATTGCGACTACTACTGCATCGTATGCACGGAGCACTTCGAAGGCGTCGAGCCGCGTCATGAGGACACGCTGATCTTTGCCGTGCGCAAGGACGCGCCGGGATTGAAGGTGGTCGGCGAGTGGGACCCGATCGGCATGCGCGGAACCGTCTCGCGCGACCTGATCCTCAAGGACGTCCACGTGACGGAAGAGGATCTGATGATGCCGCGCGGCGTGTTCTCCAAGACCCTGCCCAACTGGCCGCACATGATGGCGCTCCTGTCGCCGACCTATATGGGCGTGTCGCAGGCTGCCTACGACTTCACCGTCGCCTATCTGCGCGGCGAGGGAGAAGGAAAGGGCATCGACCGGCGCATCTATCCCACCAAGCGCATGGCGGCGGGGCGCATGTACCAGAAGCTCACCGAGATGCGCTCGCTCTGGCACCGGGCGATGATGGAGGCCAGGGGCTTCCCGTCCAAGGCCGAGGTCATGCGCCTCTATGCGGCGCAATATGCTGTCATGGAGGGAGCGCAGGAAATGACGGCTCTCGCCATCCGCACCTGCGGCGGCCAATCCATGCTCAAGAGCCTGCCGCTGGAGCGGCTCTACCGCGACAGCCGCTGCGGCGCGCTGATGCTGCCCTACACATCGGAGATCATGGAAGACTACCTTTCGGTGCTGACCGTCTACGACATGGACGAGATCGACAAGGTGGGCGCCGACACCGAATCGGCCCGCACCTCGCTGTGGCGCGGCGCGCACGGCACCTTGAAGGCCATACGCTGACCCGAAAGGCGAGCACCGCCATGGCCGCACCTCATTTCACCACCGAGGTCGAGTGCGCGCGCGTGATCGAGGCGCCGGCAGACGTCGTGTGGGAGATCGCGGGCGACTTCGGGTCGGCCTGGCATCCGGCGATGGCCGCGTGCCGGGCCGGGCCGGTCGATGGCGCCGTGGAGCGCGTCTTCACGGTGCATGGCGTCGAACGCACGTTCCGCGAGCGGCAGACCTTCCGCGACGACGGCGGCAGGCAGCTTCGCTACCGCATGGTCGAAGGCAGCACCGTCCTCGATCGCTACGACGCTGCCATCCGCGTCGACGGGCACGGACGGGGCGCGAGGATCGTATGGAGCGCGGTGCTGACGGGGCGCGTGGCCGATGCCGTCCGGGCCGGCGCGGACGAGACCAGGGAGATTTTCGAGCAGGGCCTCGATTTCATCGAAAGCCGCCTGACGGTCGCGCCCTGCACGCTCGAGGCGCCGCGGCGCCTCGGCCTGCTTTGCGCCGGCGAAGGCGAGCTGGTGCTGTTCCTGCACGGCATCGGCGGCCGCAAGGAAAACTGGCATCACCAGTTGCAGGCCGTGGCGGGCGCTGCCCGCGCCGTCGCGCTCGACCTGCGCGGCTATGGCGAAAGCGCGCCCGCGCCGCAGCCGCTCGGCCTCGAAGACCACTTTGCCGACATTTCGGCGGTCATGGCGCATTTCGGAGCCCGGCGCCTCCATCTCGTCGGCATGTCCTACGGCAGCTGGATCGCCGCGAGCTTCGCCCACGCGCATCCGGAGCTGGTGGCGAGCCTCACCTTGAGCGGCGGTTGCACCGGGATGTCGGAAGCCGCGCCGGAAACCGTCTCCGGCTTCCGTCAGGCCCGCCTGGCGCCGCTCGATCGGGGCTTGAGCCCCGCCGACATGGCCGGGGACGTGGTGTCGTCGCTGAAAGGGCCGGATTGCCCGCAAGAGGCCGAGGACGAGCTGCTGGCGTCCATGCGCGCGATCCCGGCCGCGACCTACCGGGCGGCAATCGAGTGCTTCACGACGCCGCCTTTCAGGCTGCGGTTCGAGCGGTGGAAAATGCCTGTCCTGATGATGACCGGCGAATGCGACAGGCTGGCATCTCCGGCGGAGATCGGCTCGGTCGCCCGGCGCATCTTCGAGGCGCGGGCGGGCGAGAAAGCCCCCGCCGAGGTCGAGCTCGCCGTGATCCCGCGAGCCGGCCATCTGTGCAACCTCGAAGCGGCCGGAACCTATAGCGGCCATCTGCGGACCTTCATCGCCCGCCACCGGAAAGACACGGGAAACTAGACGGATGCCCAGGAAATCGGACCGTACCGCCGCCAAGCGCGCCCGCATCCTCGATGCGGCGTTCGAAGTCTTTGCCGGCCAGGGGTTTTCCGGCGCCTCGATGGACGAGATCGCCCGGCAGGCGGGCGTCTCCAAGCCGACGCTCTACGCCTATTTCGGGGACAAGGAGGGCCTGTTCACCGCCCTGCTCGACGTCCAGAAAACCGACCTTCTGACGCCGCTGGAGCGCAAGGGCGGGCAGGACATGGTCGAGACGCTGCTCGACTTCGGCATGAAATACGCCGCCTTCGCGCTGGACCCCAGGATAATCGCCTTCGGCCGCATGGTGATCGCGGAGGCGGCGCGTTTCCCCGGCATAGGCAGGCTCTACATCCATGCCGGCCCGGAGCGGGCCCTGAACGGGATCATCCGATACATGGACAGCATGCGCGAGCGCGGGCGGCTGGCCTTCGAGGACAGCGAACTCGCCGCCGAGGACTTCTGGTCGCTGATCCTGTCGACACCGCGCGGCACGGCGCATCTGCGGCCGGAACTGACATTCGAGGAACTCCAGCCGGAACGCTACGTGCTCAACGGGATCAAGGTGTTCCTGCGCGCCTACTCGACCGATCCGCAGGCCGATCTCGCCTTGCTGGAACGGCTTTGCGAACGAGAAATTGCAATCATGGGGAGGAAACATGAGCAAGCTGGAAAGCCTGCTGGAGGATAGGGGCTGCCAATTCGCCACGGTCGCCGCCGCCGACACGAACGGATTCCTGCGCGGCCAATTCGTGTCGCGCAAGGGCCTGCTTTCGATCGCCGACAGCGGCATGGGCATGTCGCCGGTGACGCTGGCGCTTGATCCAACCGACGTCGTGCTGCCGATGCCCGGCGTCTCGGACGACGGCGCGGATTTCCACGACGCCAGGCTCGATCTCGACCCGGACTCCTGGCGCGAGATCCCCTGGCACGGCGAGGGCAAGCGGCTTCTGTTCCTGGCCGAGTTCGGCGGCGGGGAAGCGGCCATTTGTCCGCGCGCCCTGCTCAGGAAGATTCTCGCCGAGGCGCATGCGGACGGCTTTTCGCCGAGATACGGGCTCGAGCTGGAATACACGCTGTTCGACGAGACGCCGCAGTCGGCCAGGTCCAAGGGATACCGCGACCTCGTGCCGGCGACGACCTTCGCCAGCCACGACCTCGTCCTCTACCAGAGCGCCCAAAGCGCCTGGTACGACGACCTCGTGGACATGTGCGCGTCGCTGAAGATCGACCTCTACAAGGCGCATGAGGAAATCGGCGCCGGCTTCATGGAGGTCTGCGTCGGCGCCGGGCGCGACCTCGCTCCGGCCGACCAGGCCGTGGTGCTGAGAACCTTCCTCAAGGCGCTGGCGCTGCGCAACGGAAAGATGGTGACCTTCATGCCGCGCTGGAGCGAAGGCGCCGACAGCCAGTCCACCCACATCCATCTCTCGCTTGTCGATCGCAGGACCGGCGCGCCGCTTTTCTGGCAGGAAGGCGCGCCCCGCAACATGTCGCCGCTGTTCCGGCATTTCCTCGGCGGGCTGCAGGCCCATCTCGCCGACATGATGCTGATCTTCGCGCCGAGCGTGAACGCCTATCGGCGCTTCGCTCCGGGCACCTTCGCGCCGCCGTCGCTGAACTGGGGTTTCGAGAATCGCACCGCGAGCCTGCGCGTGGTGGGCGAGCAGCCTCCCGCGTTGCGCTTCGAGAACCGCCTGCCGGGCTCGGATTCCAATCCCTACCTTGCGACCGCCGCGACGCTTGCGGCAGGGCTGGCCGGCATCCGCGACCGCATCGAGCCGCGCGACGAGCAGCTGGGCAACGGATACGCGCAGGATATCGATCCCGGCCTGCTGTTCCCGCGCACCATGCATGAGGCGATCGGCCGGTTCCGGGCCTCGGCCTTTGCCCGCAAATGGTTCGGGGATCGCTTCGTCGACGGCTTTTCTGCCACGCGCGAGGCGCAGATGCACGAGTTCGCCCGCAAGGTGCCCGACGTGGAGCTGGCGAGGTTCTTCGAGCTCTCGTGACGTGGACGGAGGACGCCCATGACCATCCAACTGCCCCAAAGCGACCTGAGGCGCCTGTTCATCGAGGGCATGAGCCGGGTGGCCTCCGCCGTCGCCGTGGTGACGACCGACGGCGAGGCCGGCCGCTTCGGCGTTACCGTCTCGTCGATGACCTCGGTCTCGGCCGACACGCAGGGGCCCTCGCTGCTGGTCAGCGTCCATCACATGAGCCCGGCCTGCGAGGCGATCCGCAGGAACGGGCGCTTCTGCGCCAATGTCCTGAGCGGCAACCAGAGCCGGTTGTCCGACCTCTTTTCCGGGCGGCTGAAACCCGAGACGCGAGATCGTTTCGAGGTGGCCGCCTGGTATGGCGGAACGACGGGCGCACCGATCCTCGACGGTGCCGTGGTGGCGTTCGACTGCGTGGTGCGGACCGCCCTGTTCTGGGGCACGCACTGCATCTTCATCGGCGAGGCCGAGCATGTCGAGATTTCCGAGCAGCGCTCGCCGCTCGTCTATGCCAATCGCGGCTATCGCCGCGCTGTTCCCATCGCGGCCGGCCACGAGGCCCGTTCGTCGCGGCGCGAAGAACTGCGCATCGGGTGCTTCGTGACGCTGGGCCCCCAATTCGTGCCGTCGCTCATAGCCGATTTCGCCGCCCAATATCCCGATGTCGACATCCGCCTGCTGGAGGCCGACCATGACGACCTCGTGGAGCAGCTGCGCGCCGGCACCATCGACACGGCCGTGAGCTTTCGCTTCGCCCCGGCCGCCGATCTTCGGATCGGCACGATCCGTGACGCTGCTCCGCATGTATTGCTCGCCACGGATCATCCTCTGGCGGATAGAGCCAGGCTCTCGCTGGCCGACCTCGCCGGACAGCCCATGGTCCTGCTCGACTATCCCTCGGTCCGCAACGCGACGGCCCAGCTTTTCCGGCGCAGCGGCCTGGATCCGGATATCCGCTTTCAGTCGCCGTCCTTCGAGATGGTGCGGGGTCTGGTGGCGCACGGTCTCGGCTATTCGCTGGTGCCCCAGCGGCCGAGCGACCTCGTCGCCACGGACGGGAAACGTCTGGTTCCCGTTCCCTTGACCGACGCGTTTCCCGAAGCGGCCGTCGTCGCGCTTCTGCGGCCGGACATCCTCGGCAACGAAAAGATGCAGGACTTCCTGTCCCGATGCAGGAAGCTGGTGGGTTGAACGTCACGACATCGGAGGGGAGGAAGATCATGACCTACAAGACACCCGGGGCCAACCCCATAGACAAGACTTCGGTCTATATCGCCGCCGGGCTCGTTTCCGCCGGCGGCGCCTTGATCCTCAATGTCCTGCCGGTGCTGTTCGGCTCCCTGGCGGAGGAATTCGGCCTCGGCGAGGCGCAGCTCGGCAACCTGGCCTTCAGCATCAACATCGGTTTCGCCATTCTCGGCTTTGTATCCCTCGCCTGGGTCCGCAAGGTGAACTGGCGCGTCATCTCCTTTGTCGCCACCGCGCTCGTCACGCTGGCGATCCTCTATATGTGGACGAAGCCATCCTACGGCGGACTGGTCGTGGCGATGACCCTGGCCGGAGCCGGAACTGGCGCACTCTATGCCCTTGCCATGGTCATCTTCGGCGACAGCGCACGGCCGGAGCGCGCCTACGGCTTCAAGCTCGGCATGGAAACGCTGCCGGGCGTCGTGCTGCTGATGCTGCTTCCCGTGGTCGTGGCGCCCGCCTGGGGCTTTACCGGCGTAGTGACCGTGCTGGCCTTGTCCGCCATTGCCATGGGCATCCTCTCCTTGCCCTGGGTCCCGGCCCGTGGCGTCGACGCCGGAACCGGCGATTCCTCCGTCCTGGGCGATGCGCCGAAAGGCCGGGCGGCCGCTATGGTCTGGCTGAGCCTTTTGTCGAGCCTGATATTCCTCACCGGCATCATGGCGATCTGGGCGTTTCTGGAGCTGATCGGGAAGGAGAAGGGCATATCGCCCGACACCACCGGCATGATCCTGTCGGCCGGGTTCCTCATCAATGCCGTCGGCGGCTTCCTGGCGGCCGGCCTCGGCCTGAGGGTCGGTCGCGTCAAGCCGGTGGCGGTCGTGATCGGCGCCGAGATTCTCGGCCTGGTGCTGATCGGCCAGTCCGATTCGGTGACCGCATTCACGATCGGCACCCTGCTGTTCCTGTTCTCGATCAACTTCGTGCTGGCCTATACGTTCGGCCTGATGGCGGAGTTCGACCTGGCCGGCAAGCTGGTGGCCCTGGGTTCCGTCTGCCTGTCGCTCGCCGCGGCGATCGGCCCGCTGGTCTCGGGTTACCTCATCGAGGCCAGCGGCTATCTGCCGGCTCTGATCTTCTCCGGCGCCTGTTCGCTCGTCGCTTTGGGGATCTACGCCACGCTGTCGATGCGGGCACGGGAAAGCCAGCTCATCTCGCAGCCGGCTCGGTAGGGGCCGTCGGCGCCGATACGCCCGATTCCAAGCACGGGCTGCTCTCGCGGGTACAGGCTTCGGGGCGCTGGCGCGGCATCTGCTTTCCAGGAGCGCCGCACCGGTCAGCCGAACTCGGGTCTGCCTGGTCCTTCCAGGCCGACCTTTCCTAGATTGCCGTGCGTTCTGCCGGGCGCATTTTCGGCAATCCGTCTCCCTGATCGTGCATCGGACCGGAGGCCGGTTTCCGCTTCGGTCCGATGCTTGAAGGAACGCATCGCCCAGCCCCGGCCTGCGCAGGGGTTAGGTCCAGCCTCCATCTCCTCCGAACGGCCCGAACCAGCCCGGCCCGGAGGCCGCCTTCGAGCAGGGAGCTTGATCTGTCCGGGGCAAAGCAAATATCTAACGGTTGACGGCTGGCCCGACCGGTTTCCGGCACGGACCTCGAAACCGCCATAGCGGTCGTCAAACGAGCTCACCGGCGCAGGAGTGGACAGTTGGTGGAAGATGAAAGCGGGCAGCGTTGGCTGGACGGCGAGACCAAGGTTGCGGAGGCGCCTGCCGACCATGACGACGAGACGCGGCTGTGGCTGCGTCTGCTGACCTGCACCACGCTGGTCGAAAGCGAGATAAGACGGCGGCTGCGGGAGGATTTCGATTTCACCTTGCCGCGCTTCGACCTGCTGGCGCAACTCGAACGCGCGGACCAGGGCATGGTGCTCGGCGAGCTGTCGAAGCGCATGATGGTCTCGGCGGGAAACCTGACCGCGCTTGTCGAACGGCTCGTCGAGAGCGGCTACGTCACCCGTTCGCCGCTGCCTTCGGACCGGCGCGTGCAGATCATCGCGCTGACGGATTTCGGCCGCAAGGCGTTCCGCACCATGGCAGAACGGCACGGCGACTGGATCGGCGAACTGTTCGAGCACCTTTCGGCGCGCGAGCGCGACGAACTGATGGTTGCCCTCGGCAAACTCAAGCAGTCGGTGCGCAAGACGCTCGCCAAGGGCTGAAACGACTGTCGCGCGGTCGGGGCAAGCTTGGCGTCCCCGAGGTTGCGGCGGGCTTGTCCTGCCGCAGGCGCCGCAAGCTCTGCGTCGGCATTTCCCCATAGCGCTTGCGATAGGCGGCCGCCGCGCGCCCCAGATGGCCAAGTCCCGCCGAGAAGGCGCTGCTGCGCAATTGCGGTCGTTGGCCACAACGATGCCGCGGGCGGGGCCTGCGACATTTTTGAGCGCGGGAAGGCGCCGCGCAAGAAACTTTAAGCTTGAACTTTTTTGCGGCCAGGTTCACGCTGGAACATATGAGACGATGCCGGCCAGCATATCGGGTCGCGAATCTGGAGGAACGGACATCATGCGAATAGTCTGTATAGGCGGCGGGGCGGCCGGTCTCTATTTCGGGTTGCTTATGAAGCGTCAGCATCCCGAGCACCACGTCACGGTTATCGAGCGCAACCGTCCCTACGACACGTTCGGCTGGGGCATCGTGTTCTCCGACGCGACGATGGAAGCGATGCGCCAGTGGGACCCCGAGACGGCCGCCGTGATCGAGGATTCTTTCAATCATTGGGACGACATCGAGCTCCTCTTCAAGGGACGCAAGCTGCGCACGACCGGCCACGGCTTCGTCGGCATCGGGCGTAAGCGGTTCCTCAACATCCTTCAGGATCGGTGCCTCGAGCTGGGCGTCGAGTTGGTGTTCGAGCGCGAGGTCGACAGCGACGAGGAGTTCCCCGACGCCGATCTCATCATCGCCGCGGACGGCATCAACTCCAGGACCCGCGTCAAGTATCAGGACGTGTTCAAGCCGGACCTTCTGGTGCGGCCGAACCGCTACATCTGGCTCGGAACCGACAAGCGCTACGACGCCTTCACCTTCGACTTCCGCAAGACGGATCACGGCTGGTTCCAGGCCCATATCTACCGTTTCGACGCCGACACCTCGACCTTCATCGTGGAGACGACGGAAGAGACCTTCCTTGCCCACGGCCTCGACAAGGCGGACCAGGATCAATCGATCGAGTTTTGCGAGAAGCTGTTTGCCGAGACGCTGGAAGGCCACAAGCTGATGACCAATTCGCGCCATTTGCGCGGCTCGGCATGGCTGAACTTCAACCGGCTGATCTGCGAGAAATGGAGCCATTTCAACGGCAGGAGCCACGTCGTGCTGATGGGCGACAGCGCCCATACCGCCCATTTTGCCATCGGCTCGGGCACCA
>ERZ778021.2755-NODE-2755-length-14538-cov-5.242629_pt1 | contig 14538 bp, 9 predicted proteins | sample MGYA00375751_ERZ778021 | MGnify/ENA primary metagenome ERZ778021 (study PRJEB29350, sample SAMN05389814) | bioreactor metagenome | isolation source: Thiocyanate stock bioreactor | place: South Africa: University of Cape Town | collected 2013-08-29 ... | reverse complement strand
CGGAAGAAGTGGTTGAAGCCGACTTCGTACAGCGACGCGGACGACGCGTAGGTCGAGATGTGACCGCCGACACCGATGCCAGGACGCTGCGCGCGGTGGACCGTGACGGCCGCGTTCCAGCGGATCCACCGGCGGTAGCGGCGCTCGAGCTCCTCGTCACCGGGGAACTCGGGCTCGTTCTCCGGAGCGATCGTGTTGATGTAGTCGGTCGTGGGCACCTGGGGAACGTTCAGCTGCAACTCGTGCGACTTGTTGAGCAGGCTGAGCATGATTTCGCGGCCACGCCCGGCGCCCTTGCTGTCGACGAGCTGCTGGAGCGATTCCTGCCACTCGTGCGTCTCTTCGGGGTCGCTGTCCTGCGGGCCCTGGGAGTACGGATCCTGATCGTTGACCGTCACGAGACACCTTTCTTCGTCTGGCAGATCATGCCAGGGACGGGGCTTCTGATACGCGTGGCTTTGTGCAGCGTCGACAACGCATCCTGGATCAGCCTAGTCACATCTCGATGGGGTGGATCGCGACCGCGGCGAGTGGGCCCTGCCGGGATCGAACCGACGACATCCACGGTGTAAACGTGGCGCTCTACCAGCTGAGCTAAAGGCCCTGACCTCGACAGTCTACGAGGTCGTGGCGCTCACCCGTCGCGGCCGACCACCTTCGGCTCCGCGGGATTGAGGTACAGATCACCATCCTTGCCGAGCCGCGAGTGGCGACGTGAGTACGCGAAGTAGACGACGAAGCCGATGACCAGCCAGACGAGGAATCGCAGCCACGTCTCCACGGTCAGGTTGAGCATCAGGTACACGCAGATGAGCGCCGCCAGGACCGGCAGCACCGGGCTCCACGGGACGCGGAAGCCGCGCGTGAGGTCGGGCCGGGTGCGGCGGAGCACGACCACTCCGACCGAGACGAGCACGAACGCCGACAGCGTGCCGATGTTGACCATCTCCTCCAGCACGCCGACGGGGGTCAGCCCGGCCACGAGTGCGACGATGACGGTGACGATGATCGAAATGAGCCAGGGCGTTCGGCGGGTCGGGTGCACCTTCGCGAGGCGCTGGGGCAGCAGGCCGTCGCGCGACATCGCGAAGATGATGCGGGTCGCGCCGATGAGCAGCGTGAGCACGACGGTCGTCAGACCGGCCACCGCTCCAGCCGAGATCACCGTCGCCATCCACGTCTGCCCGTGGAAGGCGAAGGCGTTCGCGAGGGCGGCTGCCGGGTCGAGCTCGTCGAAGCGGACCATGCCCGTGACCACCAACGCCACCGCGCAGTACAGCAGTGTGCAGATCGCGAGCGAGGCGATGATGCCGATGGGGAGGTCACGCTGCGGGTTCTTCGTCTCCTCCGCCGTGGTGGCGACCACGTCGAACCCGATGTACGCGAAGAAGACGAGAGCTGCGCCGGCGAAGATGCCACCGACACCGAAGGCCATGGGCGCCGAGCCCGAGATGAACTGCAGCAGCGGCTGCATGAGACCCGTCGCCGCTTCGCGGGGCGCGGCATCCGGGACGAACGGCGCATAGTTCGCGGGGTTGATGAACATGATGCCCGCGACGATCACGAACAGGACGATGAAGAGCTTCACCCCGACCAGCACGAGGTTGACGCGCATCGACTCACGGATGCCGAGCGTCATGAGGGCGCCCAGCACGATGACCAGGACGATCGCCATCACGTCGACGGTGCCGCCGTAGCCGATCGCCGCGGGGAGTGGGATGCCGAGCTGCCCGAGGAGAACGCCGAGGTAGGCGCTCCAGCCCTGAGCCACGACACTCGCACCGAGGAACATCTCCAGGATGAGATCCCAGCCGATGATCCAGGCGAACAGCTCGCCGAGCGACGCGTAGGAGAAGGTGTACGCGGAGCCCGAGACCGGCACCGTGGAGGCGAACTCGGCGTAGCACATCGCCGCCAGGGCGCATGCGATCGCCGCGATGACGAAGCTGACGACGACGGCGGGGCCGGCCACCTCATGGGCGGCGCGACCGGTGAGCGTGAAGATGCCGGCGCCGATCACGACGCCGACGCCGAAGACGGTGAGATCGAGAGCCGACAGCGATTTGCGAAGCCGGAACTCGGGCTCCTCGGTGTCGGCGATGGAGCGCTCGATCGACTTCGTGCGCATCAGGCTCATGATGTCTCCTCTGCGAAAACGAACGACGCCCTCGCAGCGCCGCCGTCGGTGTGGTCATGCTAGTGCGGCGCGAGCGCGCACGGGACGGACTGTCCACGTGTCGCGGTAGGTTGGGACCGTGAAGTCCCGACCCGCAGACCAGCAGCTCCTGCTCGAACTCGCGAGCCTCGACGGTGCGATCCGCGCCGCCGAGCACGCCCGTCGCACTCCCGAGCAGGCGGGCCGCGTTCAGGAGCTGCTCGCTCGCCGTCAGAGCCTGTCGGCGGAACTGACGACACTCTTGGGACGACGTGACGACATCACCGCCGAACTCGCCCGCGTGGAGTCGGACGTCGCCGTGGTCGATGCGCGAGCGGCCCGCGACACCGAACGACTCGCGTCGTCGGCGAACGCGAAGGAGGCCCAGGGACTCGAGCACGAACTGGTCTCGCTCGCCAAGCGCAAGAGCGACCTCGAGGACGCTCAACTCGAACTGATGGAGCGACTCGAGACCGCCCAGAGCGCCGTGTCCGCACAGGAATCGACGATCGCCGCGGTGAACGAGGAAGGCACTCGCCTCAGCGCAGAGGCCAAGGAAGCCGTCGCGGCGGCCACCGCCCGAGGGGAGGCGGCGTCGCGTGACCGCGCGGCGGTCGCCGCGCGCGTGCCCGCCGACCTGCTGGCGATGTACGACCGTCTCGCCGCCCGCGGCGTCGGGGCCGGTCTGCTGCATCGAAAGACCTGCGAGGCGTGCCGCATGGTCCTCTCCGGAACTGACCTGCAGACGATACGACAGGCATCCGACGATGACATCGTGACCTGCCCGGAGTGCGGTGCGATCCTGGTGCGCACCGACGAATCGGGGTTGTGACGATCAGCAGCACGGCTGCGATCGCGCCGCGCTGGCGTCTCGTGGCGCGCGAGGGAGAGGACGTCGTCATCACGACGATCGACGCCGACCTCGACGTCACACACGTGCAACGCCGCCCGCGCGAAGGCTGGTGGGACGCCGATGACGCAGGCACCCGGTGGGTGTGGTCGGAGACGAACCGTTGGTATCCCGGCATCCTGGCGACACCGTCGCTGGTCGCGCGCTGTCACGATCTTCGCCTGGCCCACGCGATCCTCCGCCGCAGCGCGCTCGTCGCCGACGCCAATGCACTCCGGGCGGCGACGCAGTGGGATGTCGCCGGCACGGAAGAGGTGCAGCCGGTGACAGCACCGACCCTGTTCGACGTCGAGGGAACATCACCCACCGGCGTCCCGGATGATCCGGAGGAGGTGCTCGCCGAATTCCGCCGGCAGCAGCTGGCGATACGCGGCTCATCTAACGCCGCACGATTGCGCCTGCTCGTGGCTGCGGAATCCGCCGGCGCACTCTTGGCAGTCGAGATGCACAGCGCCGGACTGCCGTGGGATCGTCGGACGCACGAGCGCATCCTCGAGGAGACGCTCGGTACGCGACCGCCGCCGGGAGAGCAGCCCGAACGCGTGCGTGAGGCCGCGGCGCGAGTCCGTGCCGCGCTCCAAGACCCGACCGCCAACCTCGACTCGCAGCCCAAGCTGCTGCGCAGCCTTCATCGTGTCGGCATCAGCGCAGACTCGACGAGCCGGTGGGAGCTCGCGGAGTACGACCATCCCGCGATCGCGCCGCTGCTCGTCTACAAGAAGCTGACGCGGCTGATGAGCGCGAACGGCTGGGGGTGGCTCGACGAGTGGGCCCCGGACGGTCGGTTCCGTCCCGTGTACGTCCCCGGCGGCGTGGTCACCGGGAGGTGGGCATCGTCCAGGGGAGGAGCGCTGCAGATTCCGCGCCAACTGCGTCCCGCCGTACGCGCGGACCCCGGGTGGACACTCGTCGTCGCGGACGTGGCTCAGCTCGAGCCCCGGGTTCTCGCGGCGATGTCCTCGGACGAAGCACTGGCCGCCGCGGCGCGCGGACAGGACCTGTACGAGGGCATCGTCAACAGCGGTGTCGTCCACACGCGTCAGGAGGCGAAGATCGCCGTGCTGGGGGCGATGTATGGCGCGACGACGGGCGACAGCGGACGGCTGGTGCCTGCCCTGCGGCGCGCCTACCCCCGCGCCATGGGCCTCGTGGATGCCGCGGCGGCGACGGGGGAGCAGGGCGGTGTGGTATCGACCTGGCTCGGACGGACCAGCCCCCGGGCATCGGCGCACTGGCGCGACATCCAGGCCGCCGCAGCTCTGCCGGAGGCAGCCGAGACAGATCGCACCCGAGCACGTCGCGCCGCGCGCGATCGCGGGCGTTTCACCCGCAACTTCGTCGTGCAGGGCACCGCAGCCGAGTGGGCGCTCGCGTGGCTCGCCGACCTCCGTGGTCGGCTGGCGGCGCTCCCGTCGGTCGACGCGAACGATGCGGCGCGGAACTCTGCCGCCGTGTTCGAGAGGCGCCCGCACCTGGCGTTCTTCCTGCACGACGAGATCATCGTCCACACGCCTGTCGTCTACGCCGACGCCGTTGCAGACGCCGTGCGTCAGGCCGCCGACGGCGCGGCGCGGCTGCTGTTCGGCGGGGTCCCGATCGACTTCCCCCTCGATCTTCGTGTCGCGCAGGATGCGGCCAAGAGCTGACACCACCGCGGTGTCCTGCTCGCCCGAAGCGCTCAGCCGCACCCCGTGCGTGCTGCCTCGGCGACACCGACCTCGTTCATCATCGGGGTGTGAACGAGCGTGGGCCGCAGCTGCGCCCCGTTCTTCGCCACGAACGCGAACGTCAGCGTCTTCTGCTCACCGGGACGCAGTGTCACCCGTGCCAGCGAGGCGGCGGCGTCACTCCCGTCCGCGGCGGTCGCAGCGACGTGCGCACCGTCGAGCGTGACACCCGCGATGAACCACTCGCGGGGGACCATCACCGTCACGTCGGTCGTGATGTCTCCGGGAGCGGCAGGGTTGGCGGCGCCGGTCATCGACGCTGCGAAGGTGCGCGCCTCTGCCGGCGCCGCGCTCGTGAGGGTCACGGCCACCGTCACGTCGGCGGCGCCATCTGCCCGACAGTCCCGCACGGACGGCGCGAGATCAACGTGGAGGAACGTGTCCATCTTCCCCGTCGTCGCATCGTTGAAGTAGACGCCCACGGCATCCGGCCCCGCGTCCCGGAATCTCCCCAGCGTTCCCGAGAACGCTCCGTGGGCCACGGCGAGCTGTTCATCGCTGTGTGTGCTGAAGATCGAGATGCGTCCGTCGGCGATCGGCTTCGCGAATGCTCCCACCCAGCGGAAGGGGTCGATGGGGGAAGACGTGATCTGAGCGAAGAGCCGATCGAAAATGTCGCGCTGGACCGCCGTCTGCTCCGCGGGGGTCTTGTCGAGATACGGCGTGACGAGCACGTCACCGACTACATCCGCCGGATCGACGACCGTGCCGTTGGTGAGGGTGATCGGCCCCGTGATCGTGAGCATCGCGGTGAGGACCGCAGGGTCGATGGCGATCACGGCATCCGGAGCTGGACGGCCGATCGACTGCCACCAGGTCGACGCAAGCCGGGCGCTCAGGGCGAAGTCGGCGGTCATGGTCGCATTCATGACGAATCGCCCCGGAGCCTGGCCGTAGAGAGCGACGAGATGGGCGGGCAGCTCGGTGATCGGCGTCTCCCGATGCGGAAAGACACTCGAGTCGACCTGGTCGAGCACTTCGAGCCGATCGCCGTCGGCGCTCAGCAGGATGAACGAGCCCGTGATGCCTCCACCGGTGCGCACTTCGGCAGAGTTCTGCACCATCACCAGAATCGTTCGAGCCCCGTGCGCTCCCAGCATCGCCGGCATGATCTGCGCCACAGAGGCTGCCTCCGCCACCGTCGGCGCGGCCGCGGCGACCGCCGCGCGGATCCGCGCGGTCGCCGTCGCCACGGGCTCGACCAGATCGTCGGTCGACATTCCCGTCAGTGATTCGTCGACACGCGAGAAGACCGCAGCGAACTCGTCCAGCGGCTGCGCGGCCGCCGATACCGCCGACAGGTCGAGCCCGCCCTGCCCGTCGTGCGGCTGCGCCGCCTGGCGCAGCACCGGTTGGGCAGCGGCGGCCATGTCGCGGATGCTCTCCGCGACGATCCGCACCGCGGCGGTGTTGGCGCCGACGACCGGGACGGCCTCGGTGGCTCGCCAGATCGGGTCGGTCGTCAACTCGGCGGCGCGACGCGCGTGCTGTTCGGCGTCGGTCACGACGGCACTGAGCGCACCGGCGTCACCCGCGGCGATCGCTGAGCTCAGCCGCGGCTGCAGCGCCGCGACGTCATCGAGGTCGCCTTTCGCCATCCAACCGCGGATGCCGAGCCATGCGGCCCCGACCACGACGACGCCCACGGAGATCAGGAGGACGACCGCGACGCGCCGCCGGCGGGGACGCCGGCGGGCGTTCTCGCGATGCTCCGGTGAGCCGGTGGTCGCGTCAGTCACGGGCGCGACGGGTGCGGCGCACGTACAGCAGGACGCCTCCACCGACGACCAGGACGACCGCCCCGCCGAGGAGCGGAAGCACCGCGGCGATGTTGCCTCCCGTCGCCGGCAGCGACATGCCGGCCGCTGCGACGGCTCCCGAGGTTCCCACACCGGCCGGGTCTGTCAGGCACGCCGACGTGGACGGCGGGTACGACAGAGCGACGCGCAGCGACGGGTTCACCTCGACCACGGCGGAGATGTCACCGCGAGTCCAGGCGAAGTTGCCCGATGACGCGACCCACTGGCCGTTCTCGAACGCCCATCCGGGCCATCCGTTGCCGACGCCGTTCGCGTCGACGGACGCGCCGGGCCAGAGCACGCGCCCCGATAGCCGCCCGTTCACCAGCTCACCGAGCGGGATGGTCGTGGATTGGTTGCCGTCGCTCAGCACGATAAGGGCCGTGTGACTCGTGACGAGTCCGCCCGGGTCGTTCATGACGATCGAGTAGTTGATCCACGGAACATCGGATTCGCAGGACGGTGCGACCATCGTGCCGACCAACGTCGGCGCCGGCGGTGTGTCGGGCCCGTAGCCGTCGGTATCGGCGGCGGCCGCAGCGGTCGCACCTCCCGACAGCAGCAGGACAGCGAGAACAGCGGACAGTGCGTACTTACGCATGATGATTGCCTCCCCCAGGCGATGCGAGCCCAAACCCCCCAGCCGGGTCTCGTGGCGACACCGTATCACGATCACTCGGCACCGACCAGTAGGATCGAGATCGCGAATGGGTCGGCTGGACGGTCGCGTGGCGGGGTGACCCGCACCGAGGAACGTCCGGGCTCCACAGGGCAGGGCGGTGGGTAACACCCACCCGGAGCAATCCGCGAGACAGTGCCACAGAGAGCAGACCGCCGCTGGTCCCCGAGCTTGTCGAGGGGTCCAGTGGTAAGGGTGAAAGGGTGGCGTAAGAGACCACCGGGGCCGTGGTGACACGGCTCGCACGGTAAACCTCGTCCGGAGCAAGGCCAGACAGGGGATGTTGACGCGGCTCGCCGAGTCCCCGGGTAGGCCGCTGGAGCGGCACGGCAACGTGTCGCCGAGAGAGATGACCGTCCACGGAGCGTCAGCTCCCGGACAGAACCCGGCGTACAGGCCGGCCCATTCGCCCCCGTCTGTCAGACGGCCAGCGCGGCGGCGCCGATGATGCCGGCGTTGTTGCGATGCGTCGCGGGCACGATCGGTGTCGTGAGCGTCAGCATCGGGAGGAACTCGTCGGCGTGCTTCGAGACGCCGCCACCCACGATGAACAGGTCGGGGCTGAGCAGGAACTCGAGGTAGCTGTAATACCACTGCAGGCGCTTCGCCCACCCCTTCCACGTCAGCGCGTCGCGCTCCATCGCCGAGTACGCGGCCCACGCCTCGGCATCCTTGCCGTGGTTGGCGCGCTGCAGGTGACCGAGCTCCGCGTTCGGGATGAGCACGCCGTTGTAGAGCATCGCGGTGCCGATGCCCGTACCGAGCGTCGTCAAGAGCACCAGCCCGGACACATCGCGCGCGGCGCCGTAACGGGCCTCGGCCACACCGGCGACGTCGGCATCGTTGGCGAAGTGGATCTCGCGCCCCAGCCCGTCCTCGAAGAACTTCTCGGCTTCGAAGCCCACCCACGTCTCCGCGACGTTCGCCGCCGACAGGGTCTTGCCGTTCTTCACGATCGCCGGGAACGCGACGCCCAGCGGAACGTCGGCATCACTGACGCCGAGCGTCTCGAGCACGGTCTTCACCGCAGCCAGCACGTCATCCGGCTCGGCGCCGGCAGGCGTGGGCACCTTGACCCGCTCGCTGAGGAGGTTTCCCCCCTCGAGATCCACGAGGGCACCCTTGATGCCGGTTCCGCCGATGTCCACACCGACCGCGCGGGTCGCCTTCGTCGTCATGGCGTCCAGCCTATCCAGGTCGTCGGTGCCGCTCGTTAGGATCGAGCCAGAGCCCGCAGATGGGCACCGGTGGGCCAACGCCCCGACAGGAAGGACGCGCCATGACGTCAGGCGAAGACAAGTACTGGTACAACTTCACCAGCGGCGCTGTGGAGCGCGGATTCGCGTCACCGGCGATCGACCGCGCCGGCCCGTTCGACACCTCTGAAGAGGCGGCAAACGCTCCGCAGCTGCTCGCCCAGCGCTCCCGCGAATGGGCTGAGGAGGACGAGCGCGAGAACGACTGAAGCGCGCCCGGCGACGCGTCGGACACGAGCGGAGACCGATAGTCTGAGCGTGGGCCCGGCTTCCCTTCGAAGCGGCATCTGAGAAGCGGCATCTGAGAGGACGCGATGGACAAGCAGCGGGACTTCGTACTGCGCACGATCGAAGAGCGGGGCGTGAAGTTCGTCCGTCTTTGGTTCACCGATGTGATCGGCACCTTGAAGTCGGTGGCGATCGCCCCCGCCGAGGTCGAAGGCGCCTTCACCGAAGGCCTCGGATTCGATGGATCGGCCATCGAGGGACTGACGCGCTCGTACGAGTCGGATCTGCTCGCCCACCCCGACCCGACGACCTTTCAGATCCTGCCCTGGCGTGGGGAGATCGATCCCACAGCCCGCATGTTCTGCGACATCACGACCCCGGACGGCCAGCCCGCCGTCGCCGACCCCCGTCACGTGCTCAAGCGCACGCTGGCGAAGGCGGCGGATGCCGGGTTCACTTTCTACACGCATCCCGAGATCGAGTTCTACCTGCTCAAGTCGTCTTCGTTCGGCGCGGAGGGTCCCGAGCCGGTCGACTCGGCCGGGTACTTCGACAATGTGCCCGGCGGCACGGCGCATGATTTCCGCCGCCGCAGCGTGCGCATGCTCGAGGACCTCGGCATCTCCGTCGAATACAGCCATCACGAGGGCGGACCCGGTCAGAACGAGATCGATCTGCGCTACGCGGATGCCCTCGCGACAGCCGACAACATCATGACCTTCCGCACCGTGGTGAAGGAGGTGGCAATCGAGCAGGGCGTCTACGCGACCTTCATGCCGAAGCCGCTCTCCGGCAAGCCCGGCAGCGGCATGCACACGCACATGTCGCTGTTCGAGGGCGACCAGAACGCCTTCTACGAAGAGGGCGCGCAGTACCAGCTCTCCAAGACCGGTCGTCAGTTCATCGCCGGCCTGCTGACGCACGCGAACGAGATCGCCGCCGTCACCAATCAGTTCGTGAACTCGTACAAGCGCCTCTGGGGAGGCGACGAGGCCCCGAGCTTCATCTGCTGGGGACACAACAACCGCTCCGCTCTCGTGCGCGTACCCATGTACAAGCCGAACAAGGGACAGTCCACCCGCGTCGAGTATCGCGCGCTGGACTCCGCCGCCAACCCTTACCTGTCGTTCGCGCTCATACTCGCCGCAGGCCTCAAGGGCATCGAGGAGGAGTACGAGCTTCCCCCCGAGGCCGAGGACAACGTCTGGTCGCTCACCGACGCGGAGCGGCGTGCCCTCGGGTACGCGCAGCTGCCGGCCAGCCTCGACCATGCCCTCGAATACATGGAGGAGTCGGAGCTGGTCGCAGAGACCCTCGGCGAGCAGGTGTTCAACTACGTCCTGCTCAACAAGCGCCGCGAGTGGCAGGAGTACCGCGCGCAGGTGACACCGTTCGAGCTGAAGAGCAACCTGGAGATGCTCTGAGCCGTGTCCTCGAACGAGCGCACGTCGGTTCTCACGCAGCTGGCGCGCGACGGGTTCGGTGAACTCGGCGACGCCGATGCGCTGCTGACCGAGCTGATGGATGCGCTCGGGATGGACCGGCAGGAGATCCTGCGCGGAGCCGCGGAAGCGGGCGACCCCGACGCCGCCCTGTCCGCGCTGGTGCGTATCGCACGACGTGACGCACCAGCCGTCGGACGCGCCCTGCGTCGCGTCTCCTCGAGCGTCTGGCGGCTGCTCGGCGCCTCGAGCGGCTTCGCGGATTTCTACCTGCGCCATCCCGACGAATTGGCTCACCTCATGGGCGCGGGTGCGCCGCTGCCGACAGCCGACGAGCTTCGTGCAGAGCTCACGAACGCGGTGGGAGCGGATGCCGATGGCTTCGCCGCCACCGGGGATGAGAGCGCGTGGGTGGCGCTGCGCGTGCGCTACCGCCGCATGCTGGCGCGTATCGCGACGTACGACCTCGGCGCCGACGATGCGGTCGACGTGCTCGCGTCCGTGGCCGCAAGCCTTGCGGACGCGGCCGGGGCGGCCCTGGAGGCATCTCTCTGCGTGGCGCGCACACGCGTCGCCGGGGGTGCACCGGGCTCCGGGCTGTTCCCTCGCGAGCAGGTCTCCGCCACCCGGCTCGCGATCATCGGCATGGGCAAGACCGGCGCTCGAGAGCTCAACTACGTCAGTGATGTCGACGTGATCTTCGTCGGCGGCGGCTCGGATGAGCTCGTGGAGCAGGTGGGGGAGAGCCGCGTCATCGACATCGCGACGCGGCTCGCCGTGCAGACGATGCGTGGGATCTCGGGAATGGAGATCGAGCCCCCGCTGTGGGAGGTGGACGCGAATCTGCGCCCCGAGGGCAAACAGGGCGCCCTCGTCCGCACGCTCGACTCGCACCTTTCGTACTACGACAGGTGGGCCAAGAGCTGGGAGTTCCAGGCACTTCTGAAGGCTCGTCCCCTCGCGGGTGATCGCATGCTCGGAAACGCATATGTCGCCGCGGTCCAGCCGAAGATCTGGACGAGTGCCGCCCGGGAGAACTTCGTCGACAGTGTGCAGCGCATGCGTGAGCGCGTCACCGAGCACATCCCTCCCGCCGACGTCGTTTATCAGCTCAAGCTCGGACCCGGCGGCATCCGCGACATCGAGTTCACGGTGCAGCTGCTGCAGCTCGTACACGGACTCACCGACGACAGCATTCGTCAGCGTGGCACGCTCGACGCGCTGGAGGCCCTCGTCGGTGCGGGCTACATCGGCCGCGAAGACGCCGCGGCCTTCTCCCATGACTACCGGATGCTGCGGGTGCTGGAGCATCGGATGCAGTTGAAGGATCTGCGGCGCACCCACCTGATGCCGCAGCACCCCGAGGGCCTGCGTGTGCTGGCCCGCTCTTCCGGGCTGGCCGAGACCGGGCCCGCCGTATGGGCGCTGTGGGAGGGGATCAAACGCGAGGTCCGCGAGATCCACGTGCGTCTGTTCTACCGTCCGCTGCTGTCGGCCGTGGCGGCGCTCAGTTCGGACGAGCATCAGCTGTCGCCGGATCAGGCGCACGATCGGCTGGCGGCGATCGGATTCCATGATCCGGCCGGGGCCCTCCGACATATCGGCGCTCTGACCGGCGGGCTGAGCCGGAAGGCGACGATCCAGCGTCACCTCATGCCGGTGATGATCCGTTGGTTCGCCGACGGCGTCGACCCCGACTACGGTCTGCTGGCCTTCCGACGCATCAGCGAGCGCCTGGGCGACACCCCGTGGTTCCTGCGCATGCTACGGGACTCCTCCGGAGCCGCCGAACGTCTCACGCGTGTGCTGTCGGGTTCGCGGTACATCGGCGAGCTGATGGAGTGGATCCCTGAATCAGTGGCCTGGCTCGACTCAGACGACCAGTTGCGTCCGCGCGGCGGTCACGCGCTGCAGGAAGAGGCGCGGGCGATCCAGACACGCCACGAGACGGTCGGCGATGCCATGCGCGCGGTGCGGGCGCTGCGTCGGCGCGAACTGCTGCGCCTGGCCTTCGGCGCCGTCCTCGGCACCCTCACCATCGACGAGCTCGCGCAGGGGCTCACGACGGTCAGCGAAGTGACCATCCAGGCCACCCTCCGTGCCGTCCGCCGTGAGATCGTCGCTCCGGCGGACGCCGCCCTCGACTTCTCCGTCATCGCGATGGGTCGCTTCGGCGGTGCCGAGCTCGGCTTCGGATCGGATGCCGATGTCCTGTACGTCTACGAAGCCAACGGGATCGATCCGCAGCGCGCCCACGACCTGGCGATCAAACTCGTCAGTGGCCTTCGCTCGTACTCCGAAGACCATCGCGTTCCGTTCGATCTGGACGCCGGTCTGCGGCCCGAGGGTCGCAACGGGCCGCTGGTGCGATCTCTCGATTCGTACACCGAGTACTACCGCCGCTGGTCGCTGTCGTGGGAAGCGCAGGCACTGCTGCGAGCCCGCGGTGTCGCCGGCAGTGTGAAGCTCATCAACCGCTTCATGGCCCTCGCCGACGAGGTGCGCTACCCCGCGCGACCGGCGGAGCAGGATCTTCGGGAGATCAAGCGGATCAAGGCCCGCGTCGAGAACGAACGCCTCCCACAGGGTGTCGATCGCTCGCGTCACCTGAAGCTGGGGCCCGGCGGGCTGAGCGACGTCGAATGGCTCGTGCAGGTGTTGCAACACGAACACGCGCACGATGTCCCGCCCCTCCGGACGACGTCGACCCTCGAGGCCCTCGAAGCGGCACGCGCGGCCCGGCTGGTGCCGGATGCCGCCGCGCAGCGCCTGCACGACGCGTGGCGCCTGGCCAGTCGGCTGAGGTCGGCGAACACGCTGCTGTCGGGGCAGACGAGCGACGTGCTGCCGACCGACCGCGGCAAGCTGGACGGCATCGGGCGGCTCCTGGAGTATCCGGCGCGCTCGGCGACCCTGGTGGAGGAGGAGTGGCTGCGCACGGCGCGACGGGCGCGCCGCGACTTCGAGAAGCTGTTCTACGGCTGAGCCGACGCCGACACCGATCAGCGCGCCGGCCGCCGCAACCTCCAGCGCAGCGGGAGCGAGGAGGTCGAGCAGCATCGCGACGATCGTCGCCAGCGCCACCGCGACGGCTGTGACGACCAGCCCGATCACCGTGCGCCACGGATGCCGACGCGCGATCGCTGCTGCGGTGGATGGCGAGCCCACCGCGATGAGCGGACTCGTCGTGTGCTCGTGGCCGCGTGTGGTGCGCGGGGGAGGGCGGCGCCACGATCCTGCGTATGCCGCGCATCCTTCCGAGGGATTCACCGGGCATGCGGCGTACCGAAGAGCGGCAGGACAGCGAAGAGCCCGCCGGCGCGGTGCCGACGGGCTCTTCGTGCGGGCGTCGCTCAGACGCCGAAGTACAGCTCGGCTTGAGGATCTGAGAACCGGAGGGGGTTCCGCAGGCTCACACTTCCCTGCAAACACAGGGAAGTGCAATGGTGAGCATGGGTGGGGTCGCTGCTGCGGCTGTCCGAGAACCCGTCCGTTTACTCGATTCTTGGCCGTCCTACGGGGTTCGCTGGAGGTCGACGGGTGGTGCCGCCTACCTCATTGGTATGAGCGACGCCCGCCCCCGCCTCTGGACTCCGCAGGAGCTTGCGGAGTACACGGGCATCCCGATCAGGACGCTCGCTGACTGGCGGACAGAGCGTGCGCGCAGCCGAGGTCTCGGGTTGCCGTTCGTCGCGCTCTCGTCGCACAACGTTCGCTACCGCGATGAGGATGTCGAGGCGTTCATCACGGGGCGGATCGTGGCCCCGACGGAAAGTGCGGGCGACTGATGGCTCGGCCGAAGCGCGCGCTCGGCGAACTTGGCAAGGTGACCTACACCGTTGAGCCGAACGGCCTGGTCATCGCGCGAGCGCGGGTCTATGACGGCAACGGGCAAGAGCGTCGTCCCAGCGGCAGCGGAGCGACCGAGGCTGAGGCTCTGACCGCGTTGCAGGAAGCGGCTGATGTCGCCGTCGGTCGAGTCCTGGCGCGACGAACACAGCTCATGACCGTCGCTGAGCTGGCGACGACGTGGCTGAAGACGGCGTACCACGACGACGATCCGCGGGTGCTGCGCCAGCGCCGCGAGCAGACCGTCGATGGCTACGCCTCGGTGGTGCGCGCGCATGTCATCCCGCGCGCTGGGGCCATCCCCATCGCCGACATCACTGCCGACCGTGCTGATGGGCTGCTTATGGACATCGCACGGGAGAAGTCGGTGACGACCGCGAACAAGGTTCGGAACGTGATGTCGCTCATGTTCGACTGGGCGATCCAGCAGGGGCATTTCTCGGCTGCCGGGTCGATCCAGAACACAGGGTACGGAGCGGACGTCGTGGCGAAC
>ERZ778021.2748-NODE-2748-length-14597-cov-6.414730_pt1 | contig 14597 bp, 11 predicted proteins | sample MGYA00375751_ERZ778021 | MGnify/ENA primary metagenome ERZ778021 (study PRJEB29350, sample SAMN05389814) | bioreactor metagenome | isolation source: Thiocyanate stock bioreactor | place: South Africa: University of Cape Town | collected 2013-08-29 ... | reverse complement strand
TAAGAATTAAGAATTAAGAATTAAGAATTAAGAATTAAAATCCCTAACCACCTAGCCACTTAATCACTTAGGCACTCATTCTTCACTCTTCACTCTTCATTATTCACTCTTCATTATCCATTACCGAAAAGGTTGGGAAACAGGTCGGTCAGCGTCCATCCGGCCAGTACTGTCAATACCATTATAAGAATGTTCACCAGGTTAATGGGAAGCAGGTATTTCCATTCCAGATTGAGCAACAGATCGATGCGCAACCGCGGAAACGACCAGCGTACCCATAGGCTGACAAACACCAATATGGCCGTTTTCACAATAAACCACACATACGAAGGGATGTACCACATGATCTGATTGAAAGTGTCCATCCCTTTTATCTGGATAGGCATCCATCCGCCCAGAAAGACGGTAGTGGCCACAGCAGCGATAATAAACATATTGAGGTATTCGGCGAGATAATAAAAACCGAATTGCATACCTGAATATTCGGTATGGTATCCTGCGGTGAGCTCGCCTTCGGCTTCGGGCAGGTCGAACGGCCCACGGTTTGTCTCTGCATGCCCTGAAATCAGGTAGATCACAAAAGCGACTATGGCCGGTATGTGCCCGTTGAAAATATTCCAGGCATAACGCTGGTTCTCGACTATCTCCGACAACTGCATCGTACCGGTCATTACCACGATGGTCATCAGTGCGAAGGCGGCCGAGAGCTCATAGCTGATGAACTGGGCACCACTTCTCATGGCTCCGATCATCGAGTATTTATTGTTACTCGACCAACCGGCCAGAAGTACGCCGATGATGCCCAGCGAAGAAACGGCTAACACGTAGACGATTCCAATGTTAAAATCGACCGCTTGTAAGCCCTGTCCGAACGGTATGGCACCAAAGGCCATTACCGAAGCACATATTACAAAGAAAGGGGCAGCATAAAACAGGAACCTGTCCACCCTGTTGATATGGATAATCTCTTTGATCAATATTTTGATCATATCGGCTATACTCTGGATAGAACCATATTTACCCACGCGGTTGGGACCTAATCGCGCCTGAAAAAAAGCGGTTACTTTTCGTTCTGCATAAATCAGGATTAAGGCAATTACCGCATAGGCAGCCAATACTGCAATAAGGATCAGTAAGCCTTCAATCAATGATGCCCAAAACGGCGGCAGATTACCCCTGAGGAATAAATCGAGTTGCAAGAGCAATCCGTTCAGTTCTAATGGCTGTTTGTAGTTCATACGATTACAACTATTAATTTTTTGCTACTTATCGGTCTATATCGGGTATCACATAATCCATGGATCCGCCGATGCCGATGAAGTCGGAGAGTAGTTCATCCTTACAGATCAATGGCATTACTGAAACGGCAGACAGGGAGGGAGACCGGAATTTCAGCCTGTAAGGGTATTTATCGCCTTTGCTCTCAATGAAAACTCCAAATTCACCCTTGCCGGTTTCCACACTCTGGAAATACTGTCCTTCGGGTAGTCGCAACACCGGTTTTACCGTGGCAAGTATCTTGCCTTCAGGAATATTGTCGATCAATTGTTCAATGATTTGTAATGATATTTCTATTTCTTCCAGGCGATTCATATAACGTGCATAGGAGTCGCCTTCGGTACGGATCACTTCCTTGAATTCTATCTGATTGTAGAGGGAGTAGGGTTTGTATTTGCGCACGTCGCACGACCATCCCGATCCCCGACCGGCAGGGCCCGTCACACCATAACTGACGGCGTCTGCCAAGCTCAGGTTGCCTACGCCGATCATACGTCTGAGTACGATGGGGTTATGTGAAAAGAAATCGTCGTATTCTTTCAACTTGTCACGCATATAGGGGATAAATGCTTTTACATCTTTCCGGAAATCGTTATAGATATCAAACATGACTCCTCCTATCACGTCCTGGTTGATAATCAGCCGTCCACCGCAGGTTTTGTCGAAGATGTCGAGGATATGTTCCCGTTCCCGCATTCCATAGATAAAAGCGGTGGTAGCCCCCAGATCGTTACAGTGTGCGGCGAATGCCAGCAGGTGGGAACTGATACGATTCAGTTCATCCATAATCACACGGATATATTCCGCCCGTGGCGGCACTTCAATTCCGGCTGCTTTTTCTACACACAGGCAGAGTGCATGGCGGTTGATATTGGCCGAGAGGTAATCCAGCCGGTCGGTAAAATGCAGTATCTGTGGATAGGTGAGGCTTTCACATAGTTTTTCGATACCCCGGTGGATATATCCGCTCTTGACATCGATTTTCTTGACGACTTCCCCGTTGAGTGCGGTCCTGAAATGCATTACCCCGTGAGTGGAAGGATGCTGGGGACCTATATTGATGATATAATCATCATCTTCAAATATTTTGGTGGTACTCTCTACCAAATTCCCGTTGGCATCTTCCATGATCCGGGGAGCAATGTCAGTGATTTCTTTATTGACCACAGTGATGGGGTTCAGTCCCGGGCTGCCGTCATAATCCTTTCTGAGAGGAAATCCTTTCCAGTTGTCGGATAACAGGAAGCGGCGCATATCGGGGTTGTTAATGAACCGGATGCCGAGTAGGGCATAAGCTTCACGTTCATTGAGGTGAGCCGTTTCGTATATGTCGGTCACCGAATAGAGGAGGGGATTGTCCCGATTTTCGGTTGCTGTGATGACCACAATTTCCTTGTCCGGGTTGTCGGAAGAGGAGAGCAGATAGATTACGCCCAGCTTATCTCCCCAATCCATTCCTATAAGGGCGACAAGGTAGTCGAAAGACAGCTCCTTGTGGTCATGGAGGGCCTTGAGCAGCGGGTGTGCCTGTGCGGGTACGACCGTGACGGTAAGTTTTTGTTTCTCTTCAATCACCGCGTCATCCACAACTTCCGATATAAATTGTTGAATATCTTTCATTTATTTTGAGTAAAGAATAAAGAGTAAAGAGTAAAGATTACTGGAACCAAGACTTTTAGAGCCAAGAACCAAGAACCCATACTAATTGGTAATTGGTAATTAGTAATTAGTAATTAGTAATTGGTAATTGGTAATTGATAATTCGTAATTATCTAAGTTCCCGGGTCAATAGTTTCTCCTGTTTCCGGGTCAGTCAGTGTGTCCGGATTGTAGGGCCGTACAATATGCCTTTGTTCGAAAAATTTCTCGACTTTCACTTTACGTTGTAATTGGAGTAAGCCGTAAAAAAGTGATTCGGGGCGTGGAGGGCAACCGGGTATGTATACATCTACCGGAATAATTTTATCGACTCCGCTGACAACATGGTAGGAATTCACAAAGGGGCCACCCGATATAGCGCATGCGCCCATTGCCACCACATATTTCGGTTCTGCCATCTGGTCGTATACCCGCCGTAAGAGTGGTGCCATTTTATTGACGATGGTACCGGCTACCACCATCAGGTCGGCTTGCCTTGGACTGTTACGTGTTACCTCCATTCCAAAACGGGCCAGGTCGTAATGTGCAGCAGCGGCTGCCATAAACTCAATACCACAGCAACTGGTGGCAAAGGCAAGGGGCCATAATGAGTTGGAGCGTCCCCAGTTGACTATCTCATCAAGCTTACCCAGTACCAACGGAGTACCGCCGGCCTTTAGCTGGTCGATATACGATTGCAGTGTGTCGTTATCCTTGAACTCTTCTGCAGGAAAGCCCTTGATTTTTATATCTTTTACGTCCATTTTAAAACACCTTTTTTCCAGGCGTAGGCCAGGCCTAATCCCAGTATTACGACAAAAATCAGGATATTGACCAATCCTGCCAGTCCGAGATCCCGTACTACGGTTGACCATGGAAAGAGGAAAATCGTTTCCACGTCGAACATCAGGAACAGAATGGCATACAGGTAATATCCCACCCTGAATTGCATCCAGGATGTGCCATGTGTGGGAAGTCCGCATTCATAGGGTTCCCCTTTCTGGAAATTGACGGATGTAGGTGAGAGGAGCCGGGCGACACTTATGCCGACCGCCACCAACACAATGCCCGCCAACAAAACCACCACGAAAAGTGATAAGTTATCCATTACAATAATTGTTTTGATGTGATAATAAGTGAAATTCGTTTATATGAGTTTATTACTCCGCAGCATAAATGGATTTGCATACGGGCAATAAATAAACCGAAAAATCAATAAATAATCCCGAGGATCAATAGTAATCCGGTGTCCGGTGTCCGGGTGAACTCCCTAACCGGCATAAGAGGATAGACGTATCAGGTATCAGTAAAAGTTATGATAGGGGTATATGAGTTTTGTAGCGGGAAGCCCTATCTCGATATTTCTAAAAAAAGCAGCATAAGAATGTACAAGATTATTGATCTTTTCTTCAATCACGAACAAATCGAAACAATGTCCGAGAAAGAGATATGAAAAGAAGATGAAAGTATGTCCGGCTTCCGGACAACTGGAAGGGGAGAACAGATGTTCCACCACGGAGTCGCGTACAAATTTGGGAAGTTCAACAACATTTTCGACTTTATTCACATAAACTTTCCTGTTGTGGAGGCGTTCTTGTTGCGTTATATTTGTCGTATGGTGAAAGCGGGCATCTTGTTTTTTATCGGAAAAAAAGGAAGGTATTGAGGTATAAAAAGTGTCGGTCGAATGATCATAGAACATAAACTGCCCTATAACCGACTGTAACGTGATGGAAATGCAAAATAAATAAAGAAGAAACTGTTTCATCATTTAACAATAACCTTATTCCAACCCTATTCCTGAATTCGCGTGCAAAGGTAATCAATAAATTTGATTAAACCTTCTCTTTTTATGCAGCCTGTCCGGTGGAAGTCACTTTTTTCTTTTCTGAATGAGGTTCTATACGTGCGAGGCCAATGAAAACGGCTGAAAGCAACGTGAAGACATAGGCCTGGATGTAAGCGATAAGAAGCTCTACCAGATCGATAAAAACGGTGAAGATAACAGACAGGACAGTCATCGAAGCATTGATCGCCACTCCCAGGCTTGCCGTGATAAAAATCAGCATTGTCAACCCTAATACGATGGAGTGCCCGGCCATCATATTGGCAAAAAGACGGATCATCAATGCAAACGGTTTGGTGAGTGTACCCACAATCTCTACTATCGGCATCAAAGGGATGGGCACCTTGAGCCAGGTGGGGACATCCGGCCAAAATATTTCCTTATAGTATTCTTTTGTCCCGGTTAAGTTGACGATTAAAAATGTCATAATTGCCAGGACGAAAGTGATGGCTATATTTCCGGTCACATTGGCTCCTCCCGGGAAGATAGGAATTAATCCCAGCAAGTTATTCGTAAAGATAAAGAAAAAAACGGTAAGCAGGTAAGGGGCATATCTTTGATAATCTTTCCCGATGGAAGGTTTTATGACGTCATCATTGATTGATAGCACGAGCATCTCAATCATTCCCGGGAAGCCTTTCCGGGGTTTCATCGGATCACGTTTCAGCAATCGTGCTACACCCATAATGATCAGAATCACCAGTAGGGAGGCGAAGAGCAGGGATGCGGCATTTTTAGTGAGCGAGAGATCGAGCGGACGGGAGATATTTCCATTGTCACCGACCTCTACTATTTTACCTTTATATTTACCGTCGGATGCAATCTCAAAACCTTTGTAAGAGTTTGTACCATGATGAAAATGAGCAGAGGAAAAAAGATGCCATCCGGTGGTTTTGCTATGCAATATTACCGGAAGAGGGATGGCGAGATGTCTCGTGCCGTCACTTACAATCTGCCATTCATATGAATCTGCCAAATGTTCGGTGATAAACTCTTTTGCATTCAGCTCTTCTTTTGCGTCTTCCTGATTCGCGGACCACGCCGGAGAAGCCATAAGAAAAAGAAGTACTGACAGGCCAGATATGTATAATACTCGTTTCATCATGATTCGATTTCCTTTTGGGCATTTTTTTGCTGTTTATCTTTATATTTAAAATAGAGCTCCATCCTGAGGTAAATATAGGTCTCCCAAATCAGGCTGATAAGATAGAAAACGATAAAGATAATGGCGAAATTACGAATATGCTGTTTGTCTAAGAACCAATATATAAGTAAAATTACGAATGAAAAAAACACTTTGATCATGCGCATAAGCATATAGAGGTTGACCATCTTCTTTGGCTCATTGATGGGAGTATGTCTGAACCGGGAAATAAAGATGACTCCCATCAAGTAGAAAAAGAGTGGGATCACAAAATAATAGTCGATCAGCAATTCCGGATATAACTCATGCAGAAGAAACCACAACCCGAATCCGGCGATGAGCAACATGACAGTATGCAAAATCAAAAAATATATCGTTAGTTTCTTCATTTTTTTAAGATTTCATCCAGGCAAACCGTCACTTTATTTTGATGCATTTCCATTAATCCGTCCGTTATTTCGATCTTCCGGGTTTCACCGTTTACCGTAAAAGAGAGCGTTCCTTTGCTCAGCGATGAAATAATGGGGGCATGGTTGTTCAGTATCTGGAATGAACCCAAAACTCCCGGTAGAGTGACAGACTCAGCATCTCCTTTATAATAAACAGACTCAGGTGTAAGAATTTCCAGCGTCATATTTGTAAAATTACCAATTACTAATTACTATTTTTCACCTAGGCACTTAATCACTTAGGCACTTTTCCACTTTTCCACCTTTTACTTACTATCCTCCAGGAGTTTATCGCCTTTTTCAACGGCTTCTTCAATAGTCCCTACGTTCATAAAAGCCGATTCGGGATAATGATCGAGGGTTCCGTCAAGGATCATCTTGAACCCTTTGATAGTATCTTCAATAGATACCATTACACCGGGTTGTCCTGTATATTGCTCAGCCATAAAGAACGGTTGCGATAAGAAGCGTTGCACTTTACGGGCACGGTTCACTGTGAGGCGGTCTTCGTCTGAGAGTTCCTCCATCCCGAGGATGGAAATGATATCCTGCAATTCTTTATGGCGCTGTAGGATTTGTTTTACCCGCATGGCCGTGTGATAATGTTCTTCACCCACAATAGCCGGATCGAGGATACGCGATGATGATTCCAAGGGATCTACTGCAGGATAGATACCCAATGAGGCGATCTTGCGGTCGAGTACCGTGGTGGCATCGAGGTAACTGAACGTAGTGGCCGGCGCAGGGTCGGTGAGGTCGTCCGCCGGCACATATACCGCCTGGATAGAAGTGATAGACCCGTATTTGGTGGAGGCAATACGTTCTTGCAGTGTTCCCATTTCCGAAGCGAGTGTGGGTTGATAACCTACTGCGGAAGGCATACGCCCCAGCAAGGCTGATACTTCGGATCCTGCCTGTACGAACCGGAAGATATTGTCGATGAACAGCAAAGTATCACTTCCTTCACCGCCCGTATCTCGAAACGATTCGGCAACGGCCAATCCGGTGAGGGCTACGGATGCACGGGCACCGGGAGGTTCGTTCATCTGTCCGAAGACCAATGTGGTCTGGGATTTCTTGACCTCTTCGTAATCCACTTTGCTCAAATCCCATTTTCCCTCTTCCATTGCCTTTTTAAACTCGTCGCCATATTTGATAACCCCAGACTCGATCATCTCCCGGAGTAGGTCGTTACCCTCACGAGTCCGTTCGCCTACACCCGCAAAGACAGAGTAACCGTTGTGTCCTTTGGCGATGTTATTGATCAATTCCATAATGACGACAGTTTTTCCTACACCGGCGCCTCCGAACAAACCTATTTTTCCACCCTTGAGGTAAGGTTGTAGCAAATCGATCACTTTGATTCCCGTAAAAAGTATCTCTTCTGAAGTGATGAGGTCTTCGAATTTAGGAGCCGGGCGATGGATGGGATACTGGTTCTCCCGACTAAGCTTTGACAATCCATCGATTGAGGCTCCCACCACATTGAGCAACCTTCCTTTTATCTGTTCCCCTATGGGAACGCTGATGGGGCGTCCCAATGCTTCCACCTCAAGACCTCGGCTTAGTCCGTCGGTACTTTCCATAGCCACGGTGCGAACAATATTTTCACCGATATGATGTTGTACTTCCAGGAAGACATTCTGTCCATCCAATCGTTTCACAAGAAGGGCATCATCTATAGCAGGGAGTTTTGCTTCCTGCGATCCGGAAAGTTCGAAACGCACATCTACTACCGGCCCTATGATTTGAGAAATGTGTCCGTTTAATGTTGACATAATTATTTGGATATGGTTCTATATTCAATGTACGGTCATAGGCAAAGGTACAAAATAAAACGATTACGCAAATAATTTTAATTTTATTTGCATAATCGCTAAAAAGAGCCACAAGCGAGACTTGAACTCGCGACCGACGCGTTACGAATGCGTTACTCTACCAACTGAGCTATTGTGGCTTGCTGACGGGTAGCTAAATCGCCACCCGTTTTCTTATTTCTTTTTGTCCTGCTGGTTTTCCATCATCTTATAGGCAACCGGTGCGGCTACGAACAAGCTGGTCACCGTTCCTACTACCACACCGATAAGCATGGCAAAGACGAAACTTCTCACCGCATCACCACCAAATATAAGAATACAGATGATCACAAGGATAGTACTTAAACCGGTGTTGATGGTACGTGCCAATGTGGCGTTCATAGAATCGTTGAAGAGATCCCGTAATCCACGTTTCGGATAAAGCTGCCTGTATTCACGCACACGGTCGAATACCACCACCTTGTCGTTGATGGAGTAACCCACAATGGTTAGGATCGCCGCTACGAATGTCTGGTCCATTTCCATGGAGAAGGGCATCACTTTCCAAAGTAAAGAGTACAATCCCACCACGGCAAACGCGTCTACGGAAAGTGCAGCCACTGTACCGAGCGAGAATCCCCAGTTGCGGAAACGCGACAGGATATAGATACCCATGCAGATCAGTGCGATGAAAAGTGCCAGGAATGCATTCCTGATCATATCCTCAGCGATGCTTGGCCCCACTTTTTGTGAACTCTGTATATGGTCGTCGATGGTTTTTCCGGGTGTCATGAATTCTTTCAACCCTTGTCCCAGCAGATCCCTCAGTTGCTCTTCCACTCCGGAACCTTCTTCTTCGATCATATAGTTGGTGGAGATACGTACCTGGTTGCTCGAACCGATGGTGATAGCCCGAACCGACTCGTTGAGGTAGGGGTTCAACGCATTTTCTATGTCACCTACACGAACGGGTTGATCGAAACGGACAATATAGTTGCGTCCACCCGTGAAGTCGATCCCTGAATTCAATCCAAGTGTAAAGAGTGAAATCACGCTGACAACCACGAAAATGCCGATGGCAATAATCACGTTCTTACTGTTCTTGATGAAGTCGAAATTGTACTCCCTGAAAATAGCCCTGGAGAATCCTGTATTGAAAGTGAGATTCAACCATTTGTCCTTGCCTAAGCGGTTTTCGTATACCAGACGGGTAATGAATACGGCAGTAAGGAATGAAACGGCAATACCAATAATAAGTGTAACAGCAAATCCCCTGATGGCACCTACACCAAAAATGGCGAGGATGATACCTGTGATGATCGTTGTGAGGTTAGAGTCGAAGATAGCAGAAAAGGCGTTCTTATATCCATCTTCCAATGCCCGTTTGATCGTTTTCCCTGTTGCCAGTTCTTCTTTGATACGCTCATTGATAAGTACGTTGGCATCGACCGCCATGGCGAGCGACAGGATCATACCGGCAATACCGGGAAGGGTGAGCACGGCCTGGAATGCAGCGAGGGCTCCCAAGGTGAAGAAGAAGTTGAGAAGCAAGGCTCCGTTGATCACCATGCCCGGGATGACGCCATAGAGCATACAAGTGAAAATAAAGAGCACTACCAATGCAATCACAAAGGAGATAAATCCGTCGCGGATGGCTTCTTGTCCCAGAGAAGGGCCTACCACGTCTTCCTGTACGATACGGACACCGGCTTGCATCTTACCTGACTTAAGCACATTTTCCAGGTCCTGGGCTTCCTGAGGTGTGAAATTACCGGTGATTTGGGAGCGCCCCCCGTCAATTCGTCCATTGACGGTAGGTGCTGAATACACATAACCATCCAGTACGATGGCGATGGATTTACCAATTTCTGCACCGGTGATGGTTGCCCAACGACTGGCACCTGAGGAGTTCATCGTCATACTCACTTCCCATGCCGATCCTCTTTGTCCCTGGTCGGCTTTGGCATTTGTTATTACGTCACCATCCAATGCCGGCCCCCGCTTACTGCCGTCACCTTTGAGTGCGAACAACTGGAAGTAAGTCTCACGGTTGTCTATAGCTTTGAATCCCCATTTAAACTTAACATCGGCGGGGAATATGTCTTTGTATCTGTTCAATAGAAAATTCACTTCGGCGGTATCGAGTTTCGATACGGATCCCACGACCGGTCCCCCGGCTCCGCCCATGGCAAAGTAGGGCTCATTGAAGTACTCTATAAAGCTTTTGTTTATGACGATTTTTTCTCTTTCCTCTTCAAATAGGGGTAACGGAAGTGAATTGCCTTGATCAACAGAATCTTCAGTAATAGTCCCTTCAACGTCTGTGGCTGTGGTATCGGTAGTCGCCTGACTTGATCTTTGTGCCATCGCATATTCACTGGAACGGGCATTCATCTCGTTGAAATAGTTTCCCAGTTCACTTACATTGTAAGTCTTCCAGAATTCGAGGTTGGCACTTCCCTGTAAAAGGTTACGCACACGTTCCGGTTCTGTAATCCCGGGGAGCTCCACCAAAATGCGTTCTGCCCGATCCAGTTTCTGTATATTGGGAGCAACTACTCCAAAACGGTCGATACGGGTAGCCAATACGTTGAACGAGTTATTGGCCACACTGGTCAGTTCGTTGCGCAATATGGTGATTACCTCATCGTTGCTGGCAGTGGGACGTACCCTGTCGCCCATGGTAATGCTATAGATATTGGCCAGCCTTCCATCGGGCGCTATCCGTTCGTAATTTTGCCTGAATAGTGAGATAAAGTCGGATGAACTACCACGCCGGTTTTGAGCAACGGACTCTCTCAATGCCTGATTGAATTGAGGGTCATCGGTATTAGCCAATGAGGCGATTACCTGTGCTGCGTCGATTTCGAGGGTAACGTTCATACCCCCTTTCAGGTCGAGTCCCAGTCCGATTTCCTTACTACGAACCTGCTTCAGCGTATAATTCAGGTATACTTTCTCGGTGGAAAGGGAATCAAGATACTGATTTTTCAGGGCTAAGTCTCCATTGGCGTATTGATCCGCTTTTTTGTTGTATTGTCTCCCCACTACAGTAAAAGAGAGATAGAACAAACTGATAAGCGTCAGGATAATACTGAAAACTTGAATGAATCCTTTGTTTTGCATTTCAATATTACTTTTTATTTTACTATTTATTTTTTCTATTTGTGTTACTGACCCCCGTAAGTACGTAAAAATAAAGGCATGATGGATGCCTTCTTGTTTTGAGCGTGCAAATATACGTTATTTTTATCTTTTTAAGAACAATATCACCGGATAATTTTTGTCGAAAATTATCCGGTGATAAAAAAGGCAGGAAAACAGAGGGTACCCTGCCATACTTTATTCTATAAATCCTCTGTTTTTTAACAGGTATACCGGATCGGGTTCTGCCCCGCGGAATCTTTTATAGAGTTCCATCGGGTCGTCGGAATTACCTTTTGATAAAACATTATCCCTGAATTTCGCGGCTGTGGCCTTATCGAAAATACCATTCTCTATAAAAGCCTGGAAAGCGTCGGCGTCCAACACCTCCGCCCAAAGATATGCATAATATCCGGCAGAGTATCCCCCACTGAAGATGTGTGAGAAATAGGTGCTACGGTAACGGGGAATAATTTCATCGATCAATCCTATTTTTTTCATTGAATTCTTTTCGAATTCACGTACGTCGAAGGTTTTCACCGCAGTTTGAGTATGATAATCCATGTCGAGCAGCGCTGCCGCGACAAATTCGGTAGTGATAAAACCCATGTTGAATTTGGATGCTGCGTCGATTTTGGCAATCAACTCATCGGGGATCACTTCTCCCGTTTGATAATGTTTAGCATATAGTTTCAATACTTCGGGATGGAAAGCCCAGTGTTCCATTACTTGCGACGGAAGTTCCACGAAGTCGCGTGAAACGCTTGTGCCGGCTACACTGGCGTAAGTAACGTTCGACATCATACCGTGCAAGGCGTGGCCGAATTCATGGAAGAGGGTTTCCACTTCATCGAGGTTGAGCAATGCAGGCGTGTTTCCGGTGGGACGTGTAAAATTACCCACATTATGAATAAGGGGACGGATATTTTCTCCGTTGAGTACCCGTTGTCCGCGGAAGCTGGTCATCCAGGCACCGGCGTTCTTGCCCGCACGCGGGAAATAATCGGTATAGAATACTGCTAAATGGGAACCATCGGCATCAAGCACTTCATAAGCCTCCACTTCGGGATGATATACAGACACGTTTTCCAGTTTCCTGAAATTGATCCCGTATAACCGGTTGGCTACTTCGAACACTCCTTCGCGCACGTTCTCCATTTTAAAGTAAGGCTTGATTTCTTCCTCGTTGAGTGAGTATTTTTGCTGGCGGAGTTTTTCGGTATAATACCACCAGTCCCACGATGCCAGTTTGAAGTTGCCTCCTTCGGCATCGATCAGTTTTTGCAGCTCCACGGCTTCTTTTTTCGCCTGGGGCAATGCGTACGCCCACACATCGTTGAGTAGTTTGTAGACGTTCCCGGGATTTTTGGCCATACTCTCTTCGAGCACAAAATCGGCATGCGTATTGTAGCCCAGCATTTGGGCTTTTTCGATCCGCAGGTTCACGATATCGTTGATGATCTGTTTATTGTCATTCGCGTTGTCGTTGTCGCCGCGCATATACATTGCCTTGTAGAGCTTTTCACGCAGGTCGCGCTTTTCTGAATATTGCAGGAAAGGTAGCCAGCTTGGTTTTTGCAGGCCGAATACCCATTTTCCTTCTTCACCTGCACTCTTAGCCGCTTCCGCCGCCGCAGTAATAACACCTTCAGGGAGGCCTGCGAGATCGTCCTCGTTATCGATCACCAGCTTGAAACCGTTGGTTTCACTCAGCAGGTTATTGCCGAAACTGAGGGTAAGACCCGATAATTCTTTGTTGATTGCACGTAGTCTTTCCTTCTGGGTCTCGTCCAACATGATCCCTGAACGTACAAAGTTTTTGTAGTAATTGTCCAGTACCCGGTATTGTTCGGTGTTGAGATTCATGCCGGTGGTGTCGTCGTGCAACGTTTTGATGCGATTGAACAGTTTTTCGTTCAGATTGATATTATCACGGTGCTCCGACAAAAGAGGGGAGAGTTCTACTGCCAATGCCTGAAGGGAGTCATTGTTCTCGGCACTTCTCAAGGCACTGAATACACGGGATACACGGGTGAGCAGGCTTCCGCTATTTTCCATAGCCACAATAGTGTTCTCGAAGGTGGGGCCTTCGGGATTATTGGCAATGGCTTCAATTTCCTTAGCCTCTTCTTCCATTCCTTTGAGGAAAGCCGGCCGGTAATCTTCAAAAGAGATCGGGTCGAAAGGAGGCATACCGAAGGGAGTATCGAATTCGGTATAAAAAATTGCGCCGGGTTCACCCCCGGTTTTGTTACCGGTATTGGTGTTGTTGCAGGCAAGTAATGTCATAACTGCTAATGGAATAAAAAGAAATTTTCTCATTCGACTTCTATTTAAATGTGATGTAACGATGATGGATATCCATTGGATGAAATCAGTTAGCTGAGAACAAAGGTATAACTTTTTGTGTAAAAGTTCTGTAATTTTTGTATCTTTACAAATAATTTTTCAGTAATTGATCTTCAGGTTATGTGGTTGAAAGAAATGCCACATACCATCGGTCTGTTATTGTTGATGCCTGTCGTTTAGTTGGATTTGGATGGATTTTAGATTATGATGTTATACAATAAAGGTTTTCTGTTTTTGCTTTTTTTGTGGGTCAGTCTGCTATCGACCGCCCAGGAAAGAGAGTATGTTTTGCTTATCCATGGGGGTGCGGGATCAATGACGGCATTGGAAGGGGAACCGAAGAAAGAAGTTATTTATTACTCCGCCCTCGACTCCGCCCTCACTATTGGCAACGAAATCCTTTCATCGGGAAAAGATGCCATTGAGGCTGTAGTAGCTGTTGTAACCTATCTCGAAAACAATCCGTTGTTTAATGCGGGAGTGGGGGCAACATGTACCACGGAAGGAACATTTGAACTCGACGCTTCCATAATGGATGGTCGCGATCTGAGCGCCGGAGCTGTGGCAAGCGTTAAGCATATTAAAAATCCTATTATGGCTGCTTTGGCCGTGAAAGAGAAATCGCCGCATGTATTGATGGTGGGAACGGGAGCGGAGGATTTTGCCCGGGATCATCAGATAGAAATGGTCTCGGATAATATCTATTTTGCTACTCCCAAAACATTGAAATGGATTGAAGAACTAAAAGCCAAAAGTAAAAAAAACGGCACTGTCGGCTGCGTTGCATTGGATAAAAAGGGAAATCTCGCTGCGGGAACCAGTACCGGTGGCACAGCTAATAAATTGAAAGGACGTATTGGAGACACACCGTTAATAGGTGCCGAAACTTATGCCGATAACACTAGTTGCGCCGTTTCCTGTACTGGCCATGGCGAATATTTTATACGACATGT
>ERZ778021.2747-NODE-2747-length-14616-cov-4.442552_pt1 | contig 14616 bp, 12 predicted proteins | sample MGYA00375751_ERZ778021 | MGnify/ENA primary metagenome ERZ778021 (study PRJEB29350, sample SAMN05389814) | bioreactor metagenome | isolation source: Thiocyanate stock bioreactor | place: South Africa: University of Cape Town | collected 2013-08-29 ... | reverse complement strand
GCGCCCATGTCGCGGAAGGTCTCGTAGGTGATCTGCCACTCGCCGTCCCACTTGATCGCGTTGCGGCTCCATGCCTCGTCGGGCTGGCGGATCCAGTACTCGCCCAGCGCGCCGGTGCCGGGCAGCGCGGCCTGCTCCAGCGCGCCGCGGATGCCGAACAGCCCATAGAGCGGCGAATCGACCCCGCCGCCCACGTCGCCGAGCACGTACTGCACCGGCAGCAGGTCCTTGGTGTAGCGCGGCTTGTCGATCACGCCGCGCTCCACGCTCACCAGCTCCGACAGCGGCACCATGGTCCCGTCGGCGGCCTTCATGGGCAGCGCGAGCAGCGCATCGAGCCCGACCTGCGCCTCGCGCGGCAGCTGCAGGCGCACCGGCACCGGATACTTGCTGTGGCCATCGTGCAGCCAGGCCGCATCGACGCCCGACAGCGCACCGTGCACGGTTTGCGCGATCGCCGACACCGGGATGCCGAGCGACTCGGCGCGCGAGCGCTGCACGCGCAGGAAGGCGCGCGGCGCATCCTCCTTCAGCGTGGTGTCGACGCCGACGATGTGCGGGGTGTCGGCGAAGGCCTTGGCGAGGCGGCGCGCCAGCTCGCTGCGGCTGGCCTCGTCCGGCCCGTAGACCTCGGCCACGATCGGCGACAGCACCGGCGGGCCGGGCGGCACCTCGACCACCTTCAGGCGCGCGCCGTGGCGCGCGGCGATCTCCTCCAGCGCCGGGCGCAGGCGCGCGGCGATGGCATGGCTCTGCTGGTGGCGGTGGGCCTTGTCGACCAGGTTGACCTGGACGTCGCCCGACTCGGCCTCGGCGCGCAGGTAGTACTGGCGCACCAGCCCGTTGAAGGTGATCGGCGAGGCGGTGCCCGCGTACCCCTGCAGGTCGCGCACCTCGGGCTGGGCCGCCAGGAACGCGCCGAGATCGTGCAGCGCGGCCGCCGTGTCCTCGAGCGGCGTGCCGGCCGGCATGTCGACCACCAGCTGGAACTCGCTCTTGTTGTCGAAGGGCAGCATCTTCAGCACCACCCATTGCACCGCGGCCAGCCCGACCGACAGCAGCATCGCGCCGAGCATGCCCGCGGCCAGCAGCCAGCGCTTGCGCGCGCTGCGCAGGAACGGATCGAGCAGGCGCACGAACAGTCGGTGCACGCGTCCCGAGGCCTGCGGCGCCGCGTGCGCCGCGCCGCCGCCATGCGGCTTCATCAGCTTCAGCGCGAGCCAGGGCGTGACGGTGAACGCGATCGCCAGCGACAGCGCCATGCCCATGCTGGAGTTGATCGGGATGGGGCTCATGTACGGCCCCATCAGGCCGCTCACGAAGGCCATCGGCAGCAGCGCGGCGATGACCGTGAGCGTGGCGAGGATGGTCGGTCCGCCGACTTCGTCCACCGCGCCGGGGATGATGTCGGCCAGCCGCGCGCCCGGCGAGAGCTGCTGGTGGCGATGGATGTTCTCGACCACCACGATCGCGTCGTCGACCAGGATGCCGATCGAGAAGATCAGCGCGAACAGGGACACCCGGTTCAGCGTGAAGCCCCACGCCCACGAGGCGAACAGGGTGGCCGTGAGCGTGAGCATGACCGCCGTGCCGACGATGACCGCCTCGCGCCGGCCGAGCGCCAGCCCGACCAGCAGGATCACCGAGCCGGTGGCGAAGCCCAGCTTCTGGATCAGCTTGTTGGCCTTCTCGGCGGCGGTCTCGCCGTAGTCGCGGGTGACGGTGGCCTCGACGCCGTCGGGCAGCACGCTGTTGCGCAGCTCGTCGAGCCGCTTGCGCGCGGCGCTGGCGACGTCGACCGCGTTCTCGCCGGGCTTCTTGGTGAGGGTGAGGGTGACTGCCGGATAGACGTGCCCGGCATCGGCGGCCGCTTCGGCCGCCGCCGGATCGCCGGGCGCCACGGCCACAGGAGCGCCGCGCGCGTCGTGCCTGGCGCCGGCTCCGGGCGCGAACCATACGTAGCGCAGGGGCTGCGCCGCGCCGGGCTCGATGCGCGCGACCTCGCGCAGGTAGACCGGCCGTCCGGCGTGCACGCCGACCACCAGGGCGCCGACGTCGCCGGCCGAGCGCAGGAATTCGCCGGTCTCGACGCTGAGCATGCCCGCGGCGCCCGCCTGCGCATCGACGACGCTGCCCGCGGGCATGCCGAGATTCGCCGCCGCGAGCGCCTGGCGCAGCTGCGCCAGGTCGAGACCGCGCTCGCGCAGCCGCGTCGGCTCGAGCGCAACGCTCACCACGCTGCCCGGGCCGCCGATGGTCTGCACCTCCCGCGCGCCCGGCACCCGCTCGAGCTCGACCTCCAGGGTGTGCGCGATGCGCTCGAGGTCGTGGGCCGGGGCGCCGTCGCGCTGCCACAGCGTGACGGCGAGCACCGGCACGTCGTCGATCCCCTTGGGCTTGACGATGGGCGCGAGCACGCCGAGATCGCGCGGCAGCCAGTCCTGGTTGGCATTCAGGACGTCGTACAGCCGCACCAGCGCCTCGGTGCGCGGCACGCCGACCTTGAACTGGACGGTGAGCACGGCGAGCCCGGGCCGGGCGATGGAAAAGGTATGCTCGATGCCGCTGATCTGCGACAGCACCTGCTCGGCCGGGCGCGCAACCATGTTCTGCACGTCGATGCTGGAAGCCCCGGGGAAGGGGATCAGCACGTTGGCCATGGTCACGTTGATCTGCGGCTCTTCCTCGCGCGGGGTGACCAGCACCGCGAACAGCCCCAGCAGCAGCGCCACCAGCGCGATCAGCGGAGTGATCGCGTTGTCCTGGAAGGTGCGTGCGATGCGGCCGGACGGGCCGAGCCGAGCGGCGCGCCCCCGCTCCTGGCCGGTCGGGGCTTCCATCATCGGCCCGCGTCGAGCGGCACGGCACCGGCCAGGCCCGCCCTGACCGGATCGAGCGCGATGCGTTCGCCGCCCTTGAGGCCGGCCAGCACTTCCACGCCGGCCTCGCCATGCTCGGCGCCCACGCGCACCGCCTGCAGCACGAAACGCTGCTCGCGCGCCACGTAGACGGCCGTCAGCTCGCCGCGACGCAGCACGCTGGCCGACGGGATCGTGAGCCGCTGCTGCGAGCCGCCGCCGAAGCGCACGCGCACGCTCTGCCCCGGCATCGCCCCCGCCACCGCGGCCTGCGGCAGTTCGAGCCGGAACTCGACGGTCTGCGAAACCGGATCGGCCCCGGGCAGCGCGACGGTGGCCGTCGGGCCGACCCATGCCCCGGAGGGCAGGCGCACCTGAATGCGCTGCGCCGCGCGGGCGACGGCCTGCTGGGAAGCCGGCACATAGGCCACCGCGCGAATCGGCTGCGGCGCATAGACGGTGGCCACCGGGCGCCCGGGCGCGGCCAGGTCGCCGGCCTCGACGTGGGTGGCGAGCACCAGGCCGTCATAAGGCGCCACCACCGTGGCGAAACTGTGGGCGAGCGCCGCCTGGCTGCGCCCCGCCTGGGCCTGCTGCTGCCCGGCCTGCGCCGCGCGCCACTGGGTCTCGGCGACATCGAGTGCCGCCTCGCTGATGAATCCCTGCGCACGCAGCCGCTGGCTGCGCTCGTATTGCGCGCGCGCATTGGCGAGCTCCGCCTGCGACTGCGCCAGCGCCGCCTCGCTGCGCGCGAGGCCGGCGCGCACGTCGCGCTCGTCGATGCGCGCCAGCACCTGGCCGGCGCGCACCGCGTCGCCGGCGCGCACCGCCAGCTGCACCACGTTGCCCGCGGTCTGCGCCGCGACGACACTCTGGCGTACCGCCTGCAGGGTGCCGTCGAGCTCGAGTGCCACGCCGATCGTGCCCGGCTGGACGGTGATCACCGGGACCGCGGGCGGCTGCGGCGCACCGGCACGGACGGGCAGCGCCATGCACGTGACGGCAGCCATTGCCGCGGCCCGCAATGCCGCGCGCGCGCGATGCCTACGAGGAAGGAACGCGCCCGTGCGCGTCCGGCGAGACGTTGGTTGCATACCCATGCGGGTATTTTGATATACCCCGAACGGTATGTCAACCGGCTCGTCTGCGCCCGCCGGCGCGTCTATCTCCCATCTGCAACATGCCTGTCTGCTATCGGTTGTCGCGGTGCTTGCCGACCTCGTGGCCGACCGCTCCGCCCACCACGGCCCCGCCCACGGTGCCCAGGGCGCTGTCGGTCACTACATTGCCCACGACGCCGCCCACCACTGCGCCGGCGGCCGTGCCCTTCTGCGCGCTCGTCATGCCGTTCCAGGTGGCGCAGCCCGAGGCGACCGCGACCCCTGCCGACAACGCGAACGCCGCCATCGTTCTCGTGATTCGCTTCATGATGTATCTCCTCTCGATGTATCTCCTCTCGAATCCGGACCGGTCAGCCGGTCCGGCCGGCGCTACTTCGACCCGCGCACCAGCCCGACGATCAGGCTGATCACCGCGATGATCAGGAAGAGAAAGAACAACACCTGAGCGATGTTCGCTGCACCCGCGGCGATTCCACTGAAGCCGAACAGGGCGGCAACGATCGCGATGATGAAAAAGACCAATGCGTAATGAAGCATGTCGGTTCTCCTCGATCAGGCGCCGGACGGAATGACCGGGTCCGGTCGGTAGGAGTCATCCCGCAAGTCGCATGCCAGGAAAAAGTTACCGACTCCGGGATGGCACGGCGTTTGCGTACATCCGGGCTGCACCCATGCAGGGCTGCATTCCGTGCAATCAGAAGGAGAGTCCAGATGAACCATCGACATGCAAGAAGGGTCCTTGCGGTAGCCGTTCCCGCGGCGCTTCTTCTCATCGCAGGTTGCCAACGTTCCGAAGACATGGCGAACCGGCCTTCGGCCGACCAGCCGCCCATGGCCGATTCGGGCCGTTCGGCCGATCGGACCACGCCGCCGGCACCGCCCCAGGTGATGCCGCCCGCGCCGCCTTCGGCCGCTTCGCCGGGCAACTCTTCCGGCGGCGCGCCGGCGGCCGATCCTTCCACTTCCCCGGGCGGGTCGGCTTCGAGCGGCAGCGATTACGGCAGCAGCGCCGGCTCCACGGCCAACGGTTCCGACGGGAAAGCCGGGTCAGGAGCGAATGCGGCAGCCGACAAAGCCGGTGATGCCGCCATCACCGCTGCGGTGAAGGCCAGGCTGCTCGCCGATCCCAGCCTGAGCGCGCAGGAGATCGAGGTCACGACGAAGGATGGAGGCCACGTGACGTTGACGGGCCACGTCAAGAGCGAAGCCGCCCGCGAACGGGCCGAACAGCTCGCCCGCAACGCTCGCGGCGTGCAGGAGGTCGATAACCAGCTGGTGGTCGGCAATGCCTGAGTGCCGGACCGACCATTCTTGAACAACGCCACACCACCCTCGACAGGAGGCATCATGCTCGCACGACCACTCGCCGCCATCGCCCTCGGCATACTGGTTGCCACCACGACCGGCTGCGCGGTCTCGCGCGGCCAGGAAACCACGGGCCAATATTTCGACGACACGGCCATCACCACCAAGGTGAAGAGCGCCTTCGCCTCCGACCCGCAGGTCGCTGCGACCAGCATCAGCGTGGAAACGATGCAGGGCACCGTGCAGCTGAGCGGCTTCGCCAAATCGCAGTCCGAGAAGGATCGCGCCGCGGCGGTGGCGCGCGACGTCAAGGGCGTGAAGGCGGTGAAGAACGACATCGTCGTGCGGCCATGAAGCTCTAGGGCCTGTTCACAGGCCCTAAGTCAGCGCGCGCTCGAGGAACCTCAGCAGGCGCTCTGAAGAAGCCGGCTTGGCCAGGTGAGCGGCGAAGCCGTAAGAGAGAGCGCGCTCACGTTCGTCGCGCCCGGCATAGGCGGTCAGGGCGGCCACCGGCAACGGTGAGCCGCCGTGACCGCGCCGTGCCTCGAGGGCGCGCAGCGCATCGAGGAACTCGTAGCCGTCGCGATCGGGCATCGCGATGTCGCACAGCACGGCGTCGGGCCAATGCGAACGTTCCTGCTTCTCGAGCCAGCCGATCGCCGCATCGACCGAGGCGAACGACACTTCCTCGAAGGCTTCGTCGCGCAACCACTGCGCGAGCGCTTCACGGGCATCATCGTGGTCATCGATGACCATCACGCGCGCCTGCGTGGCGCGATCGGCAACGTCTGCACGTGCAGCGCGGTCCGCGGTGCCGGTCGTTGCCGACATCGACATCGCGCCGCCGGCCGACGCGGGCGCTTCGATCGTACCGACCTCGATCGCACCGACCTCGATCGCCGCGGCCTCGGGCGGGCTGGCCTCGAGCGCCGTGGGTGCCGCCGACTCCAGGGCCGGCAGCCGGATGGTGAACGAGGCGCCCTTTCCCGAGCCGGCGCTGAACGCCGACACGCTGCCGCCGTGCGATTGCACGATGTGCCTGACCAGCGCCAACCCCAGGCCGAGGCCGCCCTGCCGGCGGCGGCTCGAGGAATCCGCCTGACGGAAGCGCTCGAACACGCCCGGCAGCATGTCGGCCTCTATGCCCTGCCCGGTATCGAGCACCTCGATCGCATAGGTCCCGTCTTCGCGGCGCAGGCTCACCGTCACCTGCCCGCCGGCCGGAGTGAACTTCACGGCGTCGGCGAGCAGATTGCCCACCGCCTGCTGCAATCGCACGACGTCGCAATTCACCTCGCCGCGCGCATCGATCCGGAGATGAAGCTCGAGATGTTTCTGCGCAGCCACCTGGCGGTGGGACTCCACTGCCGCGGCCACCAGCGCATCCAGGCGCACCGGCTCCAGGTCGAGCACCAGCTTGCCGCGCTCGACGCGCGCGAGGTCGAGCAGATCGTCGATCAGGACGCGCTGGGCGTCGACGTTGCGGTGGATCACATCGAGAGCGCGGCGCAGCTGCTCGCCGCTGGCACCCTTGTGCTCGATCACGTTCAGCCAGCCGACGATGGCATGCAGCGGCGTGCGCAGCTCATGCGAGACGATCGCCAGGAACTCGTCCTTGGTGCGATTGGCCGCTTCGGCGTCGATCCGGGCGTGCCGTTCGCTCTCGACCGCGTCGGCGGTCGCCATGGCAGCCGTCACCAGCAGCACCAGCTGGCGCACGATGAGCGGATCCTCGTCGCCGAAGCGGCGCCCGCCGGTCTGCAGCAGGTAGAGCGTCCCGATCCGCGGGCTGCGGCCGACCTGCACCGGCACGATCATCATCTGCTCGGTGGCGGCGGCCGCGTCGGCCTTCGCGTCGAGCGCGACGTACGCCACCACCTCGAGGCGCTCGCCCTCGGGCCAGTGCTCGCTCGCCGCCAGGAGAGCGCGCCGCTCTTCGGCCGACAGCGGCAGCGTGGCGGCGATCGAGGTCTGCCCGGTGCCGTCGGCCCGGCGTATCACCGCGTAGCTGCAACCGACGATGTTGCAGGCGCGGTCGGCCAGGTATTCCAGCCGCGCGGCATAGTCCGTCGACAGGCTGATGCCCACGCTCGCATCGGCCAGCGCTCGCAATTGGGCGTTGCGCTCGCGCTCGCGCGCCAGCACGTCGGCGCGCTCGCGCTCGATGCGCTCGCGCTCGACGATCTCCTGGCGCAGCTGCCGGTTGGCGGCGGTCAGGTCGGCGGTACGCTCGCGCACTCGCGAATCGAGCTCCTCGTTGGCGCGGCGCAGGGCGAGAGTCATGGTCTGGGCCAGCGCATGGGCACGGTCACGGGTGGTCGTCATCGACCACACCACCGCGAACAGCAGCAGGCTGATCAGCGCGCCGCCGGCGAGCGGCTTCCAGGGCATGCGCGAGCCGAGCAGCGCCTCGCCGGCGGGCTCGGGCATCGCCTGCGCCTCGAGCACCCAGACTCGGCCCAGCACCTCGATCGGAACCCGCGCCGAGCCGCCGCCCGCTCCGGCGACCGCAGGAGCGGGCGACTCATCGCTGTACAGGAGGGTGCGCGCATCGGGCAGCCGTCCGTCGAACAGGCGCACGAACAGCGGCCGCCCCGCGTCGCGCCCGACGCCGGTGACGAGATCGGCAGGGCGAAACGGCGCGTAGACCCAGCCGGCGAGCGCGGCGCGGCGCTGTGCCACGGTGTCGATCGCCGCACCGTACTGGTATACCGGCAGGTACATCAGCACCGCGGCCGGGTGGACCGCGCCGGCGTCCTGCACCAGTGCCACCGGCCCGGTGAGCGTCGGGCGCGCGCTGTCGCGCGCGGCCCTCATCGCTTCCCTGCGCACCGGCTCGGAATACATGTCGAAGCCGAAGGCCCGCAGGTTGGCCGCATCGAAGGGCTCGATGTAGACGATCGTGCTGATCTCGGCGCGCGGGCCCGGAGGCCAGATCTGGAAGTCCGGAAACCCCTCGTTGCGCACGCGGTTCCCGAACGCCTCGACCTGCCCCGGTTCCAGCCAGGCCGCGAACCCGACCGCCCTCAGCCCGGGAAAGGCGTTGGCGAGATCGAGCGCATCGACGTAGGCGCGCCACTGCTGGCGCGACGGGTAGGCGGTGGCGGCGAACAGCGAGGCGCCGCCGCGCAGCGCGATCTCGTAGGCGACCAGCCGCTGCTTGATGCGCGCTGCGAGCGCATTGGCCTGCTCGAGCACTGCGACGTTGCTCTCGGCGTGCAGCCGGGCCTGCTCGGAGCGCCCGATCAGCGCCGTGACCAGCAGCCCGGCCAGCAGCACGAAGACGGCCGCCGTCTTGCCGCTGGCCTGCGCCCGGATCCGGCGCCAGTATTCAGCCATGACCGATCGCCCGTCCGCCATGCCTGACCCTCGCCTCCTGCGTGTCCTCGTCGTCGACGACCACGTCGACTCCGCGGAAAGCCTCGCGCTGCTGCTCACCCTCGAGGGCTTCGAGGCCGCCTGCGCGCACGACGGCCCGGTGGCCTTGTCGATGTTCGAGTCGCAGCGCCCGCATGCGGTGTTGCTCGATCTGCATCTCCCGGCGATGGACGGCCTGGAGGTTGCACGCTGCATCCGCGCGCTGCCCGGCGGCAGCGACGTCCTCCTGGTGGCGCTGAGCGGCCGCACCCGCGACACCGACCGCAAGGCGGCCCTGGCCGCGGGCTTCGATGCATACCTGCCCAAGCCGGCCGAGCCGGCAGCGATCGTGCGCCTGCTCGAACGCCTGCGCTGACGCTCCTCAATCGTACGACAGGAACTCGCCGAGGGGCGCCAGGGCCTCGATGTGATCGGCGCAGATCTTGAGCACCACCAGCGTCGGCACCGCCACGAACACGCCGCCCAGGCCCCACAGCCAGCCCCAGGCGAGCACCGTGAGGAAGGTCACCACGACGTTCAGCTGCAGGCGCCGCCCGACCAGCACCGGCTGGATCAGCTGCCCCTCGACCAGCACCAGGGCGAAGAACGTCGCCGGCACCGCGGCGATCGAGGCCCAGTCGTCGAAGCTCACGAACGCCGCCGCCGTCAGCAGCACGAGGCTGGTGCCGGGCCCGACGTAGGGCACGAAGTTCAGCAGCGCGGCGAGCGCCCCCCAGAACACCGGCGAGGGCATGCCCAGCAGCCACATCGCGACGGCGGTGACCACGCCGAGCCCCAGGTTGATCGACGCGATGGTGAAGAAGTAGCGCCCGATCTCGACCTGGATGGTGCGCGCGATGCCGACTGCGGTCTTCTTGTCGGTCAGGCGCGGCAATACCCGGATCAGCTTGCGCAGGAACAGATCGCCCGAGGCGAGCAGGAAGTACAGCAGCACGATGGTCGACAGGGCGCCGACCAAGACCGGCGTGGCGTCGCCGGCGAGCGCGTACAGGCTGCGCCGTTCGACCACCACCTCCTTGGGCTTGGCCGGGCCCGGCGGATCGGCGATGCCCTGGACGCGTTCCTGAGCCCCCTGGATCTGCGCGAACGGCCGCTCGAGGGCGCGCAGGCGCGATTCGAGCTTCCGCCACTCGGCCGAGCGCGGATTCAGCCATTGATCGGAAGGCGTCGCCAGCTGGCCGATCGCCGCCACGACCGCGGCCACCGTTGCCACGACCACCAGCAGCGCGCCCAGCCAGCGCGGCAGCCGGCAGCGATCGGCCAGGATCATCGCCGGGTTCAGCAGCAGGGCCAGCAGGATCGCCAGGACGACGGGCAGGAACAGCGCGCGCGCAACCGACAGCGTGGCGGCGGCGGCGATGAGGGCCAAGGCGATGATGCCCAGCCGCATGCCGCGCCCCGCGCCGGCATCGCCGGCGCCCGCCTCCGCCGCAGTCGGTGACCGGGTCTCGTCGTTGGGCATGGTCGGATCCGGGCACAATACCGGCAAGGTTCCGCTCATGCAATCCGCTCCCCGCCCCGCCCTGCTGCTGCTCGACGACGAGCTGCGCGTGACCTGGGCCGACCCCGTCGGCTGCCGCCGCCGTGGCATGGAGCCGGATGCGCTGCATCGAGCAGCGCTGGTGGAGGTCTTGCGCGGGGCCGGCGCGCACGAGCGCTTCGTCCTCGAACGCGATGCCGCGCGCGAAGGCGGCGGCTACCGCCTGGTGCCGATCGAAGCCGGCGAGGCGCCGGCCGCGCCGGAATCCGCGGCGCGGCCGCACACGCCGGGCGGCGAGGATGGGCGCGCGCGGCTCGCGCACGACCTGCGCACGCCGCTCAACGCCATGGCCGGCTGGCTGCACCTGCTCGGAGCCCCGCGCGAAATCGCACCGGAGATGCGCGAACGCGCCCTCGCGGGGCTGCGCGCGGCCATCGAGCAGCAGCTGCGACTGGTCGCCACGCTCGACGAGCCGCCCGTCTCGCTGCCTCCGGCGCCGCCCTCCGGGCGCTGAGTAGGGGTCGACGTGTCGCACGCGCTGATCGTGGAAGACGACGCCGGCACCGCCGAGATGCTGGCGGCGCTGGTGGCGGCCGAAGGCTTCACCACCGCCACCGCGGCCAGCCTGCAGCAGGCGCGCCGCGAGCTCGAATCGCAGCGACCCGACGTGGTGCTGCTGGACCTCTCCCTGCCCGACGGCAGCGGCATCGACCTCTTCGATGCCGTAGAGACGCCGGACCCGGCCTGCGAGATCGTGCTGATCACCGGCCATGCGAGCCTCGAGACCTCGATCCAGGCGCTGCGCCTGGGCGCCGCCGACTACCTGCGCAAGCCGGTCGACGTCGCGCGGCTGCGAGCGGTGCTGGCGCGCGCCGGCGGCGCCTCCGAGGTACGCGGCCGGATGGACCGCGAGCGCAGCCGGGTCGACGCGCAGGGCCGCTTCGGACGCATATGGGGGCGCTCACAGTCGATGCGCGAGATCTACCGCCGGATCGAACGGGTCGCGCCGACGGCGGTCACCGCGCTGATCACCGGAGAAAGCGGCACCGGCAAGGAGGTCGTCGCACAGACCATCCACGAGCTCTCGAAGCGTTCGAAAGCACCGTTCCTGGCCGTCAACTGTGGGGCGATCCCGCCGCAGCTGATCGAAAGCGAGCTCTTCGGCCACGAGAAGGGAAGCTTCACCGGCGCGGTGCGCCAGCATCTCGGCCTGTTCGAGCGCGCCGACGGCGGCACCCTGTTCCTCGACGAGATCACCGAGATGCCGCCCGAGCTGCAGGTCAAGCTGCTGCGGGTGCTCGAAACCGGCACCTTCGCCAGGGTGGGCTCGGGCACGCTGCTCGGCGCCGACGTGCGCATCATCGCCGCGACCAACCGCCCGCCGGCCGACGCGGTGGCCACCGGCCAGCTGCGCGAAGACCTCTTCTACCGGCTGAACGTATTCCCCATCCAGCTGCCGCCGCTGCGCGAGCGCTGCGAGGACATCGACCTGCTGGCCGGACACTTCCTGGCCGAGCTGAACGAGAGCGAACGTGCGCGCAAGCACTTCACCGGGGCGGCGCTCTCGAAGCTGTCCGGCCATTACTGGCGCGGCAACGTACGCGAGCTGCGCAACGTGGTGCACCGCGGCTTCATCCTCGCCGAGGGCGATGCCATCGACGCCGCGGACCTGCCGCTCGACGACGACCAGATGAATGCCGGGGACGCGCGCGAGGCCGCGCCTTCCGTCGTGGCCGACGTACGCGCCGCAGGTGCATCGCCCGCCACCGGCGCATTGCCCACGGCCGATGCACCGCCCGCCGCCGGCGCGCCGTCCGCTGCCGATGCGCCGCCCCCGCCCCTGACGCTGGAACAGGCCAAGGCCGCGAAACTGGCTGCCATCCGGGCCGGACACGATGCGGCCCTTGCGGGTCTTGTGGCGTTGTCGAACCCTACCCCCGCCGTGGTAGCAGTGGAGGCAGCCTTATTAGCCGTTAGCGATCCGGAAGGACTTGAGCACGCTCGACAACGGCTGGCCGACCAGCAGCGTGAACTTGTTATAGCTGTGAATGAGGCGGTTGATGTCGCCACGGCTGAAGGGGTGAAGGTTGGTTTTCCAGTGTAAGGCCCACACACAAATGATTAGGCCCGCGGTGTCCGCGGGCTTAATCATTTGTGCAATATTTCGCTCTTAAATGTTATTTTATGTGCCGACTCAAGGGAATAAATGACATTTAGTTCATAGCCTTATTCATGCCAACACGACCAGTCGAAACAACATACAATTGCGCATTGATTCGTTTTTATATATTCACCAACGCAGAAACTCTTGTCACGTTTCGATAAAATGGAGTGGCTTTATGAAGGAGTTTATTGATAAAATAACGTCGTACAATCTGTTCAACCATCTGTTGCCAGGAGTGTTGTTTGCTGCTTTTCTTAACGCAACAACGCCTTTGAAGTTGATTCAATCCGACATCCTTGTCGGTTTTTTTGTGTATTATTTTTTAGGTGTTATTGTTAGCAGGTTTGGATCACTGATAATTGAACCGATATTGAAGAAATCAGGCTTTGTAGTTTTTTCAAAATATGATGATTTCGTGAATGCATCTAAACAAGATGTAAAAATTGAAGTTCTTTCAGAGACAAATAACATGTATAGAAATATTTGTGCATTGGTTATTCTGTCTTGGATAGCTCGCTATTTTTTTATTTTAGTAGATAATTTTTTGGTGTTGAAGTGTTTTTATGTGGAAATTTTATCTGTGATAGTGCTTTTGGTGTTTTTGTTTGCATATAAAAAGCAAGTTTCATACATCTATAGACGAGTTGAGAGGTGTAACCGTGGCTAGGGTCAAGTCTCTGTCGGTTGGCAAAGGTGATATGTTCTATATTGTCCATAATTCTGATAATTTTACGTTGATAGATTGCTGCATGGATGATGGTGAGCGTGAAAGAATAGTGAATGAAATAAAGCATGAGAAGGAAAGTAAAGAAATATGGAGAATTATATCAACGCATCCTGATGATGACCACATAAGAGGATTGAAGTATCTTGATGAAAAGTTAAATATATTAAATTTTTATTGCGTTAATAATGATACAAAAAAGAAAGATACAACTGATGATTTTAATCATTATGTAATGTTGAGGGATGGTGCAAAGTCATTTTTTTTATATAAAGGATGCAAAAGGTGTTGGCTTAACGATAAAGATGATACGCGAGGCGCGTCTGGGATAAGTATAATGTGGCCAAAAGTAGATAATTCTGATTATAAGCAGGCATTGATTGATGCCGCTAGTGGTGGCGATCCAAATAATATTTCGCCTGTAATTGAATATAATGATGACAGCGCTAAGTATTTATGGATGGGAGATATGAAGACAGAGTTTATGGAAAAGGTGTATAAAGAAATAGACGTTAAGGATGTAACAGTCCTATTTGCGCCGCATCATGGTAGAAAAAGTGGAAAGGTTCCATCTGATTTTCTTAAAAAACTGAACCCTAAGATTATTGTTGTGGGGGAAGCGCCATCTAAAGATTTGGAATATTACAAAGAATACAACACAATAAAGCAAAATTCTGCTGGTGATATTGTATTCGAGTATGACGATGGCTGGATTGATGTGTATGTTGGAGCGTCGGGTTACTCGGAGGGATTTCTCAAAAAAAGACAAGGAAAAACAAATAAATTTGGAAACTACATTGGGTCACTGATAGTAAAAGCATAAAAGCCTGAAAGGCGGCCCCCTGCTAATGGTGAGGGGCCGCCTTGTTTGTTTCGCTATTGAATCGCCGCCAACCCCTCCATGAGGCGGGCGGTGAGGTAGAGGTTGTCGGCTCCGACCTCCATTGCGTGGATGCCGCGTGAGGCGAAGGTTGTCAGCGAATCATGGACACGCTCACGAGCCTGATAGCCGGGCATGGTGGTGGCGAACCGGGGTTCAAGGACGCTGCATACCTCGCGGGCCAACAGGCTTCCTTCAGTGTTCAGCATGCGGGCTCTGGAGCAGGTTTCGCCCATGAAATCGAGGCAGGCGCGAGTGTGCGCCTTGAGCCGGGCGCGTAGATCGTCAGGGATGGCAAGCAGGGCCGGGGCTGCGGCAGGCAGCACGGCAGGTGCCGCATGTATGGCGTCGATGCGGGCCTGCACCCAGCCGATGGCGCGCTGGACCGTCTCCAGCGTCATTTCTTCGACCGAGGAAACGCCCATGGCCGCGTTGACCAGCCGGAACGCAGCGCCGTAGCCGAGCGGGGCCATGCTGACCCACAGGCGCACAAGGTCCACGAGCGGGCGGCGGTCGGCCTTGGTGGCAAAGTGCGGGGCGACAGGCTGACGGGCCTCGGCCTCGCCGAGGGTTTCGAGCACGTCGAGAACCCACGCGCGGAACGCCTTGGCCACCGGGGTGCGGGCGAACATGGCGAGGAGGTGACAACCACGAAGGGAGAAGATGCGCGTTTCTTGAGGGCCGCCAGAAGTAGGCAGCGTGATGA
>ERZ778021.2746-NODE-2746-length-14620-cov-4.620048_pt1 | contig 14620 bp, 6 predicted proteins | sample MGYA00375751_ERZ778021 | MGnify/ENA primary metagenome ERZ778021 (study PRJEB29350, sample SAMN05389814) | bioreactor metagenome | isolation source: Thiocyanate stock bioreactor | place: South Africa: University of Cape Town | collected 2013-08-29 ... | reverse complement strand
CCAAAAAAGGATTTTTCTCGGAAGGACTGGGTTATCACATCGCACTGGAGGGCATCATGATCGGTACCCTGGCGCTGCTCGCCTTTTCTGTCGGCAGAATTTTCTTCGATATGGGCGGCACCCCGGTCATTGGCAGAACCATGGCCTTTTGCGTGCTGAGCCTGTCCCAGCTTGTGCATGCCTTCAACACACGAAGTAGCCGCTCAGTTTTTGAAATCGGGCTGATCTCCAACCGCTCCATGCTCTGGGCTTTTTTTATCTGCAGCGCAATGCAGATTACGGTGGTTTCTGTGCCCTTCCTGTCTGTTATTTTCAAAACCGTTCCCCTCAATGTACTACAGTGGCAGATCGTCGCTTTGCTTTCGTTGCTGCCCTTGCTTATCATGGAATTTCAGAAAGCCATCAACAACCGCAACCGGGCAGATCGCTATCTTTCCCCCATGTAAGCATGGCACACACCCCCACCCGCTGTCATATTATGATAATCGGGGGTGTACCAATGTTATTCAGTCTCATCTTACTTTCCGTCACGCTGAGCTTTGATGCTTTGTTTCTCGGTCTCGCCTTTGGCATAAACCAAAAGCGTATCCCGCTCTCTTCAAAGCTCGCCATCTGTCTCTGTTCCGTCTTCTATGCCGGTATTTCTATTGTTGCCGGCAGATATCTGCTCTTGCTTTTCCCTGTTTACATAGCAAAAATTATCGGTGCTGTGCTGCTTGCCCTCATCGGCGTTTCCTATCTGCTCAAAGCAATTTTTCCAAAAGAGCAGGCTCCCCAACCAGTAAAACCACCGCAAAAGGAAAAAAAGCCTGTTAAAATCGTAATTAAATCCATTGAAATTACCATACAGATATTAAAAAATCCCGACACTGCCGATATCGACAATTCGGGAACCGTTGATATAAAAGAAGCGCTGTTCATCGGAACAGCGCTTTCCATCGACTCAGTGGGGGTCGGGATCGGCAGTGCCATGTCCGGGCTTCACGGATGGTATATCCCGCTGTTCATCGGTTTGTTTCAGCTGTGCTTTTTGAACATTGGTCAGTACCTGATGAAAAATATCAGATTTTTTGCAAAAAACAAACGTCTTGCCGAAATATTGCCCGGCGTGCTGCTTGTTTTACTCAGCATCGTCAGACTGATGTTTTAGCTTTTCTTTACAGTCTTTGCATATGCCGTAAAACACCAGTCTGTGATCGGTAATGGTGAAGCCCTTCGTCAGCTCAATGATTTTTTCGATGGTTTCCAGCAGGTCATCTTCAAAATCAATGATTTCGTGGCAGCTTTTACAAATCAGATGGTGGTGGGCATGCTCGCAGCTGTTATGTAACATCTTATAGCAAGGAGCCACCCCGTCAAAAACATAGAGCTTTTCTATGAGACCGTCGGCTTCCAGCATTTTTAAATTTCGATAGACAGTCGCAATTCCGATGCGGCTGTCTTTTTCTTTTAAAAGTCCATACAATTCTTCCGCCGTGATATGCCGATTACTGTTTTCCTTCATGCATGCAATCAGAAGATTCCTTTGTTTTGTGTTTCTTGTTTCCTTTTTGGGTTCCGTCAAACAATCACTCTCCTCAGAAACCGAGCATTCTTCCACCTAAGTATATAATAAAACTGACCAAATATGCAACACCGAAACTGAAAATCAGGGATCCTGCCGTCCATTTCCAAGAATTGAATTCCCGTCGCATGGTAACGATGGCGGACAGACAGGGCATATAAAGAAGGGCGAAGCACATAAATACAAAAGCAGTCAAGGAGGTAAAGTGCCCGGCAATAAAACTGTTCAAGCCCTCTGTCTGCCCGCTTGTTCCGGACAGCACAGAAAAGGTGGACACCACCATTTCCTTTGCAGCCACACCCGTCAGCAAGGCCGTTGCCGCTTGCCAGGAACCAAAGCCCAGGGGTGCAAAAATCGGGGCAATGATACTACCGAAGGACGCCAGCAGGCTTTTATCGGCGTCTGTTGTGTACACAAAACCGGAAGTGAAGGAATTCATCACCCACAGAATGATAGAAGCAACAAACAGCATGGTCCCCGCCCGTATGACAAATTCCTTGACGTTCTCAAAGGCATGCAGCAACAGGTTTTTCCCTTTCGGCAACCGATAGGGGGGGATTTCGATGACAAATGCACTGTTTTCCTTCTTGAACACGGTTTTGCTTAAAATAAAGGCGGATAGCATCGCAACAAAAATGCCCAGAAAATAAAGAACAAATATAATGAAGCCCTGGTTTTTTTGAAAGAAAACACCAACCAGCAATAAATACATGGGCAATCTTGCGCTGCAGGACATAAAGGTGGTCAGCATCATCGTCAGCTTTCTGTCCTTTTCACTGGGCAGAATCCGGCATGCCATCAACGCCGGCACACCACAGCCAAAGCCCATCAACAGGGGAATAAAAGAACTGCCCGTCAGCCCCAGCATGGAAAAAAGCTTATCCATAATAAATGCGGCGCGGGACATGTACCCGCTGTCCTCCAGCAAGGACATCAATAAAAACAGCACTGTGATCTGCGGCAGGAAAATCAGCACCGTACCGATACCCGCAATCATTCCGTCACAGACCAGCGAAATCAGCGGCGCAGGGGCACCGGCAGAAGTCATTGCACTATGAACAGAACCGCTCAGCCACTCAAGCAAGGTTTCGATCTGCCCCGAAATGAACTGTATCGGCTCACCAAAGGTAAATGTGAAAATCCCGAACATAATAAGAAGGAAAATGGGCAGCGCCAAAAACCGGTTCAGCAAAATCCGATCAGGTTGAAAGGTTTTGTTCTCTCCCTGAGTTTTGGTGACACATCCTGCAATGATGGTATCAATGAACTGGTAGCGAAACTCACCCGCACTGCATTTGGTGCAGCTGCTGCATCCACCGCAAAAAGGGAGGAAATCAATTTTTTTGACTAAAACATCCTTTAAAATTGCATGAAATTCGTCCATACCCGTCCCCTTGGAGGCGGAGATGAAGCTTGCCGGAACGCCCAGCATGCGGGACAGTTTTTCCGTATCAATCTGAATTCCTGCTTTTTTGATTTCATCCGCCATGTTCAGCAAAACCACCATGGGGATTCCGGACTCCCGCAGCTGCAGGGTAAGAAACAGGTTGCGTTCCAAATTCACGCTGTCTAAAATATTGATGATCACATCGGGCTTTTCGTTGTATATGTAATCCCGGGTCAGCTTTTGCTCCACCGAATCCGGGTCAAGGGAATAGATTCCCGGCAAATCAATGATTTCAATCTGCTTGTCACCTACGGTAAGAAGCCCTTGCTTCTTCTCCACCGTTACTCCGGGCCAATTTCCAACATGCTGTCTGGCTCCTGTCAGCAGGTTAAATAGCGATGTTTTTCCGCTGTTCGGATTTCCGACCAGTACAATCTGCATGGATATCCCCCTATAAGAAACTCAACTACAGCCAAAGTAGTTGAGTTTTTCTTTCAATACGATGTGATAAAATTGCTTGCATGATACCCCGAAGTTTTTGATAAACGGTATCATTAACAATTTTTAACAATTTCCAGCTCCGCAGCCGCCAGATCCTTTTTCCTGACTGCCAGCAGATAATTTCTGATTTCAATGATAAAGGGGTCGCCCATGGGCGCAACACGCTTGATTTCTATCGTTGTTTCCGGTGTAATCCCCATGTCAATCAGCTTCTTACCGGCCTTGTGGTCATAGTTGATACTAAGGATTCTTGCTTTGCTTCCTTCTTTGAGTTTCACCTTCATACTACCCCTCCTTATTGATAACCACTATCATAATAAGCATTTATAAGATTATTGTCAATAGTATTTCCTCTATTTTTGCCTATTTCCCTGCCCGAGATAGAAATTTCACTTTTTTGCACAATATATATTGATTATTTTCATTCTATTTGATATCATATTACCATATGTAGACCGTATCCATAACGGTCATTTGTAAACGGAATGGGGCATTGTATGAGGAAGCTATACGGCAAAGGCGCACTTTCGCTGTTACCCACGGGAAACGGCTTTATTTTTATTGCACTGCAGGGGATGAAAGAAGACAAATCCGTTGTCTCTTATAAAATGTATTCTTTCAGCGACAACAAAGTATCCTTAATCACAAGAAGCGTGTATCTGCTCGCCAAGTTTGGAAACAATTTTGAATTTTTTGAAAAAACCTTGGAGGATTATATCAACTGCATCACTGCTTTTTTGCCGGATCATCGGATCATGATTGTTTATCCCACCGGCAAGGGCTATATTTTTGACAATGACTGCGTTTTAAAATGGGAGGGGTATCTTACCTACAGGGACCACGGTCCTGCCGACATCGCCGTGTGTGACAAAACCTTCTGGTGCTCCTATCCCGACAGCGATGCCATCATCCGCTACAGCCTCAACACCATGCGGGATGAAATTCGTGTCGGTGGCGGTTCCTCCAAAGCACTGGCAGAACCGGAAGGACTGTTTTTCCAAAACGATACCCTCTATATTGCTTCCTCCGGTTCAAATTCTGTGAAAAAGCTCAATGTCAGTTCCTATGCCATTGAGGACTATTTAACCGGCGAAGAGGCTGTCCATCAATACGCCATGATCAACGGACACGAAATCATACATACGGAAAGCGGTCTGTATAAGGTTTGATCGAAATAAGAAAGCGGGGTAAGAAAATCTTACCCCGCTTATTTTATGCCTGTGATGTTATAGATATCAACTTATCTGCTGGAATATAATCCCGTTGTTTGCTGCATAGGTCTGGGCATAGGACCCTGCATAACCATAAATAACCATTGAGGAAGGATGATTGTCAAACACATTTTCTCCTATACTGGTTACACTGGCCGGAATGGTAACGGATTGCAAGGAGCTGCAATAATAAAAGGAATAGTCGTTAATTGCCGTGACCCCATCCTCTATAACAACAGTCTCAAGCCCCGAGCACATTAGAAATGCTGCTTCTGACACTGCCGTTGCACTGGCTGGAATGGTTACGCTTGTCAACTCATTGCAATTGCCAAAGGAATGAATCCCGATATCAACCAAATTGTCAGAGAACACGACGCTTTCCAGCTCCATGCAAGCCGAGAAAGCACTGATACCAATGGTCAACAGGCTGTCGGGCATGGTTACTGATGTCATAAACCGATTGTAATAAAACGCATTTTCTTCTATGGATGTCACTCCGTCAGGAATGGAAAAGCTTCCTCCTTTCGCATTGGGAAACTTAATCAGCGTTGTTTTGTTATTGTTGTATAAAACTCCGTCCTCGGAAGAATAGTTGGGATTGTCGAAATCTACATTGATTTCTGTCATATACATGCAGTTGTAGAATGCGCCGTTGCCAATGTTCAATACGCTCTTAGGCACTGTGATCGTGGTCAATCCCGTGCAATACTCAAATGAATAATTGCCTATAGATGTAACACTGTCGGGTATGACAATGGACAAGATATCCCCCTTGTAGCCGAATGCATCGTCGCCAATGGTCACTACCGCCACACCGCCAATGCTTGACGGAATATAAACCGTGCCTCCGTTGCCTGTGTAACCCGTTATGGTGCCGGACTGGGCATCGAACGAAAAGTCATTGAGTGATTGGAATGTGATTTCGTTGTTTGCCGCATAGGTTGCTGCATAGGAACTGTCGTATCCATAAATGATCATAGAGGAAGGATGATAGTAGAAGCTGTTTTGATCTATGTTGGTCACACTGGCCGGAATATAAACAGACTTCAGACTTTCACAAACGCCAAAGGCGTAGTCCGCTATTGTGGTCACCCCATTTTCAAAAACAATGGTCTCCAGCCCTGAACAGTTAACAAAAGCTGCTGACTGAACATAATTCAAGCTGCCCGGTATTGTAATGCTTTTCAATAAACTGCAATAACCAAATGCACACGATCCGAGATAGGTAAGATTGTCAGAAAGCTCCACGTTTTCCAACATGTAGCAATTATAAAATCCATAGGTTCCTATCGCCCATACACTGTCGGGCAAGGTCACAGATGTCAGCAAATAACAGGTATCAAAGGCACCAACAGCAATTACCTCCACACCCTCCGGCACCGCAAAGCTGCCGGACTTTCCGTTGGGGAACTTGATAAGCGTAGTTTTATCCTTATCATATAATACGCCGTCTTGACTGGAAAAGTAAGGATTGCTCTGCGCTACATTGATTTCTGTCATATACATGCAGCCGTACAGTGCACAATAATCTATTGTTTCAACACTCTCCGGAATTGTAATACTTTGCAGACCGGTACAATACAAAAACGCATTTTCCCCGATGGATGTAATGGTGTCCGGAATTGTGATGGACGTAATAAAATCCTTATACGCGAACGCACCGTATCCAATTGCGGTCACAGTCACACCATTGATTTGCTCGGGAATTGTTACCTCACTGGCAGTACCATTAAATCCGGTGATGGTTCCTGTGGATGAATCAAATAGAAAGGCATCTAATTCATAGAAGGAAATTCCGTTGGTTGCCGCATAGGTTTGTGCATAGGAACCTACGTATCCATACATCATCATTGTGGATGGATGATTTGTAAAATTTGCAACCTGAATGCTTGTTACACTAGCCGGTATGGTAATGGATTGCAGCGAGCTGCTGTTATAAAACGCATAACCTTCAATCGTTGTAACCCCGTCTTGAATGACAACCGTTTCAAGACCCGTGCAATGAACAAAAGCAGCGACTGGAATTTCGGTCACTCCGCCCGGTATTGTAATTTCCGTAAGCTGACTGCAATAACCGAATGACTGCGGACCTATTTCTGTCAGGTTATCGGACAGTCTCACACTTTCCAGTTCAACACAATTGTAGAATGCACTTACTCCGATTGTCGTCACACTGTCCGGCATGGTCAGCGACGTCAGAAAACGGCTGTGATAAAATGCGCTGCTCTCAACCGTGATAACGCCGTCAGGAATCACAAAGCTTCCTGTTTTTGCAGGGGGATATTTAAGTAAAGTTGTTTTGTCCACATTGTACAGCACACCGTCTTGGCTGGAATAACAAGGGTTCTCACCATTCACATTGATCTCTTCCAGGTACATGCAATAATAAAACGCATTGTTTCCTATGTTCTGTACACTTGCCGGAATATCAATTGTTGTAAGGGAGGAATACTGGAAGGCACCTTCGCCAATTGATGTGACACTATCGGGTATTGTAATGGATGTGACATACGATTGATAGGCAAAGGCATCATCACCAATGGCTGTCACCAAAACGCCGTTGATTCGTTCTGGAATAACCACCACACTTGCATTGCCGGTGTAATTGGTAATGGTTCCGGTTTGTGCGTTGAATGTGAAATCGTCCAGTGGTTGGAATGTGATCCCGTTGTTCGCGGCATAGATTTGTGCACAAGAGCCACTATAGCCGTTCATCATCATTGATTCCGGGTCATTGTAAAATGCTTGATATCCGATGTTGGTTACACTGACCGGAACAGTGACAAACTGAAGATTCTCGCAACTGGAAAACGCTCCATCACCAATCATCTCCACACCATCTTCTATGTTGACCAACCAAAGTTGTGAACACGCAGAAAATGCATATGCACCTATTTGATCTACACTTCCCGGTATTGTGATGCTGGTTAAGCCGGTGCAGTAATAAAATGCACCCGGCCCGATGTCCATAAGATTGGAAGAAAGATTAACCTGTGTAAGTTCCTGACAATATTCAAACACACCTGTACCAAGGATTAAAACATTGTCCGGCATTGTAATTGATGTCAGAAAAATACTGAATGAAAAGGCTTTGTCTGCAATGGCAGTCACAGATGACGGAACTGTAAAATCACCGGTTCTTCCATTGGGATATTTAATCAATATGGTATTGTCTGCATTGTATAATACACCGTCAATACTGGAAAAAGAAACATTGTCAGGGTCCACATTGATTTCTGTCATAGACATGCATCCATAAAACGCATCACACCCGATGGTTTGTACACTCTTGGGAATAAAGATGCTTTGCATTCCTGTGCAATACGTAAAAGCGTTTTCTCCTATGGATAAGATGCCTTTCGGAATGATTACCGACGTAATAAAATTCTTATATGAAAAAGCGAAATCGGAAATTCCCGTAATAGCAATTCCGTTTATGCTTACCGGAATATAAATCGTATTTGCTCCCCCGGTATAGCTTGTGATGGATCCGGTTTGTGCATCAACCAAGAAATCATCCAGCGGTTGGAACAGAAGATCGTAATCCTGGGCAATGGTCTCTGCATAGGTATTGTCATATCCAAACAGGACAAAATCGTCCGGTACTGTGTCAAAGGTATCGATGCAATTTGTAACACTTGCCGGAACCGTTAAGTTCTTCAGACTATTGCATCCAAAGAACATACTGTTAATCTGCGTTACCCCATTGGGAATCACAAGGCTTTCCAATGATGTGCAGTATACAAACGATCCGGGCGAAATCGTTGTAACGCTTTGGGGGATTTGGATGGTTTTTATGGACCTGCATTCAAAAAAAGCCTGTTGCCCGATTGTTTGCGTCCCTTGTGGGATCACCACATTTAATATCTTATTGCAATAGGCGAACGCTTTGTATCCTATTGCTACAATGCCTGCGGGTAATGTTATGTTCCCGCTCTTTCCCAGAGGGCATAGCAAAACCGTTGTTTTATTTTTATCAAACAGCAAGCCATTGCTACTGGAATAAAGTGTATTGCTTGTGGCAACATTAATAGATTCCAAATTATAGCAGTCTTCAACAAAATCAAAACTTAACTCCACAACACTGGCTGGAATATCAATATCTGTCAAGCGATAGCATCCAGCAAAGGCCCAAACACCAATGGTCTCAACTCCATTGGCTATTGCCAAATCAGTAAGACTTTGGCATCCTGCAAATGTACACTCCCCGATTATGGATACGGATGAGGGTATGTGTATTTCAGAAAGACTACTGCATAAGTAAAATGCGTATTCCCCAATCTCAGATAATGTGCCGGGAAGAACCACGTTATCCAGTTCATAGCAAAGTGCAAACGCTCCGTAACCGATGAATTCAATTGTATTTGGTATTTGAATTTCGCTTAACAAATCGCAATATGCAAACGCCATTTCACCAATCGAGGTTATAGAATCCGGCAAAATAAGATTCGCGATTGTTTTATTATAGGAAAATGCCATATCCTCCAAAAAAACAATTGTCTTGTCATCAAGGCTGTCGGCGATCCGATAGGATGCTGCTGTTCCCTTGTAGCTGACGATTGTTCCGGTGATCGCATCAAACTCCAACAATCCGGTATCCACACTGTTGAGCTGGTTTGCCGCCGCATAGGACTTTATTGTGCTGCTGCCTCCTTCATAAAGGATAAGCGCGGCAGGACAACCGGAAAAAGTTCCGTTGCCGATGGCTGTTATGTTATTGGGCAGTTCAATATGAAGCAGCGCCGTGCAACCCGAAAAAGCACTGGCGCCTATGGTCAGCCCGCTCTCTCCTTTGTTGATCACAACTCTTTCCAGAGAAACACAATTGCTGAATGCACCGGTTCCGATGGATGTGACTGTCTTGGGAACAGTAACCGCTTGCATCTGCTTCCCTGTGAAAGCGTTGTTGGATATTGCTGTTATCGCTTGGCCGTTGATGACCGGAGGGATGTAAATATGTGATGCCGATCCGGTATAACCGGTAATGGCATTCGTGCTTACCTGGAACTCATCCGTATCCTGAAACAGGATATTATGATTTCCACAGAAGACTTCTGCTGTTGTATTATTTCCGCCATAAGCCAAAAGACCCGGATAGCAATTCTCAAAGGCGGATGCCGCTATGGTTGTCACTGTAGAGGGAATTGTAATATACCTTAACTGTGTGCACCCCTCAAATGCACTATTGTCAATATGGGTTACACCCGCCGGAATCACAGCACTGATGATACTGCTTTTTGAAAAAGCACCTTGTCCAATCCCGGTTACAGGCACATTGTTGATTTGAGACGGTATATTAATTTCCAGTGCATTGCCGAAATATTTTAATATGGTTCCTGTTGAAGAATCAAACACATAGTCGGGAGCCGAAGACAGCTTATTGACTGCTTTGTATAGATTCATCTTTTTTCCGCTGACTGTTTTGTTTTGAAGAAGTGGCAGCGGTGATCCCGAGTCCATCAGAGTGTTTTTCAGCTCCGCCGCTTGGGTTGGATTGGCGGGCAGGCTGCTCTTAGTCAATATCAGATCTACGATCCCGCCGGTCACATGGGGGGCTGCCATTGAAGTTCCGCTCATGAGCGTATATCCGGAGGGATCGCTCGTGATGCTTCCGGATGTAGGTATGGTGCTGTAGATATCATAGCCGGGGGCGGCAATATCAACTTTTGAGATTCCATAGTTTGAGAATCCTGCCAAATGGTTCCCTCTGGTTGCGGCAACCGATATAATTCCGTTTATATCGTAACAAGAGGGCGACGTAAAGGTTGTATCATTATTTCGCCTTTCATTTCCCGCCGCCGCAACAAATATGCCGCCATTGTTGCAGAAACGCTGGATTGCATCAAATTCAGACTGGGAGTAGTAGCTCCCTCCAAAGCTAGCATTGATTACTTTTATATTATTTCTTGTAACATAATCAATTGCCTGTACAATATCATCTGAGTTTCCATAACCATCATCGTGTAAAACTTTAACGGGTACGACTTTAACCTTTGGATGATTTGTTTGACCCTGTACGGCAGAGCTTCCCACTGTTCTGCTGATAATGCCGGACACATGAGTTCCATGGCCGTTGTCGTCAAGCGGTCCGTTTGTGTCTTGTGAATATTTGAGGTTTGCATAGGTATCGGACGTAAAATCAAACCCGTTTACGTCATCAATATACCCGTTGTTATCATTATCAATGTTATCCCCGGGGATCTCTCCGGGGTTCTGCCATATGATATCCTCCAAATCCGTATGGGTATAGTCGGCACCGCTGTCAATGACACCAACCAAAACATCGGATGAAATGGTGGTATTGATGGTCATCTGATAGGCGTCCTGTGCCTGTATTTCGGTCAGGTTGACAGTTTGGGGATCAACACTTTGGATTTTTCTTATGTAGTTTGGTTCTGCATATTCCACCTCGGGCATTTTGTTCAGCTTATCAATCATATCCTGAACGTTCTTTTTGCCCTTGTTTTTGATTTTGATCAAACTAATGTCCCGAATATTCTTCTCGTTGCTTCCCACTTTCTGTTTTGAGTCATTTGCATCAACGATTCTGCTGACACTATCCACATTGAACCCTTTTAACAGCTTGGAGGATACGCCCAGCTTCGTTGAATCCTTTAGCTTGATCAGGATACTGCTGTCATCAAATTCCGGTTCATTTTCTCCCTTATCTTTTGGATCAGTAAAGATGTTTTTTGTGTCAAAGGGCAAATCCGTGTCATTACGACCAGGGCTTATATTTTCTGCCTGTTCATCATAATGCTTGTTTAATCCGTCTGCATTTACTATTAGGTGACTATAGCTTACCAGGATTGCCATTGCTAAAAAGACTGATAAAAACCTTGCTAGAAACCGTTTCCTCATTTTACTTCCCCTTTTCTTTTTTAACAACAAATTACTTTATCATTTGTCATTTGTATAAATGTACCATATTTATACAAACAAGTAAAGATATTATGTAAAATTTTTTATTATTTTGTATATTTGTCGTATTTTGATACAGTTTGTTTCACAAGTATCTAGCATCTGCCTGATGAGGGTATTCCAAAGGTTATGTTTTTTGAATTTTTGAATGGGTCGACATAACCGTATTTCATTTTCTGAATGTCTCAAATTCGACAAAAAGAACGCAGGGTAAGAAAAATCTTACCCTGCTGTCTTTCTGCCTGCAATGTTATCTGTATCAAATAATTGCTTCGAATGAAATACCCTTGCTCAGCGCATAGGTTTCTGCATAGGAACCTGTAAATCCGTAAATGATCATTGTGGACAACGGGTTGTTAAAGTTCTCTTCCCCGATTACAGTTACGCTGGCCGGTATGGTAATGGACTGCAATGAGGCGGTATTGTAAAACGCATAGTCAGCTATCGTCGTGATACCATCTCCCAGGACTACGGTTTCGAGATTGTTACAGTTTACAAATACAGCACTCTTAATCTCGGTTACCCCGTCGGGAATGGTTATACTTGTTAATGCCTCACAACTGCCAAAGGTATACACCCCCAGTTCAATCAGATTGTCGGAGAGTGAAATGCTTTCCATCATATAGCACTGGGCAAAGGCGCTTGTGCCAATGGTCAGCACACTGTCCGGCATGGTGACGGATGTCAGTGAACGGCTGTAGCGGAAGGCGCTGTCTTCGATTGCTGTCACGCCGCCCGGAATGACAAAGCTACCTTCTTTCGCATTGGGAAACTTGATCAACGTGGTTTTGTTTTTGTTATACAATACACCGTCTGCCGAAGCATAATTCGGGTTGCTTGGATTCACATTGATCTCTGTCATATACATGCAGTTAGAAAATGCTTCGTAGCCAATGCTCAACACACTCTTTGGTATGTCAATGGTCGTCAGGCCTACACCATACTCAAACGCATATTCACCAATGGAAGTAATACTGTTTGGCAGAATTACTGAAGTGATGTCCCCACGCCATGAAAATGCGTTATCGCCGATTGCCGTTACCGCAACACCGTTGATTTTAGTTGGAATATATACCTTAGATGTACTGCCGGTATAACCGGTTATTGTTCCTGTTTGTGCGTCAAACAGCAAGCCGTCCCTGGATTGGAATTCGATATTGTTGCTGTTGGCGTAAGTTTCTGCATAAGAACCGGTATATCCGTAGATTACCATTACTTCGGGGAAATTGTTGCTCTTAATCTCTGTTAAACTGGAGGGCAAAACAAGATTCATTAAAGTATTGCTGTAATAAAATGCATATTCATGAATTGTTGTCACACCTTCTTCAATGATAACCGTATCAAGGCTGGACGTTCCCGCAAAGGTAGCCTCTTTTATTTCGGTTACACTACCCGGTATCGTGATATTATGAAGCAGTGTGCAACTTCCAAACGTATGAATTCCCAGATCAACTAAATAATCAGAAAGCTCTGCACTCTCCAGCACAGAACAATAAGCAAACGCACTTGTTCCGATTGTTAATACGCTGTCCGGCATGGTGACCGCCGTCAATAATATGCTGTTATTAAACGCATTTTCTGCTATGACAGTCACGCCGTTGGGAATCGCAAAGCTACCCGGTCTAGCTGTGGGATACTTGATCAATTCTGTTTTATTTTTGTTATACAAAACGCCGTTTTGGGAAGAAAAATCGGAATTGGCTGAATCCACATTGATTTCTGTCATACTCATGCAATTCAGGAAAGCGTCGGCTCCTATTTCCTGCACGCTTGCGGGAATGAAAATACTTGATAGTCCCGTACAATATTGAAATGCATTGCTGCCAATGGATGTAATGCTGTTTGGTATATGAATGGATGTGATAAAGCCTTTGTAGATAAATGCATCGTTGCCAATGGATGTTACCGCAACGCCGTTAATGCTTTCTGGGATATATACGGCAGCTGCATTGCCGGTGTACCCCGTGATGGTCCCTGTTTGGGCATCAAACGAAAAATCACCAATGGGCTGGAACGTGATCCCTTTGCTGTTTGCATAGGTCTGTGCATAGGAGCCTGTATATCCGTAAATCACCATTGTGTCCGGATTATAACCAAACGCCCATTCATCAATGCTTGTTACGCTGGCAGGGATTGTGACCGACTGCAATGAGAGATTGTTATAGAATGCACTGTTTCCGATGGATGTTACTCCGCTTTCGATGACCACTGTTTCCAGCCCGGCACACCCATAAAATGCCGCATCACTGACCTGCGGTACGCTGCTCGGGATGGTGACGCTTTTCAGCGCATTGCAGTTGGCAAAGGTATAAACTCCCCAATTGGTCAAATTCGCAGAAAACCGAATGCTCTCCAATTTCTCACAATAAGTAAACGAGTTGGGTTCAATCGTCGTTACGCTGTCCGGCATGGTGACCGATGTCAGGAACCGGCTTTGTGTAAGCGCGCTGACTTCAATGGTGGTTACCCCATTGGGAATGATAAGATCTCCGCTCTTTGCATTGGGGAATTTAATCAAAGAAGTTTTACTTTTGTTGTATAACACACCGTCCACCGAGGAGTAATTGAGATTGCCGGCGTCCACATTGATTGCTGTCAGATTGGTGCAGTAATAGAACGCCCCGAACCCGATGGAGGTAATCCCTGCGGGGATTCTGACAGAAACAATGCTTTCGCAGTAATCAAATGCATTTTCACTGATTGCCGTTACTGCAACGCCGTTGATGCTTGTGGGAATGTATACAACCGAGGCACTGCCGAAATAACCCGTGATGGTTCCTGTCTGAGCATCAAACCAAAAATCACCGATCGGCTGGAAGGTGATGCCATTGGCGTTGGCATAGGTTTCTGCAGAAGAGCCTGTATATCCGTAAATCACCATTGTCTCCGGGCAATAACTGAAAGCCCCCTCATCAATGCTTGTTACGGAGGTAGGGATCGTGACCGACCGCAGTGAAGTGTTTTGGCTGAATGCACTGTTCCCGATGGATGTTACTCCGCTTTCGATGACCACTGTTTCCAGCCCGGCACACCCAT
>ERZ778021.2745-NODE-2745-length-14621-cov-4.330427_pt1 | contig 14621 bp, 18 predicted proteins | sample MGYA00375751_ERZ778021 | MGnify/ENA primary metagenome ERZ778021 (study PRJEB29350, sample SAMN05389814) | bioreactor metagenome | isolation source: Thiocyanate stock bioreactor | place: South Africa: University of Cape Town | collected 2013-08-29 ... | reverse complement strand
AAAGAGAAAAGCGGCGCTCTTCCTCATTGTATTATGTTTATTATTGACCGTAATGACCTGATCAATCACGAAAACAGGTTTGACACGTAAAATATTGTGGTGTATAATTCTGTTACGCAAATCCAAACTGGTCGAAACTCTTTTCGTTTCCGATTTTTAAATAGAATTTGTATAAAAGGCGAAGGTTAATGGCCGTATTTGCCTTGATAAAAAGGGAGAGCAGATAATGGCACAAAGCAAATCAAAAAAGCTTCCGGGGCTTGGAATGCGGACCATTAAAACATCCGTTTCGGTGATGCTCTGCATTGTTTTTTTTGAACAAATCGATTTAAATACATTGTTTCATGTTCCAAGCTCGGGATTAAAAATCTGGGCACCGTTTTATGCTTGTACAGCAGCCATCATTTGCTTGCAGGGTACGACCATGAAGTCATTGAAGATGGGAATCGTCCGTCTTATCGGAACGGCGATCGGCGGTGTGACAGGTGTTTTGATATTACTTTCTGAGGAATATGTAAAAACCCAGCAATACAATGTTTTGGTTGTGGGAGTGGGAATTGTCATTTGTATTTTTGTTTCCAATATCACAAAAAAACAAGATGCATCCGCCATTGCCTGTGTTGTTTTTGTTGCCATTATGATCAATCACAACACCGAGGACAGATATATTTATGCGGTCATGCGTATGATTGAAACCACAATTGGTATCATCATAGCAGTCGTGGTGAATAAATTTTTAAATGTCCCAAGTTTTTTTAAAAAATAAAAAATAAATTTATGAATAAACTCCGTTACAGAGTGAATAATAACTATGAAACTGTAAAGGAGATGAATTTGATGCTAGACAGAATATCATTGATATTGGTCATTATCGGCGGCCTTAACTGGGGCAGTATTGGTCTTTTCCAGTTTGATATTGTAGCATGGCTGTTCGGCGGTCAAGCCAATATTGTAAGCAGAATAGTATACACATTAGTAGCATTGGCAGCAGTTTGGTGTATTTCGCTTCTGTTCCGCGAACGTGATGAAATAATCGAGTCTAACCACGTGAAGTAAGAAAGGCGCCCGAGAAAATCGGGCGTTTTTCACGTTTGTTAATAAAGTTTTAACAAGGGAATCGTTGACTTTTGCTATTCTATCATGTAATATAAAAAGGAACGATGGTGTTTAAGCATTATTGCTTTCTTTAGAGAGCTTCTTTTGGAGCTCTCTATTTTTTAATATAATCAAATGTTACAAAAAGAAAAGAGGGGTTTGTTGTTATGAAAATTAATTTTACAGAGACCGTCTTACGGGATGCCAATCAGTCCTTGATTGCCACACGTATGCCGTTTTCCGATTTTGAAGACATATTGGAAACTCTGGACAAGGCTGGCTACTATTCACTTGAATGCTGGGGCGGCGCAACCTTTGATTCCTGTCTGCGTTACCTTAACGAGGACCCGTGGGAAAGGCTTCGCAAAATCAAAGCAAAGGTTAAAAACACAAAGCTGCAGATGCTGCTGCGTGGACAAAATATATTAGGTTACAAGCATTATCCTGATGATGTGGTCAGAAAATTCGTTGCCCATTCTGTATCCAACGGCATGGACATTTTTCGTATTTTTGACGCATTGAACGATTTCCGCAATATTGAGGTTGCAGTTGACGAAACCTTAAAGCAGGGTGCACATGCACAAGGCTGTATCAGCTATACCACCAGCCCCATTCACAATCTCGAAAAATACTCAGCCATGGGCAAGGAGCTGGAGAGTCTGGGCGTTCAGTCCATTTGTATCAAGGACATGGCAGGAATTATGGGTCCCCAAGAGGCGTTTGATTTGATCAAGGCTCTCAAGGAGTCTGTGAAGCTGCCCGTGTTTTTGCATACTCACTCTACCACAGGTCTGGGACCTGTCACCTACATGAAAGCCATTGAAGCCGGCTGTGACGGCATCGATACCGCCATTTCCTCCTTTTCCGGAGGCACGTCCCAGCCTGCCACGGAAACCTTGAACTATGCGGCAGAGCAGCAGGGATATACCACAGGGCTTGACAAGAGCGTGCTCAAAGAAATCAACGACTTTTTCAAACCCCTGAAAACCAAATACATTGATTCGGGTCTCATGGATGCTTTCGTCATGGGCACGGACACAGACGCATTGGTGTATCAGGTTCCAGGCGGCATGCTGTCGAACCTCATCGCACAGCTGAAAGCGCAGAATGCCATGGGCAAGCTGGATGAAGTGCTTGCGGAAACACCACGGGTCAGAAAAGATCTGGGTTACCCTCCGTTGGTTACCCCCATGAGCCAGATGGTAGGCGTTCAGGCGGCTGCCAATGTGTTGGCCGGCGAACGATATAAAAATATATCCAAAGAAGTGAAATCCTATTTAAGAGGGGAATACGGCCAGGCACCGGGCGAAGTGGACGTGGAATTAATTCAAAAGGTTCTGGGAGACGAAAAGCCTATCACCATCCGTTTTGCCGACACGCTGGAGCCCTCCTTTGACAAAATCAAAAAGGAACTGGGTTCCGTCGCCGAGAGCGACGAGGATGTGTTGTCCTACATCGCTTTTCCCCAGATAGCCGAAAAATTCTTCAAAGACAGAGAAGAAAAGAGAGCCAATAGAGTTACCTATACCATCACAAGAAAAGAGGAGACAAAAGAATGAAGGGGCATGAGAGTTTAAGCTTAGGCGATACATTCCTGGTTGCGCTGTTCTGTATGGCTCTGGTTTTTGCTATTTTGACGCTTTTGTTTTTGTGTATTCGTTTGTTTTCTTATGTTTTGTCCCTGTTCACAAAGAAAAAAGCGCCGGTTGCTTCCCCAATCGTCGAACAGCCCTCAACCGTAGATATCGGTGATTTTTCGTCAGGTGAATTGAAGCTGTACAATGTTGACGAACGGACAGCGGCCATGATAATGGCGATTGTCAGTGATGAATCCGGAATCCCGCTGAGCGAGTTGTGCTTTCGATCCATTAAAGCGGTTGAAAAAGCTTAAGATAGGAGATTAACTATGATATATACAGTGAAAATCAATGACAAAGAGTATGAGGTTGAGGTAGAAAAGGGCGTAGCCAATGTGTTAAAAACTACCGTCATAACCCAGCAGGCAGCTCCCGTAGCTGCACCCCAATCGGCAGTGACCGCGCCCTCGCCCCAACAATCCCAGACGGCTGTTGCAGGCGGAACTGTTATAAAATCCCCCATGCCGGGTACGATTTTGGACATAAAGACCGGGGCGGGCACCCAGGTGAAAAAGGGTCAATTGCTTCTGATTTTGGAAGCCATGAAGATGGAGAACGAAATCGTTGCCCCCAGTGATGGTGTGGTTGTTCAGGTGATAGCGGCAAAGGGCGCTTCCGTTGCTACAGACGATGCACTGCTCGTCATTCAGTAAGGGGGAATTTGATGTTTACAGAATCGATTCAAAAAATTTGGACCGGCTCGGGGTTTGCAGCTTTGACATGGCAGCATGGACTGATGATTTTGATTGCCGGAATACTTATTTATCTTGCCATCGTGAAAAAATTCGAGCCGCTGCTGTTGTTGCCCATCGCTTTCGGCGTGCTGCTTGCCAATCTGCCGCTGGCAGACTTAATGGCGGCACCGCACAGCGCAACGGAACCGGGCGGATTGCTATACTATTTATATCAGGGTGTGAAATTGGGCATTTATCCGTCTCTGATATTCCTTGGCATCGGTGCGATGACGGATTTCGGACCTCTGATTGCACGTCCCTCAAGTCTTTTTATGGGAGCCGGTGCACAGTTTGGTATTGTGATTGCTTTTATTGTTGCGATAATGCTTGGATTTTCATCTCAAGCGGCTGCATGCATCGGTATTATCGGTGGTGCGGATGGACCTACGGCTATCTATTTAACATCCTAAGCTGCTGCCTGCCATAGCCATAGCGGCCTATTCCTATATGGCACTGATCCCATTGATTCAACCACCTCTCATGCGTTTACTGACTACAAAAAAAGAGCGACAGATTGAAATGAAACAGCTTCGTGAAGTATCGAAACTGGAAAAGGTTTGTTTTCCCATCGTGGTTACTGTGCTTTGTGTGCTGCTCCTTCCTTCTGTTGCACCCTTGATTGGGATGCTGATGCTGGGCAATCTGTTTCGTGAATCCGGCGTGGTGGAACGACTGTCCAGCACCGTGCAAAACGCACTCATTAATATTGTCACAATATTCTTAGGGGTAACGGTAGGTGCCACAGCGGTTGCGGATAAATTCCTAAGCCCCAGCACAATAAAAATCATATTACTCGGACTAATGGCATTCACGTTCAGCACCATCGGCGGACTGCTGATTGGCAAGCTGATGTGTGTGCTGTCCGGGGGAAAGATCAACCCGCTCATCGGATCGGCGGGTGTCTCGGCTGTTCCCATGGCTGCCAGGGTGTCCCAGGTGGAAGGGCAAAAAGCCAATCCTGCAAATTTCCTGTTGATGCACGCTATGGGTCCCAATGTGGCCGGTGTAATCGGCTCTGCGGTTGCCGCCGGAATTTTGCTGGCACTGTTCGGATAGAGAGCCATAACCAATATATGAGAATAAAACAAGGATTCCCGTCATGTTCGGGAATCCTTGTTTTCGGTGTCGACCATTACATAAAAAAGAAAATAGCCAAATAGCACAAAGCATGCAAAAATTAAAGAATATAAAAGCGGAAACAGACCGATGCTTTGATATAACTTGGTTAAAAAGTAAATAGGGTTCAGAAAATCCCATGAGTTCAGCCTCGGAATTCTGCCGAGATAGATGGCGTAACCGCACAGCAAACCGGATCCGACCACAACTATATTGGCCAGTCGTTTGCTTCGATACCGGATTATTGTTTTGTGAATCACATAAAGCGAATAAAATCCCATCAGAACGCCCAGGATTACCCCCGTGCCGATATAGGCAAGGTTCAGCCATGCCAGGATATCCGTACTGTACGTTGCGGTTTCATCCGCCGCAAAGGAATAAAAGCGAATGCCGCTGATATGAATAAAATCGGTAATGATATACGGTGCGTTCGGAAAAAACAAAAGCCACAGGAGACCAAAGAGAATCCCCTTCTTTTTTCGGTGTGTTTCCGCACTTTTTTGAAACAGCAAAGCAAAAGGCAGGGGGATAAAAGCAAGAATAAGGTTCCAGATTAATTTAACCTTTGTAAATTGAATCAGAATTAAGGATACCGGAACACATAATATAATATAAGCAATCAAGCAATAAAAAATCAGCTTCAACCCTTTATTTTTGAGCAAAAACAAGAAAACACCTCTTTTTTAGAATAGTATAACAGCTATTTTCTCTGGTTTCAATCTCTGCTTGATAAAAATATGATTGTGATAGTATGCCCTTAATATGAGTAGCGGAGACATTCTTACGAAGCAGAAGAAGTCGTCAAAAGAAGAGCGAAAGCAGTACTCCCGGGCATTGTTATACCACAGCAGCACACAGCATCTCCCACTTTCTTCGCCCTTTGTCAGCAAGGCTGTGAAACAACGTATTGTCCATGTGCTGAGTTATCAAAGGCTAACCCTGTTCTCGGGCGTATATACCTCAATATTTGTCCTGCTCCTTTGCATTGCTCTGCTGACCAATCGAGCCGGATCTTGAATTTTATCAAAACAGAAAGAAACTGCGTCACATGGTCTGTGACGCAGTTTTAGTGATAACATTTTTTAGAAACCAATTAACTGCCTAATAACGCAATGGTTTTATTTTCTTTTACGGCACGAATAAAATCCTCAATAGTAAATAATGGGAACGGAAACACCATTCCGCCGCCGCAAAGCCAATGGGTATGGTGGGTGTCCGAGCCGGAGGTTTTCAACAAGGAATGCTGCTCTGCATAGGCCAACGCTTTTTCGTTGTAGGACGGCTCCTGATGGCTGGCGTTAATGACCTCCACAGCATCCACCTTATGGGGATACAGACGGATTTCTGCAATGTAGGGAGCTTCTCTGTAGGGGTGAGCATGAGAGATAAAGCCGCCGTTTTCATGAACCAAATCCAGATATTCGAGCACGCCGATGTCCAGCAGCTCCGGATGTGACAGCAAAAATTGCTTATCCAATCCATAGGTTAAAAACTCTGTGCCGTGATAGCTGTATTCCCAACCGAAAAAGACCTTAAAATCCGTTCCTTCGGCTTCTTTGAATGCGTTTTCATAGCCCAGACTAAATAGGTTGATTTTTTCTTCCCAGGGTAAGCTGCGGTCAATGCAGGTATTTCCGTTAAAAAAATGATCGGTTATGATAATACCGGCATAGCCTGCATCCATATATAGATGAACCATTTCAGCACCGCTGGCCGTGGCACAGGCACTGGCTTCGCTGGTGTGCAAATGGGTTTCGTATCGATAGGTTTGTTCCAAAGGGCTGCCTCCTAAATCCATTACATTATAACACCTCTTTTTGCCGTTTTCAGACAATACTATCATTATAATGCTTTTTGCTCAGGTTTTCAATCCTTTTGTTTCGTCGGCATCGGCCAACACAAAAATTTATGAGATCACTTTTCGTTTGGTCTTCCGGAGTTCTCTGGGCGACATATAATAGTATTTTTCAAACTGAAACAGAAAATTGCTCATAGAGTCAAATCCGCATTCGCCACAAATTTCGGTGATGCTCATATCGGTGGAGGATAAGAGCCGCTGGGCTTCGGTAAGCCTTTTTTCGGTGAGAAAGACAGAGAAGCCAATGCCGGCAACCTGTTTGAACATACGGGAAAGATGATATTTACTGATATGAAATTCATCGGATAAAAAGTCGAGACTGAGGGAGGATTTATAATGCTTGTTGATATAATCAATAATTTGGGAAACAATCTGACTGGTTTTGGAGACCGGCTCCTGCAAATAGGGCAGGGCCTGCTTGGCACGGACAGAAAGCTCGTTCAGGAAGGTGATCAGAGCCGAACGGCCGATGCAGGAAGACGGATGGTTGTCGATCATAGAATGCACCAACAGCTCAAACAAATGCTTTGTTTTTTCATCCTGAAAACGCATACGTTTGGTTCCTTCAAAGGGTTTCAATATTTTTGCGGTCTGGAGCTCTGTTAAATTCTCTTTTAAAAAAGCGTCGTGAAACGCAATATTTACCCGCTGGGATTCTGTGTTTAAGTCGTAGAAGGTTTTGTGATAGACAAATTTATCGACAAAGACAATATCGTGCTTTTTCAGAGTGAAGGCACTGTTATCCAAGAAAAAGGTCATTTCATCACCAAGAAAATAGTAAACCTCATAATAAGGGTGGAAATGCTGGTTAACCATGTTATCAGCAAGACTGGATATTTTTGTATCAACATAAAGACAGTGCAGTTTCACATTTTCCATCATACACGACCCTCCTTAACTTTATAAAAATTATAGTTAACATTGGACAAGAAATCAATATACATAAATTACTAAAAATCGCAAAAAATATGTATATATTAACCGAAGAGTAAGAGAGGGGTAGATTATAATGGAGAATAAAAGCACCTATCAAAATCCGACGGAAAAACCCCCCGGAGGCTTTCCGCCACAGCATCAGCATATCCAGCCCGGATCACAGCAGCAGATGAATCCCGTGCCGGTTACCGATTATGCCGGTTATAAAGCAGGCGGCAAGCTTACCGGCCGTGTTGCCGTGATTACAGGTGCAGACAGCGGCATCGGACAAGCGGCGGCTTCCATCTTTGCCAAAGAAGGTGCAGATGTTGTTTTTTGCTATTACAGCGAAAAGGAGGACGCAGATGAAACGGTCAAACTGGTTCAGTCTGCAGGACGGCGCTGTGTGGCCGTCAAATGTGACCTGAAGGAAGAGCGAAGCGCAAAGCAGGTGGTGGACTGCGCCGTGCAAGAGCTTGGGAAAATTGATATTTTGGTCAACAACATTGCGGTACAGTATCCCCAAAACAGTATTCTTGATATTACCGCAGAACAATTGAATACTACCTTTGCCACCAATATCTTCAGTTATTTTTATATGACTAAGGCAGTGCTGCCCTATTTAAAAGAGGGTGCATCGATCATCAATACAACCTCCGTCACCGCTTATAAGGGCAGTCCCACCCTGATTGACTATTCCTCCACCAAAGGAGCCATTGTTGCCTTCACCCGCTCTCTTGCCCTGTCTCTCGCCAAGAATGGCATCCGGGTCAACGCAGTGGCACCGGGACCGGTGTGGACACCCTTGATTATATCCAGCTTTCCCCAAGAGGATGTGGCGAAGTTCGGGCAGGATGTTCCCTTGGGCAGGGCGGCACAGCCCTTTGAAATGGGTCCTACCTATGTTTATCTGGCAAGCGACGATTCCGCCTATGTTACCGGTCAGGTTCTCCATGTGAACGGCGGGACCATTACGGATGCATAAAAACGGACGCATCACCCTCGTGATGCGTCCGTTTTTTACCGATAAGCAATTGCTTCGATTTCCACCAGAACATCCTTGGGCAGTCTTGCCACCTCAACGGTGCTTCGTGCCGGAAAGGGCTGTGAAAAATAGGTTTCATACACTCGGTTAATGACGGGGAAATCGTTCATGTTTTTAATATATACCGTAGTTTTGATGACCTTGTCCATACCGCTCTCCGCCGCTTCCAGCACGGCTTTGAGATTGTTCAGCACCTGGGCAGTCTGCACGGCTACGTCGCCGATGACAATCTCGCCGGTTTCGGGAACCAGAGGAATCTGGCCGGAGGTGAAAATGAGGCGGTCAAAGCCGGTCGCTTGAGAATAGGGACCAATTGCCTGGGGGGCTTTTTCTGTGGATATTTGCTGTATCATGTGTATCTGCTCCTTTGTGATCTGAGAATATTGTTTCTATGAGTTAAGTATATCTCTAATATCGGCGTTTGTAAAGAGGTTGCCTACAAAACATACATGTTTAATATAAAAAACAAATAAAAATAAAAGGTATTGCATTTTAATAACGGATTTGCTATCATCATCAAAGGAAGAAGGGTTATGCTATGATAAATTTGCCTTATCAGATCACCGCAGGGATTTATACGGCTATGCTTCTGGTTTTTGCTTTCATAGCGCGAAAGAGCAAAGCCAATCCGTTCTTCGGCATCCGAACAGCCTACGCAATGGAATACCCCCAGATATGGGAAAAGACCCACCGGTTTTACAGAGTGGTCAGTCTGTTGTTTGCCGTGCCCTGTGCCGTTTTCATCTTTTTAGAAATAGGCATGACAGGCTTTGTTGTTGCTACCATTCTTTTTCTTCTGCCGACTTTTCTTGCGGCATTCTATTCATTTCTCATTGGCAGACCCTATGAAAAACGGATGAAAGACCAGGAAAAGACGGAACTTGATCATGAAATTAAAAAAGAACAGGGTTATAGGTGAAAAAAGAAGAGATAGCTGTTCAATATTACTCCAAACAACCCCCACGCAGTCCCCAGCACTGCGCCCCCCAAAACGTCTCTGGGATAATGCATGCCCACATAAATTCGTGTAATACCTACCAGAAGTGCGAGCAGATAAAGTCCGATCCAAAGCACGATGGGAACACTGAAATAGTGCAACAGCAGCGTTGCAATATAAAAGGACTGGCAGGTATGCCCGCTGGGAAAGGATTGCCCGCTGGCACGCTCGCCCACGATCCGGATGTTTTCCAGCTTGATATAGGGTCTTGTTCGGTGAATCATGGTTTTCATGGTCTGGACGATCAGCCCAAGGGAAAGCACACCGAAAATAAGCTCATAGGCAACAATTTTATGATCGGTCAAAATCAAAACAACGGCCAAGACAGCAGCAAAAGCAAAGTTGCCCAGCTGGGTCACAATCAGCATGGCCCAGTCCATCCACAGAGGGCGGTGACCATTCATATTAAAAAAACGGAACACAAGCACATCCAGCTTTTGTCCCCCGGTCCAGACCAAGGAAATTGCAATGATACAAAAGATAAAAACCAAAGCCAGCAAAACCTTCTGGGACCGGATGCTGAACCAGAGCTCCAGCCAGACATATTCCGGCGTGACCGCAATGACATACAGCATGATGAAAACGATGCACACAATCCAAATACTATGATGAACACCGCTGATGGTGTTCATTATTTTTTTAAAAACCCCGCCGACTTTCAAATCCGGCATTTTAACTTCTGTTATGGTTTCATTTTTCAAGCATGTCACCGGCTTTCAGGGTTTTTCTCACAGGGTTCGGGCGATAGATCAGGCGTAGTGCCTGGGGCTTTATTGTAATGCTTGCGGAGCCTTCGCCAATTGTTTCACCGTCCGCCATAATGGGCATGGGCGGATTGGTATGGATCTCGGCGGTTTTGATGTGAAACCGTTTGATGCGTGCATCGTCAATGGAGCCGCCTTTGACGGCAAAGCCGATCAGATCCATTTTTGTCAGATCTGAGCAGTAAAGCACATCCAGCTTGCCGTCGGCAAAGCAGCCGGTTTTGCCGACCTTAAAGTTTAATCCCACATAGGGCATGTTGGTGAATAGGATATTGTGACCCACCTCGATAATCTCTCTGTCCCGGTCCAGCAGGAGATGGATTTCCGATGGAGCGGTGGAAGCAAGGGCAGTGATAAAATCACCGATTTTTGTGATGTTGCCATGCTGGATGGCATCACCCGCCTCAAACAGCGTGGAAAATAACCCCACAGAGCAAAGCTCGATAAAAGGCGTACTGATCTGATTGCAAATACAGATACCCATATCGATTTTTTTTGTCTTGCCGGTTTGTATCACATTAAGGGCATTTTGGATATCCAGAGGGATATTGAGACTGCGGGCAATGTTGTTTCTGGTTCCGGTGGGGATAATGCCCATGGTCAGCTCTGTGTCTATCATTGCCTTGGCGGCAGAGGAAACCGTCCCGTCACCGCCGCAAACAAGCACGGTATCAATGCCGTCTTTCAAGGTTTTTCGGATTTCGCCGGCAATATCACAGCCCTTTTGGATTATAAACGGCTCTGCTGTCATTTGAAATTGCTGCAGCACCTGTAACACTTCCATCAGCTGCAGGGGAGACTCATTGTTTACACCCGAGCCGGGATTAAAAATCAGCTTCACTTTTTTTGCGTCCATTTTGTCACATTCCTTTTTCGTTTCTGCGGAATTGTTTCCTACTGATTAATATACGTTGAAAGAATGTGTTTTATAAGTAAATGAAATAAAAATATCATAAGAGGCAACATGAATAAAACATACATACTTTTGCATCTTTACGCTTTTCACATAGAAAAAGTTCATATTTATGCAGATTTTATACGGAAAATCTATTGAGATTTTCATGATGTTGCGATATAATACAATAGCGTATACAAATTATAGGGAGTGAAGGTTTTGCCCAGGATTGAAAGTCTTATAAAAGAGCTGAAAAACAATGAATTTGAAAAAGCTTTCGGGTGGCTGTACGGCCCCAAAAGCAAGGAGCAGCCCGAGAGATATATAGAAGCGCTGGAACGCTTTCGTGAAGTGTTTTCCGACGGTGAGGTAACCCTCTTCAGTGCGCCGGGCAGAACAGAGGTAGGCGGCAACCATACCGACCATCAGCACGGCTGTGTGCTGGCCGCTGCGGTCAATCTGGACGTGATTGCCGTTGTTGCCAAAAGCGAGGATTCTGTCATCCGGCTGCAATCAAAAGGATATCCCATGGACGTTGTGGATCTGTCCGATTTGAGCATTCAGGAAGAAGAAAAGGATCGTTCCCAGGCATTGATCCGGGGTGTATGTGCCAGGTTCCGGGAGTTAGGCTATCAGATCGGCGGATTTCATGCATATACCACCTCAAATGTATTGAAGGGCTCGGGGCTTTCTTCCTCTGCGGCTTTTGAAATTTTGGTCTGCACCATCCTGAACGGTTTATACAATAACGGCAAAATGGATGACGTGGAAGCTGCCATCGTTTCTCAATATGCGGAAAACACCTATTTTGGCAAGCCCTGCGGATTGATGGATCAGACAGCCTGTTCTGTGGGCGGCTTTGTGGGCATCGATTTCAATGATCCGAAGGCGCCTGTAATCGAAAAGGTTGATTTTGATTTCGCTGCGGTGGGTCATTCCCTCTGCATCGTAGACACCGGCGGAAACCACGCAGACCTGACCGACGAATATACCGCCATTCCTGCCGATATGAAGGCTGTTGCGGCGTTTTTCGGAAAGCCCGTCTTGAGAGATACGGACGAAGCGGAATTTTATCATAGCTTCAAAGCAGTCAGAGAACAGTGCGGAGACAAAGCTGTACTGCGCGCCGTTCTTTTCTTTGATGACAACCGCCGTGCTGTCCTTGAAAAGGAAATGCTGCACAAGGGTGATTTCAAGGGATTTTTGCAGCTCATCAAGGAGTCCGGCTTGTCCTCCCAAAATAAGCTGCAGAATATATTCGCCACCATCGCACCCGGCGAGCAGGGGCTGAACGTTGCCCTGGCGCTATCCGAACGGCTGTTACAGGGCAGGGGTGCATACCGTGTTCACGGCGGCGGTTTTGCCGGCACCATTCAGGCGTTTGTGCCGGACGATTTGCTGGAGCACTATCAATCCAACATGGAAGCAGTGTTTGGGGAAGGGACATGCTATGTGCTGTCCATTCGCCCCATCGGCGGAACAAAGATAGAAAAGGGGATGAAATAATGGCTGCGCTGCGTTGGCATCCCTTTATCAATGACTGGGTCATGATTGCATCACACCGTCAGGACAGACCCCAAATGCCAAAGGACTGGTGTCCTTTCTGTCCCGGCTCTCCCAATGTTCCCGAAGAATTTGATGTATTAAAATATGACAATGATTTTCCCGCCCTTTCCCAGGCTCCTCCTAAGCCGGACGATGTGGAGACGGATTTTTTTAAGGTCAAGGAAGCCTATGGAAAATGCGAGGTTATTTTATACTCCAGTGAGCATACTGTAACTCTGCCGGAGCTTTCGACAGAGCATATCGGTAAACTTGTGGATTTGTGGATTGAGCGGTTTCATGACATTTCAAAGGACAAAAAGATTCAATATATCTTTATCTTTGAAAACAGGGGAGAGGTTGTCGGGGTTACCATGCCGCATCCCCACGGTCAGATTTACGGCTATTCCGTCATTCCAAAAAAAATTGAGCTGGAGCTGAAATCCGCCAAGGAATACAATTGGAAAAACAAAAAGTGTTTATTCTGCGACACACTGAAAGCGGAAAAGGACTTTGAAAAACGCATTGTTTTTTCCAATGAACATTTCACAGTTTTTCTGCCTTTTTTTACCGAATATCCCTATGGGGTCTATATCATGCCCAACCGGCATTTCGGTAAAATAACTGAAATGACAGAGGAGGAAAAGCAATCCTTTGCCGAGACACTGAAGGAAACCACAGGCATGCTGGACAGCCTGTTTGATACCCATTTTCCGTATATGATGTGCATGCACAATTCACCTGTCAATGGGGAAAACACCAAGGAATTCTATCATTTCCATGTGGAATTTTTTCCGCCCATGCGTTCTGCCGACAAGGTGAAATTCAACGCTTCCAGCGAAACCGGAGCCTGGGCACACTGTAACCCCACGGCACCGGAGGACAAAGCCGAGGAGCTGCGGACCGCTCACCGTAAGTTTTTGTCCAAGATGAATGGCGAAGGCTGACCGCCGATCACGCCGTTGTTTTGTGAAGTGAACCAAAGGGGTGCTTTTCATGAAAAAGGGATGTCGTTCCTGCAAAACGCCCACCCTGCCGGAACAGGACGATTGCGAATCCTGCCGTTCGACTGACAGGGAGGAGCCTGTGCTCAAACCACTGTTTCGGGGCGAGCAGTTCAACCAAAACGATTATAAGCAGAAAAGCAGAATGACGGCAGGGCTTCTTGCCATTTTTCTGGGATTTCTGGGCGTTCACAATTTTTATCTGGGGTATTTCGGAAAGGGTCTTGCCCAAATCCTGATCACAGTATTTTCACTGGGGTTTGCCGCTTGGATCTCATGGATTTGGGCGGTTGTGGAGGGCGTTTTGCTATTATCCGGACGTAAAAAAACAGATAGTAACGGTTTTCCCTTGCGATAAATACAGCCTGTATCAAAACGATACAGGCTGTTGTTTTATATAAGATTGAATACCGCTCCGTACTGTGTTGTGCTGTCGTGACCCACATAGACCTTGAACTCTCCGCTGTCTGCCCGGTGGGTGAAATCCCGGTGGTGGTAGGATAAGCTTTCTTCTGTGATTTCGAGGACTACGGTTGTTTCTTCTCCCGGGGCTAACGTAACCTGCTTGATGGCTTTCAGCTCCCTTTGGGGACGAACGAGCTCGGCAATCAAATCCTCGATATAAAGCTGTATGGTTTCGGTGCCTGTGACTGTGCCGGTGTTTTTCACCTTAACCGTCACGGTCAGGGTCTCCCCCCGTTTCATTTCGTCCGGAACCATTAAATCGCTATATTCAAAGGTGGTATAGGAGATACCGTGACCAAAAGGATACAGGGGAAAGAGGGAACAGTTTGCATATCGCAGCTTAAAGCTGATATCCGTTGTGCCTGTTGGATTTGCATGGCTGGTACGGTTGCGGTTGTAATAAGTCGGCACCTGTCCTACTTGGCGGGGAAAGGATATGGAAAGACGACCGGAGGGGTTATAGTCCCCGAATAAAATATCCGCAATGGCGTTGCCTGCCTCTATCCCCAAAAACCAGCATTCCAAAATAGCGGGCGCGATTTCATCAAGCTCCG
>ERZ778021.2742-NODE-2742-length-14651-cov-4.659838_pt1 | contig 14651 bp, 13 predicted proteins | sample MGYA00375751_ERZ778021 | MGnify/ENA primary metagenome ERZ778021 (study PRJEB29350, sample SAMN05389814) | bioreactor metagenome | isolation source: Thiocyanate stock bioreactor | place: South Africa: University of Cape Town | collected 2013-08-29 ... | reverse complement strand
GCGCCCGGCCCTGGCTGCCATAGCCGATGATGGCGACCTTCTTGCCCTTGATGAGGTTCAGATCGGCATCGCGATCGTAATAGACACGCATTCGGTTTTCCTTCCCTGGGTTTGCGTTCGGAATTGGATCATTTTCCCGCTCCGTAGAGCGACAGGAACTGCTGGGTCGCCCGCTTGGCGTCGCGGGCGATCTCCATGTCGGAGAGCTTCAGCGCGTCGCCGAGCAGCAGCCGGATCTGCACGTCGCGGCCGACCAGCCCGAAGAAGCTGCGGAACGCGGTCTCGGCGTCGTCGAAGGAAAGCAGCCCGGCCTCGCGCGCGGCCTCCAGCAGCGGCTTCATGCGCTCGCCGATGGCGAAGCGGCCGTTGGCGAGCACGATCTCGCCGAGATTGTCCTTGGCCGAGGCCGCATGCGCCACCGCCACGCGGTTGAGCGCGATCGAGGTGCGGCTGGAGATCACCTTCAGCCAGTTGGCCGCGAACGCCTCCAGGCTGGCGCGCAGCGCGCCGGCGTCGAGATGCGCCTTGTCGTAATTGCCGGCCCGCACCTTCGAGGCCTGCCAGCGCACCGTCGCCGTCAGCAGCCCGTCGCGGTCGCCGAACCATTTGTAGAGCGTTTCCTTCGAGCAGGAGGCGCGCCGCGCCACGGCGTTCATGGTCAGCGTGTCGCCGCCCTCGACAAGCAGCGCCAGCACGGCGTCGAGCACCTGCCGCTGCCGCGCGGTCAGTCCCTCGTCCGTCCCGTTCTCGTTGAGCGCCTGCGCCAAGACCCGTTGCCGTACCGTACGTTACGGTTCGGCCGTGTAGCGCGCTTGTGCCGCGCGCGCAAGCCCGCCCGCCGCCTTTCGGGTCAGGGCTGCCTGACGATGCCGAGCGCGACGAGGCTCTCGGCCGAGGCGAGGATCGCCTCGCGCGGCGTGCGCGGCGCCCAGCCGAGCAGGCGTTTGGCCTTGGCGCTGGTCGCGTTCTTCATCTTGCCGAGCTCCGGCACCGTCGCCCGTGCCGCCGGCATGAAGAGCGCCATCAGCCGCACCAGGCAGTCGGGCATCTGCCACGACGGCGCCTTCTTCCCCAGCGGGCCGGCCTCGGCCCTGAGGATACGCGCCATCTCGATCACCGAGAGGAAATCGCCGCCGGTGGCGATGAAGCGCTCGCCCTTCGCCGCCGGGCTCGTCATGGCGCGCACGTGCAGGTCGGCGACGTCGCGCACGTCGACCAGCCCGAACCATGTGCGCGGCGCGGCCGGCACCGCGCCCTCCATCAGGCTCCTCAGCAGCTCGACCGAGGACGACAGGTCCCTGCCGAGCACCGGCCCGAGCACGCCGACCGGGTTGACCGTGGCGAGTTCCAGCCCGCTGCCCTCGCGCGCGACGAAGTCCCACGCGGCGCGCTCGGCCAGCGTCTTCGACTTCACGTAGGCGGTCACGCCCGGCCCGTCGAGGTTCGTCCAGTCCGTCTCGTCGAAGGGTGTGGCGCGCTCCGGGTGGCCGTAGCCCACCGCCGCGAAGGAGGAGGTCTGCACGACGCGCCGCACGCCGGCGTCGCGCGCGGCTTTCAGCACGCGCAGCGTCCCCTCCCGCGCCGGGCGGACCAGCTCGTCCGCGTCGCGCGGCTGGTTGACCGGGAAGGGCGAGGCGACGTGGAGCACGTAGGCGCAGCCGGCGACCGCCTCCGCCCAGCCCGCGTCGGACGTCAGGTCGGCCTCGGCGAACTCCAGCCGCTCGCCGGGCTCGGCGCCGGCCCTGCGCAGCATCTCGCGCACGTCCGCCTCGCGCGCCCGCGAGCGCACGGTGGTGCGCACCATGTGGCCGTCGGCCAGCAGCCGCATGATGCAGTGCGCCCCGATGAAGCCCGACCCGCCCGTCACCAGCACAAGTTCGCCGCTCATCGCCTTCGCTCCCTGCCATATCGCACGGCGGTTTACCCCCACCCCTGACCCCTCCCCACAAGGGGGAGGGAGACCTTGACCCGGCACTGTAAGGCGCAAACTTCGATGTTGTTATCGCCGAAAGCGATGACAGCGTCCCCCTCCCCCTTGTGGGGAGGGGTCAGGGGTGGGGGTAAGGGCGTCGCGCGATTTCCAGTGCGATTGCCGCCGCCCCATCCCGTCAGTTCAGCTTGACCAGCCCGACGCGGCGGTTCTTCGCCCGGCCCTCTTCCGTGTCGTTGGTCGCGACCGGCGCCATCATGCCGGCGCCGGCGGCCGTCAGCCGGCCCGCGTCGATGCCGTAGCGCGACGTGAGCGCCTGCTTCACAGCCTCCGCGCGCTTGGCCGACAGCGCCACGTTGTAGTCGAACGCGCCCTTGTTGTCGGTGTGGCCGACGACGACGACCGCGAGCTTCGGTTCGTCGGTCAGCAGCTTGCCGATCTCCTTCAGCGTCGGCTCCGACTCCGGCTTGATGTCGGCCTTGTCGAAATCGAAGAAGATGCCGTAGAGCGACACCGAGCCGCTCGTCGTCAGCGCAGCCTCCATCTTCTTGGCCTCGACCACCACCATCTTCTTGTCGCGCTGCTTGGGCTCCAGCACGTGCACGATGGCGATGGTGCGGCCGTTGATCGCCTTGCAGTAGAGGTCGTCCAGCATCTGGAAGGTCTGCACGGTCGCATAGGCGTCGCCGCTTTCGCGCGGCAGCCGCGCGGTCAGGTAGCGCAGGTCGGTCATGTCGGAATTGACCGCGCAGGAGGCGTTGGAGAAGTCCTCCATCTTCAGGTCGCTGGCGTGGAAGAAGAACTGCGTGAAGCTCATGTCGCCGCCGCCGCGGTCGGCGCCCGACTGCACGTCGCCGCCGCAATCCTCCTTCTTGCACTCGAACACGACCTCGCCGCCGGCCGCCTCGATCACGTCCTGGTAGTTGCGCAGCACCTCGAGCGGCGAGCGCCCTTCGGGCAGCACGTAGACCAGCCGCGTCAGCGTGCCTTCGAGCTCGATCTCCTTCTCAGGCTTGAACACGGCGTTGTTGTTCTGGTCGCGCTTGTCCGGGTCGGCGTCGCGCTTCAGCGGCGACAGCGGCGCGGTGAAGTCGGTGTAGTCGAGCTTGTCGTGGTAGACGATGAAGGAGCCTTCGTAGCGCTTGACGGCCGGGTTGTCGGCCGCGCCGTCTATGTCGGCCTCGGGCACCGTCGCGTCGGCCCAGGCGAGCGACGCGGCCACCACGCAAAGGCCGGCCAGGGCGGCCGACCGGATCAGACTGCGGAACGACATTCTCGATTTCCTCCACCGCAAGGGCAAGCTAGCTCGGCGCCGCGTCCTGTCGCGTGCCTGCCCCTTCCGTAGCGGAACCGCGCGCAACCGTCGATGGCGCCGCTGCAACGCCTGCACGCAATTCCACATGCGGATCGACGATCGTGCCGGCGACCATGGCCGCCAGCAGCCGCGGCGCCGGCGGCACCCGCGCCACCGTCGCCACCAGCGTGTCGCGCAGGAAGGGCAGCAGCCGCGAATCGGACTGGTAGAAGGGCGTGAAGACGAAAGACAGCCCCTGGAACACGCGCACATGCCAGCGTCGCGCGCGGCAATAGGCGTCGAGCGCGTCGGGGACGTCGTCCTCGGCGGCGAGGCTCGCGGCCAGCGCCGCCGCGTCGAGCAGCGCCATGTTGGCGCCCTGCCCGAGCTGGGGGCTGGTCGAGTGGGCGCTGTCGCCGATGAAGGCGATGCCGCGGCCGGCCGGATAGACGAGCGTATGGTGGCCGTAGCGCGCCAGCGTGAGCTGGTCGAAGCCGCCCACCTGCCCGGTATAGGCCGCAGCCTCCGGCCAGTGGCGCGCGACCTCGGCCTTCCAGGCCTCGATCCCGGCCGCCTTCACCCGCTCGGCGTCTGCCGGCTTCAGGCTCCAGAAGAAGGCGGCCATCTGCGGCCCGCCCGCCTCGCGCCGGCCGATCGGCAGCACGCCGATCATCACCCGCGCGCGGCGGTAGCGCTGCGTCAGCGCGTTCGCGTCGAAGCCGTCGCGCCAGTCGAGCGAGGCCCAGAACGCGCCATAGGCGAGCGGCCGCGGCTCGGCAGGCACGCGCGCGAGGCCCCGCAGCGGCGAGCGCGCGCCGCTGGCGTCGACCACGAGGTCGAAGCCGCCGAGCGACCGCCCCTGCGCGCCGAGCAGCGCCGGCCGCCCGCCGCGGTCGTCCAGCCCGGCCACCTCGCTGCCGGTGGCGATCGCGATACCCTCGGCGGCCACCGCGCGGTGCAGCACGGAAAACAGCGCCGCGCGGTGCACCGCCAGCCCATGCGCGCCGCTCCTGAGCGCGTCGTAGCGCACGTCGAGCACGGTGCGTCCGCTGGCCGCGTCGGCGCCGTAGAGCCGGTCGATGCGGCTCCCGAGCGCCATGATCTCCTCGCGCAGCCCGAGCGCGCCGAGCACGGCGAGCCCGGTCGGCTGCAGGATCAGGCCGGAGCCGAGCGGCCTGGGCTGGTCGAAGCGCTCGACCACCGTCACCCTGTGCCTCGCGCGGTGCAGGAACAGCGCCGCCGCCAGCCCCGCCGGCCCGGCGCCGACGACCGCGATGTCGAGTGTCTTCAAGATGGCCCGCCCCTCCCGAGCGCGATTCGCCGCGTCGCGCCGACATTGGCAAGGAAAGCCTCGTCGTGGCTGACGATCAAGAGCGCGCCGTCATAGGAGCGCAGGCCGGCCTCCACCGCCTCGATCGCCTCGATGTCGAGATGGTTGGTCGGCTCGTCGAAGATCAGCAGTTCGGGCGGCCGCGCCCCGCCGACGACGCAGGCGAGCCCGGCCCTGAGCTTCTGCCCGCCCGACAGCGTGTCGACCCGTTGCAGCGCCGCGTCCGCCCGGAACATGAAGCGCGCCAGCGCCGCGCGGCATGCATTGACGTCGGCCTCCGGGTTGAGCCGGCGGAAATTGTCGAGGATCGAGGCGCCCGGCTCGAGCAGCCCGACCTCCTGGTCGAGCAGCGCACACGGCACGCGCACCTCGACCGTGCCCGTCCACGGCGCCAGCCGGCCGGTCAGCAGCGCGAGCAGCGTCGTCTTGCCCGACCCGTTCGGCCCGGTGAGCGCGATGCGTTCCGGCCCTGTCACCTGCATGGAGAAGCCCTCCAGCACCGGCCGCCCCGGTTCGTAGCCGGCCGTCACACGGTCGACCCTGAGCACCGTGCGCCCCGCCGGCAGGCCGGTCGGCGCGAGCGAGACCGACAGCGGCTGCAATACCTCGATGCGCGCCCGCGCCTCGGCCGCCGCCTCCTGCGCCTGCGCCCGCTGCCGTTCGGCGAGCTGCGCGGCCTCGCCCCGCGTCTCCTGCGCGCGGCGCTTCCAGGTGCCGAGCAGGATGCGCGGCTCGTCGTCCTTCGCCGCCTTCCGGCGGCCGCCGCGGTCGCGCCGGTCCTGCCGCTCGGCCCGCGCCTGCGCCGCCCGCGCGATCTCCGCCACCTCGCGCTCGGCATGCGCGAGATCGTGCTCGGCCGAGGCCAGCTCCAGCGCCTTGCGCGCCCGGTAGGCGCTCCAGTTGCCGCCGTAGCGCGCCGCCCCCAGCGTGGTCAGCTCGACGATCGCGTCCATCGTCTCCAGCAGCTCGCGGTCGTGGCTGACCACGATCGCCCCGGCCCGCCAGCCGGCAAGCAGCGCGATCACCGCCGCGCGTCCCTCGCGGTCGAGATTGTTGGTTGGCTCGTCGAGCAGCAGGAAATCCGGCTCGCCGAACACCAGCGCGGCGAGCGCGGCCCGCGTCCGCTGGCCGCCCGACAGCCGGTCGAGCGGCGTGTCGGGGCTGGCCGCCAGCCCGACACGCGCCAGCGCGGCCTCCATCCGCGCCTCCAGCGTCCAATCCGCCTCGGCAAGTTCCTCCGCGTTCGCCTCGCCGCTCTCCGCGCGTCGCAGCAGGTCGAGCGCGGCGCGTGCGCCGAAAAGGTCGGCGACCGTCTCGCCCGGCGCCGGCGCGAGGTTCTGGCGCAGCACGCCGAGCCGGCCGGTGACGGAGACGCTGCCGGCCTGCGGCGTCAGCTCGCCCGTCAGCAGCCGGAGCAGCGTCGTCTTGCCGACGCCGTTGCGGCCGACGAGGCCGGCGCGTTCGCGCTGGAAGGTGAGGTCGATGTTTTCGAGGAGCGGGCGGCCGTCCGGTAGGGACCAGCCCACGCCGGCGAGCGTGATGGATGCGGACATGATTTCTCCGATGGCAATGCGTTCAGGCTTGCTGTCGGGGCAAAATCACATCGTCGCGCGTCTCCCGGCTGGTCTGGGCCCTCACATAGGCCGGCCGGCCCGGCCGTTCAAGCCGCGTCAGGCGCCGGCGCGGTCGAAGGCCTCGCGCGCGGCCTTCACCCTGCCGGCATTTCCCTCGGCCCACATGAGCAGATGTTGCAGCGAATCGTACATCGACCGCCCGAGGTCGGTCAGGCTGTATTCGACGCTCGGCGGCGTGGTGGCGAACACCTCGCGGCCGACATAGCCGTCGCGCTGCAGGTCGCACAGCGTCTGCGTCAGCATGCGCTGCGAGATGTCGGGCACCAGCCGCCGCAGCTCGCCGAAGCGGTAGGGCCGCTCCGCCAGCGCCATCACCAGCAGCGTGCTCCACTTGCCGAAGATGCCCTGCAGCACGTTGCGCACCGGGCAGTTGGCGAGCCCGCCGCTGGCGGCGTCGGCCCTGTAGAGCTCGATCTTGCGCCGGGCCGATACGATCGTGGCGTCCATGCCGGTTCCTTTCGGGTAACCACCCGAGGCGGAACTGCCTTCTTTACGAAACCGCCTCAATCTCCATTTTAGTGCTGGTCTCGATATGAGAGCAAGCCACACCGCAGCAGGAAAGTCAGCCATGACCGACACGATCTTCGTCACCGGCGCCTCGGGCCATCTCGGCCGCGCCGTCATCGACAACCTCATCGGCGCGCAGCGCGTGCCGCCGGCGCGCATCGTCGCCGGCACCCGCAACCCGGACCGGCTCGCCGACCTCGCCGCCCGCGGCGTCGCCGTCCGCCGGATCGACTTCGACGACCCGGCCGGGCTGGAGAAGGCCTTCGCCGGCGCCGGCACCGTGCTCGTCATCTCGACCGACGCGATCGACGGCGCCAGCACCCGCCTGCGCCAGCAGAAGGCGGCGATCGAGGCCGCGGCGAAGGCCGGCGTCAAGCGCATCGCCTATACCTCGCTGCCGGCCGCGGACGTCTCGAAGGTCAGCTTCGCGCCCGACCACTACGGCTCCGAGCAGGCGGTGAAGGCGACCGGCCTGCCCTACCTGATCTTCCGCAATAGCTGGTACGCGGAGAACCTGCTCGGCTCGCTGCCGCGCGCGGTCTCGACCGGCGAGTGGTACAGCTCCGCCGGCAAGGGCCGCACCGCCTTCGTCTCGCGCGCCGACATCGCGGCGGCGATCGCCGCGGCCCTCGCCAACCCGCCCTCCGGCAGCGCCGTCTACACGCTGAGCGGCGCCGAGGCGTTCTCCAACGACGAGATCGCCGCGCTGGCGGCCGGTATTTCCGGCAAGCCCGTGAAGGTCGTCCACCTGAGCGACGGGCAGCTTGCCGGCGGCATGAAGGCGGGCGGCGTGCCGGAGGCGATCGTGCCGATGCTGATCTCCTTCGAGGCCGCGACCCGCGAGGGCCATCTCGGCGACGTCACCGGCGACGTCGAGAAGCTGACCGGCCGCAAGCCGCAGTCGCTGAAGGCCTTCCTGGAGGCCAACCGCGCCGCCTTCGCCGGCTGAGCGCTGCGGCGGCGCGGCCTGCCCGCGCCGCTAGCCGCTCACAGGACGATCTGCGTGCCGATCTCCACCACCCGGCCGGTGGGGATCTGGAAATAGGCGGTGGCGTCGGAGGCGTTGCGCGCCAGCGCGATGTAGAGCTTGTCCTGCCACAGCGGCATGCCGGAGTTGCGCGAGCCCTTGAGCGAGCGCCGCGACAGGAAGAACGACGTCGTCATGATGTCGAACTTCAGCCCCTTCCTGCGGCAGATGGCGAGCGCCTTGGGCACGTTGGGCTGCTCCATGTAGCCGAAGCGCAGCTTCACCCGCATGAACAGGTCGTTGATCGGCTCGATCTCGACGCGCTCGCGCTCCGGCACGTAGGGCTGGTCCTCGGCCGCCACGGTCAGGATCACGTTCTTCTCGTGCAGCACGTGGTAGTGCTTGAGGCTGTGCAGCAGCGCCGTCGGCGCGCTGTCCGGGTCGCTGGTGAGGAACACCGCCGTGCCGGGCACCACCGTCGGCGGCTTGGCGCCCAGCCTCTCGGTCAGCAGCGACAGCGGCACCTCGGACTTGCGCGTCTTGTTGAACAGGATGCTGCTGCCGCGCCGCCAGGTCAGCGCGATCAGCATCACCGTCGCCGCCACCGCCACCGAGATCCAGCCGCCCTGCGCGATCTTCAGCAGGTTGGCGCCGAGGAAGACGAGGTCGAGCGCCAGCAGCGGCGCCACGATCAGCGCCGCCAGCCCGGCCGGCCTGTGCCAGCAGCCCCAGATGACGAAGAACAGCAGCAGGCTGGAGACCACCATCTCGCCGGTCACCGAGATGCCGTAGGCCGAGGCGAGGTCGGACGAGGAGCCGAAGCCGACGACCAGCACGCGCACGCCGACGAGCAGCATCAGGTTCATCTGCGGCATGTAGATCTGGCCCGACTGCGTCTCCGACGTGTGCAGGATCGCCAGCCGCGGCAGCAGGCCGAGCTGGATCGCCTGCCGCGTCATCGAATAGGTGCCGCTGATCACCGCCTGGCTGGCGATCACCGTCGCCAGCGTGGCGAGGATCACCAGCGGCAGGCTCGCCCAGCCGGCCACCATCTCGAACAGAGGCAGCCCGATCGGCCCGTCATGCGAGATCAGATAGGCGCCCTGCCCCAGATAATTGAGCACCAGCGCCGGGAAGACGAGGCCGAACCAGGAGAGCATGATGGGCCTGCGGCCGAAATGCCCGAGGTCGACATAGAGCGCTTCCGCGCCGGTGACGGCGAGGAACGCCGCGCCCATCACCGCGAGCGCGACGCCGCTGTGCTCGACGAGGAAGCGCACGGCCTCGAGCGGGTTGAGCGCCCACAGCACGGCCGGGTTCATCACGACGTGCCACAGGCCGATCCCGGCCAGCACCAGCAGCCACAGCGTCATCAGCGGCGCGAACACGCCCGCGACCCTCGCCGTGCCGAAGCGCTGCACCGAGAACAGCACGACCAGGATCACCACCGTGATCGGCACGCCGAACTCGGCGATCGCCGGCGTCGACCCCTCCAGCCCTTCGACCGCCGACAGCACCGAGATCGCCGGCGTGATCAGCGCGTCGCCGAAGAACAGCGACGCGCCGGCCATGCCGAGCAGCAGGATGGCACGGCCGAAGCCGGGCCGCCCGCGGCGCGCCAGCGCCATCAGCGACAGCGTGCCGCCCTCGCCGCGATTGTCGGCGCGCAGCATCAGCAGGGCGTATTTGACCGACACGATGATGGTCAGCGACCACATGATGATCGACAGCACGCCGATCACCTGCCCGTCGCTCGGCCGCGCGCCGTCGGCGATCGCGTTCAGCGCCTCGCGCAGCGCGTAGATCGGGCTGGTTCCGATGTCGCCGTAGACGACGCCGACCGCGCCGAGGGCGAGCGGCGCAAGGCCCGGCCGGCGGGCCGGGTGCTCGGTTGTCCCGTCGGCGGCTGCCTCGTCGGGGACGCCAGGTCGAGTGTCCATTCATCCGCGACAGACGATCTGCCGCTCACGGTTGATCGGGCGGGGCTTCCTAGTCTTGTTGCGGTGCAGCAACCAATGCTGAATCCGGGCGGCTCGCAACCGAGCCATGCGGAATCGCCGGGCTGCCCGCCGAACGTCCGGAGAAACGCCGCACGGCGCGGCCCGTTCCGAAAGGGACGGCGGCGCTGGCGCCCCGTGCCTTTTGCGGTGGAAAAGGCTAAACCTGTCCGCCCGAAGCAACCCTCACCGGATCAGGCCGTGAACAGCACCGTCCTCGAACGTTTCCTGCGCTACGTCGCGATCGACACCCAGTCCGACCCGCGCTCGCCCTCCCAGCCTTCGACCGACAAGCAGCGGAATCTCGGCCGCCTGCTGGTCGGCGAGCTGCTGGCGATCGGGCTGACCGACGCGCATCTCGACGAGCACGGCAACGTCTACGCCACCGTGCCGGCCAACACCGCCAGGCGCGTGCCGGTGATCTGCTTCTGCGCCCACATGGACACCGCACCGGACTTCTCCGGCACCGGCGTCAAGCCGCAGATCGTGGAGAATTACCGCGGCGGCGACATCCGGCTGACGGGCGACCCGAAGCAGGTGATCCGGCTCGCCGACAATCCCGAGCTCGCCAACCAGATCGGCAACGACATCGTCACCAGCGACGGCACCACCCTGCTCGGCGCCGACGACAAGGCCGGCATAGCCGAGATCGTCGCGGCCGCCGAGCTGCTGGTCGACAACCCCGCCATCCGCCACGGCGCGATCCGGCTGCTGTTCACCACCGACGAGGAGATCGGCCGCGGCGTCGACAAGGTGGACCTGGAAAAACTCGGCGCCGATTTCGCCTACACGCTCGACGGCAGCACGGCCGGCACGATCGAGACCGAGACGTTTTCGGCCGACCGCGTCGACATCGCGATTTTCGGCGTCGCGATCCATCCCGGCTTCGCCTACGGCAAGATGGAGAACGCGGTTCGGATCGCGGCGGAAATCGTCGCCCGCCTGCCGAAGGACGCCGCGCCCGAGACGACGCAGGACCGGCAGGGTTTCATCCACCCGACCGACCTCTCCGGCTCCATGGAGAAGGCCGCGATCAGCCTCATCGTCCGCGATTTCGATGAGGCCGGGCTGGCGCGGAAGGAGAAGCTGCTGGAGGAGATCGTCCGCGACGTGCTGAAGGCCTATCCCGGCTCCTCCTACACCTTCGCCGTCACCGAGCAGTACCGCAACATGAAGGTCGTGCTCGACCGCACGCCGCAGATCGTCGATTATGCTGTCGAGGCCGTCCGCCGCGCCGGCATGGAGCCGGTGCTGGGATCGATCCGCGGCGGCACCGACGGCTCGCGGCTCTCCCATATGGGCCTGCCCTGCCCCAACATCTTCGCCGGCGGCCACGCCTTCCACTCCCCGCTCGAATGGGTGAGCCGGCAGGACATGGAGAAGGCCGTGGCGACCATCGTCGAGCTGGCGAAGATCTGGGAGGAACGGGCTTAGGCCGCTCCGCCCGCCTGCCTACCCCCCACTCCATCGCCGCTGCGCGGCGGCCCCCCACCCCTAGCCCCTCCCCACAAGGGGGAGGGAGACCTGGACCCGGCACTGCATGCGCAAATTTCGATGAAGTTTAGCCTGAACAGCGATGACAGCGTCTCCCTCCCCCTTGTGGGGAGGGGTCAGGGGTGGGGGTAAACGGCAGCGCCGCCTACCGCCCCAGCGCCTTGAGGAACCTCTGCACCGTGCCGGCCATGCCGTATTCCAGCGCGTCCGCCGTCAGCGCATGGCCGATCGACACTTCGGCAAGCTGCGGGATGGCCTTGGTGAGCGGCGGCAGGTTGGCGACGGTCAAGTCGTGGCCGGCGTTCACCTCCAGCCCCGCCGCCCTGGCGCGCGCGGCCGTTTTCCCGAGCTTTTCCAGCTCCTTGCCCGCGCGGGCGGAATCTTCGTAGCAGGCGCCGTAGGGGCCGGTGTAGAGCTCGATCCGGTCGGCGCCGATCGCCTTCGCCGCCGCGACCTGTGCCTCGGAAGCGTCCGGCTCGGCGAACAGCGACACGCGCATGCCGCCCTTCTTCAGCCGCCTCACGATGGGCACCAGCATCTCGCGGTCGGCGAGGAAGTCCCAGCCGTGGTCGGAGGTCGGCTGCGCCGGGTCGTCCGGCACCAGCGTCACCTGCTCCGGCTGTGCCGCCTCGACCAGCTTGAGGAAATCCTCGGTCGGATAGCCCTCGATGTTGAACTCGGCCTGCGGGAACTCGTCGTCGATCAGCGCCCTGAGCGCGGGCACGTCCGCGCGCCGCACATGTCGCTCGTCGGGGCGCGGATGTACGGTCAGCCCATGCGCGCCGGCCTGAAGCGCGATGCGGCCGAGCCCGGTCACGCTCGGCCACGGCAGGTCGCGGCGGTTGCGCAGCATGGCGATGGCGTTGAGGTTGACGGAGAGTTTGGCTTGCATCTGGCCCCGGTCCCGGCTGCGTTGCACGGCACCTATAGCGCGGCAGCGGGGAACAGGAAGCGCCTTTCGTGTGTTCCAGTCAGTGTTTGGCTTCGAGCCAGCCCGTTCGCAACAGCCGCGGAGCAGCCCATGCGCCCACTCGACACTGTGCCGGCGGTCCGCCGGCTGGAGACAGACCGCAGCGACGTGCTGGCGATCGAGATCGCCGGGCCCATGACGGGCGCCGACGTGGAAAACCTCTACGGCCTGCTCGAAGGCGCCTACGCGCTCAACGACCGCATCGACCTCCTGGTGCGCTGGCCGGACGGCGAGGACGTCGACTGGAACGGCATCGCATCCGACACGCTGCGCGCGGCGCGCGACGAGGCTGCCCGCCATGTCGGCAGATATGCCGCTGTCGGGGCCAGCGGCGACATCTCGGCGCTGCTCAAGCGGCTGACCGGCTCGGTCGGCGAGTTCCGCCGCTTCCCGAAGGAGCAGGAGGCCGAGGCCTGGGCCTGGATCGGCGCCGCCGAGCGCGCCTGATCCCGCGCCCTCAGCCCGCGGGCGTCACCCGCCACACCGTGTTGCCGACGTCGTCGGCGATCAGCAGCGCGCCGGTCCTGTCGACGGCGACGCCCACCGGGCGGCCGCGCGCCTGTCCGTCGCCGTTGAGGAATTCGGTGACGACGTCCTCGGCCTTGCCGTTCGGCGTGCCGCCGCTGAACGGCACGAACACCACCTTGTAGCCGTTGAACTCGCCACGGTCCCAGCTCCCGTGCTCGCCGACGAAGGCACCGCCGCGATATTTCGCCGGCAGGCTGTCGGCCGTGTAGAAGGTCATGCCCAGCGGCGCCACGTGCGAGGAGAGCGCGTAGTCCGGCGGGATCGCCTTCGCGACCAGGTCCGGCCGCTGCGGCTGCACGCGCGGGTCGACGTGCTGGCCGTAATAGCTGTAGGGCCAGCCGTAGAAGACGCCGTCCTTCACCGAGGTCATGTAGTCGGGCACGAGGTTGGGACCGAGCTCGTCGCGCTCGTTGACGACCGTCCACAGGGCGCCCGTCTCGGGCTCCCACGACAGCCCGTTCGGGTTGCGCAGCCCGGTCGCGAACGGACGCCAGCGCCCCGTCGCCCGGTCGACCTCCCAGATGGCGGCGCGGTTCTTCTCCGCCTCCATGCCGTTCTCGGTGATGTTGCTGTTGGAGCCGACGCCGACATAGAGCAGCGAGCCGTCGCGGCTGGCGACGAGGCTCTTGGTCCAGTGATGGTCGATCGGCCCGCCCGGCAGCTCGGTCAGCACCGTGCCCGGATCGGTGATCTGCGTCTGCCCTTCCGAATAGGTGTAGTGCATGATCGCGTCGGTGTTGGCGACGTAGAGGTCGGAGCCGACCAGCGCCACGCCGAAGGGCGACTTGAGGTGGTCGAGGAAGACGCTGCGCGTCTCTGGCACGCCGTCGCCGTCGGCGTCGCGCAGCAGGGTGATGCGGTTGCTCTCGCCCTCCCCGCCGCCGCCTCCGCCGGACGTGACGAGCGATTCGACGAAGCCCATCACCACGCTCTTCGGCCGCGTCACCGGCTCGACGCCCGGTCCCTGAGATTCGATCACGAGGATGTCGCCGTTGGGGAGCACGTAGATCGAGCGCGGATGCGCGAGGTCGCTCGCCATCGCCTTGATCGACAGGCCCTGCGCCACCTTCGGCGCCTCGCCCTCCTGCCAGCCCACCACGTCGGCGAGGTGCATCGGCGGGAACAGGTATTGCTGCGGCTCGGGAAGCTGCGGGTTGGGGCCGATCTGGCTCTGCGTGTCGAACTTCTCGTCGTTGCAGCCGGCCAGCCCGAGGCCGAGGGCGCAGCAGAGCGCGATCGCGCTTGCGCGCAGCGTGAGGGTGCGGATCCGCTCAGACATCGCTCACCACCACTCCCCGGCTATAACCGACCCAGCGGGACAGCATGCCGGTCACGAGAAGGATCAGCACCACCAGCGCCGACAGTACCAGCCCCCACGGCACCACCGAGGTCCAGCCGTCGCGCGTGTGGACCATCGCGTTCAAGACCGACAGCACCAGCGCGAGCAGGTTGCCGAGCGTGTAGGCCCAGATCGACGCGCCCTCGCCTGCCAGCCGGCCGATTAGCAGGTCGACGATCGCCACGATCAGCGCGACGACGCCGAGCACGACGCCGGCGCTCACCAGCCAGGCGGAGAAGTTCGCCCACTGCATCTCGGCCGTCTTCCAGTAGGCGATGTCGGTCAGCAGCGTGCCGACGAAGCAGAAGCCGGCAAATGACCAAAGGAGCGGGTGGAACGGGGGCCTGACCGTGTGGACCACGGTGCGGCCATCATAGGCGGCCATCGGAGCATTCCTCGCCTGCGAACGCCCCTTGGAAACGGATTCCGGCCGCGTCGGTTCCGTCGCCGGCCGGTCTGCGTCAACGCACCACGGTCAGCCGTTGCGCCGCCCGCGTGATCGCCGTGTAAAGCCAGCGCTGGCGCGTGTCGCGGAAAGCAAAACTCTCGTCGAACAGCACGACATTGTCCCACTGCGAGCCCTGCGCCTTGTGCACGGTCAGCGCGTAGCCGTAGTCGAAATCGTCGAAGCGCTTCTTCTGCTGCCAGGGAATCTCGGCCT
>ERZ778021.2741-NODE-2741-length-14657-cov-4.983221_pt1 | contig 14657 bp, 17 predicted proteins | sample MGYA00375751_ERZ778021 | MGnify/ENA primary metagenome ERZ778021 (study PRJEB29350, sample SAMN05389814) | bioreactor metagenome | isolation source: Thiocyanate stock bioreactor | place: South Africa: University of Cape Town | collected 2013-08-29 ... | reverse complement strand
ACGGTGGCCTCCTGCCGGCGGCCCGAAACGGCAAGACGGTCTACTACCGGGTCGCCTCGGACCGGATCGGAAGCGAGCTCGACCAGCTCAAGGGCCTCCCTGGCCGACGGCTGCCCGCCGGTGCGGTAACTCCCCCGGCGCGGGGCCGCGCCGACCTCCTTGCCATTGGGCGGGGCGCCTTCGCCGATCCTGCCGACTCTCCAGGCACGCCCGATAAAAGGGATTACGTAGACCGGCCCCGAGGATGCCCCTTATATAGAGCGCCGGGTGGAGTCGTGTTCAGCTCGCGCCGACCGTCGATCGGTCGTCGGACCGGAGATGGAGATCTCGCCGACGGGCCCAGCTGGGTCTCGGCCTTCCTCATGCGCGTCGCCTTCCGCTTCGGCCTTGGGACGCGATCCGCCGCTACCGGTCCAGCCGCAGACCAGGCAGCTCGGGACGGACACCGTGCGTTCGTCGCGATTCATCTCCCAGATCTCGACGATGTGGTTCACCGTTGCAGCCCCTCCTCCCGCTCGCGAAGTTGGCGACCGAGATCCTCAAGCGCGGCGTTGGCTCCCTCGGTGACGTCGGGCATCAGGCGGACCCGGCCGACGACGTCGAGCGCGTCGACGATCTTCTTCAGATTGAGCAACGACGGTTCGACCTCGGCGATCAGGCGCAGCAGGAATCGCGAGGCGGCGCGGGGGTAGCGCACGTCGTCCTGGCGGCCGAGGACGAGGGTCAGCGCCAGCGCCCGGTGAAGGCCGACCTGCTTCAGCTCCTGCGCCCATCTGAGGGCGCGATCGGCGTCGCCTTCGGCAACGGCTCGGTCGACGATCTTGCCGATCTCGGACTGCGGATAGGGCGAACCCGGCACGAACGTATGTTCGCATCAGGGTCAAGCGTAGCCCGTCAACATCGAGAGCCCGATGGCTCTCTATCGGGTCGGCTCGCGGAAGCTTCTTCTTGCTGGATCAGGAGACCGATGCGGCCACGAAGGGTTCCGCAACGACCTCGGTCAGTCTGACGAAATAAGGAGGCGCCAACTCCGCCTGCATCGCGACGCGGTAGCGCATGTCCGAGCGAGCCTGCCCCTCGATCGAACGGACGACGGCGGTCACCTGCGAGACGCCGAGGGGATTGCCGCTCACCAGGTTTCGAAGAGCGAGGAAGTCCACCTCCGCGTCGTCAGCGTCAATCGACAGAGGAGACGGAGAACTGCAGACCAGCGCATAGTGCGGTCGCCCGGAGCCTCCCGGCGAACCACCGCTGGTGACCCTTGCCATCGGGGGCAGTTCGAAGCGCTCGCCGTTCAGGTCTAGCCCGGCGGTCCACACAAATCGCGCAGCGGGGGAACGGTCGACGGCGCGCGGCTTGCCCCGAATCGGACTGAAGAGGACGGTCGGCCGGTCGCTCATCGCAAGCAAGGCCGACATCCCCGGCGCCACGGAGTTGCCGATGCCCCAGAAGAACACGCCTTCGTTGTGCTGGCGTTCCTGCTCCTTGCGATCGACGATTTCCTCGATCGACTCACCGGCCTCCGTGCCGAAGCGCGTCCAACAGAAGGCACTGGGGATCGCTTGCGCTTGCGCGAGGTGCGGCACCTGGTGAATACTAATGAATGAAATGGACGTGACGAGCGAACTGAAGGCGCTTCTCAGTCGCAAGGGAATTTCCCAATCGGAGCTGGCTAATAGAGCGAAAGTAAGCCAGTCCACGGTTTCACGCGCGATGAGAAGTGAGCCTTCCCGGAAAAGCAAGAGCTACGCCCGATTATGCAGTTACATTCATAAAGAGACGGACGAGATCTCCCTCCCGGCCGCAGTGCGAGACGCACTCGCGGAAATCTGGGACGGTTCCCCTGCCCAGGCCGAGGCCCTTGCGACCCTGATCAGGGCGGCGGGGGATCTGAGTCGGAACAGCGGGACCGAGGACGGCAGCTCATGACCAGCCCGACAAGCAGAGAACTGAAAGACCGCCTCGGCGCTATCGGCATGAACCCCGACGTGGTCGACGCGGTCTGGCCGGCGTGGTGGAGCGATGAGGCCGAGGGATCGCCGTCCGCCCAGACCGAGCTCCGGTTCGGCGTCTCAAGACGGCTCGGGATAGACCCACGTTCGCTTCTCGGCGCCGACGAAGAGCCCCGATTTATCTGGGGCGGAAGCGAGGCGAAGTTCAAGAACCTCACCGGCGTGAATGACGTCGAGCGCACCGGCCTCACCTCCTTCGGGCGAGCGGTCGCCTCCATCCTCCTGCAGGCGACGCCGCCGGCCTCCCGCGGGATCTCGCCGGAGACCGGCAGTTCGTCGATCTGCCGAGCCTGCTCACCGTGTGCTGGGGGGTCGGGATCCCGGTCATCTACCTGCGGGTTTTCCCCTGGCCCGCCAAGAGGATGGCCGCGATGACCGTGAGGGTCGGTGATCGGTCGGCCATCCTGCTCGGCCGGGATTCCGAATATCCGGCTCCGGTCGCTTTCTACCTTGCACACGAGATGGGGCACATCGGTCTCGATCACCTCTCGCCTGGCGAGGCAATCGTCAACATCGATCCCCCGGAAGGTGCCCTCGAGCCGGCCGATGAGGAGGAGGACGCAGCCGACCGTTTCGCTCTCGAGCTTCTGACGGGCCGGCCGGGGTTAGAGGTCAGCGAAGCAGAGAACAGTGCCGCCGCGAGCCCGGGTGGTCTCGCCAATGTCGTTCGGCAGGAGGGCCCGCGCCTTCATATCGAGCCGGGCACGCTTGCCCTCTGCTTTGGCTACTCGACTCAGAATTGGGAAGCCGCGTTCGGAGCCCTGAAGGCGATCTACACCACCCCCGCGCCGGCCTGGGAGGCGGTGAACCGTCTGGCGGTCTCCCAGCTCCAGCTCGACTCCATTCCCCAGGACGCCTCCCGTTTCCTTGCTGCCGTCCTCGGCGCGCCGGTGGATTAGGACGCTCGGCCCGGCTCCGTGAAAACCGTGGTCGACAACGACCTGATCCTGAAGTCGGTCTCCTACGGTCTGGCCGACGTCTTCTGGCCGGATGGCGAGCCCCACTCGATCGGCATCCTCGGCGCCGCCAAGTACGTGGTCGGTCACGAGATAGCGCGAGCCGGCCTGAAGCGCGGCGCCGACGTCGCGCGGTCGGAGCTGTCGGACTTCCTCGGGCGCTGCGCGGAGCTCGAGCCCAACGACGAGGAGATCGAACTTGCCGCGCAGATCGAGCTCTGTGGACAGGAGCACGGCCTAGCTCTGGACAACGGGGAGAGTCAGCTGGCCGCGCTCGTCGTCATGCGCGATCTCCCGCTGCTCGAGACCGGCGACAAGCGGGCGATCGCCGGACTCGACGGAGCTCGCCCCCACCTTGAAGCATTGGACCATCTGCGAGGACGCATCCGCTGCCTCGAACAGATCGCCCGACAGGTGATCGAGGAGGACGAGACCTTCGGCAGCGTCTCCGCTGGTGTATGCGCAGAGGCAGCCGTCGACAAGTCGCTCAGCATCTGTTTTGGTTGCTATGCCGATTCACCGGCCGACAGGGCTACGGTGATCGAAGCTCTGGATCAATACGTCCGCGAGGTCCGGAGGTCGGCACCGGAGATGCTGCTCGATGACGGCCAGGGGTAGCGAGAACTAGTCGCGGACGAAGACCGCGTAGGGATCGACGACCTCGGCCACCAGGCCGATCGGCACGAGCTTGCCCTCGGGATCCTCGGGGCCGTCCGGCGGCACGACCACCTCGAGGCAGGCCTTGTCCACCCGACCTTGGATGTAGCGATCGCCCCGCCTGCCCTTGCTGTTGCCGACGGCGACCTCGGTCTGCGCCAGCGGTAGCTCGAATTGCTCCTGTTTTAGATCCGTGATCGCGAGCGCGTAGCGCGAGCCGATCACGTTGATCGCGGGGTCGATCTTCTCCCAGTTGACGCCGTCGACGGAGAACTCGGTGGCCCGCTCGGAGACCGCGAAGTGCTTCGACTCCATCGGTTCCATGAAGAGGTGGATCTGATTGCCTTGCTCGACGGCCCCGCGGGCGAATGGCTGAACCATCGTCAGCGGATGACAGGTGTTCCCTCCGTAGCCCCAGAGCGCGAAGCCTGCGGCGTCGATCTCGGCCTGCTTCCGCTCGATGATCTCCTCAAGGGACTCGTTGGCATGGGTCCCGACCTTCATGAAGAGGATGTCTTCGCCTGGTTTGATGATGTCGCTCACTCGGGGGTCTCCAGCAGCTCGAGCAGGTACTCGGATTCGTGGGCCTTGCCGTAGTCGAGCCTACTGCGCTCTCGGACGTATCTGACCCGGGGAGTCTTGTCGCGGCCGTAGAAGTTCTCCAGCCGTACGGGATCGTCGATCCTGAGGCTGTCGGTAGGACGTCGGCCCGTCGAGACAGGCGCCAGGAAGACGTTGCACGACAGAAGGTCAGGAGCGTCATCGAGGTGATAGGAGTGGAGTTGGGGCAGCATCCGCTGGACGAAGAATCCCTTGTCGACGGCGAATGACTGGAGGTTCGCGAGGACTTCCTTCGGCCAGGTGAGTTCGGGGTCGTCTGCGATCACCACCACGCCCTGGCCGGCGAACTCGGTTGCCTCCATCCCTCGCTCGACGAAGACGTTGACGCTCTCGCCCTGGTTGCTCGCACCCCACGGAGGGTTGGTGTAGAAGAAATCGAAGTCGGTAGGTCCCGGGAAGGGGTCGAGGCAGTTGTAGAGGACAGACGAGAGCCCGACGATTCGCTCTGCGTCGGCGAAGCGCTCGACCGAGTTACACATCCTCTCGTCGAAGTCGAAGACGGTGACCTTCTCGGGCCCGTATTTGAGGATCTCGCGTTTCTTGAGATAGGCGACGCAGACCGAGATCGCATCGCCGTCGCCGATGAAGGCGAGATGTTTCCCGTCGGACCAGCGCGCGATCTGCTCGGCCTGCATGACCATGTCGCCAGCCTTCATATAGATCTGATCGAACTCCCTTAGCGGAGCTGGACGATTCTGGATCACGTCGGAGATCGCGTTTACCGCGGCGCGGAGATCTATCTCGGTCCCAGGCACGATCGGAGTTGTATATAGGTATTTCCACTTTGGCTTTCCGCGCAGAGACTTTTCGGCCAAATTGCGGATGCAACCGAAGGCACCGCCCTTCGAATAGCGTCATAAGGAGGGGCGTGAGTGCAGGGGCCGCCGCTCGCCCGCTGCCCTCCATCGCCAGCAGCATCCGCCGAGGCCAGTGAAACCATCAGGCGGTGATTTGCGCGATGACCGGCCGCCCGCATCGTATCTTTTGGATGCGCTCGGCATGGTGGTGCCAGGACTGCAGGCAGAAGGTCGAGTCCTGCTGCGAGGGCGGTGGCTGCCCGTCCGTCGCCGAGGTATTGCCTACCGCCCAGTGAACGGTCGCAGGCACCGAAAAAGGCGGCACCTCCGCGCGGACAACCTCGCGGTTTAAACCGGCTGGCCCAACTTGGGCACTAACGCGTTTGAGTGCCCGAATGCCCGCATATCGGCGCATATCGGCGCATATATCGGGATCTCGGAGGGCCGACCACGTCCGCCTTATTCCGCTCTAGAATGGGAAATATTCGGCTGAGAATGGCTCCGGATGGCCTGTATCGCACCCAGGAGGTCGGCGGTTCGAATCCGCCTAGCTCCATCGAGGAGGAAGCCCTGCAAACCGGCGACTTCGGATTCCGGGGAGCCATTTGAACCGGCCCGGAAATCCGCCCTCGCCCGAGGCACTAGTGCCCGAACTGCATCGGATATGCGGGGATGTGCGCCGATTCCGGGGGATTCCCGACTTGCATCGGGTTCGGATCAGCGGTATTCAAATGACGGGAGGCACCCTTCAATCAGTCCGGTGCCCGCCGCCGGATCTCGGTTTCCTCGGCCTTTGAACTGGCAGGGCCGACCGCTCCAAGACACCTCCTCGGGTCCTCATCCATGGCACGTTCAAAGCGCGATCACGATCAAAGGCAGAGCGAAGCGGCTCCGAAGCCACCGCCCCGGAACGTCGGACCTAATCAGCACGTAGACCTGGCACGCGGAAAGCATCCCCATATGAGCGAGACGCGCCTCGCAGAGCGTACGCGCGCCGTCGCTGAGACCGCTGGCGCCCTCACCGGCGCCTACCGCTCCGAGGAGTTGAAGCGTTTGAGAGACGACTGGCCACATTGACTCAAGCGGGCGACCAACGTCGTCAGCCTGCTCTGGAAGGATGGACTGTTGATGGCGAGCCAGGCACTGAGAGAACGGGATCATCGGCATGATCGCCTCACGGACTCCTCGCCCGCCCGCGATCTAGGGCCTCGAGGGTCCCGCGCTCCGCTAGGGCATGCAGACCCGGCTGGAGATCCTGGTGCTGGAGCACGGGAGATCCTTGCTGCCATTCCGCGCTGGTGGGCTGAGCTCGCAGACATATACGGTCTTTCGGACCGCTGGCTCTCACCGGAGAGGGCGTTCGATGGGCTACCAGCCGCACCGGCCATCGATGGAGCCGACCTGGCAGGAACACTCCCCGAGGATCTGGGGGCTTTGTACAGCGGCGCGCTAAGTGATGAGACGCGCTCTCGCCATGGGAGGCACTACACGCCACCTGATTTGGCTCGCGCTCTCTGGGCGTCAGCTACTGGATCCTCCGCAGGCCCGCGGAACCATTGCGTCCCGCTTCCAGGTCTCGTGCGCGACCCAGCATGTGGAGCCGGAGCGCTCCTTCTGCCGCCTCTGCGTCAGCATCTCGCTTCTCTCTCGGAGGCGGATCCCCGGATCACCCTGGCGGGGCTGCCGCGCTTCATCGAAGGGATCGACACCGATCCGGCAGCGGTCTGGATAGCCAACGTCGTGCTCGCATCCGAGCTCCTTCCTCTCTTGGCTCGCATCGAGCCTAGTCGTCGGCGTCCCTTGCCTCGACTTGCACGCGTCGGCGATGGGCTTTCTGCCGAACTCGGACCAGCACGCGTGGTAGTCATGAACCCGCCCTATGGCCGTGTCCGACTGGACGAAGAGGAGCGAACGCGCTGGAGTCGGTACCTCTACGGCCATGCCAACCTGTATTCGATGTTCCTGGGCGCGGGGCTTGAGAGCCTTGATCATGAAGGAGCCTTGGCCGCGGTCGTGCCTACCTCTTTCCTGGCCGGGCGGTACTTCAGCTCACTGCGCTACGAGCTTGCGAAAAATGCTCCGCTACGTTCACTCACCTTCGTCGAGGACCGGAGCGGCGTGTTCGCTGGCGTCCTGCAAGAGACCTGCCTAGCGGTATTCGCGAGAACCCGCTCTCGGCGAACTTCGATTTCTTCTGCGAATGGGCGCGTGTCCCCTGTCGCCAAGGTCTCCTCGCCTCGAGGGGAGAAGCCGTGGATTCTTCCGAGGCGTACTGATGACGCCCATGTAGCCGCTGCGGCAGCGACGATGCCCCAGCGGCTTGGCGCGGCTGGATGGAAGGTAAGCACCGGCCCCCTGGTTTGGAATCGCCGAAGATCAGATTTAAGCTCCCGAAGGAAGGGTTCATCTGCACCAGTGATTTGGGCTGCCGATCTTGATGGGGGACAGCTACACCGTGACGCCGCACGAGAGGCGTTGCGCTGGATTGATCTCAGCGAAAGAGACGAGGATTTTTTGGTTCTTCATGAGCCTGCGATTCTCGTGCAACGAACCACGTCTCCTGAGCAGGGACGCCGACTCGTTTGCGTGGAGCTGACGCCGAAGCTCCTTATTCAATGGGGTGGTCGAGTTGTGGTTGAGAATCACGTGAACGTCATCCGCCCACGCCTCGGTACCAAGCAGGGCTGTTCGCTGGAAACCTTGGCTGCGTTACTGACGACGCGAACCTTCGATCGTCTTGTCCGGTGCATCGCGGGATCAGTAGCGGTCAGCGCCTACGAGCTCGAAGCGCTGCCATTACCCGATGCCACCACACTCTCGGGATGGGACTCGCTTCGCGGCGAGAAACTGGAGAGTGCCGTTGCAAATGTCTACGCGCCCAATAGGTGATGGCCCCACGAGCCCTGCCCACCCATGAGCAATGTGTCGATCGACTCGGCCTCGTCTTCCCTCGGACTGCATTCGACACCGTGCTCTCAAGCCCTCAGGCTGGTTGGGCAGTCGCGTCAATGCTCTATGTCGACGCTGTCGTGCCAGCCGACGGCGACATCTCCAACCAGTCTCACTGGGTCCGTCCAACTATGCTCCTCTGGCTATCCGATGAGGCTTACACACACGCGGACGCCCAATCGCGCGAGTCATGGTTTCTGGCCGCCACCGGGCCTGCGGCCAAGCGCGCAGTGGGTGACCTTATGAGTAGATGGGGCCTGCCGTTCGATCCCAAGTACGGAGACAACAGCAGGGAGACCATCCGTGGACATGTCTTTCCTCGGTGGCTCGACGAGGGTGCGCTGCGCGTGAAGCCCGGAGTGAAGACGACGAGCCCACTTCCGCGCTGGGCGCTCACCGATGCGTTTGCGGACCTCTTCGATCCCGCCATCGACGAGCAGGAGCTCGCGGTCCGGGTTGAGGACTTTCGCTCGCACCACATGAGTCCAGCCGGGAAAGTGAAAGCCCTAACTGCCCGCAGGCGAAGCGACCAGGAACACGCGATTTCCGTCCTCCTGCCTGATGACACCAAGCGTCAGCTGGAGCCCGGCGAAGCTTCTCTGATCCTCAAGGGCGTGATCGAGGAGTGGGCGCCCGCACGCCTTGAGGACCCGGTGGTTTTGACTATCTCCGAGCCGGGCGACAAGATCTACACGGCCGACGCAAGGATGCTTCAACGCCTCGGCATCACGATCGACATCTCAGATCTCCTACCCGACGCCCTAGTCGTCGATATCGGGACGCTGCCCCCGCAATTTTGGATCATCGAGGCGGTAGCGACCGACGGGCCGATCGACGAGGATCGAAAAAGTGCATTGCTCAAATGGGCCGGGAAGCAGCGCATCCCAGACAGTAGTTGCCGCTTTCTAACGGCATTTGCTTCGAGGAATGCCTCGCCCGCCAAACGAAGGCTGAAGGATCTCGCGGTTGGCACCTTCGCGTGGTATCTCGACGAGCCGAACCGAGAGTTGTCTTGGGACGAGATTCCTGGGTAGACACCATTTGGACGAACGGACCCGTCGCATCAAGAGATGCTGAGTCTATTCGCTCGTTAGCTCATTTTCGGCGGAGATTTATGTTGAGAGTGCCACACGAACAGCGCAGCGCCTCCTCGCTGCCGGGCATCCCGACGACATAGATCCACGAATCGCAGTCGGGGTTGCTGCAACTGAATAGCTCGGTGAACTGTTTGCAAGCCTCCACCACGGGTTCGAAGTCGGCCTTGCTCATCGCCGCCCAGTCGTTGCTGTGCACCAGTGCGTTGATCGCCCAGTTCTCTCCGTCCTGGGCAAGTATCGCCTGAGTTCGCTCGGCCTTGAGTGCATCGACCTGCTGCTTGGCGTCGTTGTTGTTCCACGAGCTCGCGGAGCTCGCCGCCTTCTTCAGCAGGTCGCCGTGGCGCCCCTTGACCGAATTGAAGAACATACTCAGGTCATGACTGTTGTCAGGGCGATAAGTCACCCGCGCCTGCAGGCCTGCCGCGATTTCCGCCATGGACGCCTCCAGATTACGCCGCAACTTGTGGGCGGCGCCCGGTACGTCGTCGTCCAGGTCTGCATCAATCTTCTCCCAGAAGTCCCCGACTGAGCCATACAACGGACCTCCATCGACGCTCCATCCATGGAACCGCGCCAAGGAGTGTCGATCTACGAGGCCAGAAGATTGCATCTGACGCGCCCATACCTCGTCGTGGGTGGTAATGATGAACTGCACTTCCGGGAAAACTTCCTTCAGCAGGTTGCAAAATTGGCGGCGGTGGTTCGTATCCACCGAAGTCACCACGTCGTCCATGACAGCAAGGCGAAAATCATTACCAAGCACCTGATCAATCAAGGCCAGATATAGGCATACCCCCATGCCATCCTGATGGCCCTCGCTGTGATACGCCATTGGTGGAAACATGCCTAGGCCGTAAAAGTCCACCTCCAAGTCCAATTTGCCTGCCGAAGGCGAGAGCCCGGCGGTGAATGCAGACTCGTCGTCAGCGTTAATCCGTCGGTAGTAGTCGCCGAACTTGCTCTCAACAGTTTCGTAAAGCTCGGTAAGAGCTTTGTCAGCAACCTCGTTATAGGCTCGATAGACGGCTTCTGCCGTCGCGTATGCAGCTGTTGACTTGGCTTTGGCAGCACGCGCTTGACGGAGCTGCGTCCACCTCTCTTCGGCGATAGTCAACGCAGTCCGCGCGTCGTCGGCGGTGCTTTGATCGAGCAGGGCCTCGATCGCCGAGCGAAGTTCACCGAGCGCATTCTTCAACGCGGCAGGCACTTGCAGTGGATCAGTCTCTAGCCGGGATGCCTCATTGCGAAGCGTCTCCAAACTGCCGAGATTGGCCTCGAAGGCGGAGAGGTCGCTTGACCAATCGTGCAACGCGGCATGGTCACCGCGACGTTCAACGGTTATGGCGTGTGGCTGCGCCGTTTGTATCAGTCCGCGAACTCGTTGAAGCTCTTCCACGACCTCACCTGCCGACTTTTTGATTCTCTCCTCAAGACTCGCGGCAACTTCTGAACGAGCGAGCTTGCCCTCGAGATGGGCGCGGAGATCGCCAGCGTCCTGCCATGGCTGGTCGCAGAGCGGACAAACGGCCTCGCTGACCAGTGGAAGACCCACTTCGACAAGGTGCCGATGCTTTAGAGCGTCGAGGATCGTTGGATCAGCCTCCAAGAGACCGAGAGCAGCCGTGAGATCCTCGACTGCCGCCGACAGACCGCCATGCTCTGCGATGTAGGCCGAAAGGGCGTCGACATCTCGGAGCGCCGATGCCTTGTCGTAGCCTCCTCCCGCCGGCGCTCCTTGTACCCCCTCGGCGAGCTTCGTGTCCGGGGAGACGGCCTCAAGTAGCTCAAGGCCGAGCGTGCCGCGATGCGCGTTGACCGCAGCACACATCTGCTCGGACAAGAGTTCAGTCAGATCCAAGTGACGTCGAACCGCGTCTTCAGCATTTCCCACCGACGTCCGCGAGGCTTTTAACTCCGCCGATATTTTTGACAGTGCGCTTCTTAGGAGGCGACGCGTTTCATCGATTCGATCTAGTTTGAGCAGCGCTTGGACCTCTTGCGCTCGCTTTCCTGGCTCCGCATTTACGTATTTGATGACCTCGCGCCTTGACAAGGTCAGCTCTGGATGCGAGACGGCCCATTCGACGGCCTCCACCATCTCAGCGGTCTCCGGATCGAGGGTGAACAGGTCGGGAGTCTTGACGCACCGGGTAAGTGCTGCCGTTTGACCAGTTGCCGGGTGGCGGATCGTGAGCGTTACTTTGGCGGCGGCCGGGTCATCCCGACGATGCACATGCGGTCCGTGTTTGGCCAAGCTGACACCACCGGTGCCCTCCCCGCTGAGCCGCGCCACGTTCCCCGTTAGCGCAAAATCGATTGCGTCAACGACTCCGCTCTTTCCCGAGCCATTGGGGCCGAGCACGATAAAGGACTTTCCGTCCGGCGCCAGATCCAATTCACGGATCCCCCGGAACTCGTCAATACGGATCGTCAGCAGCTGGATCATGCGACGGGATCACCGCTGCCTTCGCGATAGATCTCAGCTATCTCGTCGGCTTTGGGGAACTTCTCCTGCGCCAGCGCGCTGCTGAGTTTCTCGGTGACTTGCTCAGGCACGTCCCCACTCGCTGTTAAGTGCTCCAGAAAGGACTCGAAGACATTCGCTTCAATACCTGCCATACCTCGAACCCCCAGACAAGTCGTGTGCAGTTGGTCAGTAAGTCCGGGGTTATACCGCGATCTTTCTCAGTGATGTTCCCGTACTTTCCCAAACCTCGTATTCACTTGGTTCGCAGCGCATCGCCGAGAGTCGCCAGACGGAGCGTCCCTCGACCAGGTCGCGACCCTGTCCATGCGGCCTGGGACTGACGGGAGAATGCGACCTATGACGGCGAAGGAAAAGCTGCTTGAGCGGGTGATGGCCCTCTCGGAGGCCGAGGCGGACGAAGCGTTGCGCCTGCTCGATGCACGCCGGGGCGACGCCGAAGAGTGGGGCAGCCTGTCAAAGGCGCATGCGGTCGCGTTCGGCGATTCGATGCGGCGCCTCGCAGAGTCCGAGCGCGCGGCCGATGACGAACCCTGGTGAGACCGGACAGGTCATCTGGGCCGAGCATCCCGAGTGGCGACGTCGTCCGGCTCTGATGATGGCCGGCGACGAGGCGATCGGCGCCCTCTACGAAATCCTCGTCGTCCCGGCGACCGCCACTCTCCGCGAGCTGCCGACCGAGGCCCGGCTCCGGCCCGAGGACGGGATGCCGCGGGAGTGCGTCCTCAATCTCGACCACGTGGACACGGTGGCCAAGGGCTTCATCGGTAGCGCATCACGACCCCGAGCACGGAGAAGCAGCACTCCGTGTGCCGTGGTCTGGATGTCGCCACCAGCTGCGGCTGAGTTCCGGTGCCCTCTTCGCCAAGACCAGGAGAGACGATCAGTTTCCTCGGCAAGGGGTTTGAATCAGTCCGGCCGCTGTTGGGCACTAACGCGTTTAAGTGCCCGAATGCCCACATATCGCCGCGTATCCGCGCATATCGAGGGCACACGAGAAGAGGGCATGACCTACCTCATACCGCTCTAGAATGGGGAATTTCGACCCGCACGGCGATCCGGAGCGCCTGGATCGCACCCAGGAGGTCGGCGGTTCGAATCCGCCTAGCTCCACTCTCTTCTCCCTGCAATTCAAGGGTTGTTGGCGGCCCTGCCCGGTAGTTGCCTCGGAACGCGATAGTCACTTTGTGGCACTCCCCCGCTTATCGAGGCGGAATCCGATCACGTCCGCCTGGCTATCTGACTTTGCGCTTCGCCCGCTGAGCAGCATCTCCCTCTGGTGGTGATTCGCGTCCGGACATACAGGGGGATAAGCCCGCAAAGTGGCCCCTCTCAGTCCGAATTTCTCGCCGTGGTGCGTCTCGGTTCGGGTTGGGACGCCACCCATTCGGCTCCGTCGTCGGGCGCTCCGTTAAGTTGCCCTTCACCTTGCCGCCGGCGAACGAACTTGCCGCTCACCGTAGCGATGGCCGTGAGGCCCCCGCCGAAGCGCTTCTCGCCCATCTCGGTTCCGGTCGCGGTGAACTTGCCGCCACTGATCGGCGCGGCCTTGGGCGGGCTTGAGGCGCCCGGAGTAGGTGGCGCCCTTGATCGGACCCGCGGCGGCGAGGGCGGTGCCGGCGAGCGCCACGGGCGCGGTCCCGATGATGGCGGTCCGGCCTCGGCGGATCGGCGTCGGCTCCGCTGGGGTCAAGTCATCCTCCTTGTCGCTGCGCATCCCCCCAGGATCGGCCACCATTCTGCGCGAAGATCGGCCCCGCGAGCCTCCCAGAGGCGGCGGCGCGGGTCAATCTGCCGACCGCAACACGGGACCCGGTGGACCTCGAAGAGGTTCGTCCCCGAGAGCGAGCTGTGCTCGGGAGGTCATCGCCCCTTCGCGCCCGGACGACGCGCACGCGGCACGATCATCGGCGTCCCCGTCTCGGGGTCGGCGATCAGGCGACAGGCGACGCCGAAGACGTCCTCGACCAGCCCCTCGTCGAGGATCGAGTCGGGCTCTCCGGCGGCGACGATGCGGCCTTCGCCCATGACGATCAGGTGGGTCGCATAGCGGCAGGCCTGGTTCAGGTCGTGGAGCACGGCGAGGACGGTGCGGCCCTGTTCGTGGAGGTCGGCGCAGAGCTCGAGGATGTCGAGCTGGTGAGCGATGTCGAGGAAGGTGGTCGGCTCGTCGAGGAGGAGGAGCGGGGTCTCCTGGGCGAGTGCCATCGCCAGCCAGACGCGCTGCCGCTGGCCTCCGGAGAGCTCGTCGACGGTGCAGTCGGCGAGGTCCTCCGTGTGGGTCGCCGCCAGGGCCGCCGCGACCGCCGCCTCGTCCTCCCCCGACCACTGACGCAGCAACGTCTGGTGGGGATAGCGGCCGCGGGAGACGAGGTCGCGGACGAGGATCGAGTCGGGAGCGTGGGGATCCTGGGGCAGCATGGCGAGGACACGAGCCGCGTCTTTGCCGCGCCAGCGCGCAAGCTCCTTGCCGTCGAGGAGGACGGCGCCCGCCCGCGGCTTCAGCACCCGCGCCATCGCCCGCAGCAAGGTCGACTTGCCGCAGGCGTTCGGCCCGACGATGACGGTGAAGGAGCCATCGGGGATCTCGATATCGAGGTCCGGGCCGACGACCGGGCCGTCGTAGCCCAGCTCGAGCGCCGAGCCGGCGAGGCGGACGGAGTCCTCCCCCCTCACTGGCCCGCCCCCCGCAGCTCGGTCGAGAGCAGCCAGAGGAGGTAGAGCCCGCCGAGCGCACCGGTGAAGACCCCGACCGGCAACGGCGTCGAGGGGAAGAGCCGCTGGGCGAGGAAGTCGCTCAACGCGAGCACGAAGGCCCCCATCGCCGCGGCGCCGAGCAGGCCGGGGCCGCTGGTCCGGGTCAGCCGCCGGGCCAGCTGCGGCGAGGCCAGGGCGACGAAGGCGACCGGCCCGACCGACGCGGTCGCCACCGCCGTCAGCCCGACCCCGGCGGCGATCGCGAAGAGCCGCGAGCGCTCGACCGCGACGCCGAGCGGGCCCGCCGCGCGATCCCCCAGTTCGAGCGTCCGCAGCGCCGGGGCGAGCGCCAGCGCGGCGGGCAGCAGCAGGGCGAGCGCGGCGGC
>ERZ778021.2733-NODE-2733-length-14708-cov-6.413021_pt1 | contig 14708 bp, 9 predicted proteins | sample MGYA00375751_ERZ778021 | MGnify/ENA primary metagenome ERZ778021 (study PRJEB29350, sample SAMN05389814) | bioreactor metagenome | isolation source: Thiocyanate stock bioreactor | place: South Africa: University of Cape Town | collected 2013-08-29 ... | reverse complement strand
GGGTGCGGTAACGGAATCCGGTCGTCAGCCCGCGGCGGCCTTCCAGTAAGCGTCGAAGAGGTCGCTGTACCAGGTGCAGCAGAGGGCGGCCATACGTTCCAGGCGTTTGACGCGCCAGCGGGCGCCGGTCTGCTTCAGCCGCTGGCCGACGGCCGTCTTGCAGGCGCCCTCGACCAGGCCGCTGCCGATGGAGCGGCCCTCGGCGAGCCTCCGGCGGTAGGGGGCGTGGGCGACGTGCGGCCAGAGGTAGCCCACCAATCCCTCCGCCCCGGCGGGCTCGGCGGTCAGCTCGGTCAGCAGGGCCGACATGCCCGACCCCAGCAGGGTCGCCCGACGGGCTCGGAACCAGGCCTCGGCCGCGGGGCCTTCGCCGAGCAGGGCGACGGCCGTCGCGTGCAGGTGCTCCGAGGCGTGGAAGACGTCGAGCACGCCCTCGGCCCCGGGCAGGTTGCGTTCGGCCTCGTTCCAGATCCATCTCGCGCCGTCGGCCAGGGCCGTGACGCCGTCGGCCCGCCCGATCCCCAGGCGTCGGGCGGCGCTTCGCCATTGCGGCCCGAGGGTCCGGCTGGAGCCGATCGTCGCGACGGCCGATCGGGCGTGCGGCGTCGGCATCCGTTGCTCGTCCCAATCGTCGGGGTCGAGGATCGGCTCGCCCCGCCGCCGCTTCGCGAAGATCGACAGCCGGACCTCGCGCCAGCCGCCCGTGGTGTTGACGCAAGTGCCGTCGGCCTGGAATTCGACGTCGCCGTCGGCCTCGCGGAACGGCCGCGAGGCCTCGGGGTCGTCGCGCCGCCAGGCGCGCATCAGCCCTCCGTGGCGGTCGCAGGCCTCGCGGACGGTGTTGTCGCAGACGTTCAGGCCGGCCAACTCGCGGAGCAGCCGCGCGGCCCGCTCGAACGACCGCTCGGCGCCGGCGACGCACAGCAGCCGCTGGGCGTGCGGGCTGGTCAGGCCGTCGACGCCGAGCCTCTCGTCCAGCGGGTGGGCGTTGACGCCGCAGCGACGGCAGGTGAAATGGCCGCGCCGGAGCGTCACGTCGCCGGCGGCGGTGACGAGCCGCCGCTCGGCCTTCCCGTGACTCCGCCGCGGCCGACCGCAAGGGCAGGACCATCCGCGCCCCCTTTTTTCTCCAGGTCGGCCGCCTGGGCGTTGAGCGCCTCCTGGAGCCGATCGCGGGTGAATCGCCGGCCTCGCTCCAGGGCCGCCGCCTCGACGACCGCCAGGACGTGACCGTCGGACGCAGCGTCGGCCAGCTTCTTCAGCTCACGGGCCATGGCAACCGCCTGCTCGGCGGCGATCAGTTCCTCTTCGTTCTCGAACTCCATCGTGCGACGGATCATGGCGGGCCTCCTTGAAGTCGGGACGGCCCCATCATCCCAGATCCCGCCGTCGGACCGGAATCAATTACCGGACCCCCTGGGAGGCGGCCTTGTCGTAGACGTCGAGGTAGCGGTCGACGTTTCGGGCCATGCCGAAGTATTCCTCGGCGACGGGGTGGGAGGCGGCGGCGAGGCTCGCGGCGAGGGCGGGGTCGTCCAGGACCTTGAGGACGCCGTCGGCGATCCCGTCGGGGGAGACGTCGGTCAGGACGCCCGCGCCGGTGGCGCCCAGTAGGGTCTTGTAGTCGCCGAAGTCGGTGGCGACGATCGGCCGGCCGGCGGCGAGGTAGACGGCCAGCTTGCTCTGCACGGAGTAGTTTTCCTTGCAGGCCAGCCGGGGGTGGACCAGGACGTCGGCGCGGCGGCTGAGGGCGACGACCTGCTCGGGGGTGGTGCCGGTGACGACCGCCAGGCGGTCGCCGTGCTCGCCCAGCTTGCGCCTGTAGTCGTCGCCGGCCGAGGCCGGGCCGCCGACCAGGACGCAGCGGGCGTCGGGACGGGCGGCGAAGATCTTCGGCAGGGCGTCGACCAGGATCGGCACCCCCTGGTTCGGGTGGACGATGCTGCCGATGTACATCACCACCTTGTGGTCGGGCCCCACGCCCGGGATGGGCATGTCCGGGGTCGGGCGCTCGTATTCGCCCAGGTCGATGCCCGGGTAGATGACGCTCACGCGGTCGGCCGGGACGCCCTTCTCGCGGACCACCACGTCCTTCACCGGCTCGCCCAGCGCGATGACGTGCGCGGCGTGCTGGACGACCCGGCGTTCGAGGCCCTGGTACGCGCGGAAGACCGGGCCGCGGCCCAGGCGGTCGCGCTCCACCTCCTCGCCCAGCAGCGAGTGGATCTCGTAGACCATCGGCCAGCGGTTGCGACGGCAGGCGAAGTAGGCGCGGGTGGCGCCGCCGTAGTGCTGGGCGTGGACGACGTCGAACGGGCGCTCGCGGGCGATCGTCTCCAGCCCGCGGCCGACGGCCCAGGCGGCGGGGGGGACGTTGTAGACGGGCGTCCCTTCGAAGTCCTCGACCGTCGCCGAGAGCCCTCCCGACGGCCGGAGCCGCAGGTAGGCCACCGTCACGTCCACCCCCCGGGGCTTGAGCGCCCGGAGGATCTTGATCGGCAGCATCGCCGTGCCGTCGTACTCGCCCGGGATCGGGAACGAGGTCACCATCAGAACGCGCATCGAGCCGGCCCCTCCTTGACCCGGCGTCCGGGCCGGGGGCATCCAGGATAACGGCCGGCGCGGCGGGCGCGAACCGGGTGCCGGCTCAGGAGGCGTCGGCGGTGGGCGAGATCATCTTCGTCGGCTCGACGCGGTGGCGTTTGTTCTCGCAGAGGACGCCCCCCATGCGACGGTCCAGGGCCTCCACGGCGGCGTCGAGGACCCCCCGGGCGGTGTCCAGGTGGCGGGGACGGAGGGCGTAGGGGTCGCGAGGCAGGCCCGTGCGGGGGAAGGTCAGCGCGTCGGCCTTGATCGCCCGGTGGAGCGAGGCCGGCACCTGGTGCGGCTGCATCGGCTCATAGTCGCCGTCGCGGCGGGGGGAGTGGTAGTAGGCGCGTCGGGCGGCGGCGGGGCCGGGATAGGCCCAAGAGGTCTCCAGCATCAGCAGCTCGGCGAACTGCGGCCAGGGGGGCTGCTCGGGGTTGAACGACGCCGTGGGGACGCCCGGCTCGGCGACGATCGCCGGCAGCAGCCGCCAGGCCTCGGCCGGGGGGAGGGGGCGGCTGGGGTCGGCGAGGAGCCCGCGCAGCTCGGGGCGGCCCAGCTCGACGGCCGCCTGCCGCACCAGGGCCTCGGCCGAGGCGATGTACAGCATGAACGCCGCCCGCGCGAGGCGCGAGGCCTCGGCCTCGGAGTAGGCCAGGCGGCTCTGGGTGTGGAAGTGCAGGGCGTCCTGGTACAGGCAGTGGAACGGGCTGATGACCGTCTCGATCACCCACCCCGGGTCTTCTTCGGGGCGCGGGGCGACCGAGACGCCGTGGGCGGCCGACCCGTTCACGGGCCGCGACGATCCGGGGCGGTGCGAACCGGGCAGGGCGAAGTCGTCCGGCATGGGGGTCTCGGCTGGGATGGCGAAGAGTTCGATCTCGATGCGGGGTCGTGAGCCCCGACGGCCTCCCTGCCCGTCGACCCGTCCGGCCTCCGAGGGCCCGGATTTCGGGGCCCTCGGAGGCCCCGGCGTATCATCGTCATTCTACCACGCCCGCGCCTTTCGGAGACTCGGGACCGCCCGGCGTTTCGGGATTTCCGGGCGCGGGGGCGGCCTCGGGCTTCGGCCCCTCGGCGGGCGCCGGCGCCTCCGCCTTGGGGGCGTTGATGCGGGAGAACTCCTTGGGGGCCTCGGGGAGCGCGTCGGGGGGGGCCTGCATCGGGTCCTTCCAGACGAGGGCGCGGGCCCGCAGGGCGTTGCCGTGGCGCTGCATGGTCGGGTCGCCGGCCGTGTAGTGGGCCACGGCGCGGCGGGGGTCGCCCTGGGCCTCGTAGATGCGGCCGAGGTTGGCGTGGGCGCCCCGGCGGAACATGTAGTAGGGGGGGGAGTCGGCGGTGGGCTCGGGGAGGATCTCCAGCACCTTCGTGAACATCAGCTCGGCCTGGCGGAGGTCCTTGCGCTCCAGGTGGGCGAGGGCCAGGTAGTAGGTGGCATAGGCGTCCAGGCCCTCCTGGATCCCCCCGGGGATGACCACGTTCTTGTTGTTGAGGAACGCCTGGGTCTCGGAGAAGCGGAAGCCGACGTAGTCGGAGACGGCCTCGTCCAGGTCGCCGCGGAGCTGCTTGACGCGGGCGTAGATCAGCGGCATCTCGCCGCGGAAGAACAGCAGCGACTGCTGCGTGGCGGCGACGAACCGGGGGTCGGTGAACAGGAGGGTCTCGACCTCCAGGGGGACCGTCCAGAACGAGACGCCGCCCAGCCGGTCGCCCAGGACCTCGGCGAAGTGGGACGCCTGCGCCGCGGGGTCGTGGTAGAGGATCGTGCGGTTCTTGCCGGCCAGCTCGCCCTGGAGCAGCCGCATCTTGGGCGTGAAGTAGCCCTGGCTGGAATCGATCAGGACGCCGACCTTCGTCGGGCTGCCGAGGAGCGTGGCCCGGCTGACGTCGTAGGGGGAGAGGCCGGGGAGGTTCATCGCCTCCAGGATCGACGGGTCGGCCAGGGCCTGCCGGAGGGTGGCGACGCCCTCGCCGCCGGGGCCCGGCACGGCGACGCCGGCGCGGGCGTCGAACAGGTACGCCTCGCCGTCGATCAGCGCGGCGCAGATCCAGACCTGGGGGGGCCGCTCCTCGCGCGCCGGGCCGAACGGGTTGAGCGGGTCGCCCGTCTTGGGGATGAACGGCTCGACGACGTTCCCCCGCGAGTAGGTCAGCAGGCCCACGTCCACGCCGAGCTGGCGGCAGAGGGCCATGAAGGTCCACGAGCGCTCGGCCCACGCGCCCTGGGATTCGGTCCCCATGCCGCGGAGCAGCAGGTCGTACGGGCGGGCGTAGACCTGCGGCAGTTGCGGCGTCCCCAGGCTGCCGACCGGGACGAGCTGCACCTGCTCGACGATCCAGTCGAACACGCGGCGGACCCGCGCCAGGTCGTCGCCCGTGCCGCCGACGCGGCCGGCGATGTCGCTGTAGAGCATGCAGTCTTCGATGTGGCGGGCGTCGCGGCCCTCGGACCACTTCGACGACTGGACCTCCTCCATCATCTTGCGCGGGAGCTGGCGCGCGAGGAACCGGAGGACTTCATTGCGGACGACGTACTCGGCCGGGGGGGTCCCTTCGAAGAACTGGTTGAGCTTCTGGGTGGCCAGGCGGAAGTTGTCGCCGCCGGGCTTCAGCGCCGCCCCCTTGATCAGCTCGATCGAGCTTTCGAGGATCGCGGCCCGCTGGACTGAGTCGCGACGCGCGGCCGGGCCGACCTTCGCCGTGGCCTTCGAAACGACGGCGCCGGGGGTGTAGGTCCCCTGGCTGGAGGCCGACTTGGTCGGCGCCTGGTAGCTGCAACCCGGGGCCAGCGCCATGGCCGCGGACGTGAACCCGAGCAGGGCGGCCCGGGCGGCGCCTGCGCAACGATTGGACCCCATCAAAGTCGGTCGCTCCTGGTGAGATGCTCGGGCCGCGCGCCTTGGGGGGATGATCGATCGAATCCGGGCGCGGGCCGGGGGCGGTCGGTCCCCGTCGAGGGGGGGGCCGCCCGGGGCGGGGCGGTCGCGTTCGGCGTCGCCCCCGTCCCCCCTATTCTGCCGCCCGCGCGACAGGGCCGCGAGCCCTTTCCGGACGCCCCCCGGGGAATTACGTCGCGGGGGGCCGTCCGGTTCGCGTCCGCCCCGGGATCAGCCGGCGACGGCCTCGCGGATCCGGAGCAGGAGCTTCAGCAGGGCCGGCAGGTCGTCCAGGCGCAGCGAGTTGGGGCCGTCGGAGAGGGCCTTGTCGGGGTCGGGGTGGACCTCCAGGAAGACCGCGTCGCAGCCGGCGGCGACGGCGGCGCGGGCGACGGTCGGGATCATGTCGCGGCGGCCGGCCGTGGTCTTGCCCCCCTCGCCCCCGCCGGGGAGCTGGACCGAGTGGGTCGCGTCGAAGACCACCGGCGCGCCGGTCGCCTGCATCAGGGGGATCGCGGTCATGTCGTTGACCAGCCGGCCGTAGCCGAACGTCGACCCGCGCTCCGTCAGCAGGGCCCCGCTCGCGCCGAAGTCCATCAGCTTGTCGACGACGTTCTGCATGTCCCACGGGGCCATGAACTGCCCCTTCTTCACGTTCACCGCCCGGCCGGTGGCGGCGACGGCCTCCAGCAGGTCGGTCTGGCGGGCGAGGAACGCCGGGACCTGGAGCAGGTCGACGACCTCGGCGATGGGGGCGGCCTGGATCGTCTCGTGGACGTCGGTCGTGACCGGGAGCCCGGTCTCCTCCTTCACTGCGCGGAAGACGTCCATCCCCGCCGCCAGCCCCGGGCCGCGATAGCTGGAGCGCGACGAGCGGTTGGCCTTGTCGAACGACGCCTTGAAGATCAGCGGCACGCCCAGCTCGCCGCAGATCTCCTTGAGCCGGACGGCGACGCGCCGCGTCATATCGCTCGGCTCCATCACGCACGGGCCGGAGATCAGGGCCAGCGGCCGGCCGTTCCCGATCGTCACCGGGCCGATCGTCACCGGGTTGGGAGGGTTCAACGTGCTCGACTCCTGTTCGGGCGTGGGGGCCTTCCTTGCGACGCCCGGATTCTAGCGGAAGAGGCCGCCCGCGGCGAGGGGGGCCGGGCGGGGCGTCGGCGACCACGACGGGTCGACCAGGACCCGGATCGCCGCCGGCAGCACCTCCACCGTCCACAGCTCGCGGGTCGTGGGCTGGGCCGGGTCGGCGGCGGCCGAGGCCGGCAGGAGCCGGCCGCCGGGGTCGCCGTCGATCTGGACGGGGACCGTCCCCCGCGACGACAGCGAGATCCGGCGCACCCGCCGGTGGTACACGCCCGCCAGCTTCAGGTGGGTCCCCAGGACCACCCGCCACAGGTAATACAGCGCCTGGAACGGCCCGGGGTCGCGGAAGACGACCAGGTCGAGCAGGCCGTCGTCCTGGCGGGCGGACGGGGCGAACGGCAGGTTCAGGGCGTAGCGCGGCAGGTTGAAGGCGAAGACCGTGGTCCCGATCAGCGTCTCCTCGGCCCCCGCGTCCTCGACCCGCACGGCGATCGACGGGAAGCGGTAGGTGAAGCTCGACCGCAGGATCGGCTCGACGTACGCGGCGCGATGGGTGGGGCGGACGGAGCCCGTCGCGGTGCGCAGGCCGTGATGGCGGCTGACGACGTCGCCGTCGAAGCCGAAGCCGGCCATCAAAAGGAACCGGCGGCCGTTGGCGACCCCCAGGTCGACCGGCACCGACTGGCCCCCGGCGATGGTCGCGGCCAGCCGGTCGGGGTCGCCGCCGAGCTGGAAATGCCGCGCGGCCAGGTTCTCGGTCCCGGTGCGGAGGACCGTGATCGGCGTGCGGGGCCGCTCGTTGATCAGGGCCGAGACCGTGCCGTCGCCGCCGACGGCGACCAGGCAGCGGCAGGACGGGTCGGCGGCGGCCCTGGCGACGAGCGTCGCGCGGTCGGCCGGGGTCCAGGCCGGGGCCGAGTCGACGCCGCGGGACCCGAGGGCGGCCATGAGCCGCTCGGCCTTTCGGCGGCCGGCCCCCGCGCCCGAGGCCGGATTCGCGACGACGCCGACCCAGCCGCCGGGGGCGGGGGGCGGCGTCGGTCCTTCGTCCCGTCGCGATCCGTCGGTGTCGATCATGGACGCCCGGGCCGCACGCCCGGCCCGGCGGGTCAGCGGGAGGCGGAGACCTTCCCGACGTTCTCTTCGTAGGTCTTCTTGAACTCGTCGCGGAGCGAGGCGAGCCGCGCGGTCATCTCGTCGTCGACGCCGCGGAGCCTCAGCACCTCGGCGCGGGCGTCGGCCAGCTGCTGCGTCTCGGCGTCCTTCTCCTGCTTGCGGATCTCCAGGTCGTGCTGGGCGTTGGCGACCGTGGTCTCGACGGTCGCGAGCTGGCCCTGCATGTCGGCGAGGATCCCCTTCAGCCGCGAGCCGGCGGCCTCGACGTCGGTCGTCTTGGCCCGCAAAACGGCGAGCTGGGTGTCCATGTTCTCCTGGAACCGCGACGTGTCGGCCTTGAGCTTCACCAGGGCGACCTCGGCGTCGTGCAGGCCCTGCTCGGCCTTCTCCAGGTCGGCCTGGAGCTTGGCCAGCGCCGCGTTGCCGTTGCGGTTGAGCTGGGCCACGCCCGCGCCCAGGACGATCCAGCCGATGGTGGCCAGGAGGACCAAAACGCTGAGCACCTTGCCCGCGGTCGACATCGGACGTCTCCTGAGACGAGGCCGTATAAGAAACCGCCGACGTCGCCCGGCCCGGGATCAATCAAGCGTCCCGGGGGCGCACGCGGGGATCGGGATTCGATGGCACGATTTCAATATACCCCCGGATCCCGCACCCCGCCAATCGCCGCCGAAGTTTCTCCCGGATCCCTTGCGCGACCGTCCGGGTCGCGCCGCCGCGGCCCTCCCTCGCCCCTCAGAAGTCGCCGGGCCCGATGACCTCGCCGCCGTCGCGGGTGATGAGGTTCTTGAGGACCTCGGGGCGGATCGTCGTCTTCAGGAAATGGACGGAGCCGTCCGCGAACGTCGCGTTGAACCCCCCGGGGTGTTTCGAGCCCGCGCCGTACAGCGAGGGGGCCGCGGCGGGGTCGAAGGGGAGGTCGTCGGGCTTCGTCCAGGGGACCTCCCCGGACGACTCCACCACCAGCACCGTGTTCGACGTGCCGTCGGTCACGTCCTGGATCGGGACCTTCCTGCCGGGTTCGAGCATCGCGTGCGGCCCGGCGAAGCCCTGGTAGTGCGCGTGGGCCTTATCGCCGGGGGGGCGGCTGGGGCAGAGGAAGGCCCGGGGCATCTCCGCCAGCAGCGGCTTGTTGTGGGGCGAGTCCCAGGGCTCGTCGAGCTTGAACTTGTTGTATAGCTCCTGCTGTTCGATGTACGGCAGGATCGCCACCCGCCAGCTCAGCAGCGGCTTGCCGTCCTTGCCGACGATGTCGCCGGGGAAGGCGTCGTTCGCGGAGTGGAAGTTGTGGAACGCCAGCGCGATCTGCTTCTGGTTGTTGACGCATTGCGCGCGGCGGGCCGCCTCGCGGGCCGACTGCACGGCCGGCAGCAGCAGCGCGATCAGGACGGCCGAGGTCGCCGGCGACGTCACGCTGGGGAGCGACTCGCGCTGGCGGTAGAGGACCCCCTCGTCGTCCACGGCGAAGGCCATCGACGCCGGGAACAGCAGCGGGCGGAGCTGGTCGGCCGGCGGCACCTTGGCCGGATCGACGTCGATGAACACCTCGTCGCGGCCGGCCTGCTGGGCGATCTGGGCGTTGGCCACCGCCGCGAGCTGCGGCAGGTTCTCGATCATGATCGGGATGGAGTCGCGGACGTCGTCCACGCCTAGGAGCAGCATCCCGGCCGGCAGCGCCTCCGCCAGGGGGACGAACTTCTCCGTCGGCTTCCACGCCTTGTCCGGAGTCGAGCCCGCCGCGACCGCCAGCCGCACGCCGTCGCGGCCCGGCGAGATCACCAGTTGGCCCCCGCCGACGGCGATCGTCGGCGAGAACAGGTCGGCGAGGAACGGCGGCAGGTTCAGAGGCTTGAGGTCCAGGACGTAGGCGACGCCCTCCCCCTTCTCCCGCACGAACTGCGGCGGCCGGGGGAGGTTCCGGGCCTGGGCGGCGACGGCCGCGTTGATCGTCGGGATCAGCTTCTCCAGACGTTCGGCCACGGCCTTCTCGTCCTTCGCCTCCACCGAGACCACCAGCCCGGCGTAGGCCAGGAACCCGGCCATGCGCGGGTCCGGGAAGTCCATGTCCGGCACCTCGACCGGCATCAGGTAGACCGCCGCCTTCGGGCCGAGCAGGGGGAGCAGTTCGGCGCGGAGGTCCAGGCCCAGGCGCGCGCGGAACGTCGCCTCGAACTCCTCCAGCTTCCGGGCCGAGGCCGGGTCGTTCGCCTTCACCAGCCCCGCGACCTTCTCATAAGTCCTCGCCAGCTCGATCGACAGGGCGGCGAACGAATGCTGCGAGGCCGGGATGGGCGGCAGGGAATCGATCCCGAACGTCGGCTGGTCGAGAAGCGCCAGGATCCCTCGCCGAGGGGCGGGGGCGACGAGGCGGGCCGTCGTGACCAGGGCGTCGTCCTGGAAGCCCCAGCGCAGCTCGACGCGCTTCACGCCGTCGAGGCCCAGCTCGACCGCGTCGGGGGGCATCGGCGGCAGCGCGGCGACGTCGACGAAGCCGGCGGCGACGGGTTCGAATCCCCCTTCGGGCTTCGCCAGGGCGGCGCGCGACGGGTGGCCGACGGCGTTCGGGGCCTTGCCGTCGAGGGCGGCGAGGACGGCGTCGACGCCCTCGGGGTCGGCGAACACGAGGTCGTCCCCCTCGGCCCACCAGGCCGAATCGGGGGCGTCGCGATGGATGGTCCGGCCGGCCTTCGCATCGCCCTTGCCGGCCGGGGGATCGACCGGCGCGCCGGCCTGTCGGAGCCGCTCCACGACCTCGGGCCGATGGCCGCCGCGGGCGACGGCCACGAAGTGCGGATCGTCGGGGTCGCCGAAGGCGGCGACGGCGAAGCCCTCGTCCTTGACGTGGGCCAGCAGCGGGGCCACCGCGTCGCGGGCGGGCCGGAACTTCGGCTCGTTCTTCGCGATCGCGTCGAGCCCCTGGCGGCCCAGATCCTCCAGCAGTTCGCCGAGCTTCGTCTCGACGAGCGCCTTGCGCGCCGCGGTCTTCTTCCAGCCCTCCTGGTGGGCCTTCAGGCCGTCGAACTCGAAGTAGGCGATGAGCTTCTCGGCCGGCGCGTACCGCGCCAGGGGGGCCGGCGCCTCTTCGCCCCGCGCGGCACCCCCGAGGAGCCCCAGCGCCAACCACGCCGCCACGATCCGTCGCCCGCCAACCATGCCCAACCCCCCCGGCCCTCTCGGGCCGCCGCGCCGCCCCGAATTCCATCGACCCACGGGCAGCATAGGACGGATGTCGGGCGGCCACAAGCAAAAACCCCTTGGCGGCGTGCAAGCGTCGATTCGTGGCGACGGGCGGGAACCCGGCCGCCCGACGGCGTGTCGGTCGTATATTCATATCGAGGGGACGAGGCCGGGCGACGGACGCCCCGGCGGGACCGACGAGGGCCGGACGATGGCGACGACGATCGATGCGGAGGCCCCGACGACGGCCGAGGTGGGCGTCGCGCGGATCCGGGAGCTTTACGAGGCCGGCGACTACCTCGGCGCGTACGAGGTCGCGAAGGGCCTGGGGCCGATGTCGCGCTGGCCGGGCGCGGCGGCGAAGACGCTGGCCGGGCGCCTGGCGTGGCAGCTCGGCGCGACCCGGCTCGGCCTGGCCCTCCCCCTGCGCGCCTGGCGCGACGACCCGAAGGATCCGGAGGCGGCCTACTACCGCGCCCGCACCATGCTGGGCCGCCGCGGCCCCCTGGCCACCTGGCGGTTCCTCGCCCGCGTGGGCCCGCTGGAGGGGGCGTCGGACGAGGTCCGGTCCGACTGGGAGGCCACGCACGCGCTGGCCCTGGCCGGCCTGCGCGACTTCGAACGCGCCGCCCGGCGGCTCGACGAGGCCGAGCGCATCGCCCCCGGCCGCGCCTGGCTGCGCGTCGAGCGGTCGTCGCTGCTGGAGGCGCAGGACCGCTGCCCGGAGGCGCTGGCCGCCGCGGAGGAGGCGCTGGCGCTGCGGCCCTGGTACCGGCCCGCCGTGCAGGCCAAGGCCCACCTCCTGCGCCTGCTCGACCGCGAGGCCGACGCGATCGCGTTCCTCGCCGAGGCCGACGCCCGCATGACCTCCGGCGTGATCGTCGCCCAGCTCGCGAGCCTCCAGGCCGAGGCGGGGATGTCGGCCGAGGCGGCGGCGAGCCTGGACCGCTACGAGGCCCTCTCGCCGATGATCGACGCGACCGCCGCGCGCTGGGTCGCCGGCCGTCGCTCCGACCTGGCGCACCGCATGGGGGACCTCGCCGCGGCCGTGGAGCACGCGAGGCGCGCCGGCGACGGCTTCTTCAAGGAGGTCGCCGCCCGCATGGAGGCCGCCCCCGCCGACGCCCGCGACGTCCGGCTCGCGGTCCCGTTCGTCCGCCAGCACCATCTGACCTGCGCCCCGGCCACCCTCACCGCCCTGGCGAGGTTCTGGGGCCGCGACGCCGACCACCTGGAGGTCGCCGAGGCCATCTGCTACGACGGCACGCCCGACCACCGCGAGCGCTCGTGGGCGGCGTCGAACGGCTGGCTCCCCCGCGAGTTCACCGTCACCTGGGACGCGGCCGTCGCGCTGCTGGACCGCGGCGTCCCGTTCACGCTCACGACCGTCGAGCCCATGAGCGCGCACCTCCAGGCGGTCATCGGCTACGACGACCGCCGCGGCACGCTCCTGATCCGCGACCCCTCGCTCCCCCACGAGGGCGAGGCCCTGGCCGCGCCGTTCCTGGAGCGCTACCGGTCCGTCGGCCCTCGCGGCATGGCGATGGTCCCGGCCGACCGCCCCGAGCTGCTGGAAGGGCTCGACCTGCCGGACGCCCCCCTCTACGACCGCCTGCACAAGATCCAGGTCGCCCTGCGCGAGCACGACCGCGACGCCGCCGCGGCCGAGCTGGAGTCCCTGCGCGCCGAGCACCCCGACCACCGCCTGACCCTCCAGGGCCGCCGCCACCTGGCCCTGTACGACTGCGACGGCCCCGCCAACCTGGAGGCGCTGGAGGCCCTGCGCGCGAAGTTCCCGGACGACGTCAACCTGAAGCTGTTCCAGCTCTCGACCCTGCGCGAGCTGGGCCGCCGCGACGACCGCCTGGCCCTCTACCGCGAGGCCTGCGCCGCCCCCAAGGCCGACCCGATCCTCCACCGCCAGTACGCCGAGGAGCTGCTGGCCGACGCCCGCGAGCAGGGGGAGGCCGAGCGCCTGGCCCTGCTGGCGCACCGGGCGAGGCCGACGGACGCGCCGACGCTCGCGCTGATGGCCCGCCTGGCCTGGAACGCCGGCCGCCGCGAGGAGGCGCTGGAGCTGTACCGCTGCGCCTCGTGCCTGGCCGACAAGGACGAGTGGCTGGCCCAGGCGTACTTCTACGCCGCCCGGACCTTCCACCGCGAGGACGAGCCGCTGGCGCTGATGCGCGAGCGGGCCCGCCGCGACGGCTCGCTCTCCTCGGCCCCGGCGCGGACCCTCCACGCCGCCCTGGCGACGCTCAGCCGGTCGGCCGAGGCCCAGGAGGTCCTGGACGACGCCCTGCGGCGGCGGCCGGCCGACGGCGACCTGCTCCTCTACGCCGCCGAGGCCGACGTCGCGGCCGGCGAGTTCGACCGCGCCTCCGCGCGGCTGGAGGAGGCCCGCCCGCACTGCCGCCGCGGCGACTGGCTCCGCGCGGCCGCGAACCTCGCGTCGTCGCGCGGCGACCTGCGCGGCGCGCTGGAACTCTGGCGCGACGTCCTGCGGGCCGAGCCCGCGGCGATCGACGCCGTCCGCGCCGCGGCCCGGTTGATCGCCGAGACCGAGGGGGACGCCGCCGCTCTGGAGCACCTGCGCGCCGCCTGCGATCGGTCGCCGCACAACTACCTCCTCCACCAGGCGCTCGTGGAGTACCTGCGCGACGAGGCGTCGGCGGAGGCCGAGCCGGCCCTGCGCCGGCTGCTGGACGTCCACCCGGCGTCGGCCTGGGCCCGCCGCGAGCTGGCCATCCTCCTCGGCCGCGAGGGCCGCCACGAGGAGGCCGCCGCCGAGATGGCCGCGGCCTCGGCCCTGGAGCCGTCGACGTCGATCGAGGCCGGCGTGCGCGGCTACCTCCTGGAGCAGGCCGGGCGCACGGCCGAGGCCCGCGAGGCCTACCGCGAGGCCGTCCGCCGCGACGTCGACAACGACAACGCCGTCGGCCGGCTGATCGGGTCGGCCGAGACGCACGCCGAGCGCCTGGAGGCCGTCGCGCTCGTCGCCGCGGAGCTGGAGCGCCAGGTCACCTACGGCGACGGCCTGCTGGTCTTCGCCCGCCACGCCCGCGGCCCGCTCGGTTCCGAGGGCCTGGAGCGCACCCTCCGCCGCGCGTGGGAGGCTCGGCCCGACCTCTGGCACGCCTGGTCGGCCCTCGCCGCCGAGGTCGCCCACCTGGGCCGGCTGGACGAGGCCGAGTCGCTGGCCCGCCGCGCCGCCGAGAAGTTCCCGCTCCTGCCGCGCATCCACCTGGACCTCGCCTCCGTCCTCCGCGCCCGGGGCGACGTCGAGGGGGAGCGCGCGTCCCTGCGCCGCGCGGTGCAGCTCAGCCCGTCGTGGGGCCGCGCCGCCTGCACGCTGGCCCAGTCGCTGGAGCGCGACGAGCTGTTCGAGGAGTCGCGCGCCGTGCTGGAGCGGGCCGTCGCCCACGCGCCGACCGACGCCGAGGTCAACGGCCACCTGGCCGACGCCCTCCGCAGCCTGGGCGAGAAGGCCGCGGCCCGCGAGCGCCTGGCCGTCGCCCTGCGGCACGACCCCTCCTACGAGTGGGCCTGGCGCGCCTTCGCCGCCTGGTCGAAGGAGGACGAGGAGCCCGACGCCGCCGCCGAGCTGGCCCGCGAGCTGACGCGGTCCCGCCCCGGCGACGCCCGCGCCTGGAAGGCCCTGGAATCCGTGCTGGGCGACGACGCGCTCGACGAGCGCCTGGAGGCCCTGGACCGCGCGGCGGCGATCGCCCCGCGCGACCTGGAGGTCCACGACCGTAAGGCCGAGGTGTTGGCCGGGGCCGGCCGCTTCGACGAGGCCCTGGCCGCGTGCGCCCCGCCGGCGTTCGGCGACCGCGCGCCGGCCGTCCTCCGCGGCCGGGCGGC
>ERZ778021.2732-NODE-2732-length-14709-cov-2.991470_pt1 | contig 14709 bp, 6 predicted proteins | sample MGYA00375751_ERZ778021 | MGnify/ENA primary metagenome ERZ778021 (study PRJEB29350, sample SAMN05389814) | bioreactor metagenome | isolation source: Thiocyanate stock bioreactor | place: South Africa: University of Cape Town | collected 2013-08-29 ... | reverse complement strand
CCGCGCCGCTGCGGCGGTCGATGATGGGGTGGCTTTCGATCAGCCGGGCGCACAGATCGGCGATGGCGTCGGCCTCGGCGTCACGCTGCTGCTCGGCGCTGGCCTTGCCGTTTTCGTCGGCCACGGCGATGTCGAGGGCCGCCACGCACAGGCCGCCGCGATCGTCATGGAACGGGTCGAGCGCGGTGAAGCCGGGCTGCCCGCCGGCCGAGAGCGCGACCTCGAAGCGCTCGTTGACGAAGGTGAGGATCGAGGCGCAGGAGCGGAAATTAGTGGAGATCGACAGGAGGCTACCGGGGTCCTGGTCGCGGAAGGCGTCGCGCGCCTGCACATAGGCGCCGACATCGGCGCCCCGGAAGCGATAGATCGCCTGTTTGGGGTCGCCGACCAGGAAGAGCGCGCCCGGCCGGATGCGGAACCCGGTCCAGCCGTCCGCGCCATCGACCGGCTCGCCGCAAAGGCGCCAGAAGATCTCGGTTTGTAGGGGGTCTGTGTCCTGGAACTCGTCGACGAGGACGTGGGCGAAACGCTGCCCGAGCGCCCGTCGAACGTCGTCATGGTCGCGCAGCAGGTCGCGCGCGGCGAAAATCAGATCGTCGAAATCGAGCTGGGCGCTGGCGCGCTTGTGGTCGCGATAGCGTTGCAGGATCGGACGCGCTTCGTCGATCAGCGCGGCCAGGGCATGGCCGGCGACGGCCTGCGCCAACGCGACCCAAGCGTCGCAACAGGCGGTGTAGTGGGTCTCGGCGGCGTCGTTCAGCCGGTCGCCATCGGCCTTGGAGAGACCGTCCTGTTTGGCCGTGGCGGCCCATTTGCCCTTCTTGCGGTAGGAGGCGAACGCGCCGGCCTTGGTGCAAAGATCCGGGTGGGGCCGCGCGGTCAGGAGCCGAACGAGGCCCGCGGACGTCGCGGGATCGGGACCGTTCGCCACGGCGGTCGCCATTTCGGCCAGCCGCTCGACGATCATCACCGTTTCCGGCTCGGCCGCCGCCGTGCCATCCATGAAGTTCGCGAAATCCGCCGTGGCCTGCCGGAACGCCGTGAGGTGGCCGCCAAGTGGAGAGACGAGCGGGGCCGTGAGCGTGGGGCGACGGCGCATATTCTCGGCGATCTTGTGGATGAGCGCCACGGTCTCGCCGGGGCTGTGCAGCACGAGCTCGGCCAGGATACCGCCCTGGCCGCCGGAGAGGCGCTCGCGCAGCCAGCCGTCGACGATTTCGAGGAAGGTCAGATCGGCCTGGTTGCGATCCATCACCCCGGCGCCGGGGTCGATGTCGGCCTCCGCCGGATAGGGCTTGATCAGGCGCTGGCAGAAGCCGTGGATGGTCGAGCAGGTGATTTCGTCGATCGCGGCGCTGGCGGCGGCGAGATTGTCGCGATGGGTCTGTGACAGCCCATCGGGCAGCGCCACGCGCAGCTCGGTCGCGATCGTGCCGGCCGAGAGATCGGCAACGAACTCGCGGACGCGCGACAGCAGCTCGCTCGCGGCGAGTTCAGTGAAGGTGACGGCGGCGATGGAGCGCGGCGCGACGCCTTCGGCCAGCATGGCGGCGATGCGGCCAGCCATGACGGCGGTCTTACCTGAACCCGCGCCAGCCTCGACCAGGATCGAGCGATCATGGAGGCTGATCGCATCGCGGCGCGCGCCGTCGTCCTTCAGCACCTTGGACACGCTGCTCATCATTCCGCCTCCCAGACCTGAGCGACTTCGCCAAGCCGTTCAGTGGCGGCCGGCATTTTGCGTTTGCAATAGGTGGCGCTGGCGTTGGCCGGCAAGGCGAAGGCGAGGTCGTCATAGTCGCCGCCGGTATCCGGGCCAGGCAGGGCCGCGCCTCCGGCAAGACTCGACCGTGCCGCGCGCAGATAGCCCGTGATCTCCGCCAGCACGGCCTCGGGATCGTCGAGCTGGAGATCGACGGGCTCGCGCGGATAGAGCAGCGAGGCGCTGATGGCGACATCGTCGCCGAGGAGCGCCTTCACCGCGAAGGCATAGAGACAGCGCTGAAGCTCTCGCCCGCCATTGAGGCGGATGTCGCCGCGCGGCGGCCGTCCGGTCTTATAGTCCCGCACGAGGGCGCGCTTGCCGTCGCCCGAGATGTCGAGCCGGTCGATATAGCCGGCGATGTTGAAGCCCGTGTCGGGAATCGCGACCGGCGCGCTCGCATCCCAGGGCGTTTCCGCGTCGGATTTCGGCTCCAAGCCGCCGAAGGGCACCTCTCCATAGGAGCGTGCGCCCGGCAGGACATCATCACCATAGGACAAGGCGCGGCCCGCCATTACGCGGGCGTCATCGAGCGTGCGGCTCCAGATGACGGCCGGCGGAACCGGACGCTCGCTTTCCCAATCGGCGGCGACGGCTTGCGCGGCCCGCGCCACCGCTGCTTCGATGGTCTCGGCGTCGGCGGAGGCAAGACCGTCTCCGGTTTCGAGGTCGCGCAAGGCGCGGTCGAGAACCAAGTGAACGAGATCGCCGATACCGAGCGCGTCGAGCACGAGCGGTTCGGCGCTGCTCTGCGGTTCACGCCATCCGAACGCATAGACCCACACGAAACTCAGCGGATTGCGCAACAGGCGGCGCAGCGAGCTGGCCGACTGGGTGCGGCCGAGGATGGCGAGAACGAGCGGATGATCCGCCCGCACGACCCCGTCATGCGGAGTGATCTCGGCCTGCCGCCAGGCGCGCCAGCAGCCGTGCGCGCCGACCGCTTGCGGATCGGCGGCGAACTCTTGGGGCCGGGCCATGAGGCGGTCTGTTTCGCTGAAGGCGTGCGCCGGCGTCCCGTTGCGGCGCAGATAGGTTTCGTCGCCACGCCCGGCGAGCAGAGGGCTGCGACCCAGGAGACGCCCGTCGCTGTCGCGCCGGGCGCGCGACAGAACGACGGTGTCGGCCGTCGTGGCGAGGATCGTCTCGAAGTCGCGGCGGTCGGCGAGGTTGACCGGCAGCGGGTCGAGCACCGGGGTCGGGATGATATGGTCCGGGATCAGCCGGTCCTCGGCGATCCCGCGCGGCCAGCGCGAGGAATTAAGCCCGAGGAGCCGCACGAAGCGGCGGGGCGATGCCGCGAGTGCGCTGGCCGGCATCCAGGCGACGCAGACGCACGCTTCCAGTCCGTCGTCCTGCTTCAGGGTTTCCAGCGTCGCGTCGATCGAGGCGGCAGGGCCGGCGAGCAGCGCCTTGCGCCAGATCGCGAGCGCGCGGCCCTTGAGGAAGGCTTCTCCGATCTCGCTGGCTGCCTCCGATCCTTTCACAAGGGTCTCGACCGCCGTGCGCAGCGTCGCAATGTGATCGGCGCCGTCGGGCCAGTCTTCCGGCGTCAGCCGGGCCAGCAGGCGGTTCCAGGCGCCCGGAGTCGAGAGCGGCGCATCGGTCGGCAGCACCCGCAGCCAGCCTTCGGGCAGGGTCTCGAAAGGCCCGCTGTCCCGGCAGAGTGCCGCGAGGCGGCGCAGCCGCGACTGCGACAGACCGCGAACCACAATGTCGGCCAGCGCCGCAGCCGCCTGGCCCTCGCGGGTGGCGACGGTGCGGATGCCATGGACGAAGTGAAGGTCGATGTTGGCGTCGGCGCGCAGGGCCAGGAAATGATCGTCATAGTCGGCGGGCGAGGCGGTCGCGATGGCGATCTCCGAAGCCGGGACGCCCGAGGCGAGCAGGCTGCGCGCCCAGCGCATCGCCTCAATGGCCTCGTGATAGGCCGTCGCCGCGCTGGCGGCGCTGATTACCGGCGCATGCGCCGGTGCGCCCGCGACCGTGACGCCGGTGCCGTCCAGCCATGCGGGAACGCTCCTGGGGCCGGCCGTCCATCGCACGGGTATATGGGCGGTGAGCGCCTGGAGCAGCGGCCGCCAACAGGGCGAGAGTTCGGTAAGGCCGACAATCTCCAACGGGCCGAGGACCCCCGGGGCATGACCGATACGGGCGGTTGCGGCGGTGACGATGTCGAGAGGCCGCATCATGCCGGGCGGAAGCTGGTCGAGGACGGCCGCTTCCAGGCGCGCGATAGCGGCGAGACGCGGATGATCGGCCGCGCGTGCGGCAAGATCGATGCCCGCGCGCCAGGCTTTGTGGAGCGTGTCGGCTGCCGCGTCGATCATGCCGGGAAGAGCCTTGATGCTCTCCAGCTCCCCCATCGGCGTGGCAGGCAAGGCCGCCTGGATGGCCGCGCGCAGGCTCTCATCGTCGATCGGACGAGCAAATCCGCCGGCAAGTCGGACGGCCGCCTGCTCGAACGACATGATCTGGAGGCCGTGACGACCGCCACGACCCGCCGCGAGGCGGCTCTCCCGCATGGCGAGGCGACCGTGAACAACCAAGGTGGATCGGCTCGCTACGGACATAACCCCTCTCCTAATAGGTAGTACCTGTTTTGCGGTCGCGGTCTCAGCGCGACCGCAATTATCGCAACCTTGCTTCTCTTGGGATTACGTAGCTGTCCTGGCGACAGCACCTGCCGCCGACGCGGTCCGCGAGTCGCCCACCTCCCCATCTCACCCCCGAAATCGCGCTGATCACTGTTGACCAGAGCAGTAGATGGGAATAATAATTACACGCATCGTGTGGATATGTCCATATAGTTTTGATGGCTATCCGTGCATGGAGGTGCAGAACAATGCCGGACGGCGAGGCGGTACTGAAATGGGGTGTGGAGCGCCGACTCGAGTTCATCGAATTCCGCCTTTACTGGGAAGGCGGCGTGAATCGTTCGGATATTGTCGAAGCGTTCGACGTGTCCGTGCCACAGGCGTCGAAGGATTTGACGCTGTACCAGGAGCGCGCGCCGCGTAACGCCATCTACGATAAGAGCGCCAAGCGCTACATCGCGAGCACTGAGTTTCAGCCCTGTTTCCTAAAACCAGACGCCGGACAATATCTCAACCAGATTCGCTCCGTCGCCGAAGGCATTTTGGCCTCATCCGAATCCTGGATTGCTCATTCCCCTCCCTATGCAGGACCGCCCGTGCCAGCCCGCGGCGTCAACAACGATACATTGCGAACGGTACTTGCGGCGATCCGTCAAAACCAGGCGATCGAGATCAAATATCAGTCGCTCTCCAGTGATGACCCACACTGGCGATGGATCGCGCCGCATGCACTCGGCTTTGACGGATTTCGATGGCATACCCGAGCCTTCTGTGAGGTCAGCAAGTCGTTCAAGGACTTCTTGCTGTCACGGACCATCGAGGTCAGGTCAATTCGTACGAGCGTAGTGTCGCCAAAGAATGATGACGACTGGAACGAACTAGTCACGCTGGAAATAGGGCCGCATCCGGAGCTTTCAGAAAGCCAGAAACGGATCATTGCGCTTGATTACGGCATGCGAGGAGGGCGCGCGCGCATCCATGTCCGAAAAGCGCTTCGCTACTACGCTCTAAGGCGGTTGGGGCTAGACATCGACCCTGATGCGCGCAAACCGCAAGATCAACAGATAGTCCTACTCGCGGAATCTGCAACCGCGCGGGACAAATTGCAGAATGCGAAGGGGGAGATCTGATGCTCGGCCTGAATCTAAGGCAGGAATTCAAGGGGCGGCGCCTCAGAGGAACGGCGATAGAGCTTTCCAACGAGGCGAACACAGGTGCGACGCAGGTTTCTGCACAAGACTTCCTGGAGATTACGTACCCGACGCACGACCTTTTGAAAGGCATAGAGGCGGTAGGGCCGAACCAAGGCCGGCCAGTCGTCGTGATTGGCGAGCGTGGCCTCGGTAAGTCGCATTTGATGGCGACGCTGTTTCATGCTGTCCACGATCCCGCTTCGACTGGCGCATGGCTGAAGAATTGGTCGAGCACGCTTGGTGACCCAGCTATCGGAGGCATCCAGCTTCGGAGCGGCATGCTGGTCATCGGCGAAAGCCTTCATCGCCAGCGGTACAAGTTTCTATGGGACCTGCTTTTCGAGCAGCATCCTCACGGCACGTACATCAAGGGCAAATGGGAGGGCATGGGTGCGGCTAAGACCGACATTCCATCGGATCAGCTCGTCCTTGAGCTGCTACGCCACACGCCGACTATGCTGCTGCTGGACGAGTTCCAGACTTGGTACGATGGCCTGACAAACACTAAGCAGTATCCTTGGAAAAACTGGGCCTTCAATTTCATTCAGATCCTGTCTGAAATCGCCAAGGAGCACCCTGACCTGCTGGTGCTGGTGGTCTCGGTCCGCAACGGCGATACCGATGCATACCAGCAAATCCACCGCGTCAATCCCGTTCAGATCGACTTCAAGGCGGGCGGCAGCCCGGAGCGTATCCAGAATGACAGACGGCGCATGCTGCTCCATCGCCTGTTCGAGAATAGGCTTCAGATAGCCTCATCGTCGGTTGACAGCGTGGTTGCGCAGCATGTGTCGGAATACTTCCGTCTGGTGGGCACGCCCGCAGCGGAACAGGATCGAAAGCGGCGAGAGTTTACTGAGGCGTGGCCTTTTGCGCCGCACTTGCTCCAGTTGCTCGAAGACCAGGTGCTCATCGCCACCGATGCGCAAGAGACGCGCGACCTGATCCGGATTCTCGCAAACCTCTTCAAGAGCCGTGGCGAGAATGCGTGCATTTTGACCTCGGCTGATTTTCGACTCAACGACGATGCGTCGGGCATTGGCGCCTTACTGGACTCGGTGGCGAACCAACAGCACCGCACTCTCCGGGAAAAGGCGCTTCGGAACGTGACCTCGGTCGTCGAGGCTGTTCCCGATCACGTCACTAAGGTTCCACACCTGCAGGAAATCATGGGAGCGCTGTGGCTTCGTTCGATTGCCGTCGGCAATCTGGCGGGAGCGGAGCCCGCAGTGCTTCAGGTTGATGTCACGCAGGGCAAGGTCGTTGACGACAATGCCTTTCAGGTCGAGCTGGCGACCATCATCGAAAACAGTTTCAACATTCACCAGGACGGTGCGCGGCTCGTCTTCAGAGAGGAAGAGAACCCCCAGGCCAAAGTGATGGCCTCAGCGCGGAATGACAAACTCTTCACCGACGGCTCTGACCTTGCGCAGCTCGCCAAGGAGGTCCGCTATGTGATCGGCGGCTCCGAAGAGGTCGCCAAGACATTTCGCGTCATTGCGCTGCCGCGTTCGTGGATGAGTGAGCCGTGGGCCGGGCTCGATGAGAGCGAGCAACTGGAAAGGTGGGACGAGCGCCTGCCCATTCTCGTCCTGCCGGAAGAACCGGATCGCTTGAACGAGCAGCTCGGCAGATGGCTGAAGGATCACCTTCAGAAGCGCCGAAACACGGTTCGCTTCCTGCTGCCACGGGCGGGAACGTCAAACGCCTTCTATGATCGCGACCTGTTGATTCTGGCGCGTGCTGAAATGAAGGCGCAGGAATGGGGAGCGCAGAGTGCCGAGTATAGAAAGCTCCAGACCAAGTACCAGAACGAACTGCGGGACCTCCTGAAAAAACGATTCGACAGGTTCGCCGTATTGCACCGCTGGAACTTTTCTGAGCCGTCGAAATGCGAGTTCCATGTCGAAGCTCTGAAAGAACAGGGTGCAAAAATTCCGGAGGCGATCGAGCAGGCGTTGATCAACGACCTATTCGTTCCCGAGGATTTCCAGGACCTCGTGTTGGAAGCCGCCGCCGAAAATGCCTCCGTCGGCAAACTGCTTCGCGAGCTTCAGGAGCCCCGCCCCTCGGGACAGGATTGCATCCCCTGGCTTGGCGAACCCGCGATGAAAGAGCGGATCGTGCGTCTGTGCGCGCGCGGCAAGGTGGCCATCAATCTTCGTGGCCTGGAGTACCTCCAGGCGCAAGCCGGAGAGGATGAGGAGACAGCCTGGAAGCGGTTACGGCCAAAGCTGGCCTTCACGGGAAGGCAGTTGGACGAAGTATTCCTGCTTCCACCTTCGGCTGTCCCCTCGACAGGTGGTGCAGCGCCACCCGTCCCGACTCCCGGCCCCCCTGGTACTGGTGGATTGTTTGGAGGTGGCGTTTCTCCAACGCCACCGGTGCCAGGTACAGGCGGCGAATCACCGGCAAACCCGACAGCGCCAGCTGCACAGCCCGGTGGCGGCATCTTTGGTGGCGGCACCGGAAGCGGGCCTCGGACGACGCTATCGAACCCCGCGACCTCGCCCCTGAACCTCATTGGCAAGCTCGAAGGCTGGGGCATCGGCCCGGCGACGCCGGTCAAAGAGGTGACGCTCAAGGTCTCGGCTGCCACGGGCGCCCAGCTCAGGGAGTTGCTCAAGAAGCTGCCCGACGGCATGACGTTCGAGCTGTCGCTCGATAAGGAGGACAGCTGATGGCGCTTGGAAGTGACCAACTGCTTCAGCTGACGACCGCTACGCCGACCGATGCTTGGCGCACAATCGTTGAAAGCACCGTCGCCATTTGTTCGTCACCGCTGTTGGCGAGCAGCGCCTCGGGTGAGGTCACGAAACGTGACCGCGCCGTGGGGACGCTGGATCATTTTCTGTCGTCGAGCGCATGGGACCTTTGGGAAGAGTTCGGAAGCGCCGTTGTGCGGAATGCCGACCGGCTCGCCAGTTGGTGGATGGAGCCCTATAGCGCCAAGGCCATCCTGATTCTTGACGGCTTGAGCCTCCGTGAACTTCCTTGGCTTCTCGAAGGTGCGAGGGATCGAGGTTTCGCCCTTCATAGCGTGACAGCCTATGGCGCAGAGATACCGAGTGAGACGAATGCCTTCGCGCACGCACTCGGCTTCAACAGCAGGAGCCAGCTTCAGAACAATGGCGGCGGATCCTCGCACAGGCTTACGCCCTGCAAGACAGAGTGCGTTGATTTGCCTTGGGTGGATTGCGCCGGCCTCATCGACGCTACCCCTAACTGGGTCTTCTGGCATCAATGGCCGGATGCCAAGCTCCATGATGGATCGGGAGCCGGTCAGGGCCTCGATGCTCTTACCCGCGATGTCGCCGTTCAGCTGACGAGCGATGATTTCTGGGGCTTTGTCGAGCGTCTGGCCACAGGCCGGCGGCTCGTCATCACCTCAGACCACGGCTACGCCGCCACCGGCCTGTTCTTCGATGCCGCGGACGAACAGGCGACCTTTCTTAAAGAGGTCCTGAAGGGCGGTCGGCTCGCGCCGGGCGAACATGACCCTGGCCCATTCGTGCCGCCCGTCGCTTTGCAGGCGACCAGCCCGCACGGCAAGCACCTGCTCGCGGTCGGCCGTTGGAAATGGAAGAGCCAGGGTGGCTATCCGACCCTGGCTCATGGTGGGCTCTCGCTACTGGAGATGCTGTCGCCCTTTGTAGAAATAACGAAATAAAGGAAGACCGAACGTGGCGACAAAGAAAGAGCTTATTGCCCAGGAAGTGGCACGCGCGGTCAACGCCGGCAAAGCCGTCGCGCTGGAGACGGTGGACTTCAACGATCCCAATCGGCCGAAGACCTGTCTTGAAGTCGATTTCCCCATTCTGCCCGTCAATCAGGTGGCGGTCATCGAGGGCAACGCGGGCAAGCCGATCTATCAGATGTCCAAGTGGTGGGCTCGGCGCCGGTCGAGCGTCTTTCGCTCCATGCTCATCGCGGCAGCGACGAAGGCCCCGGAGGATCCGGCACTGGCTGCCAAGCTCGTGTGGGACAACTATTACGCCAACCACCAGAAGAAGGGCGCGTACAAGCATCTAAAGGTCGCCGACATTTTCATGGGTGGCGGTACGACGTTGGTCGAGGGATCGCGCCTCGGGATGCAGATGTCGGGTAACGACCTCAACCCCGTTGCGTGGTTCGTGGTCAAGCAGGAATTGGCCGAGGTTAACCTAGAAGAGGTGACGCGGCTTCTGGCCGACATCGAGGCTGAGGTGAAGCCTCAGATCATGCCGTTCTACTACTGCGACGGCCCGAACGGCGAGAAAGGCGCCTGGACCCACAAGCCCACCGGCAAGGTCATGGGGCCGGATTTCGACCCGCTATCCCTCAAGCCAGGGGAGCGGAAGGACTACAGCTACGAAGGACCGGAGATCATCTACACGTTCTGGGCCAAGCACGGCCCGTGTCAGGTGACGGGCTGCGGCCACCGCACGCCAATCATGACCAGCCCCGTCATGGCGGTGAAGACTTTGACAGTGAAGAGCTGGGAGCATGCGTGCGCGTCCTGCGGCACAGCGTTCGATGTTGAGGAAGCCGAGGCCCGGATGGCGCCCGACGTCCCGCTCTATGTCGCGCCCGATGAGAAGCCCTACACCATCCTCGATCCGAAGGGCCGCGTGAACTGCCCCAGCTGCGGCTACACGTCGATGGTCAAGCTTGGCAAAGGGAAGAGCAAGAAGGTAGAGCTAACCTTGCTCTTGCACCCGCAATGGCTGGCTGGCGAAGCAAAGCAAGACGCGAGTGGTCGTCCCTACGGCGGCACGGTGCAGGACGATGTCGCGGCGACCACGCGATGGAATGCAGCACGCGCCAAAAAGATTCGGTTATTGGAGGTACGCGGCGCACTTCCGGGCGCAGTGACCGATCCGGAAACGGGCGCCACGTTTGCGCCCGAGCAGGGCACAGTGCCAAAGCCAGCCAATTTTGCTTGCGCAGCATGTGGTACGGTGCAGCCGCTAGTAGACGCGATTGAGGCAACACAGAAAACTGCACCTTCAAGCATGTATGCGATCCAGGGCTACGCGCCGAAGCGTAATGCAGCGGGCAAGCCTTACAGCGGACGGTTCTTTGCTGAGGCAGGAGTGCCTACTGCCAAACAGTACGACGCCGCGCTCGCAGAGTGGGACAACCGCAAAAATATTGACCTCAAGGACTACTGGCCTCGAAGCTGCATTCCGTTTGGACACATGACTCATCAGAGACAGCCGCTTCCTCGACACGGCTACCTCAACTGGTCGGACATGTTCAATCCTCGCCAGTTGCTAGTCCACGCGCAACTATTGAAGGCGATCGTGACTGTCGGCAGCTACGACTGGAAGACCCGCGAATTTGTGCTCGGTGCGTTCCAGCAATACCTCCGCAATCAAAGTCAGTTCACGCTGTGGAACGTGCAAGGTGACAAGCTTGAGCCACAGTTCGCAAACAACAATTTCCACCCCAAGTCCACTGTTGTCGAGAACTGCGTGTTTCCTATGCTGGGGCGCGGCAATTGGGCTGCCTGCGTGGAAGGGATTGTTGAGGGGCGCGAGTGGACGCTCGCTCCGTGGGAAGCTGTCAGCGTTGAAACGCTGAGGCGGCACGACACGGCGTTGGCCGAGCAGCTTACAGGCAAGAGCGAGAAGGTCTTTCCAGGCGATCCAGTTGGCGAAGTCGATGTGTTCCAAGGGTCATCCACCGATATCACCTACGCTCCGACGGCTAGCCTCGATCTGGTTATCACCGATCCGCCATTCGGCGGCCTGCTGCACTATTCGGAGCTCTCCGATTTCTTCTACGTCTGGCTGCGGCTCGTACTGAAGGACAAGTATCCCGACTATTTCCGAACCGACTATACACCCAAATCGTTAGAAGCGGTTGCCAACCGTGCACGCGAACCAGAAGATCCGGACGGCTTTTACCAGCGGCTGCTTACACAGTGTTGGCGTGAAGCCCATCGCGCGCTCAAGCCCAGTGGCCTTCTGGCCTTCACTTTCCATCACAGCGAAGATGCGCCGTGGGTATCAGTGCTCGAATCCTTGTTCGATGCTGGCTTCTTTCTCGAAGCAACCTATCCGATTCGTTCCGATGAAACGAAAGGCGAAGGGGAGTTTGGCTCGAAGACAATTGAGTACGACATTATCCATGTCTGCCGAAAGCGCACCGAAGAGCCGAAGCCCGTGAGTTGGGGCCGGATGCGGCGCGAGGTCTTGGCGGATGTCCGTCAGCTTCAAGCCATGTTGGAGAACCATGCCCGCGCCGGCCTGCCGGCGGCCGACCTTCAGGTCATTCGGCGGGGCAAGGCGCTGGAGTATTTCTCGCGCCACTACGGCAAAGTCTATGTGGATGAGGGTCGCGCTATCTCGGTGAAAGATGCCCTCGTCGGCATCAACCAACTGATCGATGAAGACGCGAACAAGGCGGCCGAACCGCCGCCAGTGACGGCGGAGCCGATCACCCGTCAATTCCTGCGAATCTTCGATGGCAAGTATGAGCTTGCCCGTGATCAGATGCAGAAGCTCCTGCGCGGCTCGGGCATCGCGCCCGATGAATTCACCAACCGCGGCTGGGCGAGCGAAGAGAAGAAGGTCTTCCATCTGGCCGATCCGCTCACTTTCGCCCGCGACTGGCAGGGTCGCCACAAGCGACGGCTGACGGCCGATTTGGATCAGGCGCTGGTGCTGGTCGGCGCCTGCTTTGACGGCAGCGGCATCAACGCCTCGGATACCCTCAAGAACGAAAACTTCAAACCGCACCCGGCCTTGAAGGGTCTGCTCGAATGGCTGGGCCGGCGTGGTGCGACACAGCAGGTACGGAATGCCGCCTCGAGGGCGCAGACGATCTACAACAACTGGGCCGAGAGCCATAAGGCCGAAGTGGCGCAGCTGTCACTGTTTCAGGAGGAATGAGCATGAAGCGAATGCTCGACAGCGTCTGGCAGCGGCGTGGCGTTAGCTGGGTTTGGGACGACGAAGCCCTGTCCGCCGTCGCCAAGCCTTCGGAGGTCTTCAGCCTGCGCCAGCTCATGCGCGCTGCCAGGGACTGGCCGGACGACCTGCCGAGCAATAGCGGGAATACGCTGGTTGTGGCCGGGCTCGATGCCTGCCTCGATCTCTTGGCTCCTACGGATGCGGATAGCTGGCTGGGCAACGAGCTGAAGTCGGCGATCCTCTCGTTCCAGGATGAGTATTCGGGAGAAGCCGCACTGATCTTCTGGTTGCCCAAAGGCGAACGCCGCTTCCACACGGACATGGCGACCGATGCCGTCCGGTGGCGATGTTCCGCTCCCTATGCAGATCAGCAGATTGAGTTCGGCCGCATTCTCTGGGGCGAGGCTCGTGAGTACCCACAGGAGATCGTCATGTCCGAAGGGGGCAAGCCGGTCGGCTTGTTCCATTTACGGATTACGTGAGACAGCTCGATGGCCGGTGTGACCTTCTCCCCAGGCGAGCGAATAACGCATCCTGAATTCGGTGCGGGCGTGGTGCTCGATGTGCTGCACGATGGTTATCTGCGCGCCTTCTTCAGCATCGGCGAAAGGCGCGTCCCGCTGGCCAACGTCCAGCGGGAGCTTTCCCGCACGGAGCGCATCCTGCGCTCGGTCGAAGGTACACCGGAACGCTTGCGCACCGTCTGGCTCTCCTACGAAGCCCATGCCCTGCCGGTGATGGAGAGCGCCTCAGCGCTCACGGCGGCGCGGATTGACCTGTTGCCGCACCAGGTCGTGCTGACGCACCGCATCGCCACCGCATCGCCACGACGTTTCCTGATCGCGGATGAAGTCGGCCTGGGCAAGACGATCGAGACGGCGCTCATTCTTCGGGAGCTTGCGAGCCGAGGCGAGCTCGCCCGCGCGTTGATGGTCGTCCCGGCGGGTTTAGTAAACAACTGGCACCGGGAACTCAACGAGGTCTTCAATCTCGATTTCGAGGTGTTCGGTTCGGAAGGCGACATCACGGACCGCAAGACCAATGCTTTCGCCAAGCACGACCGGCTAATCGCCAGCATCGACACGTTGAAGCGCCCGGCGCGTATCAAGCGGCTGCTCGAAGCACCGCGCTGGGACTTGGTGGTGTTCGACGAAGCTCACCACCTGACCGCCTACCGGACCGGCGGAAAGGTGCGCAAGACGGAGAACTACAAGCTTGCCGAAGCGCTCAAGGGGCACACGCGCGACCTCATCCTGCTGTCGGCGCCGCCGCACCAGGGCAATCACTTCCAGTTCTGGATGCTCGTCCAGCTGCTCAATCCGACCCTCTTCGGCAGTCCGGAAGAGATGGTCGAGAACCGGCATCGCCTGAACACTGTCATGTTCCGCCGCACCAAGGCAGACGCTTGCCGTCCCGACGGCGAGCCCCTCTTCGCGCGCCGCTGGGTGCATACGGAGTCCTTCCTCATGTGCGATGAGGAACGGCGCTTCTACGAGAAGCTCCGGGAGTACCTTGAGGACGGCTTTGACCTGGCCAAGCGACAGGGCAATCAAGGCCGCGCACTCGGCTTCCTGATGGCTATTTTCCAGAAGATTGCCGCGTCAAGCTTCGCCGCGGTCCGCCGGACGCTGAAACGGCGAATGCTCATGCTCACTCTGCATGAAGCCCTGCTGCGCGACCGCGACCTCGACATCGAGGGGCGGGAGCGCCTGTACGATGAAGCCCGCGAGTTGATCCAGACCGAATGGGACCTCGGCCGCGACCCCATCGGTAGGACAGAGGTCGATCGCGTCATGGCGGATCTCAAGTACCGGCTGGCCAAGAAGCTCGACGAAGAGGCTCTCGAATTGGCCGCCGACCCTTACGGCAGCGAGTTTGCGTCATCGCACATAGAAGACGTAGCCTCGGCCGCGGTGGATCTCCACTTGCCGGAAGAACGGCTGCGGATAGCGGATTTGCTGTCGATGTTTCCGGAACGGCGAGAAACCAAAGTCCAGAAGCTGCTTGATGGTCTGGGGACGCTGTGGCGCCAGAACCCCAACGAAAAAATCGTCATCTTCGCGACCTATCTCGGCACCGTCGATTTACTCGCGCGGGAAATCGAACAGGTCTATCCGGGCCAGGGCGTTGTGGTTTTGCGCGGCGGCGATCATGGGGCCAAGGTCGCCGCGGAACGTCGCTTCAAGCTGAAGGACGGCCCACGCGTGCTTGTCTGCACCGCGGCCGGCCGCGAAGGCATCAATCTCCAGTTCGCTAGG
>ERZ778021.2728-NODE-2728-length-14733-cov-3.890176_pt1 | contig 14733 bp, 14 predicted proteins | sample MGYA00375751_ERZ778021 | MGnify/ENA primary metagenome ERZ778021 (study PRJEB29350, sample SAMN05389814) | bioreactor metagenome | isolation source: Thiocyanate stock bioreactor | place: South Africa: University of Cape Town | collected 2013-08-29 ... | reverse complement strand
GCCCCACCGCCGTCAGCGTGAACCTGCAACAGGGCGCGCTGAACCAGACCGGCGGCGATCTGGACCTGGCCATCGAGGGCGACGGCTATCTGGAGGTGACGCTGCCCGCGGGCATCTCGGGCTATACGCGCGACGGCGGCCTGAAACGCTCTCCCGAGGGGCTGATCGTGACCTCGGACGGCTATCCGTTGGTCCCCAACATCACCATCCCCGACGACGCCCGCTCCATCACCATCAATGCCGGCGGCGAGGTCTATGCCTATTTCACCGACCGGGTCGAACCCGAGCTGCTGGGCCAGTTCACTTTGGCAGGCTTTGCCAACGAGAAGGGCCTGGAGGCGATCGGCTCGAACCTGTTCATCGAGACGGCGGCCTCGGGCGGGCCGCAGGTGGTGAATCCCGGCCAGGACGGACTGGGCACGCTGCGCCAGGGCTATCTGGAGGAAAGCTCGGTCGATGCCGTGCGCGAGATCACCGAGCTGATCAAGGCGCAGCGCGGCTACGAGCTGAACGCCAAGGTCATCACCGCCGCCGACCAGATGCTCGGCGCGACGACGCAGGTGCGGTGATGCGCGCCCTGGTCCTGATCCTGGCGCTGCTGCCCGGCGCCGTCCATGCGGGCGGCCTGGGCGCGGCGCGCACCCTGCCTGCGGGCAGCGTGATCGGCGCGGGCGATCTGCGCGTGGTCGACACCGACCGCCCCGGCCTGACCGATCCGTCTGCGGCCATCGGCATGCAGACCCGCATCACCATCTACGAGGGCCGCCCGCTGCACGCCAACATGCTGCAGGCCCCCCGCGTGGTCGGCCGCAACCAGATCGTCCGCCTGCGCTTTCAGCGCGGCGGGCTGCGGATCGACACCGAGGGGCGCGCCATGTCGGACGGCGCCGCAGGCGAGCTGATCCGCGTCATGAACATGGGCTCGCGCAGCACCGTCACCGCGCAGGTTCTGCCCGACGGCACGCTGGCCGTGCTGAACTGAAAGGAAAACCGATGAAACCCGCCACCCTGCTGTGCCTGATCCTGGCCGCCTCGGGCTGCGCCCGCGCCGTCAATGTCGGCCAGCCGCCACAGCTGACCTCTCCGCGCGACAGCGAGGAATTCCAGGCGATGACCAATCCGCCCCTGGACCTGACGCTGAATTCGGGCCGCCCTGAGGCCGCGGCCTCGCTCTGGGCCGGGACGCAGTCCTCGCTGATCAGCGACCGGCGCGCGGCCATCCGCGGCGACATCCTGACCGTGGTGATCGAAATCGACGACCGCGCCGAGATCAGCAACAGCAGCGGCCGGACGCGCACGTCGCGCGAGAATGTGTCGATCCCGCAGATGGTGGGCATCCCGCAGCGCCTGGCCGACAAGCTGCCCGAGGGCGCCAGCTTTGACGAGCTGGCCGATGCCTCGGCCTCGTCCTCGTATCGCGGCAACGGCAACATCTCGCGGCGCGACAAGCTGACGCTGCGCGTGGCGGCGACGGTGGTGGACACGCTGCCCAACGGATCGCTGCAGATCGAGGGCACGCAGGAGGTCCGCGTGAACTTCGAGCTGCGCGAGCTGACCGTCAGCGGCTTTGTCCGCCCCGCCGATATCGGCCGCAGCAACGAAATCGCCTATGACCGCATCGCCGGTGCGCGCATCAGCTATGGCGGCCGCGGCCAGATCACCGATGTGCAGCAGCCGCGCTATGGCCAGCAGATCGCCGACATCATCCTGCCTTATTGAGGTGCGCCCGTGATACGCAAGATCATTCCCCTGGCCCTGCCCGTCCTGGCCCTCGTGGGGGGGGCGGTCGCCGGCGACATGCTGCGCGCCCCCGCCCCGGATGCCGCCGCATCCGAGCATGCCGGCACCCCCGAGGCCGCAGGGGACGGCCATGGCGCGGCACCGGGCGGGCATGACGCCGCCCCCGCGGGCGAGGCCGCATGGTTCCAGTTCCCGACCCAGTTTTTCGTGCCGCTGGTGCGGCAGGGCGACCTGCAGGACGTGATGATCCTGACGCTGACCATGCAGACCGACAGCACCAGCCTGGGCGCCCTGGCGAAAAAGGAACACAGCCTGCGCGACGCGATGCTGCGGGCGCTGATGATCCATGCCAATACCGGCGGGTTCGACGGCAACTTCACCGCCGACCGCAACCTGGCGACGCTGCGCGAAGGACTGCTGCGCGCGGCCCGCGCCGCCACCGACCTGCCGGTCAGCGCCGTCCTGATCGAGGATATCGTCCGACAGCCCGGCTAGGCTTGCCCCGGGCGTCGCAAGACGTCACAACCTGCAGCACCCGGCGCGCGCCCCACGGCCGCGCCGGTTTTCGCATCGGTCGAAAGGGCTGCCATGACGTCTCCTCATGTGGTGATCCTGCTTGCCACCTATCAGGGCGCGGCGCATCTGCGCACGCAGCTGACCAGTATCGCCGGGCAATCCTTCGGGCGCTGGTCGTTGGTGGTGTCGGACGACAACTCGACCGATGGCACCCGCGAGATGGTCGCCGATTTCGCGCAGGATCGTCCGCCGGGGCAGATCCGCCTGATCGACGGGCCGCGCCAGGGGGCCACGGCCAATTTCCTGTCGCTTCTGGATCAGGTTCCCCCCGGCGCGTGGGCGGCGTTCTGCGATCAGGACGACCTGTGGTTCCCCGACAAGCTGGCGCGCGCGGTGGCCGCGATGGCGCATCAGACCGGGGCTGCGCATTACGCCGCGCGCACCATCATCACCGATGCCGATCTGCGCCCGCTGGTCCCCTCGCGACAGTTCCACAGGCCCTTGGGGTTCCGCAACGCACTGGTCCAGGCCTGCATGGCGGGCAACACCTCGGTCTTCAATGCCCGGGCGGTGGCCCTGCTGCAGGCGGCCGTCCCGCATGCGCGCCGCGCCGGGGTGATCTCGCATGACTGGTGGGCCTATCAGGTGACGGCAGCCCATGGCGCGCAGCTGATCCACGACCCGCGGCCCGCCCTGCTGTATCGCCAGCATGCCCGAAGCGAGGTCGGCCGCAACGATACCGCACCAGCCTTGGCCGCACGGTTCCGCAAGCTGATGGGAGGAGAGTTCGGCACCTGGCTGCGGGCGGGCCATGACAGCCTGGCGCCACTGGACCTGCCCCAAGACAGCCGACTGACGCTGGCACAGCTGGACCAGATGCTCAGCAGGCCCGGCTTGGCCGCAGTGGCGGCGCTGCGCCGCGGCGGGTTCTACAGACAGACCAGAGCCGCGACGGCGGCTCTGGTCCTGTCGGCCCTGACCGGGGCCCTGCGCGCCTGAGGCGCTATTCGACGATCAGGTCCGCATGCAGCGCCCCGGCCGAGTGGATCGATTTCAGGATGTCGATCATGTCGCGTGGGCGCACACCCAGGGCGTTCAGCCCGTCGACCAGATCGCTGAGGTTCGTCTCGCCTGCGACCTCGACAAAGCCGATGCCGGGTTCCTGCACCATCTCGACGGCAGTGCGGGGTACGGTCACCGTCTCGCCCTGGGCGAAGGGGTTGGGCTGGGACACCAGCGGCGCCTCGGCCACGCGCAGGGTCAGGTTGCCCTGGGACACCGCGACCCGCGAAATCCGCACCCGCTCTCCGACCACGATCGTGCCGGACTTGTGGTCGATCACGACCTTGGCGCGGTCCTCCGGCTCGATCAGCAGGTTCTCGATCCGGCCCACGACGCGGGCCGGGTTGACGTCGCCCAGACCCCGAAAGTTGACCACGATCGTGCCGCTGTCCAGCGTCACCGCCAACTGGCGGTTGAAATCGCGGTTGATCGCATCCTCGACGCGGGTGGCGGTGGTGAAATCGGCGTTGCGCAGCGCGATGCGGATGTCGTTGATCCCCGCAAAGTCGAACTCGACCTCGCGTTCGACGCGGGCACCGACCGGGATGCTGCCCGTGGTGGGGACACCCTCGACCACGCGGGCGGCATCGCCCTGGGCCGCGGCCCCCCCGGCAATGATCGAACCCTGGGCCACGGCATAGATGTTGCCGTCCGCCGCCTTCAGCGGGGTCATGACCAGCGTGCCGCCCAGCAGGCTCTTCGCATCGCCGATGGCCGCCACCTTCACGTCGATGCGGCTGCCAGAGCGGGCAAAGGGCGGCAGCGTCGCGGTCACGATCACAGCCGCGACGTTCTTGGACCGCAGCGCGTCATCGGTGACGTTGACGCCCAACCGCTCCAGCAGTCCGGCCAGCATGTCCTCGGTAAAGGGGGCGTTGCGCATCCCGTCGCCCGATCCGTCCAGGCCGACCACCAGGCCATAGCCCACCAGGTCGTTCCCGCGGACCCCGTCGAAATCGGCCAGATCCTTGATGCGCACCGGAACGGCCAATGCCGATATGCTGAAGGCCAACCACAGGATCAAGGCATGAATGACTGTTTTCACCGCAAATAATCCACCAGTTTGAGCTTCGACAACCGCGCCGTCACGGCATAGAGCGCTTCCAGCTGGCCCTGCACCTCGGTCAGGGCGGCAGCGGTTTCGAACGGATCGGCGCTGCGGATCTCGCCGCGGGCGCGTTCAAGCGCGTTCAGGCTGGATGTTCCTGTCACCTGAGCGCGTTCGACGACCTGCTGGGCCAGGCCGACGCGGCCCATCTCGCTCAGCATGCTGCTGTCGGCAGTTGTCATCTGCAGGCCGGCGGTCGTCATCAGCTGCCGCCGTTCGACCTGGTTTCCGGCCAGCGCGCCACGATCCATCACCGCAGCCATCGCCAGCCCCTTGAGCAGATCGCGCACCGCCGTAGAGGCTCCGGTGGTTTCCATCGGGACGGCCACCCCCTCGCCAACCGAGATGCGCTGTGCCGGGCCAAGCGTTCCGTGATAGGCAGTGTCCAGGAACCCGCCACCACCCTCCGGCGCGTCGAACCAGTCCGACACCGCCTGTGCGACATCGGCGGCCGTGGTCAGGGGCGCGGTGATGCCCTGCAGGATGTCCAGCATCTCAGCCGCGCTGGACAGGGGCACCACGTCGCTGGCCTCCCCAGAGAACAGATAGCGGTTGCTATTGGTCCCGTTCAGCCGCTGGATGACCGATTCGAAGGCATTGGCGACTTCGGCCGATCGCGTGCCAAGGACAGCAGCATCCCCGAACGGATCAACCGCCAGCGCAAATCCCAGCTCGGTCGTGCTCAGGCGCACAGACGCAAAGACATCCTGGATCGCCTGCAGGCGGATTGCGGCATCACTGCCGTTCTGGCGCAGCTGGCTGGTTAGCCGGATGCGGTTCTCGATCTCGTTCAGGGCGCGGGTGTTGCCCTCGAGGCGCTGGCCGACATCGGCCACCTGGCCCGACGCGACCTCTTGGGTCAGCGTGGACAGCGTCGTCTTGATCCGGTTCGAAGCGACCTGCAGGGCGTAGGCTCGGGCTTGGTCGCCGATACTGTTCAGGGTCACTGGCTTATATCCTCAGGATCTGGTTGATCATCTCGTCCACGGCGGACAGCACGCGGGCATTGGCGGCAAAGGACTGTTCGTATTGCAGCAACCGCTGCATCTCGGCGTCGCTGTCCACGCCCTCGGCCATCATGCTGGCCGACAGGGTGGACTGGCGGCTGCTGCGGACCGCCAGGTCGGCCTGGGCCTCGACGCGACGCGTGGCGACGCGCGATTCGACGGACCCGAACCGCGATGACAGGCTGCCATTGCCGGTAAAGCCGCTGCCGGGCTGCGCGGGACGTTGCGCATCCAGCGCGTCGACCAGCGCGTTCAGCACCGACGATTGCCCCACCGGCTCGCCATTGGGCGCCTGCAACCCCGATCGGAGACGCCACAGCTGCCCCCCCTGACCAGGATCGACGCTGGCGTTCAGCGCGATCCGTCCGGCCAGCCCGACCAGGGTGGCCGGATCGGCCCGTGCGCCTACATCGGTGAACAGACCAGCATCGCCGGCACCCAGGGTCGGATCGACCGCAGGGTCGGCCAGGCGCTGGTGCAATTCGAAGGCCATATCGTCCAGTTCGGACTGCAGCTGGGGGCCCAACTGATCGCGGATCTGGAAATTCGCCGCCAGCGACCCACCCCCGAACAGCCGCATCTGCGCGGCGCTCAGCGCGGTGCCGTTCAGCGTCAGCAACTCCAGCGGCGCGCCGACCACCTGGCCGGCAGTCACTTGGGCATTGCCCTGGACCCCCAGCCGCGCCGGGACGCTGCCGTCCAGCAGGACCGCGCCCTCGGCCGTAAACAGCGCGACCTTGCCGCCTTCGCGGGTGACCTCCTGCACCGGAACGATCCGGGCGATCCGGTCGATCTGCTGCTGGCGCTCGTCCATCAGCGGGGTGGCGTCCTTGCCATCCGCGTCCAGAACCGTGATGCGCGCGTTCAGATAGGCCACACGCTCCAGCGCGGCATTCACCGTGGCCACTTCGCTGGCGATGTCCTGCTGGGCCGTGCTGCGCGCCGCCTGGACGGCGGTCGAGGCCGCGTTCAGCCGACCGGCCAGGGCCGAGGCTGTGCTGACGATCTGGGACAGGCGGATCTCATCGTCGGGGCGGGCGGCGGCGGCGCTCAGCGCGGCCTGGAAATCGGTCAATGCGGTGGACAGGGCCTGCGGCTCTCCGGGCAGGCCCACGATCTTTTCCATCCCCTGGAAGAACGAGGCCCGCGCCGAAACATCGCCGACCGAGGATGCCGCCATCCGCGCCTCGGACAGCAGGCTGGCATTCACGATGCGGGTGATGCCATCGATGCGCACGCCCCCGCCCAGCAACTGGGCGGTCACCACCATCTCGCGCCGGGCATAGCCCGGCGTCATGATGTTGGACAGGTTCGATGCCACGACCTCGGTCCCGCGCGCGGTGGCGGTCAGTCCCGACATCGCATTCGATATCGCCTTTGCAATGCTCATGTCCGGCCTCCTGCGCGGGCCCCTGCGGGCGGATCAGCGTTTGATATTGGTGGTTTCCTGCAGCATCTCGTCCACCGTCTGGATGATCTTGGCGTTCGACGAATAGGCGCGCTGCGTGGTGATCAGATGGGTCAGTTCCTGGGCGATGTCCGTGGTGGACGCCTCGCGGGCATAGCCGGCAATCGCACCGGTCGGCCCGTCACCCGCATCCCACAGAAAGAAGCCACCCGAATCGGGCGAGGTCTTGAACGCCTGCCCCTCCATCGCGATCAACCCGTTCGGGTTCGTCACGTCCACGACCGGGATGCGGTATAGCGCCTTGACGAAGCCGGTGTCATAGGTCGCCTTGACGAACCCCTGAGCGTCGACCTCGACGCCCACCAGCTGACCGACCGGAGAGCCGTTCTTGGTGATATTGGACGGAGAGAAGCTGGCAGCCAGCTGCTTCAGCCCGCTGGCCCCGCCCGGCACGCCGATGACCAGTTCCATATTGCCCCCGCCCACATTCAGCGGAATCGCGCCGGAGGCTTCAACATACGGCCCGAAGGCACCGCCACCGATATCCTCGACAGTCGCCAGCGCGCCGCCGCCCGTCTGACTGTCGTCGAAGGTCACCCGGAAAGTCGAGATCACCGCGTTGTCCGAGGCGCTGTCGAGGATCTTGACCACCCAGCTGTTCGACATGCCGGGCGTCGTCGGCACATCAGGGGTGAAGGTGATGTCCAGCGATTCGGAGGTGCCCAGATTGCCGAAATACTCGACCTTCAGCGGCAGGGGCGCACCCGAACTGCCCGGCAGGGTCTGCGTGGCAGGAAGGTTCGCGCCCAGCATCACCTGGGTGGTGGGGTCGCCCTCGGGGCGGTTCGCCTCGATCCGGATGGGCTGCAGCGCGGCGGCCGTGTCACGCGCGACCAGTGGCATGGTGCCGTCGCCCGCGGTGGGCCAGCCCATCAGCACCAGCCCGCTTTCGTTGCGCAACAGCCCGCTGGCATCGGGACGGAACGCGCCTGTCCGCGTCATCATCAGGGATGGCGCATTGCCGCTGGTCGCGTCGTTCAGCGTGGTCACCGGCAGCATGCCGCGCCCGGTCATCGCCAGATCCAGCGCGTTCGAGGTCGTCACGATGGCCCCGTCCTGCGACACCGACCGGGTGGTCGAGGCGCGCACGCCGCCTGCGGTGTACAGCCCTGCCCCCTGCCCCACGACCAGCGAGTTGAAGGCGGTCTCGACCCGTTTGTAGCCGAAGGTCGAGGCATTCGCGATATTGTCCGAGATCGTGCCGAGACGGGACGAATTCGCCGTCAGGCCGGACACGCCGGCATTCATCGCTGAGGAGATGGACATGGACAGACACCCTTCTGATTTCGGTCTTGTCTGCCACCCTGCCCCGGAACGCTTAAGATAAGGCTAATCGGACCGCCTATCTCAGTAAAATCAGCTCAACCCGGTTGTTCAGCGGGTCCATCGGATTGGGCCGGCGCGGCTTGCGGTCGCCAAAGGCGCTGACCCGCTGCACGCGTTTTCCGTTGAATCCCTGCTGTTCCAGCAGGTTGCGCACCGTGTGCGCCCGCGCATCCGACAGCGGCCAGACCGGAGAGGCCAGCAGCGTTTCGGGATAGGCCCGCACATGCCCGGTCAGCGCCACGTCGTTGCGCACGTGACCGATCACCCGGGCGATGATTCCCATCAGCTCGCTCAGCGCAGGCTGGGGCTGGGCGGTGTCGTCCACGAACAGCGGCGCATCGGTCAGATCGCCCAGCTCGATCACCAGGCCCTCATCGGTCATGCGGGTGACGACATGCTGCAGCAGGTTGGTCAGCTGGGCCGATTCGGCGCCCGTGCCGGTCAGGCTGTCCTGGACGGCCTTGGCGACCTCCTCGAAATCGCCGGCCTTGTCGGTGTCGGGCAGCGGCGCCTCGATCGCGTGGCGCACGCCCTCATCCGTACCTTCGCCGCCGCCGCTGGTGGTCGACGAGGGCGTCTGGATCACGGTCGGCGCGAAATAATCGGCCAGGCCCGATTTCTGATCCTCGGTCGTGGCGCTCAAGAGCCACAAGAGCAGGAAGAACGCCATCATCGCGGTCACGAAATCCGCATAGGCCACTTTCCAGGCGCCGCCGTGATGGCCGCCCTCGGACGAGGCCTCGATCCGCTTGATGATGATGGACGGCCCGTTCAGCCCCTTGCCCGCAGCCATGATGTCACCCTTTGTTCCAGTCAGACTTCCTTGTCGCCGGAGCAAAGGTTTCAGGCAAGTTAACGGATCAAATGCGCCCTATTCATAGCTGCGGCGATCCTCGATGACCTTGCCGTCATTGGGCAGGCTGCCGGGCGCGACCAGCTGAACGTCGGCGCGCATCTTCAGCGTCTCCATGACCGAGGCCGCGTAATCGCCGCCCTGCCCCGCCGTCTCCAGCTGGACGGTCATCACGTCCATCTCTCCCTGGCGGTCGGCGATGACGCGGGCGCGCGACACGTCCGCATGGCGCGCGACCAGGGCCGCGACCTGTTCGGGGCGCACGAACATGCCCTTGATCTTGGTGGTTTGATCGGCGCGTCCCATCCACCCCTTGATGCGCATGTTCGTGCGACCACAAGGGCTGGTGCCCGACATCACCGCCGACAGATCGCCCGTGGCAAAGCGCACCAGCGGATAGTCCGGGTTCAGCGTGGTCACCAGAACCTCTCCGACCTCGCCCTCGGGGACCGGATCGCCGGTGCCGGGGCGCACGATCTCGACGATCACGCCCTCATCGACGATCATCCCCTCCAGCGCCTCGCTCTCATAGGCGATGTTGCCCAGATCGGCGGTCGCATAGCATTGCCGCGTCACGATCCCGCGGTCCGCATACAGCGCGCGCAGCGACGGGAACAGCGCACCGCCGCCCACCACCGCCTTGGTGAAGGACAAGACCTCGCCCATCTCGTCGGCGCGGTCCAGGATCACCTTGAGGAAATCGGGCGTGCCGGCATAACAGGTCGTGCCAATGTCGACGGCCGCGCGCACCTGCAGTTCTGTCTGCCCGGTGCCGGCGGGCAACACGGCCGCGTCCACCGCCCGCGCGCCTGATTCGAACATCATCCCGGCAGGCGTCAGGTGATAGCCGAAGCAGTTCTGGACGATGTCTCCCTGCCCCACGCCCGCGGCATGCAGGAAGCGGCCAAGCCGCCACCAGTCGCCGTCGCGCCGACCGGGTTCATAGATCGGGCCGGGGCTCTGAAAGATGTGGTCGAACTGCGCGGCGGGGCGGGTGGTATAGCCGCCGAAGGGGGGCTGCTTGCGCTGCGCCTCGGACAGCTCGGCCTTGCGGATCACCGGCAGGCGGGCCAGCGCGGCGCGGTCGGTCACTGCCTCCGGCTCCACGTCGCGCAACAGGCGCGCCATCGCGGGGGCCAGCTTGGCGCGGCTCAGCGCCAGCGGCAGGGCCTGGGCCAGCGCCTCGGCGCGCTGACCCTCGTCGCGCGTTTCCAGTTCGTCGTAATATCCCATGATGACCCCCTCAGGCCAGCCAGCGCTTGCGCCGGCGATAGCTGCGCACGTCGCGGAACGATTTGCGTCCCTCATCCGACATGCCCAGATAGAATTCCTTGACGTCCGGGTTCTCGCGCAGCTGCGCTGCCGGACCCTCCATCACCACGCGGCCATTCTCCAGGATGTACCCCTGATGCGCATAGCGCAGCGCCACGTTGGTGTTCTGCTCGGCCAGAAGGAAGGTCACGCCCTCGCCCTCGTTCACGGCCTTGACGATCTGAAAGATCTGCTCGACCAGCTGCGGGGCCAGGCCCATCGACGGCTCGTCCAGCAGGATCATCTGCGGGCGCGACATCAGCGCGCGACCCATCGCGGTCATCTGCTGCTCACCGCCCGACGTGTATCCCGCCTGGCTTTTCCGCCGCTCGCGCAGGCGCGGGAAATACTCATAGACCATCTCCAGGTCGCGCTTGATCGCCGCCGATCCGTCGCGGCGGGTATAGGCGCCGGTCAGCAGGTTCTCCTCGACGGTGAGATGCTCAAAGCAGTGGCGGCCCTCCATCACCTGAATGACGCCGCGCCGGACCAGCGATGCGGGGTCCTGGGCGGTGATGTTGTCGCCCTGATAGGTGATCGAGCCCTTGGTCACCTCGCCCCGTTCACTGGCCAGCAGGTTCGAGATCGCCTTGAGCGTTGTCGTCTTGCCCGCCCCGTTGCCCCCCAGCAGCGCGGTGATGCCGCCTTTCGGCACGGTCAGGCTGACACCCTTCAGCACCAGAATGACGTGGTTATAGATGACCTCGATGTTGTTCACATCCAGCAGCGTCTCGCGGTTCTCGGCATCGAACATGGGCGGTCCCCTTGATTGCGGAACCGGCGGCGGGGTGACCGCCGCCGGTCATGGATCAGTTGCAGCGTGCGGTCAGGCCCGCCTCGGCGGCATAGGCCGCGCTGTCCTCGGCGACCAGCGGGTCCAGGATCTCGGCATCCGGCTCGATGAAGTCGGTGATCAGCGACCAGCTGCCCTCACCGGCATTCCACTGCTGCATGCGGGCCAGGCCGTCGCCGCCGTGGTTCTCGCAAGACAACGCGATGGGGGCGCCGAAATCGGGCAGGCCCAGCTCGGCCATGCGTTCGGCGGTGATCTCCAGCGCCTCAAAGCCGTCGCGCATCTGCGCGGGCGTGATCTCGGAGGTGCCGGCCAACTCCTGCGCCTTGGCGATGGCCTCGGCGATCACCAGCGCCGCATAGGCGCCGCGCGAATACAGCACGCTGCCCGCCTGATCGCCCGCACCCGCGGCCTTGCCCGCGTCGTAGACGTATTGCTGCAGGTCGTCATACAGCGGATAGTCGCGGCCCACCCCGTGGAAGGTCAGCGCCTTGTAGCCATCCGCCCCGGCACCCGCCGCGCGCACGTCGTTCTCCGAGCCGGACCACCAGATGCCGATGAACTTGTCCATCGGAAAGCGGATGTTCACGGCCTCCTGGATGGCGACCTGGTTCATCACGCCCCAGGCATACATGATCACGTAATCGGGCCGGTCGCGGCGGATCTGCAGCCATTGCGACTTCTGCTCCTGGCCGGGCGCATCGACCGGCAGCAGGTTCAGCTCGAACCCGTGCTTTTCGGACAGCTCCTCCAGGGTGCGGATCGGCTCCTTGCCATAGGCCGAGTTGTGATAGACCAGCGCGATCTTCTTGCCGGACAGATCGCCGCCCTCCTGCTCCAGGATATGCTTGACCGCGACCGAGGCCCCGTCCCAGTAGTTCGCAGGCGCGTTGAACACCCATTCAAACACCGAGCCGTCCTTGGCCGAGGTGCGCCCGTAACCCGGCGTGTACAGCGGGATGCCGTCTTGGCTGATGCGCGGGATCAGCTGATAGGTGATGCCGGTGGACAGCGGGTTCAGCACCAGCGGGTTCTGGGTGCGCAGCGATTCATAGCACTCGACCCCCTTTTCGGTGTTGTAGGCCGTCTCGCATTCCGGGACCTGCACCAGCTGGCCGCCGATGCCGCCGTCGCGTTCGTTCAGCAGGGTGAAGTAATCGGCAAAGCCGTCGGCATAGGGGATGCCGTTCGCGGCATAGGGCCCGGTCCGATAGGACATGTTCGGCACGATCAGATCGGCCAAGGCGGGGGTCGCGACCATCATCGTGGTGGCCAGGGCGGCAAGGGTCAGTTTCATTGCGGGTCTCCTCCCAGAGATGCGATGCCGGTTGCCCGGTTCTTCGGTTTAATGCGGGAACGGCCAGAGGCGCAGCTTGTCCTTGGCCAGGCGCCACAGGCGCGCCAGGCCGTGCGGCTCGACGATGAGGAAGGTCACGATCAGCGCGCCCACGATCATCAGCTCGATATGGGCGGCCAGATCGGTGGGCCAGCCAAGCGTGCCGACCAGGGTGTTCTTCAGCAGCACCGGCAGCAGGACCAGGAAGGCCGCGCCGGCAAAGCTGCCGAAGATGCTGCCCAGGCCGCCGATGATGATCATGAACAGGACCAGAAAGCTTTTGTTGATGCCGAAGGCCTCGCCGACCTCGGCCGCGCCCAGATAGACCGCAAACAGCAGCGCGCCCGCGATGCCCACGAAGAAACTGGAGACCGCAAAGGCCGACAGTTTCGCACGGAGCGGGTTCACGCCGATGATCTCGGCCGCGATGTCCATGTCGCGGATCGCCATCCACTTGCGGCCCAGGCTGCCCCGCGTCAGGTTGCGCGCCAGCCACGCCAGAGCAAAGGCAAAGACCAGGCAGACCAGGTATTTCGCAGGCGCGCTGGCGGCGGGGCCGGTCACGGCCTGGTCGAACACCGTGCGCGTCGGCGCGGTGATCTGGCCCGAGGCCGAGTAGTTGTAGAACCACGGCACCTTGTTGAAGAGCCAGACCAGGAAGAACTGCGCGGCCAGCGTCGCGACCGCCAGGTAGAAGCCCTTGATGCGCAGGCTGGGCAGGCCAAAAAGGACGCCGACCGCGGCGGTGATCAGCCCCGCCAGCAGCACATGGATGGCGATGCTGACATCGGGGAACGCGGTCATCAGCTTGTAGACCGCATAGGCGCCCACCGCCATGAAGCCGCCGGTGCCCAGGCTGACCTGTCCGGCATAGCCGGTCAGGATGTTCAGCCCCATCGCCGCGATCGCATAGATCAGGAAGGGCACCAGCACCGCATTCGCCCAGTAATCGTTGATGACGAAGGGGATGATGCCGAAGGCCACAGCCAGGATCGCGTAATAGCCCCAGCGGTCCAGCCGGATCGGAAAGGTCTGGCTGTCGTCCCGGTAGCTGGTCTTGAAGTCGCCTGCCTCGCGATAGATCATGCGGTCGTTCCCTGTGCTGCGGTCGCCGCGGGGGCCAGCCCCCGCACCCCCGGGATATTTTTCTGAAGAAGAAGGGCCATGGTCACACCCGTTCGATGATGCGTTCGCCGAACAGGCCCTGGGGTCGGAACACCAGGAAGACCAGCGCCAGCACATAGGCGAACCAGTTCTCGGTCGCGCCGCCGACCATGGGGCCGATGGTGAATTCGAACAGTTTCTCGCCCACGCCGATGATCAGGCCGCCCACGATGGCGCCGGGGATCGAGGTGAAGCCGCCCAGCATCAGCACCGGCAGCGCCTTGAGCGCGATCAGCGACAGGCTGAACTGCACCCCCGATTTCGTGCCCCACATGATGCCCGCGACCAGCGCCACGAAGCCCGCGATGGACCAAACCATCACCCAGATGAAGCGCAGCGAGATGCCCACCGACATCGCCGCCTGATGGTCGTCGGCCACGGCGCGCATGGCGCGGCCCTGCTTGGTGTATTGGGCGAAGGCCACCAGCGCCGCGACGAGCATCGCCGCGATCAGCGTGGCCCAGAGGTCCAGCCGGTCGATGAAGAAGCCGTAGCCGAACCAGGTGGCGGTGACCTCCTCGATGCCGTCCGAGATGCCCTGCGGCAGGCCCACGTTCAGCGTCTTGATGTCGGCGCCCCACATCACGTCGCCCAGGCCCTCGAGGAAATAGGCCAGCCCGATGGTCGCCATGAACAGGATGATCGGCTCCTGCCCCACCAGGTGCTGGAGGACCAGCTTTTCGATCAGAAAGGCCAGCAGCACCATGACCAGCGCGGTCAGCGCCACGGCCAGCACCGCAGGCACCGTCCAGCCGAAATGGTGCAGCGAGGTCCCGAAGGTCGCGTTGATCAGATGGGCAAAGGGCACCTGGCCGTTCTGGATGCCCACCAGGGTCAGCGCCGCAAACAGCGCCATCACCCCCTGGGCATAGTTGAACACCCCCGACGCCTTGAAGATCAGCACGAAGCCCAGCGCCACCAGCGCATACATGACCCCGGTCATCAGGCCGTTCATCACGACCTCCATGCCGAAAATGAATTGGTCCATCACGCGGTTCCTTTCGGGTCAGTCATGCGGTCAGTCATGGGCCACCCCCAGATAGGCGTCG
>ERZ778021.2727-NODE-2727-length-14741-cov-4.544532_pt1 | contig 14741 bp, 9 predicted proteins | sample MGYA00375751_ERZ778021 | MGnify/ENA primary metagenome ERZ778021 (study PRJEB29350, sample SAMN05389814) | bioreactor metagenome | isolation source: Thiocyanate stock bioreactor | place: South Africa: University of Cape Town | collected 2013-08-29 ... | reverse complement strand
TGCTTGAACACGGTCTTGCCGTAGCGGTCCTGGATGCGGTCGATCAGCGACGGCTTGATCGACTTGCCGCCGTTGGCCATGATCGAATAGGCCGTGACCATGCGCATCACCGTGGTCTCGCCCGAGCCGAGCGCCATCGGCAGGTAGGGCGCCAGATGGTCGTAGACGCCGAAGCGCTCGGCATATTCGGCCACCAGCTTCATGCCCATGTCGTTGGCCAGCCGCACCGTCATCAGGTTGCGCGAGCGCTCGATGCCGGTGCGCAGCGTCGAGGGGCCGCCGGACTCGCCGCCATAGTTCTTCGGCTCCCAGACCTGGTTGCCCTGGACGATGCGGATCGGCGCGTCGAGCACCACGGAGGCCGGCGTGTAGCCGTTGTCGAGCGCGGCCGAGTAGACGATCGGCTTGAAGGACGAGCCGGGCTGGCGATAGGCCTGCGTGGCGCGGTTGAACTCGGATGCCGAATAGGAGAAGCCGCCGACCAGCGCCAGCACGCGGCCGGTGTGGGGATCCATCGCCACCATCGCGCCGCCGATCTCCGGCACCTGGTGCAGGGCGTCGGCGCCCGGTTCGTCGGCCTTGGCGCCGACATAGACGACGTCGCCCGGCTTCAGCACGTCGGCCGGCGACTTGGCCTTGACCAGCTTGCCGTCGACCTTGTGGCGCAGCGCCCAGCTCATGTCGGCGAGCGCGACGGTGCCTTCCTCGCGCTTGTCGCCGATGGCGCCGGAGACCTGCGCATTCGGCTTCAGGCCGATCTGCAGGCCCTTGTCGTCGACGCCGAGCACCACGGCCACCTTCCATTCGGGCACGTCGTCGAGGCTCTTGACGTCGAACAGCGGCTTGCCCCAGTCGCCGGCGACGTCGATGGTGGTGATCGGGCCGCGATAGCCGCGCAGCGTGTCGTATTTCTCCAGCCCGTGCTGTAGCGCGGTGCGGGCGATGAGCTGCAGCTTGGGGTTGAGCGTGGTGCGCACCGACAGGCCGCCCTCGTAGAGCGCCTCCTCGCCGTAGCGGGCGATGAGCTGGCGGCGCACCTCCTCGGTGAAATATTCGCCGGCGAACAGGTAGGTGCCGCCCCGTCTAGGCGTCACGCCGAGCGGGCTGGCCTTGGCCTTCTGGGCCTCATCCGCCGAGATGTAGCCGTTCTCGTGCATCTGGTCGATCACCCAGTTGCGGCGCTCGATCGCACGGTCGGTGTGGCGGAACGGATGATAGTTGGACGGGCCCTTCGGCAGCGCCGCGAGATAGGCTGCCTCGGCCACCGTCAGCTCGTTGACCGACTTGTCGAAATAGGTGAGCGCCGCCGCGGCGATGCCGAAGGCGCCCTGCCCGGCATAGACGAAGCCGAAATAGATCTCGTTGAGGTAGAGCTCGAGGATACGGTCCTTGGAATAGGCGTGCTCGATGCGGAACGAGAGCAGCATTTCCCGCACCTTGCGCTCGACCGTCTGGTCCGAGCTGAGCAGGAAGTTCTTCGCGACCTGCTGGGTGATGGTCGAGGCGCCCTGCATGCTGCCGGTCGTGACGTTGTTCACGACGGCGCGGCCGAGGCCGATCACGTCGATGCCGGGGTGGCTGTAGAAATTCTTGTCCTCGGCCGAGAGGAAGGCGGCCTTGACGCGGTCCGGTACGGCCTGGATCGGGATGTAGAGGCGCCGCTCGCGCGCGAACTCGGCCATCAGCGCGCCGTCGGAGGCGTGCACGCGCGTCGTCACCGGCGGCTCGTACTTGGCCAGCACCTCGTAATCGGGCAGGTCCTTGGCGACCTCGCCGATGTAGAGGGGGACGCCCGCCGCCACCACGAGCGCCAGCATCACGCCGATGCCGAAGAAATATCCTAGAAGCCTTATCATGCCCACTCCAGTGCACGGACGGGACGTGGCCTTCCTTTGGGGCCTTCCAGGGATGGCGGATGCCGCATTCCGATCCGGGTGCCCCCTACCTCACGCGCGGTTGTGGGCAAATTGCGGCAGGGCCGCGAATAAGTTCGATATGCGCCCGAGCTGTTGTCTCGGTGCAACGATTCGGAGCGGCCCGCAAGGGCCGGCGCCGGCGTTTCACTTGCCGCTGCCGAGCCTCGCGCCGGCAAACGTCTCGATGGCGGCGGCGACGTCGCCCACCGCCTTGGCCCGCCAGGCCTCGTCCTTCAGCAGCGTCTCGTCCTGCGCGTTCGACAGGTAGCCGAGCTCGACCAGCACCGAGGGCACGTCCGGCGCCTTGAGCACGCGGAAGCCGGCATGGCGGTGCGGGTTCTTGATCAGCTCCATGCTGTTGGAGAGCGCGTCCACCAGGGTGCGCGCGAAGCGGATCGAGAAGGTATGCGTCTCGCGGCGCACGAGATCCATCAGGATGTCGGAGACCTCGTGGTTGGCGTCCTCGATCGGCATGCCGGCAAGCTCGTCGGAGAGGTTCTCGCGGGCCGCGACAGCCGCCGATTCGGCGTCCGACGCCTGGTCCGACACGGTGTAGACCGTGGCGCCGCGGATCGCGGGATAGCGGATCGTGTCGGCATGGATCGAGATGAACAGGTTCGCCCCGTACTGGCGCGCGACCCTGACCCGCTCGTCGAGGCGCAGGAATACGTCGTTGTCGCGCGTCAGGTGGACGACGAAGCGGCCGCCCTGCTCGAGCCGCGCCTTCAGCTCCCTGGCGAAAGACAGCGTGACGGTCTTCTCCAGCGTGCCGCTGACGCCCTCGGCGCCGCTGTCGATGCCGCCATGGCCGGGATCGATGACGATGGTGAAGGGTTTCGGCGCCTCGGCCGCGCCGGAATGGACGACCCGGTCGCCCTTCGGCGTCGACTGGGTGGAGCCGGTGGTGGCCATCTGGTCGGCGAGCGCGGCCTGGAAGGCCTTCTCGGTCGAGGCGACGAGGTCGACGATCATCCTGTAGCCCGGCGAGGCCTCGTTGGCCTGCACGTCGACCCCCTCGACGAGGAACGGTCCCTTCGAGGCGATGACGATCCGCGAGTCCGAATCGTCGAGCTTGCCGTAGTGGACGCCGCTCACCAGCCCGCGCGGGGTGGCCTCGGCGGGGGCGATCGCCAGCCGCGTGCCGGGCAGGTCGATCACCAGCCGGTGCGGGGCGCGGAGCTGGAACCAGCGCGGCTGCGGCTCGCCGTCGAGCTGGAGCACGAGGCGGACGCGGCTGGCGTCGCCGGCCATCTTGTAGTCGTAGGCCTTGATGGGCTTGGCGGCCTCGGCCGCGGCGAGCGGGCCCGCGAGCGCCAGCAGGGCGAGGAGGAACGCGACGGCCCGCGCGGCGAAGGGTTGCGTGGTCCACGCCCCGCCCGCCCCTGCGGCTGCCTTCGCGTCGCGCGCCCGCATGTTGCCGACCGATCTCCTCGCGCGCCCTGTCCGGGCCAAATCCATCCCGCCTGCGTAGCCCGGTATGGTTAATCAAATGTTTCGGAGGCCGGGTGCCCTTTTGCCTCCGTCGCGCGGGGGGTTGCCATGCGTTGCGTCAAATCATAAAAGCGACGCCGGGTCACGGCAATGTCCGCAAGCTGCCCGGCGTGTCGATTCGATTGCGACGTCAACGCGAACGATACTTCAGAGAGCACGGAAATTCTCCGGCGGATTGTGCGATCCGACAGATTTCTTCAAGGCATTCCCCATTCCGTGGAGGCCTTGGCGTAGGAAATGCGGCCGGGATCTGCGGTCCCGCGCCGGTTCGCGAAGAGCGAAATAGCTGGCCCGCCCTGCGGGTCGAAGGTTGGAGAATGGTTCCGCAAGGACACGCGATGCCCCAACGCGAATTGCTGGCAAGGACCGGATCGACGCGCGCCATGATGGCCGCTTCCGGACCTGTCGGCGCGGCGGGCGGCGCTCCTGCGGACCGCAGATTATCCGGCAGACAAGGATGCAAGCTTTCGGCGCGTGGCCCCCGTTGGTCCGCGTCGGCCCTTCCTGCTGCCGGGGAGACAAAGAATAATGCCGAACAAAATGCTTATCGACGCCTCCCACCCGGAGGAAACGCGGGTCGTCGTCGTCCGCGGTAGCCGCATCGAGGAATTCGACTTCGAGTCCCAGGACAAGAAGCAGCTCAAGGGAAACATCTACCTAGCCCGCGTGACGCGGGTGGAGCCCAGCCTCCAGGCAGCCTTCGTCGAATATGGCGGGAACCGTCACGGCTTCCTCGCCTTCAGCGAAATCCATCCCGACTACTACCAGATCCCGGTCGCCGACCGGCAGGCGCTGCTGCGCGCCGAGGCCGAAGCGGCGGAAGCCGAGGACGAGGAGGAAGAAGAGGAGCGCCGCGGCGGCCGCCGGCGGCGTCGCGGCCGCAATCGCGGCGGCGACAGGCACCAGTCCCGCGCCTCCGGCGAGGAAGCCGGCGACGACGAGGCGTCCTCCGAGGCCTCGTCCGACGACGCTTCCCATGATGCGCATGGCGGGGACGGCGAGCACGCCGAGGCGTTCCACGAGGACGAGGCGGCCGGCGAGGCCGACGACCATGCGTCCGACGATCATTCCTCCGACGACCACGCCGGGGACGAGGCCAGCTCATCGATGGCCCACGAGGCGGGCGGCGACGTCGTGTCCGAGCCGCTGCCGGTCAACGGCGATCTCGAGGAGGTCAACGGCTCGGGCAGCGAGCCGCACGACGTCGAATCGGTCGGCGCCGACGACGCCGTCGAGGAGGTCCGCACCCGGCGCCGCGCGCCGCGGCGCCAGTACAAGATCCAGGAAGTCATCAAGCGGCGGCAGATCCTGCTCGTGCAGGTGGTCAAGGAGGAGCGCGGCAACAAGGGCGCGGCGCTCACCACCTACCTGTCGCTCGCCGGCCGCTACTCGGTGCTGATGCCCAACACCGCCCGCGGCGGCGGCATCTCGCGCAAGATCACCAACGCGACCGACCGCAAGCGCCTGAAGGACGTCGTCAAGGACCTCGAAGTGCCGCAGGGCATGGGCGTCATCCTGCGCACGGCCGGCGAGAGCCGCACCAAGGCCGAGATCAAGCGCGACTACGAATATCTGATGCGGCTGTGGGAGAACGTCCGCAGCCTGACGCTGCAGTCGACGGCGCCAGCCCTCGTCTACGAGGAAGGCTCGCTGATCAAGCGATCGGTGCGCGACCTCTACAACAAGGACATCGACGAGATCCAGGTCGCCGGCGACGACGGCTACCGCGAGGCCAAGGACTTCATGCGCATGCTGATGCCCAGCCATGCGAAGGTGGTCCAACCCTACAAGGACAACGTCCCGCTGTTCGTCCGCTACGGCGTCGAATCGCAGCTCGACAAGATGCTGCAGCCGCAGGTGACGCTGAAGTCGGGCGGCTACCTCATCATCAACCAGACCGAGGCGCTGGTCGCCATCGACGTCAATTCGGGCCGCTCGACGCGCGAGCACTCGATCGAGGACACCGCGCTCCAGACGAATCTGGAGGCAGCCGAGGAGGTCGCCCGGCAGCTCCGCCTGCGCGACATGGCCGGCCTCATCGTCATCGACTTCATCGACATGGAGGAGAACCGGAACAACCGGTCGGTCGAGAAGCGGCTCAAGGACCATCTCAAGAACGACCGCGCCCGCATCCAGGTCGGCCGCATCTCGCATTTCGGCCTGCTCGAGATGAGCCGCCAGCGCATCCGCGCCTCGGTGCTGGAATCGACGATGCAGCCCTGCCCGCATTGTGGCGGCACGGGCCATGTCCGCTCCGAATCCTCCGTCGCGCTGCTGGTGCTGCGCGCCATCGAGGAATTCCTGCTCAAGGACAGCCGGTTCCACATCACGGTGCGGACGCCGGCCTCGACCGCGCTCTACGTGCTCAACCACAAGCGCAGCAACCTCGCTGACCTCGAGCGGCGCTTCGGCCTGACGATCACCATCGAGGTCGACGAGAACGTCGGCGCCACGCACTACGCGATCTCCAAGGCCGCCGTTGTCGAGCGGCCGGCGAATGCGCCCGCAGCCCCCGTCATCGAGCCGCCGGCGCTGGAGCCGGAGGACGACGAGGACGAGGTCGTCGCGGAGGCCGAGGACGAGGACGAGGAGACCGCGCCCCGCAGCGCAGCCGAGGACGCCGGTCGCTCCGAGCAGCATGGCGACCAGCCGCGCAAGCGGCGGCGTCGCCGGCGGCGGCGCGGCCGCGACCGGGATCGCGAGGACGGCCAGCACGGCCATACCGAGACCCCCGCGGCCCATGCCGGCGACGGCGAGGACGCGCATGAGGACGAGGGCGAAGCCGTCGAGGGCGACGACGAGGCCGGCGAGCAGGATGCGGCCGCATCCGCATCGCAGGCGGACGCCGACGCCCAGGGCAAGCGGCGCCGGCGCGGCAAGCGCGGCGGACGCCGCAATCGTCGCGACGAGGCCGAGGGCGAGGGTTTCGCCGAGGCCGGCGAAACCGAAGCCTTCGACCACGAGCCCGCGGCCGTGCAGGCGCTGGACGTCCAAGTGACGGCGGAAGCCTCAGTGCTCGGCGCGGATGCCGAGCCGGAGGCCGTCGAGGCCCAGCCCGCGCCGGTGGCGGAAGAGCCGGCCGCGCCTGCGGCCAAGCCTGCCCGCCGCTCGCGCAAGAAGGCCGAGCCAGCGGCCGAGACCGGCGAGGCGGCTGCGGAAGCCGCACCGAAGCCCGCCCGCCGCTCGCGCAAGAAGACGGAACCTGCGGCCGAGACCGGCGAGGTCGGCGCCGAGCCGGCAGCGCCGGAGCCCGTCGCGCAGGCGCCGGAACCCGCTCCGGAGCCGGCGCGCAAGGCCGCCCCGGCCGAGCCCGTCGTCACGGTCTCGGGCGCCGAGGCGCAGCCGGACGAACAGGCGACCGACAAGCCGCGCAAGGCCGGCTGGTGGCAGCGGAAGAGCTTCTTCTGAGGCTCCAGGCTCAGGCGGCCAGCAGGTCGCCTATGAGGGCGCGTTCGATGGACACGCCCTCCCACTCCCCCGGCGCGGGGCTGTCGAAGATCAGCGTGTAGGGGCCGGCATAGCCGGCCCTTTCAGCTACTTCCACGCAGCGCGCATAGTCGCGCGCGTCGATCCTGCCGCCCTCGAAGCTCGCCTTGGCGTGGCAGATCGAGGCCCGTCCGAAGATGCGCGCCAGCGCGTCGTACTTGCCCGCCCCGCTCCAGTTGCCGAAATCGCCGTTCAGGCCGATACGCCCCTGCGTGGCGTCGAGCAGCCAGTCGACATGTTCGGGCGTCGACAGCAGGTCGAACCAGTTTTCGGTCACCAGCCTGACGGCCGAGCCGGCATGGCGCCGGGCGAGTTCGTTCAGGCCGCGGGCGGACAGCTCCAGAGCCTCGTGCGTGGGCTTCTGCTTGCCGGCGATGATGCGGGCGTGCTCGGCGCCGAGCTCCTCGGCAACGCCGATCCAGCCGTCGATCCAGTCAGTGTCGCGCGCGGCCGTGCGGGGATCGCTCAGATCGCCCGCCTCGATCAGCAGCGTCTGCATCGTCACGCCGGCTTCGGCCAGCGCGGAGCGCAGCTCGGAAAGGTAAGCTCCCTCGCGGCTCGGCAGGTGGAATGAGCAGATTTCCAGCCGTCGGATGCCGTGGGCGGCCGCCTCCGCCGGCAGGTCGAGCAGGTCGATCTCGCCCTCGCCATAGGTGGGCTGGGCCGGGCCGACCGCGCCACTGTCGAGATCGTGGGGATGGGTCGTTCCCAGCCGGCGATGCAGCGACCAGCTCGATACCGCGAAGCGTTCCTCGAACCCTGCCATGCCTTCCTCCCTATCCCAGCCAGCGGGAAATCCTGTCGAGCGCCTCGGCGATCTCGGCCGGGCTGCCCGCATAGGACATGCGCATGAAGCGGTGGCCCGAGCGCGTGTCGAAATCGATGCCGGGGGTCGCCGCGACATGCGCCTCGGCGAGCATGCGGCGGGCGAAATCCATGCTGTCGTTGGTGTGCCGCGACACGTCGCAATAGGCGTAGAAGGCGCCGTCCATGGGCGCGGCAAGGCGGAAGCCCAGCTCCGGCAGGCGGCGCATCAGCAGGTCGCGGTTGGCGCGGTAGCGCTGCTTGATGGCGTCGAGCCCGGCGGTCGCGCCGAACGCCTCGACCGCGGCGACCTGCGAAACCGCCGGCGGCGAGATGTAGAGGCTCTGGGCGATCCGCTCTACCTGGCGGGCCAGCGCCTGCGGCAGCACCATCCAGCCGATCCGCCAGCCGGTCATGCAGTAGTATTTGGAGAACGAGTTGATGACGGTGACGTCGCCGTCGATCGACAGCGCGGTGACGTCCGGCGCATCGTAGGCGAGCCGGTGGTAGATCTCGTCCGAGATCACCGAGATGCCCGCGGCCGCTGCGAAGGAGACGATCGCCCGCAGCTCGCCGGCCGGGATGATGGCGCCTGTCGGGTTGGCGGGGCTGGCGAACAGCACGCCCTTCAGCGGTTTTTCGCGATGCGCCGCCTCCAGCGCGGCGGCGGTCAGGTGCCCTTCCTCGCCTTCCTCGATCTCCACCGTGTCGATGCCCAGCACCCGCATGATGTTGCGGTAGGCCGGATAGCCCGGCGAGGCGATTGCCACGCGGTCGCCGGCGTCGAACAGCGCGAGGAAGGCCAGGTTGAAGCCGGCCGACGAGCCGGTGGTGACCGCGATGCGCTCCTGCGGCACCTCGACGCCGTAGTGGTCGAGATAGTGCGCGGCGATCGCCCTGCGCAGCGGCGCGATGCCGAGCGCGTCCGTATAGCCGACATTGCTGTCGCGCAGCGCGCGCTCCGCCGCCTCCCGCACCGCGCGGGGCGCCGGGTCGGAAGGCTGGCCGACGGCGAGCGAGACGACGTCGTGGCCGGCCGCGCGCAGGCGGTTGGCCTCGGCGAGCACGTCCATGGCGTGAAAGGGTTCGGCGGCGCCGCGGCGGGAGAGCGAGACTGACATGCGACTGGAAAGGCGATCCGTCGGGCCGAATTGCCCGGCTGCGCCGAAGAATTGCCCGATTGCTGTGACGATCACAAGTTCAGGAGGAATCCTGCCCTGCCTTTTCAGCCCGAGCGCCCTCGTCTACCAGTCCGACCCATGCCGTCTCGCACCGCCACCAGTCCCATCGTCCGGATCCGCGCGCGGCTCCTGCGGGGGCTGCTCGCGCTGGTCGCGGCGCTGCATTTCGCGCTGTTCGAGCCGTCGCGGGCGCTGGCGCAGTCGGTGCCGGTAGTGCGCGACGCCGAGATCGAGGCGCTGATGCGCGACTATGCGCAGCCGATCCTGAAGGCGGCGGGGCTGTCCTCGCAGCGCATCCAGGTCGTGCTGATCAACGACGACAGCTTCAACGCCTTCGTCGACGGCCGCCGCATCTTCATCAACACCGGCGCGCTCATGGCGGCGGAGACGCCGAACGAGATCATCGGCGTGCTGGCGCACGAGACCGGCCATCTCGCCGGCCACCACCAGGAGCGGCTGCAGGAGCGGATGTCGAGCTTCCAGACGATCGCCATCGTCGGCATGCTGCTCGGCATGGGCGTCAGCGTCGCCGGCGCCTCGAGCGGCTCGCAGGGCCTCGGCTCGGTCGGTGCGGGGCTGGCGATGGGCGCGCCGGAGCTCGCCCGCCGCGGCCTGCTCGGCTACCAGCGCTCCGAAGAGGCCACCGCCGACCGCTCCGCCGTCACCTATCTCGACGCCACGCACCAGTCGGCCAAGGGCATGCTGGCGACCTTCAAGCGCTTCGACAACGCGCTGGTTCTGTCCGGCACCAAGGTCGACCCCTACCAGGTCAGCCATCCGATGCCGCGCGAGCGCATCGGCGCGCTGGAGACGATCGCCAAGGCGAGCCCCTATTTCAACGTCAAGGACCCGCCCGCGCTGCAGCAGCGCCACGACATGGCGCGCGCCAAGATCGCCGCCTACACGCAGGGCCAGGGCGCCATCCAGCGCATGTTCCGCAGCAACCTGCGCAGCCCGGCCGCGCTCTATGGCGACGCGATCGTGACCTATCTCAACGGCAGCCCGCGCGACGCGCTCGCCAAGGTCGACGCGCTCCTCAAGTCGCAGCCGCGCAACCCCTATCTGCACGAGCTGCGCGGCGACGTGCTGATCAAGGCGTTGCGACCCGACGACGCGGCCAAGGCCTATGCGAGCGCGGTCGCGCTCGACCCGTACAAGACCGGCATGCTGCGCATCGGCTACGGCCAGGCGCTGCTGGCGCAGGGCCGCCCCGATTCGCTGAAGAAGGCGATCGGCGAGCTGCGCACCGGCCTCGAGCGCGATCCCGAGATGATCACCGGCTACCGATACCTCGCCCAGGCGTACGGCATGAGCGGCGACGTCGGCCTCGCCGAGCTCGCCACGGCCGAAGGCCATTACCAGGCGGGACAGTATCGCGAGTCCAAGATCTTCGCGGCGCGCTCCCAGCAGAAGCTGAAGAAAGGCTCACCTCCGTGGGTGCGGGCGCAGGACATCATCAACTTCAAGCCTCCCCGAAAATAGCCGCAAATCGATGGATCATCGCCCGCCGATGAGGCACAATGAGCAGGCGGCACACGACCCCGCAACCGGACGGCAACACCCATGAAAAACGCATTCGTGATCGGAACGCTCGGGCTGGTGGTGTCCTTCGCCATGCTCGCTTTCGGCTTCGTCGCCGGCAACGCGGCGGCCGACAAGCCGGTGCCGCCGCTGGTGGCCAGCCGCGACACGGGTGGGCTCGACAAGGCGGGAATCGAGCGGATCGTGCGGGACTATCTCGTCGCCAACCCGGACGTACTGGTCGAGGCGCAGGCCGCGCTGGAGACGCGCCACGCCGAGCAGCAGCAGGCGGCGCTGCGGCAGACGCTGCGCGACGCGGCCGGCCAGATCTACGACGCCAAGTATGACGGCCTGATCGGCAACCCGGACGCCAAGGTGACCGTCGTCGAGTTCTTCGACTACAACTGCACCTATTGCCGCCACGCGCTGGGCGACATGGAGAAGCTGGTCGAGGACAATCCCGACCTGCGCTTCGTCATGAAGGAATTCCCCATCCTCGGCCCCGACAGCCAGAAGGCGCATGTCGTGTCGATGGCCTTCCGCTCGCTCGCGCCGGAAAAGTACACCGAGTTCCACACGCGCCTGCTGGGCAGCTCCGGGCGGGCGACGGAGGCCGCCGCGATCCGCGTCGCGACCTCGTTGGGCATCGAAGAGGCGGCGCTGCGCCAGGCGATGAAGGATCCCGCGATCGCCGCCGGCTTCGACGAGACCTACGACCTCGCCAACAAGCTGTCGATCAACGGAACGCCGGCCTACATCATCGGCCAGGACGTGATCTCGGGGGCGCTCGGCCACGAGGCGCTGGCGCAGAAGGTGTCGGCCGCCAGGGACGCCTGCGCGACGGCGTCCTGCTGATCTCCGCTCAACCGGCGCCTTGTTGCCGCCGCGGGACGCCGCTGTGGACAGAAAAGCTTGGGCCTTGCGCTCTTTTCGGCACGCAATATGCCGACTATAGAGGGACCGGCTTCGCGAAAGCCGGGCGATGGAACCTGTCCACATGGCGAAACTGATCTTTGTCCTCAACGGGCCGAACCTGAACATGCTGGGCAAGCGCGAGCCCGGCATCTATGGCGGCAAGACGCTGGACGAGATCGGCGAGGACTGCCGCAAGACGGCCGGCTCGCTCGGCCTGGAGGTCGAGTTCCGCCAGACCAATCATGAGGGCGTTCTGGTCGACTGGATCCAGGAGGCCGGCGACAAGGCGGCCGGGATGATCATCAATCCGGGCGCCTACACGCACACCTCGATCGCGCTGCACGATGCGATCCGCGCCGTGGCGCCGCTGCCGGTGGCCGAGGTGCATCTGTCGAACATTCACGCACGCGAGGCGTTCAGGCATGTGTCGAGGATCTCGCCGGTCGCCCTCGGGGTGATCTGCGGCTTCGGCCCGCAGGGCTACGTCATGGCGATGCACGCGCTCGCCGCCCGCGTGTGACGGGCTAAAGCATTTCCAGCAAAAGTGCGGAGCGGTTTTGCGTCCGGAAATGCGGCTGAAACAAAGAGATAGAGCGGTTCTGCTGATTCCGTTGAACCAGAACCGCTCTAGGGAAGAAGGGCAAAGGGCTGATGACAACAAAGAAATCGGAAATCGACCGCCAGCTCGTCCGCGATCTCGCCGGCATACTCGACGAGACCAACCTGACCGAGATCGAGGTCGAGCTCGGCGATCTCAAGGTGCGGGTCGCGCGACAGGCGGCCGCCGTCCAGACGTTCGCCGCCGCGCCGGCGCCGGCGCCTATTGCCGCCATCGCTGCGCCCGCCGCAGCCGCGACACCGGCCGCGGCACCCGCGCGCGACAAGTCGGGCAACACCGTCAACTCGCCGATGGTCGGCACCGCCTACGCCGCGCCAGCGCCCGGCGCCAAGGTGTTCATCGAGGTCGGCCAGAGCGTGCGCGAGGGCCAGACGCTGCTGATCATCGAGGCGATGAAGACGATGAATCAGATCCCGTCGCCGCGCTCGGGCACCGTCACGGCGATCCTGTTCGAAGACTCGCAGCCAGTCGAGTTCGGCGAGCCGCTCGTCATCATCGAATAGGCGTGGCCATGTTCCACAAGATCCTGATCGCCAATCGCGGAGAGATCGCGCTGCGCGTGCTGCGCGCCGCCAAGGAGCTCGGCATCGCCACCGTCGCGGTGCACTCCACCGCCGACGCCGACGCCATGCATGTGCGGCTCGCCGACGAGAGCGTCTGCATCGGCCCGCCACCCTCGCGCGACAGCTACCTGAACATCCACCAGATCGTCGCGGCCTGCGAGATCACCGGCGCCGACGCGATCCACCCCGGCTATGGCTTCCTGTCGGAGAACGCCAAGTTCGCCGAGATCCTGGCGGCCCACAAGATCACCTTCATCGGCCCCTCGGCCGAGCACATCCGCATCATGGGCGACAAGATCGAGGCCAAGCGCACCGCCAAGCGGCTCGGCATCCCGGTCGTGCCCGGCTCGGACGGCGCCGTCACCGACGACCGCGAGGCGAAGCGCATCGCCGCCGAGATCGGCTATCCGGTCATCATCAAGGCTTCGGCCGGCGGCGGCGGGCGCGGCATGAAGGTGGCGCGCAGCGAGGACGACCTCGCCACCGCGCTGGCGACGGCCCGCACTGAAGCGGGCGCGGCCTTCGGCGACGACGCGGTCTACATCGAGAAATATTTGGAGAAGCCACGCCATATCGAGGTTCAGGTGATGGGCGACGGCGCCGGCCGGGCCGTGCATCTGGGCGAGCGCGACTGCTCTTTGCAGCGGCGCCACCAGAAGGTGTGGGAGGAGGCCAACTCCCCTGCCCTCAACGCCGAGGACCGCGCGCGGATCGGCGGCGTCGTCTCGCGCGCCATCGCCGAGCTCGGCTATTCGGGCGCGGGCACGGTGGAGTTCCTCTACGAGAACGGCGAGTTCTACTTCATCGAGATGAACACGCGCCTGCAGGTCGAGCATCCGGTGACCGAGGCGATCACCGGCATCGACCTCGTCAACGAGCAGATCCGCGTCGCCTCCGGCGGCGGCCTGTCGGTGACGCAGGACGACATCCGCTTCAACGGCCACGCCATCGAGTGCCGCATCAACGCGGAGGACCCCAAGACGTTCACGCCCTCGCCCGGGACGGTGACCACCTTCCACACGCCGGGCGGCCTCGGCGTGCGCGTCGATTCGGCGGTCTATTCCGGCTACCGCATCCCGCCCTATTATGATTCCCTGATCGGCAAGCTGATCGTGCACGGCCGCAACCGGGTCGAGTGCATGATGCGGCTGAAGCGGGCACTCGACGAGTTCGTGGTCGACGGCATCAAGACGACGCTGCCGCTGTTCCAGGACCTGGTCACCAATCAGGATATCGCCAATGGCGACTACGATATCCACTGGCTGGAGAAGTACCTCGCCAAGGGCTGACCGGCGGGAGGCCCGCGCATGAGCCGGCCGTTCGCCCCCGGATACCGGATCGAGCCGGACCTGCTGATCCGCGCCTATGCGTCGGGCGTCTTTCCGATGTCGGAGAGCGCCGACGACCCCGAGGTGTTCTGGGTGCGGCCGGAGACGCGCGGCATCCTGCCGCTCAACGGCTTCCACATGCCCAAGAGCCTCGCCCGCACCATCCGCCGCCAGCGCTTCGACATCCGCCGCGACCACGATTTCGAGGGCGTTATCGACGGCTGCGCGGAATCGCGGCCGGGCCGCCGGCGCACATGGATCAACGGGCCGATCCGCGAGGCATTCATCGAGCTGTTCCGGCGCGGCACCTGCCACACGGTGGAGGCGTGGCACGAAGACCGGCTGGTGGGCGGGCTCTACGGCGTCTCGCTCGGCCGCGCCTTCTTCGGCGAGAGCATGTTCTCGCGCGAGCGCGACGCCTCGAAGGTCTGCCTCGCCCATCTCGTCGAGCACCTGCATGAACGCGGCTTCGAGCTCCTCGACACGCAGTTCACCACCGAGCACCTGAAGCGCTTCGGCGCGATCGACGTGCCGCGCGCGCGCTACGAGCGGATGCTGGCCGACGCGCTGTCGGGCGAGGCGCGGTTCTAGGCCGGCAACCGGCCGCGATCCGGTGCCGTATCTTCACTTCGGATCACAAGTCGGGAAGTCCCACTGGCGCCGCGACCGCGCTCGTCCAATATGGCGGACGGAGAATTTCGATGGACGGAGACGTCGCCATGAAGCTCGCCCACCTCGCTGCAGCCGCCTTTTTAGCCATCGGGCTGTCGTCCGCCGCTGCGCATGCGGAAGGGGTGCTGCCCGTCCGCGCCCCGGCTCCCGCGCTCGACGAGCAGGCCGGGCCCGGCACGGAGACGGCCGTCTTCGCCGGCGGCTGCTTCTGGGGCGTGCAGGGCGTGTTCCAGCACGTCAAGGGC
>ERZ778021.2726-NODE-2726-length-14759-cov-5.796926_pt1 | contig 14759 bp, 13 predicted proteins | sample MGYA00375751_ERZ778021 | MGnify/ENA primary metagenome ERZ778021 (study PRJEB29350, sample SAMN05389814) | bioreactor metagenome | isolation source: Thiocyanate stock bioreactor | place: South Africa: University of Cape Town | collected 2013-08-29 ... | reverse complement strand
GCCGCAGTACATCCCGCGGGGCTCGCCCCGACGTGCGGTCGTCCGCAGCGTCCGCCGCCCGTTCGCGAGGAGGGCCGCGGCGACGCTCTCGCCCTCGAAGGCCCGGACCGAAAGACCGTCGACGACGATCTCGATCTCCGGCCCCCGTGCCACCGCCCCATCGACCCTGAGGCCATCCTCCGGCTGTTCCATGGCTTTAGGCCTCCACCGCGGTGAATCCGGCCTTCTCGACGGCCTCCTTGACGCCCTGCTCCTGTACCTTCGCGGGCTCGTACCGCACGGTGACGTTCTTCTGTGCCACCTTCGGCTTCACTTCCCGCACACCCGGTATCGCCGTGAGGACGCCACTGATTTTGCTCGCGCAGCCCTCGCAGACCATGTTCGGGATGTGGAGCTCCAGCTCGGCAAGCGGCCCGGAGTCTTCCACCTCCTCCCGCCCGAGGTCGATGCCCCGGATGCGGAGCGTGTTGAGGAGAATCGCAAAGATGCTCACGATCATGAACGCGATCGCGAGGAGCGGCGTGATGTATCCGAAGGCCGCGAGCGTCATTCCCACCAGGTTGAAGAGCACGGCCACGATCACGTTTCCGGTGAGCGTGCGGTAGCTCGCCTTACCCAGCGTGAGCGCACTGACCACGTCATCGAGCCGGTCGCCGATGAGGATCACGCCCGCAGACTCAATGGCCACGTCCGTCCCGGCACCGATGGCAATGCCGACGTCGGCCTGGGCGAGCGCCGGCGCATCGTTGATACCGTCGCCGACCATCGCGACCTTCCGGCCCGCCTTCTGGAGGGCCTCGATCGCCGCAACCTTCTCCGGCGGCAGGAGCTCCGCGTGGACTTCATCGATGCCCAGCGACTTGCCGATCGCCTCGGCCACCCGCCGGGCATCGCCGGTGAGCATCACCGTCCGGACGCCCCGCTCCTTGAGCCGGGCGATGACCCGCTCGGCGCCGCGACGCGGCGTATCCTGGAGGGCGATGGCGCCGACCACATCTCCGCCGCGAGCGATGACGACGACCGTCTTCCCTTGGGCACCCAGGCGCTCGATCGCCGCCCGGACCTCTTCGGTGAAGGAGATGCCTCGCTCCTCGAGGAAAGAAGGCTTCCCGGCGAGGATCTCCGCCCCGTCGAGGGTCGCGGAGACGCCCTTCCCGGGGGTGGCGCGGAAGCCCAGGACGGGATGCTTCATGGCTCCTTCACGCTCGGCGTAGAAGCCGATGGCCTGGCCTAGGGGATGCTCCGATTGGGACTCGACCGCCCCGGCGAGTGCCAGCACTTCGGCACGCTCGAGGCCGAAGGTCTCGACATCCGTCACCGTCGGCCGACCGTAGGTGAGCGTCCCCGTCTTGTCGAAGACGACCGTGTTCACGGTGGAGAGCCCGTGGAAGACCTCGCTCGCCTTCACCAGGAGCCCGATCGAGATGCCCTTGCCGCCGGCGATCGCCGCGAGCATGGGAGTCGTGATCCCCAGGGCACAGGGGTAGCCCATGATGATCGTCGTGAGCAGCACCACCGTCGCCTGGAGGGGGTCGCCCGTGGCGATCATCCAGCCCGCAAAGGCGAGGAAAGCTGCTACGAAGACGACCGGGCCGTAGAAGTTCATCAGCCAGTCGGCCATGAGTTCAATCGAGGGCTTCCGCTCGGCGATCTGGCTCATGAGCCGGACGATCTGGTTCAGGAAGCTGTCCTCTCCGACCTTGGTCACCTTGATCTGGAGCGCGCCGTCGAGGTTCAGCGTCCCGCCGATGACCTTCGAGCCGACCTCCTTCGTCGCCGGGACGGATTCGCCAGTTAAGCTCGACTCGTCGACGCTCGCAGCCCCCTCGACCACCTCGCCGTCGAGCGGGATACGCTCCCCGGGGCGGACGAGGACGAGTTCGCCCACGGCGACATCCTTGGTGAGCACGTCCACCGGCTCTCCCCCGCGGAGCACCCTGGCACGGGGCGGCTGGAGCGACATGAGCTTGCGGACCGCCTCCGAAGCCTTCCGCCGGGTGTCGAGCTTGAAGTAGCCGAAGAACAGGTGGAGCGACATGAGCCAGGCGGCGACCGGCAGGAAGTTCGGCCAGCGGGGATCGTAGAGCGAGAGGGCCCCGACGATGTACGAGCCCCAGGCGCCCGCGGACAGCAGCACGTTCGCGTTGATGACCCGCTGGCCGACGGCCATCAGGGTCTTTCGCAGGATCGGGAAGCCGACCCAGAAGAGGACGAACGACGCCACCGCCAGGCTGAAGAGCGCCCGCGGATAGGCGGGGAGCCCGAAGAGGTTCAGCGGATCGACGATGAGATCGAGGAGGGAGAGGGCCATGCCGATCATGCCGCGCTGCTTGATGAGCCCGAAGAGCGCCTCGTCGGTCTCGTACTGCTGGACCTCGGTCGAGGAGACACTGTAGCCGAGCTTCTCGACGGCCTCGGCCAGGTCGCGGCGGCTGGTCTGCGTCGTGTCCGCCTCGATCAGCACGATCCCGTGCACCAGGTTCACCAGCACGCTCTTGACGCCCGGGTAGCGCTTCAAGGCCTTCTCCACGCTCATCGTGCAGAACGAGCACATGAGCCCGGAGACTTTCATTTGTACGGTTTCAGTAGCCATCTCCACTCCAATTTCAAAGCAGGGCGACGAACGCCCTGGCGTAATAAGCGCTCACGAAGAGCAGGGCGCATCCGCTCACCGCCTGGATCGCCCGCCGCCAGGCGGCGATACGGGTCAGGCGGACGAGGGCCCCGGCGAACAGGCCGACGAGCAGGAACGGCAGCCCGCGGCCGAGGCCGAAGGCGAACGCGAGGACGGCCCCGTACCCGGGCCGGGCCTGCGTCGCCGCCACCGTGACGAGCAGCAGCAGCGGGGCGGCGGAGGTCCCGAGGCTGAAGATGAAGCCGTAGCCGAACGACCCGGCGAGCCCCGGCCTGCGCAGGGCCGCCAGCTGGTCCACCTGCAGCCGCGGCCCGCGGAAGGCCAGGATGGCGGCGACGAAGGAGACCACGGCCATCGTCAATGCCCAGTAGCGGCCGAACGACTCGGTGAGGACCGCGCCGAGCCGACCGGCCACGGCCCCCAAGAGCGTCAGATTCACGACGATGCCCGCGAAGAATGCCAGGGCGATGAGGAAGCCCGAGCGGCGGGACTGGCTCTCCGAGGCACCCACTACGCCAGCCATGCCGAACCCGACCGGGAGCGTACAGGGACACACCGCACTGGCCAGGATGCCGGCGACGAGGGCGACCCCGAAGGCCAGCAGCGACCCCTCGGGTAGGCTCGTGCCGGAGCTGCGGAGAAAATCTTCGAGCGTCACTTCCGGACCTCCGTGCTCGGGGTCCCGACCTCGAAGCGCTCGGCGCGGAGGGCGTCCGCCAGCCGACCTGAGGTCACCATCCCCTCGTCATATCTGACCTGCACGCGCCCCTCCTCGAGGCTCACGCGGACCTCCTCCACCCCGGGAAGGCCGCCCAGGATCTCCTCGATCGCCTCCACGCAGGACTCGCACGCCATATCCCTGACGGGAATCGTGGCGGCCGTCACCAAGTGTGCGGCGGCCTGGGTTTCAACGGGAGTGACGTCGTTCGATTCTTCCGGTCGCATCTGAAGTTCTCCAGGAATCTTGGCTTTACTTCGGCCCCTCCGTGCTCGGGCTCCCGGCCTGGAAGCCCTGCGCGCTGATCTCCTCGGCCAGGCGCTCGGGGGTCACCTTTCCCTCCACGTACTTGACCCGTGCCTCCTTCCCCTTGAGGTTCACCCGCGCCTCTTCAACGCCGGGCATTTCACGCAGGAGCCCCGTCACGGTCTCCGCGCACGACTCGCACGCCATCCCCAGCACGGGGATCGTCGTCGTCTTCACGCGGGAGTCGGACGTGGCGGCTCCGGCGGGGGCGGCCTTGGGCTCCTCCTTCTTGGGGAGGGTTGCCTTGTAACCCAGTTCGTTGATCTCCGAGACGATGCGTTCCGGGGCCACCTTCCCCGGCGCATAGCGAACGAGGACCTCGCGTCGTTCGAGGCTCACCTCGGCCGAGGCCACCCCGTCGACGGCCTTGAGCGTCTTCTTGATCCGCGCGGCACACGAGCCGCAGGACATGCCCTCGACCGGGATCGTGACCGTGCGCATCGAGGCATTCGGGGCTGGGCCCGTCTCCGCCCGAGCGGACGAGGCGATTTGTACCCCTCCCAGCGGCCCCCGCAGCCCTGCGTAGGCACCCGCGGCGAGGACGATGACCCCGACGACGCCCAGTGCGAGCCGAATCGGCCGGCGGCCTCCCGTGGACGCTCGTTGCTTATTTTCCATCATCGATCTCCTCTCTCGTGTTTGTGTCATGTGGCCCCGCGAGCCCGTTCGAACCCGCGGACAACGCGAGATCCCCGTCGAGGCTTTCCAGGATGGGGCAGTCGCTGACCGGCCCGCGCCCCGTGCAGGTGCCCGCGAGTTTGGTCAGCGCACGCTCGATCTTCTTCAGGTCCGCGATCTTCTGCCGGACGTCCTCGACCTTCTGCTCGGCCCGCCGGCGCACCTCGGTACAGCTCGTCCCGGGATCGACCCGGAGGGTCAGGAGCTCCCGGACCTCGCCGAGCGAGAACCCGACCTCCTGCGCCCGCTTGATGAACCGGATCAGCCGGACGCTCTCCTCGGGATACTCCCGGTAACCGGATTCTCGCCGGGGGGGTTCGGGTAAGAGCCCCTTCCGCTCATAGAACCGCAGGGTCTCGACGTTCACCCCGGCCCGTCGCGCCAGCTCGCCCGTCTTCATGTTGTCCATTCTCTTCATCCTCATGGTGTCATTCTAAGACCCGTACTATGGTACGGAGTCAAGGGGATATGTTTTCAACGACCCGACACAGGGCTAAGATTCCGAGAGAAATCGGGCCATCTGCGTCAGCTTGTTTCGCCGGTCTTTACGATCTTTAACGAGGGGCTGCGCGTTCCAAACGCTTGTGGGCAAGCCACTGGCGCAACCCCGAGAAACACCGAGTTCTTAGCTCTGTGTCGGGTCGTTGTTTTTTTAGGGAGGAGCCGATGCCCCCCGATGACGCTTCCTCTGGCTCCGAGGTGTCGGTCGATGCGATCAGGCCGGGCTTGGATCCATCACTTCCGGCTGCGTCTGGACGGATCGGGCCCTGCTTAATGCTGAATTCAGGAATGCCTGAATTCCGTCATTTCAACGGCTCGCCGGTGATGCCGGACGGTCGTCGGGCACGGGCTGGTTTGTGATCGGTGGTGGACTTAAAGACCTTCGTCTTCAGTTTCGTTTCGCTTCTTCCCGGCTCGGGATCGCCGCTCCGGCCTTGCGACCACCGCGTCGCCGGCCGGCATCGCCGGGCCTGCGCCCGATACGAACTGATGATGGAGTCGAAATAAGATGGCCGTGTGGCTCCGCCGGTGTACCGACTCCTTCGCAAATGCGTCGCCCGGCCGAGCCGCCGATTCCGCCCAGTCCCCAGGGGGAGCCATCCCCAAGGCCATGTGCCGGGCGCGGATGTTGGCCAGGACATTTCTCATGGCCCTCGGCACGTCGCCGTCGAGGACATAGGCCAGCATGCCGCCGTGGGGGACATGGCGGCCATACTTACCGTCGACGAACCGCTGCATCCCCTCCTTGACGTACTCATCGGCCAGCGACTTCATCACGCCTTTGACCCTGGCATTGAGCCGCTTGGCCTCCAGGCAGAAGTACAAATCCCCGTCATGCCCGGGGAAGAAGACGATATCCTTCCTCCCCGTCTCCTTGGCGAGATCGACGTCGATCTCCATGTCCTCGTAGCGGATCAGGAACCGGTGGGCCTGACGGTCGCGCTTTTTGACCATCGCCGCATAGAGCCGAATGGACGTGGCTTCCTCCAGCTCGTCCGGGAGGGGTGGATCGATCAGAGCCCAGGCGTCGAGGACGAGGGCGATCACGGTCCCCACCCCGCCCTGGGAGATGAAATCGTCCCAGGCGCTGCTGTCGCCGATCGTCATGCATCCCCCTCGGATCGCATGAGGATGGTGCCAGCGATCTCGTCGGCGTCGTTGAGCGCCGCCGTGGCGGACCAGAAACGCCGCCCGATGGGCTTGATGACGTAGAGGAGGGTCTTGTCGAAGACTTTCAGGCCGCGCACGAGCTCGAACGTGCCCCGTCCCTTGGCTACCCCTCTTTGGAGCCGCTGGAGCGCCGCGAGGACGCTCGTGGTTGCCCCGTCGATTTGCCCGGGAGTCTCCCCCCTCCGGGTCTTTTGGAGGACCACCATGCCAACCCCGAGATAGCCGTCTGCGACCGACTTGCCATGCACGCGGTACTCCGCATTCGCCCAGTCGTTGAGCGTCCGGCAGAGGAGGTCGACATAATTCCCATAATCATCCGGGCGGGCCGGGCGGAGAGCGGGCACATCCAACCTCGCGCGGGTGGGCCTTACGCTCGGGATGATGATCTCGACCGTATCGACCACGAGTTCCCGCTCAATGGGATCGACGTCGAAATATTCCGCGACGAGCGCCTCGGCTCGCGCTTGCGCCCGCCCTAGAACCTGGTCCTTCCCGAGGGCCGCGCCGCCCGCCTCGCGGGCAACGGCCGTCATGAGCCGGCCCGCCTCCGCAACAATCTCGGCCGCGCGTTCCGGTCGATCGGACTGACCTGGGAGCGGGTATGGCAGCCGCATGAGGTCGTCGATATCGACCATGGCACGGCTCACCCCCCAACTGGCTGAGGTATGGAAGAGGAAGTATCGGGCCAGGCTCGATCGCAGGTAGAACGTCAGGAAGGCCAGCAGGTCGGCGTCCGCGCCCGGACCGTGAATCCCCCGAATGCCATGCCGGTAGGCGACGTTGAAGTCCGCGAAGGCAACCTCGGGCTCGTTGGAAAATCCCGTCTTCACCAGGACAAGCGGCTTCTTGAAGATGTCGATGTTGCTGATGCCACGCCGCAACTCCAGCCCCAGCTCCTCCTCGATGTCGCAATCTTCGGGGAAGAGCATCAAATCCAGGCGGTGCGTGCTCCGTTCGATCCGCGCCGTGCTGCGGAGGGTAAGCTCCCGTCGAGTCTCCGGTGCATCGTTGGGCCCGAACGGCTCGAAGCCCTCCGCCACGAGCCATCGCTTGGACAGCCCCTTGCCTCGCTGGCCCAAGACATCTCGCAGCCGGGGGTAGAGGCGCAGACGGTCCAGGAGCCGGCGGTCGCGCGGCGTCGCCCAATAGCGTTCTTTCCAGATCAGCGGGGCATCCTCCCCCCGGAGGTCCGCGAGCACCTCGCGGACGGTGAGGCTTGCCCGGTCCTGCGGCAGGATCGAGATCACCTCGGCCTGGGTCACCGCCCAGTCGGTCTTGGGCGACCAATACTGGATGCGGTGGGCGCTGTCGGCCGGCTTCTGCTTACCGTAGCGGACGACCAGCGCGGGAGCCTCCGCGTCCTCGAACAGGAAGCGTTGATAGTCGGCCAGATTGAGAATTCGGCTCACCGCATGGGACCTGAACCAACAGCTCTGGAAATCGACGGCGCTCTTGGTGTGGTTGAACAGCAGCCCATGCGGCAGGACGAAGCAGACCGCGCCCCCCGCGGTGAGATGCTCCGCGGCCTTCCAGACGAAGGCGGCGGCGATCTGCTTGCCCGGGAATGGCAGCTTGCGGCCGGCGCACCAGGTCGCGGCCGGCGCGGTCGCGGCCCTGACCTTGGCCCATGGCGGATTGCCGATCACGTAATCCACCTGCTGTGCCGGCGCCGCATCGTCGTCGAAGAAGTCGGCGCAGCGGATGGTCGCCGTCTCGTTCTCGTCGCTCGCGACCAGCCTCGGCAAGACCTTGACCTTCTTCAGCACGCGGCGAATGTCCGGCGGGGAGAGCTGGTCGAGGAAGGCAAGGTAGAGGCTGAATGCCGCGATCAGGCAGGCGGTCCGGCTCTTGTCGATACCATACAGGTTCGTCTTGAGGATCGACGTGAGCCCCTTGAGCTTCGCGTCGTAGCCGGCCCCGGGGTTGGCCCTCCCCCACTCCTCGGCCAGGCGATTGAACAGGCCGACCAAGAAGATGCCGGAGCCGCAGGCCGGGTCGAGGAACCGCTTGCCGAGCAACGAGCGTTCCCCGTCCAAGGCGCTGTCAATGACCAGCTCCGCCAGGAACCGCGGGGTGTAGAAGGCACCGGATTCCCGCTTCTCGCGCTCGCCCGCGGCCTTCAGGAAGTGCTCGTAGATGGCGCTGATGGTCTCGATCGGGATGATGCCGAATTCGTAAGGCCAGAATCTCTGCTGGCCGGATTCCGGGTCGGTCCCCCGGATGAAGTCGCCGAGGATGTCGAGATGCTCGGGCCTCACCCATCGGGCCTCGGCCCGCAGGTCGTCGCTGAACAGGTCGCCGTTGAAATCCAGCCCGAGCTGCGCGAACAACGCGTAGAGCTCATCCCGCGCCCGGGTCCAAGGCTTACGACCCAGGATGCCGCCGAGGCCCGAGGCCCCCTCGATGCCCGCCTCTTCCAGGTATTTCCGGTCGATCACCTTGCGATCGAACAAGTAGCAGGTGAAGACGAGGCGGCACAGCAGCGCATCAAGCGATGAGGATTCAAGGCGGTCGTCGGGGACCCCCGCCAAGCGGTTGCGGGTTGCCTCCAGGTGGCGTAAGAGGTTGCGATCCACCCGCTGGCGCGGGTCGAAAACCCGCCTATGCCTGTGGAAATACTCGCCCGTCTCGACGGAAGCGAGGAACCCCTGGAGCCGCTCGGCGACCCTGTCCAGCCTCTCGACGAAGCCATGCGGATCGGCTGGCCCACTCGGCGTGAGATCCGGCTGGGAGAGGCCCGAATAGACGTGGACCTCGTCGGGTGCGATCAGCACGAGGACGGGTGCAACGCCCTGGTTCCAGAAGGTGCGGTGCAGGGCCGCCACGTCCGAGGGGTCGAACGCATCGACCACGCGGAAGTAGACGATGGGCGTCTGGTCCTGGCACAAAACGCCGCTCAGCCCCATCTCCTCGAATGCCCGGCGCAGCACGTGCGCCTGCGGGGCGATGGCGCCGGCCGCCTCGATGTCATCGAGGCCGGCGAAAAATTGGGGCGCGCTCCTGCCTTCGATGCCGAATTCCGACCGCCAATCGGTTGCGGAGGTGGCGGTCATGAGCCGTCCGCCCCCTTCGCGTCGACGCCCGCCTCCGGCTCGTCCAGAAGCTGGTAAGCCCAGCCGTTCGAGAGTTTACGGGAACGAATCTTGTAGCCGCGCTGCTTCAACGACAGGATGTCACGATAGATGGTCTGGTCGCAGACCTGGAGCCGTGAGGCGAGCGCCGGCGTCGAAAACGTGCCGGCCCGGATTAGGTCCAACAAGTTCTCTAACCGACCCGCAACGGCCAACGACCTTTCATACCTCATTGATCCATCCTCCCCAGCTTATCTCTAACCGGGAGTGTTAGACTTGTCAATCGTTGCGGGCCCCTCTGTCCGCGGTTAGCACGGATGACCCCTCCAATCGGATTTAGCCGGCCATCGCGAGCCCTCCGAGACCCCAGGGCCGTTTTCGCCATAGGATATTTGGGGGCGAGGCGCATTTCACGAATGCCTGAATTCCAGCATTCCGCCATTCCGCCGTCACCGTGAAGCCCCGGGGAGTCGAGGTTCAGATGCTCGCCTGCCCACAATGCGCCCGCATGCCGCAGGGGCGGCACCAGACCGGCTTCGGATCGACCGGGATCGGCATCGAGACTTTGCTGCGTGCCGCTCGGATCTGACCGGCCAGTTCGAGCACCCAGGCCCGCAATCGATCGTCGTTGTCGATGCGGTGCCGCGTGCCGTCCCCGCAGATGACGAAGCCGTGGGGCGGCCGGGTCTTCAGCTCTTCCTCGATGAGGACGAAATAGACCCCCATCTGCGCCCGGTGCCAGGGCCGCAACACGCGGGAGGACTTCCATTCTTCCGGAATGATCGTGCCTCCCGTCTTGATGAGGCGATCCGGCCTCCCGGCAAGGCCCAGGCACTGGGACCGCAGCGTGATCCGATCGAGTGATATGGTCTTGCCCGACGCCAGGCCGCGACTCCCCCGCATGCCTCGGACCGCGAGCATCAGTAGGAAGCCCGCCAGCAAGGCCAGGACCGCCACGGCGACCACCCAGACCGTCAGCTCCATTGGTGGATCGCCCAGAGCAGCAGGAGCACGGCAGCGGCCAGGATGACGATCCGTCCCGAGGCTATCAAGAGGCTCGACGCCCGCTCGATCGCGGTGTTGCGGTCATGGTGCCGCGTGCCGGCGGCGAGGGACGCCCCATTCCCCGGAGGCAAGCCCTCGCCGTACTGGAGTCGCCATTGTTCCGGGCAATAGGCGTAGCATGCGATCTCCTGGGCGGAAACCATCTTCCCATCATGTCTCACGCCGCGTTTCATCATTCCCTCCAGTGTCCTACGCCCAGGATCGTCCCGCTCGCGCCCGCCCAGGCGACCTGGTATCATGGGACGGCGCCGAAAACCACGCACTCCGGTTCTATCACGCTGATTTTTGGATACACTCACATATTTTGCATTTGATCGGAATCGCCGCCGGGCCGGGCCGGCAAGCACGATTGACTCCGCCTTTGCGGCACGGTAAATCATTATCCTGAAAGCAACTTGGGTCGACCGGGCCGGCACCGACCGGATTTCCGTCGTGGATGTCCGGCGACCCGAGAAGTCGAATATCAAACCCCAACTAGGACGCGCCCCCTTGGTCGATTTCAGGAAACGCTTATCAGGACGATCCGCGGATAAGCAGACCGACCCGGTGAAGTTGTACGACACGCTGGATCGCGCCCACGACAAGGGGCCGCTGCGCCCGGCCCAACTTGCCGTGCTCTCCGATTGGTTCTCGAACCACCATGGCACGCGAGACAACATCGTCAAGCTGCACACGGGCCAGGGCAAGACGCTCATCGGCCTGCTCATGCTCCAGTCCCGCCTCAACGCGGGCAAGGGCCCCGCCCTCTACCTCTGCCCCGATAACTACCTGATCGATCAGACCTGCGACCAGGCAAGGCAATTCGGGATCGCCACGTGTAACGCGACCCCGGACATCCCGGAAGAATTCCTGAGCAGCACTAAAATCCTGGTGACCTCGGTCCAGAAGCTCTTCAACGGCCTGACAAGATTCGGCCTGAATCGCCAGTCCGTCGCGGTCGGCTCGCTGTTGATGGACGACGCCCATGCCTGCTCCGACATCATCCGCGAGGCGTGCCGCATCCGCATCCCGAGGGAGGAGCCCGCCTATCACGCCCTGCGCACGCTCTTCGCCGGCGACCTGGAATCGCAAGGCGTCGGCACGTTCGCCGACATCTGCAACAATCAGCGCGACGCCCTGCTGCCTGTGCCCTACTGGGCGTGGCTACCCCGCGAGGCCGAAGTCGCCCAGATCCTGTCGGACAACGCCAAGCGCGAATCCGTGAAGTTCGCGTGGCCCCTGCTCAAGGACATGCTCAGCCAGTGCCAATGCATCTTCACGGGCGTAGCCCTGGAGATCGAGCCTTACATCGCGCCGCTCTCGGCCTTCGGCTCCTATTGGGAATCCCCGCACCGGATTTTCATGTCCGCAACCGTCACCGATGACGCATTCCTCGTCAAGGGCCTCCAGCTCAAGCCGGAGACCATCACGCGCCCGCTGAGCTACGCGAAGGAGACCTGGTCCGGCGAGAAGATGGTCCTGCTGCCGTCCCTCATCCACGACTCGCTGGACCGCGAGGCCATCGTCCAGGGTTTCGCCGGGCCCAAGCCGAAGCGGAGGCACGGAGTGGTCGGCCTAGCGCCGAGCTTCAACCGCACGCGCGATTGGGCCGCCTACGGCGCCACCGTGGCCAACAAAGACTCGGTTTCCGAGTCGATCGACCTCATGAAGAAGGGCCAGTTCGAAAAGGCGGTCGTCCTGGTGAACCGCTACGACGGCATCGACCTGCCCGACGACACGTGCCGGATCTTGGTCTTCGACTCGAAGCCCTATTCCGAAAGCCTGATCGACCTCTACCAGGAACTCTGCCGCCCGGACAGCGACGCCACGATGATGCGGACCGTCCGATCCGTCGAGCAGGGCATGGGCCGGAGCGTGCGCGGCGAGAAGGATTACTCGGCCATTGTGATCATCGGCCCCGACATCATCCGGCTGGTCCGGGAAAAAGCGACGAGACGATACCTGTCGCCGCAGACCGCCGCCCAGATCGAGATCGGCCTGGAGATCGCCGACATGGCGAAGCAGGAGATCGAGGACGGGAAGGCGCCGGGCGACGCCTTCAACGGCGTGCTGAATCAGTGCCTGGGCCGAGATGCCGACTGGAAGGCTTTCTACGTCGAGCAGATGGACAAGGTGGCCCCGGCCGGGGCCAACGAGAACATCCTACGTCTGTACGCGACGGAACTCGCGGCCGAGCAGGCATTCAGCGCGGGCGACTACGTCACCGCGAGCAAGACGATCCAGGCCATGCTGGACGGCGGTGCCGTGAAGCCGGCCGACAAGGGCTGGTATCTCCAGGAGATGGCCCGCTACTACTACCAGGCGGATCGCAAGGAATCGCAGAGGCTCCAGGTGGCCGCACATAAGAGCAATCACATGCTGCTTCGGCCCCCATCGGGCGTCACCGTGGCCAAGCTGACGATCGTGAGCCAAGGGCGCGTCGAGCGGATCGCCGAATGGGTCGGCGAGCTGGGGACCTACGCCGACCTCAACATCCGCGTCACCGACATCCTGAACTCCTTGGTGTTCGGCACCAAGGCGGAAAAATTCGAGCACGCTCTGGACGAACTCAGCAGGGCGATCGGCTTCGCGGGCGAGAGGCCCGACAAGCAGTGGAAGGAGGGCCCCGACAACCTCTGGGCCGTCGATGCGACCCAATACCTCCTCTGGGAATGCAAGAGCGAGGTCGACGTCACCCGGACCGAGATCGACAAGCGGGAGGCGGAGCAGATGAACCGCTCCAGCGCCTGGTTCGACAAGCACTACCAGGGCATGAGCGTGAAGCGATTCCTGATCCACCCGACCCACACGGTGCAAAGCGCCGCCGCTTTCACGCATGAAGTCGAAGCCACGCGAGTCGCGGAGCTGAGGTCGCTGGTGAAATCGGTGAGGGAATTCTTCAAATCATTCGAGTCGCAGAATTTCAAGGACCTGTCGCCCAAATACATCCAGCAGATGATCGACGCCCATCACCTCGCGGTATCGGACTTCCAAAGCGGCTATTCGAAGAAGCTCCGTCACCTGAAATGATTCCTCAGATCGATATCCGTTCGACGATGTTTCGCGTGACCCGCTTCTGCCGCCGGTCGTAGAGCCCGGTCGTGCGCGGCTCGGCGTGCCCGGCCAGGTATTGCACGTCCTCCAGCGGCACGCCCTGCGTCAGGAGGTCGGTGATCGCCGTCACTCGGAAGGAATGCGGCGAGAGGCGAGACGGCAAGCCGGCATCCTTCAGCCGGCGCTTGACCAGCTCGCAGATGGATTTCGTAGTGAGCGGATTGCCGGTCAGTTGTTTCGTGCGGCGTAGCGTCGATCGGAAGAGCGGACGGTCCTTGGGTTCGGAGGCGAGGCTCGTCGCATCGAGATAGGCCCGGATGAAGCCCTCCAGGTCGTGGCGTACCGAGGCCTCGCGGCTCTTGCCGCCCTTCTCCTGGAACCGCAGCACGAACTGCGTCCCGTCGCTCTGGAAATCCTGAAACCTGAGCTTGGCCACCGCCCCGGCGCGGCAGGCGGTATAGGCCAGCGTGGCGAGGATCGCCCGATCCCGCAAGCCCACGATATGCGAGGTATCGACCGAGGCCAACAGCGCGCGGGCCTGAACGATGGTGATCTCCGGCGTCTTGCCCTCGATCACCTGGTCCTTGACGCCCTTCACCGACGCGGCCGGGTTGAGGATGACCACATGCCGTTGCACCAGGCGGTCGAAGAATCCGCGCAACGCCGCCAGGTGAAGATTCCGCTTGGCGGCAGAGCCACCCAGGCCGACGAGGTACTGGCCGACCATGCCCGGCGTGACCGTCGGCAGCTCAACCCCCTGCCCCTCGCACCAGGCCAGGAAGCGTTTGGTCGCCGCCATGTACGCCTTCTGCGTGTGCGGGTTGTGATGCTCCGCGTAGAAGAACTCGTCCCAGGCGAAGCGTGCCGCCCCCCCTGCCCGCTCGACGAGCACCGGCAGAGCCTTCGCCGCGACCGGCTGGATCACTTGTTGTTTGGACACCGGCACCAACTCGCTTCCCATCGCACCCTCCCCTTTCATCAACGAAGCTGGATAATGTCGACGCCCACGTCGCATGCGTCCCAGGCTTTATCGGCCGTCACGACCGAGCAGCCGGTTTTCAAGCCCAACGCCAAGCAGGCACGGTCTCCGAGAGAAAGGCCAAGCATGCGGGTCATGGGCCGGAAGGAAGCGGCAAGATAAGCCTGATCAACGTCAAAGGGAATAACTTGCATGGAGAGCCCTGACAGCACCGGCATGACGCTGTCCACGGTTAGGCCACGCTCGACGGCGGTGGCGACCACTTCCGAAAGATTCACAGCCGAGATGAGCCAGGGGGAGCGAAGCTCCCTGACCTTTGCGGCACCGCGTTCCACCAGCAGCACGGCGAGCAGAGCCGAAGCGTCGAGGACGACGCTATTCACGCGACGCTTCTTCCCGACGCCCCGCGAGCAGAGCATCAACGACGCTCTCGCCCGGCTTTTTCAACTGGGAGAACAGTTCCTGCGCCTCCCTCAGCGCCTGCATGGCCGTCCGGATCTCGATGCCGTGCGCGGTGCGGCGGAAGATGACCTCCGCCCCATCCTCGATCCCGAATTCCTTCCGCATGTCGGCAGGCAGGACGACCCTGCCAGCATGCACCTT
>ERZ778021.2724-NODE-2724-length-14774-cov-4.915348_pt1 | contig 14774 bp, 10 predicted proteins | sample MGYA00375751_ERZ778021 | MGnify/ENA primary metagenome ERZ778021 (study PRJEB29350, sample SAMN05389814) | bioreactor metagenome | isolation source: Thiocyanate stock bioreactor | place: South Africa: University of Cape Town | collected 2013-08-29 ... | reverse complement strand
CCCGCCTGCACGAGCGCCTCGGCGTGACCACCGTCTACGTCACCCACGACCAGACCGAGGCGATGACGCTCGGCCAGCGGGTGGCGGTACTGAAGGACGGCGTCCTGCAGCAGGTCGACACCCCGCAGCGCCTCTTCCACGCCCCCCGCAACCTCTTCGTCGCCGCCTTCATCGGCTCGCCGACGATCAACCTCGCCGAAGCCGAGGTGGGGGAGGGCATGCTCCACTTCGCCGGCAACTCGATCCCCCTCCCGGTCGGCAGCGGGCTGCCGCTGGGCGGCAAGGTGATCGTCGGCATCAGGCCCTCCGACCTCGAGCTGGCCGAGTATGCGGACGACTCCTCGCCGCGGATCTCGGCCACGCTCGAGGTGGTCGAGAACCTCGGCGCCGAGCTCCAGGTGATGTTCCCGGTGGCCTCACCGCGGGTCGATGTCGAGGCCGTCCGCCAGGCGGCGTCCGAGGGCGAGGACGACCAGCAGCTGTTGGCCGACGAGCGCTCGCTCTTCACCGCCTCGCTGGCCGCGCGCCGGCCGCTGGCCGCAAGCGAGCAGGTCGAGCTGGCGATCGACACCAGCCGGCTCCACTTCTTCGACCCGGAGAGTGGCCTGGCGCTGGGCAAGGACAAGGCGACGGCATGGACTGGCTGAGCGACGTCGGCGTGCCGATGCGCGACGGCACCCGGCTCTCGGCCGAGGTCTACCTGCCGGCCGGCGAGGACCCGGTGCCGGCGATCCTCCTGCGGACGCCCTACGACAACTCCGCCGAGCCCTACTGGCGGATGGCCGAGCGCTACGCCGGCGCCGGTTACGCGGTCGTCGTCCAGGACTGTCGCGGCCGCGGCGACTCCGACGGCCGCTTCCGCCACTTCGACGAGATCGCCGACGGCCTCGACACGATCGACTGGGTCGGCGGGCAGGCCTGGTGCGACGGGCAGGTCGCGATGACCGGGCTCTCCTACGAGAGCTGGGTCCAGCTCTCGGTCGCCGGGGCAGGCAACCCGCACCTCCGGTGCCTGGTGCCGGCGATGATGACCGCGGCGCTCGACACCGAGCTGATCTACCGCGACGGCGCGCTCCAGCTCCAGCTCGTCCTCGGCTGGCTGGCGACGGTGCGGGGGCGCGGCATGCGCAACCTCGCCCACCTCGACCCCGGGCGCGCCTTCGCCGCCCTTCCCCTCGCCGAGGCCGACCGCGGCTTCGGCGGCGAGCTGCCGCGGTGGCGCGATTGGCTGAGCTGGCCGGCGGACGACGAGCGCTGGTCGACCTTCCGGGTCGAGGACCGGGACCGGATCGAGCTGCCGCTGCTGCAGGTCTCCGGTTGGTTTGACTTCCACGCGATGGCGGTGCTCGACACCTTCGAGGCGGTGCGCCGTAACGGCGTCGGCTCGACCGACCAGAGCCGGGTGATCATCGGGCCCTGGAAGCACGACTACGAGTACTGGACGCAGACCGAGGTGGGGGAGATGGACTGCGGCGCCGACGCCGCGATCGATCTGCCGGGGGTCGAGCTCGCCTGGTTCGACCGCTGGCTGAAAGGGGCGGAGCCGAGCTCCCTGGAAGCGCCGCTGCGGCTCTTCGTGATGGGGGAGAACCGCTGGCGCGACGAGTACGAGTGGCCGCTCGCGCGGACCGAGTGGCGGCACCTCTACCTCCACTCTTCCGGGACCGCGGCCGCCGCCGAGGGGTCGCTGACCGACTCCGCCCCCGACGCCGAGGAGACGCCCGACACCTTCGCCTACGACCCGGCCGATCCGGTCCCCACCCTCGGCGGTCCCTGCGACCCGTTCATGGGCCCGGTCGACCGGCGTGAGGTGGCGACGCGCGACGATGTCGTCACCTATACGACCGCGCCGCTGAGCGAGGACCTCGAGGTCACCGGGCCGATCGCCGCGGTCCTCTACGTCGAGTCCGAGACGCCGGCGGCCGGCTGGTCGGTCCACCTCACCGACGTCGCCACCGATGGGCGCGCCTGGGGCCTCTGCGAAGCGCTGCTGGAGACCGGTCGCGCCACCGGGGTCGAGACCCTCCCGCAAGGGGACGGCTCGACCTTGCGGCGGGTCGAACTCCGCGTCGGCGTGACCAGCTACGTCTTCCCGGCCGGGCACCGGATCCGGGTCGAGGTGTCGGCGAGCAACTTCCCCCGCTTCGCGCGCAGTCCGGACCCGGGCCGCCGACGGGTCCACCATGGCGCCGCGACGCCATCCCACCTCGTTCTTCCGACCATCCCCCGCGAGCGAAAAGAGAGCAGATGACGGTGACCGAGCTATCTACGGACCAGGATCAGCGCGCCCGGCGCCTCCACGAGGAATCGCTGGTCGCCGACTTCAGCCCGCACGGCGAGCCGATCCCGGGGACCGCGCGCAGCCAGGCCGCGATGGCTGCCGGGCTCGAGGCAGGCGGGCTGGGCACGGCCCTGGGGGCGCTCTGGGACGAGCACCTTCGCGAGCTCGAAGAAGATCCCGCGGCGCGTGCCCTGCACACCGAGGACTTCCGCCGCTCCGGCGTCGACGCGCTCCAGGTGACGCTGGGCGGGATCGAGATGCGGATGCACGACTGGGACGCGAGCCTCCGCGACGTCGCCCGCTGGCAACGGCGGGCGGCGATCGGTGGGGATCTCGAGGTCTGCGGGTCCGCCGCGGCGCTGCGCGCGGCGCGGACGGACGGGCGAACCGGGGTGATGCTGGGCCTCCAAGACACCCTCCAGATCGGGACCGACCTGGAGCGGCTGGAGCAGCTCTACGGTCTCGGCGTCCGGGTCGTGCAGCTGACCTACAACCGGCGCAACCTGGTCGGCGACGGCTGCACCGAGCCGCACCAGTCCGGGATCAGCCGCTTCGGCGTCGAACTGGTCGGCAAGCTGAACGAGCTCGGGATGGTCGTCGACGTCTCCCACTGCGGCGACCAGACCACGACCGAGGCGGTCGCGGTGTCGAAGCTGCCGATCGCCTACACCCACACCTCCTGCCGGGCGCTCTTCGAGCACCCGCGGGCGAAGACCGACGAGCAGTTGCGGCTGCTGGCCGAGCACGGCGGCTACGTCGGCATCGTCGCGGTGCCGTTCTTCCTCAAGCAGGCCGACGCCGGGATCCCGGACATGGTCGACCACATCGCGCACGCCGCCGAGATCGTCGGTATCGAAAATGTAGGCATCGGTACCGACTGGGGCTTCTGGACCACCGATTTCCCGGCCGAGCTTCGTCCCCGGGCGATGCAGTCGTTCGCTGCGACCTCGGGGTTTCGGCCGGAGGACGGCCTCGAGCTGGGCGTCGGACTGGGCCCGTTCGTCGAGTGGGGTGACCGACCGGCGATCACCCGCGAGCTGGTCACCCGTTCCTTCTCCGACGATGAGATCCGCGGCCTCCTTGGCGACAACTGGCTCCGCTTCCTCGACCGCTCGCGCGTCTGAACGACGTGGCGCCGACCGAACGCGACAGGCTTCGTGCAAAGCGGCCGAATTTGGCGACCATTGTCGCTGTGACGGCGGGGACGGCCTTCGTAGCCTCGTCTGATGACAAAGGTTGAGGATCAGGGGAGCGATCTGTTGAACGCCGCCGATCTGGCCGGGCTGCTGCGGGCGATGTGCCTGATGCGGGCGGTCGAGGAGCGCGGGCTGACCCTCTACAAGCAGGGGAAGATCCCCGGCTCGTTCTATGACGGCCGTGGCCAGGAGGCGATCAGCGTCGGGGCCACCTGGGCGCTCGGCCCCGCCGACGCGGTCTGCTCGCCGCTGATCCGCGATCTCGGCGCCCACCTCGTCCGTGGCACCGATCTCACCGACATCTTTCGTCACTACATGGGGCGCGATAACGCGCTCAGCCGCGGCCGCGAGGGCAACGTCCACTTCGGCGACCGCCACGTCGGCGTGGTCGGGATGGTCTCGATGCTGCCCGACATGATGGTGGTCGCGACCGGCATCGCGATGGCCTTCAAGATGCGCGAGGAAGAGCGCTGCGCGATCAGCTTCTTCGGCGACGGGGCAACCTCACGGGGCGACTGGCACGAGGCGATGAACTGGGCCGCCCTCTACGAGCTGCCGGCGATCTTCGTCCTCGAAAACAACCAGTTCGCCTACTCGACCCCGACCGAGCAGCAATATGTCGGGGAGCCGGTGATGAGGGCCGCCTCCTACGGCATGGACGGGGTCAGCGTGGACGGCAACGACGTCACCGCGGTCTTCGAGGCTACCTGGGCCGCGCGCGAGAAGGCCATGGCCGGGGGCGGCCCGACCCTGATCGAGGCGAAGACGTTGCGCATGCACGGTCACGGCGCCCACGACGACGCCAGGTACATCCCCACCGAGCTGCTGGAGGAGTGGGGCGCCCGCGATCCGATCGAGCGGCTTGCCGCCCGCCTCGAGGACGACACGCTGGCGAGCGCCGAAGCCGAGGTCAAGGCCGAGATCGACGCTGCCGTCGAGGCGGCGCTGGCGACGCCGATGCCCGATCCGGCGAGCGCCACCGAGGGTGTCTACTGCGAGGGCGAGCCCGAGGTCCTCGGCGAAGGGGTCGCCCCCTGGAGCGGCTTCGCCACCAGCGGCGCCGTCGCGGCGGCGGCCTGATGGCGGTCCGCACGTACCTGCAGGCGATCTCCGACGGCCTGCGCGAGTCGATGAGGGAGGACGAACGGGTCTTCGTCATGGGCGAGGACGTCGGCGCCTTCGGCGGCGCCTTCAAGGTGACCGACGGACTGCAGGCCGAATTCGGCCCGGGCCGGGTGCGCGACACGCCGATCGCCGAGGCGGGGATCATCGGCAGCGCGGTCGGCGCCGCGATCGTCGGCATGCGCCCGGTCTGCGAGATGCAGTTCTCCGATTTCGTCGCCTGCGGCTTCGACCAGCTGGTCAACGTGGCGGGCAAGATGCACTACCGGCTCGGCCTCGCGGTGCCGCTGGTGCTGCGGCTGCCCTCCGGTGGCGGCTTCTCCGGCGGCCCCTTCCACTCGCAGAACCCGGAGGCGTGGTTCATGCACGCGCCGGGGCTGAAGGTCGTCGCTCCGTCGACCCCCGAGGACGCCAAGGGCCTCCTCACCGCGGCGATCCGCGATCCCAACCCGGTCGTCTTCCTCGAGCACAAGCACCTCTACCGCCGGATCAAAGGCGAGGTGCCGGAGGGAGTCTACGAGACCCCGTTCGCAGCCCGCGTCGCCCGCCCCGGCACCGACCTGACGGTGATCGCCTACGGGGCGATGGTCCACGCCGCGCTGGAGGCGGCCGAGCAGCTCGACGGCGCCTCGATCGAGGTGCTCGACCTGCGCTCGCTGGCGCCGCTCGACGAGGAGGCGATCCTTGCCTCGGTCGCCAAGACCTCGAAGGTGCTGGTCGTCGACGAGGCGAATCGCACCTGCGCCGCCGGCGCCGAGGTGGCCTCGCTGATCGCCGACCGGGGTTTCGAGACGCTCGACGGCCCGGTCCGCCGACTGGCGACGCCCGACGTGCCGATCCCCTTCAGCCCGCCGCTCGAGGGGGCCGTGATCCCGACCGCCCAGCGCATCGCCGAGGCCTGCCGTGAGCTCCTCGACTACTGATCAGGGCCTCGTCGACGTGACGATGCCCCAGATGGGCACGTCGATGTCGGAGGGGACGATCATCGCCTGGCTGAAGGCGGTCGGCGACGAGGTCGCCGCCGACGAGTCGATCTGCGAAATCTCCACCGACAAGATCGACACCGAGTGCCCGTCGCCCGCGGCCGGGACGCTGGTCGAGATCCTCGCCGAGGTGGAGGAGACGGTCGAGGTCGGGGCGGTGCTGGCGCGCATCTCCGTCGCCGGTGGCGCACCCGCCCTTGCCGCGCCCGCCGACTCCGGGGCCGAGCCGGCCGCCGCGCCGCCCCCGGAGCCCGCCGCGAACGGCGCCGACGGGCTCGCCCCCCGCCCCGCCGACTCCCGCCGTTACTCGCCGCTGGTCCGCCGGATCGCCGCCGAGCACGGCGTCGACCTGACCCGGGTGCCGGGCACGGGCCGCGGGGACCGGGTGACGAAGAAGGATCTCCTCGCCTGGCTCGAGCAGGGCGGTGGCGCGGCGGCCGAACCGCCCCTGCACAGCGATTCCCCGTACCGCCCCGACCCCGAGCCGGCCGTCGACGGCGCCGCCACCCCCGCGGCTTCCGCGCCGCCGACCGATCTCGATCAGCTCGGCGGCGTCTCCGAGTCGCTCTCGCGGATCCGTCGCAGCATCGGCGGGGAAATGCTGCGCTCCCAGCAGACGACCGCCACCTGCCACACCGTGGTCGAGTGCGACTTCAGCGGCGTCGAACGACGCCGACGTGAGCTCGGGGTGACCGCCCTGCCGCTGGTCGCCCGCGCGACGATCGACGTGATCCGCCGCTTCCCCGACCTGAACGCGACCCTCGACGGCGACACCGTCACCCGCTTCGGCGAGCGCGTGCACCTCGGGATCGCCGTCTCGCTCGGCGAGGAGGGGCTGATCGTGCCGGTCATCCACGACGCGCAGGACCTCTCGGCGGAGGGGATCGCCGCCCGGATCAGGGACCTCGCGCGGCGCGCCCGCTCGAAGCAGCTGCAGCCCGACGACGTCGCCGGCGCCAGCTTCACGATCACCAGCCCGGGCGCCTTCGGGGCGACGATCGCCACGCCCGTGATCAATGCCCCGCAGGTCGGCATCCTCGACATGGAGGCGATCGTCAAGCGACCGGTCGTGGTCACCGACGAGAACGGTCAGGACTCGATCGCGATCCGGCCGATGGCCAACTTCGTCCTCGGTTGGGATCACCGCGCCATGGATGGCGTGTACGCGGCGCAGTTCCTCGGCGCGCTGCGCGACGCGGTCGAATAAAGCTGCACCGACGCCCCTCCACCCTGCGGCGTCAGTGTGGGGAGTACGTACGCCGGGGCTGCGGCCCCGGCGTACGTATGCCCGCGCGCGAACGGATGCAGATGTCGAATTCTGGGGGGCCGATGGGGGGCAACGGTCGCGTCCGGCACCGGGTTGACCGCACGTATGTTGCCCGCCTTGTCCGCGTTGATCGAAACCCGCGACGTGTCGAAGAGCTTCGGCAACAGTCAGGTTCTGAACGCCGTCGACTTCTCACTCGAAGCCGGTCAGTCGGTGGCGGTGGTGGGGGAGAACGGTGCTGGTAAGTCCACTTTCGCGAAGATCATCACCGGCGTCCTCAGCCCCGACGCGGGCGAACTGATCTTCGAAAACGAGCCGGTCAGCTTCGGCTCGCCGCGCGACGCGATCAAGGTCGGGGTCGCGCTGATCCCGCAGGAGCTGGCCTACGTCCCGCAGCTCACCGTGGCCGAGAACCTGCTGGTCAACCGGCTGCCCTCGACCTTCGGCTTCACCTCGCCATCGCACCTCTTCAAGGAGGCCGAACGGCTGTCGAAGGAGTTCGAGCTCGAGGTGCCGGTGCGACGGCCGATGTCGGAGCTCTCGCTCGCCGATCGCCAGATCGTCGAGATCCTCAAGGCGCTCAGCCGGGACTCGCGGCTGATCGTCCTCGACGAGCCGACCGCCTCGCTGACCGAGGCGGAAAGCAACCACCTCTACGAGATCCTCGGCCGGCTCGGGGAGCGCGGCCTGGGGATCGTCGCGATCTCGCACCGGATGGACGAGGTCTACAAGTTCTTCGGCCGCGCCGACGTCTTCCGCAACGGCGAACGCGTGTTCAGCGGCTCGCCCGACCAGACGCCACGGGCCGAACTGATCCGGCACATGCTCGGGCGCGAGAAGGAGGAGCTCGAGGACATCGAGACGGCGCCGCGGGGTGCCTCGGTGCTGCGGGTGGAAGCCTGGCGCAGCGAGGGGATCCCGGAGCTGCGCGATGTCAGCTTCGAGGTCGCCGAGGGCGAGGTGGTCTCGCTGTTCGGGGTCCGCGGGTGCGGCGCGGACACGGTCGCCGACGGGCTCGCCGGCCGCGGCCGACGGATCGAGGGCGGGCTCGAGGTCTCCGGCAAGGCCGAAGGCATCTTCCGCAACCCCCGCGCGGCGCGCCGGGCCAAGGTCGGTTTCGTCCCGGCCGAGCGCAAGCGCGACGGACTGGTCCTCGGCCAGTCGATCGAGGCGAACGTCTCCTTCCTGGTGATCGACAGCCTCTCGGTGGCGGGCTTCGTCCGCGGCCGGGCCCGCCGCAGGCTCGCCGAGGACGCGATCCGCGATTTCGACATCAGGGCCCGCAACGTCAGCCAGGCGGTGGGGACGCTGTCGGGCGGCAACCAGCAGAAGGTACTGCTGGCGAGCCGGCTGGCGCCGGACCCGACCGTCCTCGTCCTGCACGAGCCCACCCGCGGGGGCGATATCGGTGCCCGGATCGAGATCCACCGGCTCCTGCGCAAGCTGGCGGCGGCCGGGAAGGCGCTGCTGGTGATCACCACCGACGTCGAAGAGGCGGTGGCGATCGCCGACCGCCTGCTGATCATGCGCGACGGCCGCCTGGTCGACGAGATGGCGGCCGGCGAGCGCAGCCAGGCGCGGGCGCTGCGCAGCGCGGTCGGGGGCGGGGCATGAGCACCGCGACCAGGGACGTCGCCGAGTCCCACGGGATGGCGCGGCGCCGCGACCGACGGTTCGCCGCCAAGGCGCTTGCCAGCCCCTACTCGGGGACGACGATCCTGCTTGTCGCGCTGGTCGTCTACTTCGCCGCGTCGAGCTCGGAATTCCTCGAAACGTCCAACATCCTGGTGATCCTTGGTGCCGCCGCGGCGATCGGGATCGTCGCGATCGGCCAGACCTTCGTCGTCGTCTCCGGCGGCTTCGACCTTTCGGTCTCGGGGACCGCGCCGCTGGCCGCGGTCGTCTTCGGGAAAATCGCCAACGAGGGCAGCGGCATCGTCCCGGCGCTGATCGTCGCGCTTGCCGTCGGGGCCGCGGTCGGCCTTGTCAACGGCTTGATGATCTCGCGGGCCGGCTTCAACCCGCTGATCGCGACGCTCGGCACCGCCTCGATCACCGGCGGGCTGGCCTTCGTCGTCAGCAAGGGCCTGACGGTCATCTACGAGGATCGGGCGACGGGCTTCCTCGCGGAACGGAGCATCGGCGAGATCCCCAACCAGGTGTGGGTGTTGCTGATCGTCGCCTGCCTCACCTTCATCGTCCTCCGCTACACCACCTTCGGCCGTTCGCTCTACTCCCTGGGCGGGAACTGGGAAGCGAGCTGGCTCGCCGGGATGCGAGTGAACCTGCTCTCGACCTCGGTGTACGTGATCTGTGGGGTGACCGCGGCGCTCGGTGGCATCGTCATCGCCAGCCAGCTGCTCGCCGCCGACGGTCAGCTGGCCAGTAACTACGCACTGCTCTCGATCGCCGCGGTGATCCTCGGCGGCGGCTCGCTCACCGGCGGCGAAGGTGGCGTCGTTGGGACGGTGATCGGCGTCCTCGCGCTCGGGGTGCTGACCAACGGGATGGCGCTCCTGCACGTCTCGTCCTTCTACCAGGAGATGGCGACCGGGGGCGTACTTCTGCTCGCTGTCGGCCTCGGCCGGATCCGCCAACTGGTGAACGTTGCTTAGTACGCGAAAAGAAAAGAGGAGAGAGTGGGAAGCAGATCGGGTGTGACGAAGGCGAGGCTGCTGTTCGGAGTGTTGTTCGCCTGTGTGCTGGCGGTGGCGATCGCCGCCTGTGGATCTTCCGGGTCCGATTCGTCGTCGACGGCGTCGGAATCGACCACCGCGGCCGGCACGGGCAGTGGTTCGGAAACGGAAACGTCCTCGGATTCCGGCTCCGGAGAAGGAAAGGCCATGCTCGAAGGGGCGAAGGTCGCCTTCGCCAACTACACCGACGCCGCTCCCGTCTACCTCGAACTGAAAAAGGGCGTCGAGGCGGCGGCCCAGGAAACGGGCGTCGACCTGAGCACCTACGACAACAAGGGCGAAGCGCAGCAGACCCTGCAGAACGCCCAGCTGATGGCCAACTCGAACCCCGACATGATCATGGACCTGAACCCGGTCGCGGGCACCACCCAGTCGGCCGAAAACATCTTCGAACGGGAAAGCATCCCCTGCATCGCGGTCAACGTGCCGGGCTCCGGCTACTGCCCTTGGATCGATCTCAGCAATCAGGCGCTGGGCACCGAAATGGCGAAAGTCGTCGCCAAAGAAGCCGACGCGAAGGGCTGGAAAGCTGAAGACATCGAGGTGATCCTGGTCCAGAGCGCGGGTCTCGGGCCGGCGGTCAACTCCAGCATCGGCTTCTACTACGAAGAACTCTCGAAGCTGATCCCGGGCCTGCCGAAGGTCGATTCGTTCAAATCCATCGGTCCTGAAACGACGACGATCGGCGACTCCGTGGTGCAGGTCAACGGCGAAGCGCTTCGGCAGCCGAGCTTCGAAGCTGTGCAGAACGCCCTCCAGGGCATCCCCGCAGACAAACACCTGATCGTCTACTCGATCAGCGACGAATCCTCGCTCGGCGCCTACACCGCCGTCCAGCGCGCCGGCCGTCAGGACGACTTGCTGATCACCGGCCTCGCGGGCAGCGAAGAAGGCCTCGAACAGCTGCGCAACAACCCCGCCTGGGTGGCCGAGGGCGACGTCTTCTTCTCCCACTGGGGCGAGTACCTGATGGCGATGGCCGCGGCGATGATGGAAGGGCAGGAAACGCCCGACATGACGGCCGCGCCGATCGCGACGGAGACGAAGAAGCTGACGATCAAGGGCACCGGGATCGTCCCGATCAGCACCTATTACAAACCGAACTCGGTGCAGCCGTACCGGCTGCCGCCTCTGCAGCCGGAGGAAGAAGCGGTGACCAGCGCCGGCGAATCGGGGACGGTCGGCAACCAGTACCTGGAAAAGACCGGCGTGTTGCAGCTGTTCGGCAACGTCACCGGCCTCGAAAAATAGTCGCGCGGCGACGGACGAAGGAGGACACGGTGAAGGTCGGGCGGATTCTCGGTTACGTCGACAAGTGGTCGGTCAGGCCAGGTGACACGTTGCGGGTGGCGGCCAGCACCGAGGCCCCGCGGTTCGAGGCGGAGTTGGTCCGCCTCCGCCGCGGCGGCCCCCGGCCCGGCCGGCGGGACGTGTTCTCCTTCGACGTCGTCGACACGCCGCTGAGCGGCTCCTACGACGGCAAGCTCCACGAGCTCCACCCGGGCTCCTTCGCGGTGACCGAGGAAGGGGCGCACCTGGGCGAGTCCGGCACGGTCTCGCTCAGCGCCTGGATCTACCCGACCCTGCCGCAGCGCGGCAGGCCGCAGGGGATTGTCAGCTACCGCGACCCGGAGGCGGGGCGCGGGATCGGCCTCTATCTCACCGCCGACGGGGCGCTCGCGGTGCGCTTCACCGACGCCGCGGGCGACGAACACCAGGCCCGCGTCACCGCCCCTTGCGACGCCATGCGCTGGTACCGCGTGGCGGCGACCGTCGATCTCGGCGCGGGCAGCGTCGCGCTCGAGCAGATGCCCCTGCGGCGCTGGGGCATCGACCCCTCGGCGGAGAGCACGACGACGACGCTCGACGCGGCGGTCGACCTGCCGCCGGCGGGGCGGCTCTGCATCGGCGCCGGTGCGGCCGGCTTCGATCCGGAGGGGACGCGGCCGTTCGCGATCGACGGCTTCAACGGCAAGATCGACGGCCCGGCGGTCCTCGCCGACGGTGTCCCAGTCGCCGAATGGGACCTCTCGGTCGGCCCCGAGACGAAGGTCGTCACCGACAGTTCCCCGCGCGGCAACCACGCCGCGCTGGTGAACGGCGGCACCCGGGCCGTCACCGGACACGACTGGGACGGGACCGAGCTCGACTTCCGCCGCGCTCCCGCCCAGTACGGGGCGATCCACTTTCACGACGACGATCTGCTCGAGGCCGACTGGCCGCTCGACCTCTCGGTCGAGATCCCGGCCGACCTCACCAGCAGCCCCTATGCGATCCACCTCACCTGCGAGGACGGTGAGGAGTTCATCCCCTTCTTCGTCCTGCCGCCGAAGGGCAAGACGACCGCGAAGGCCGCCTTCCTGGCGCCGACGATGACCTACATGGCGTACTCCAACTTCAGCGGCGGCGCCGGCCTCGACACCGAAACGCTGACCGGGGCCCCGGCCGTGCGCGAACCGGCCGACTACTACATCGACGAGCATCCTGAGCTCGGTCACTCGATGTACAACACTCACGCCGACGGTTCGGGCATCGGGCTCGTCTCGATGCAGCGGCCGATGCTGAACATCCGCCCGCAGCACGCCTTCTGGCTCAGCGAGGGCGGCGGCTGGGGGTTCAGCAGCGACATGTTCCTGATCGACTGGCTCGAGCACTCCGGCTACGAGTACGACGTGATCACCGACCACGACGTGCACCGCGAGGGCGTCGACCTGCTCGCCGGCTATGAGGTCGTCATCTCCGGCACCCACCCCGAGTACAATTCCGAAGCCGAGATCCTGGCGCTGGAGGAGTACCTCGAGGGCGGCGGCAACTTCATGTACCTGGGCGGCAACGGCTGGTACTGGGTGACGACCGTCGACCCGGAGCGCCCCGACGTGATGGAACTGCGCCGCGGGATCGCCGGCCTCCGTACCTGGGGCGGCTATCCCGGCGAGGGCCACCACAGCATGACCGGCGAGCCCGGCGGCCTGTGGAAATTCCGTGGTCGGCCGCCGCAGCGGCTGGTCGGCATCGGCTTCTCCTCGCAGGGCGGCGGCGCCTCCTCCTCCTACGTGCGGACCGAGGCGAGCGACGACGACCGGGCCGCCTTCATCTTTGCCGGCGTCAACCGCTCGGAGGAGATCGGCGCCTTCGGCGACAAGTGGGGCGGCGCCGCGGGCGAAGAGCTCGATCGCCTCGACTTCGAACTCGGGACGCCGCGCCACGCGCTCCTGCTGGCGACCTCGAGCGGCCGCCACTCGAACCTCTACCAGCGGGCGATCGAGGAGCTTCTACAGCTCCACGTCAGCAAGGGTCACGGGGGCGAGGACGACCCCGACGTGCGCGCCGACCTCGTCTACTACGAGAACCCGAACGACGGCGAGGTGTTCTCGGTCGGCTCGATCAACTGGACCTCGAGCCTCTCCTACAACGACTACGACAACAACGTCGCCCAGATCACCCACAACGTGCTGCGTCGATTCGGCGGCGAGCTCGAGCGGGGTGCGTGATCCCGCGCCACGCTCAGCTGAGGGCGGAGAGGTGCGGACGGTGGGCGTCGTCACCGCCGCCGGCGCCGCCGAGCCTCCACAGGCGCAGGCCCATGTGCAGCTCGAGGCGATCGTCGCCGCGGTGGAGGTCGCAGCCGGTCAGGCGTTCGATCCGCTGTAGCCGCTTGTAGAGGCTCGAGCGATGGACGAAGAGACGCGAGGAGGCGGCCTTCGCGTCGCAGCCCGACTCGAGATAGGTCTCGAGCGTTTCGACCAGCCCGATCCCGTCGCGCTCCTCCAGCAGGTCGGCCAGGGAGGGCGGGATCAGCTCCAGCGGGTCGCGGCCGTCGAGCATCGAGGTGAGCGTGCGGTAGGGCCCGAGGTCCCCCCAGGCGAGCGGGCTGCCACCGTTCAGGTCGGGGACGCGGCGCGCCACTTCGACCGCCAGCAGCGCCTCGCGGTATGAGTCGCGGAGCGCCGCGAGTTCTTCGCGGACGCCGCCGACCCCGACCGTCACCTCGACCTCGGTGCTGATCCCGCGCGCCTCCTTGGCGAACTGCCGGCGGGCGGCGGCGAGCAGCGCGTCGGCGCGCCGTTCGGGCTCGCCGTCGTCGTCGCAGGCGAAGGCGAGGACGACGTCCTGCTGGTGCGGCAGCACGATCGCGTTGTTGGGCGAGATGCTGCGGCGGACCTCCTCGGCGGCGAACGAGAGGTGGACGCGGCCCCGCGGCCGCAGGCCCGGCCCGCGACTGCGCCGGGGCTCGGCCCGGGCGACCAGGGCGACGCAGCGCCCGGTTCCGGTCAGCATGCCGTCGCCGTTCAACTGGTCGGCGGCGGTCTCCGGGTCTTCGCCGAACAGCAGGCGTTGGAGGGCGTCGCCATGCAGCTTCCGCGCCATGTCCTCCAGCCGCCGCGCCCGGGCGAGCTCGGCCGCCATCTGGTCGGCGTAGGCGGCCGCGAGCCGCAGCTGCTCGGCGTCTTCGAGCCGCGGCTCGTCGATCAGCCAGAGGTAGCCGAGCAGCGCTTCGTCGAAGCGCAGGCGGATGCGGAGCCGGGCGTCCATCCCCAGCCCGGGATTGGCCGGGACGCGGATCTGGTCCGGCGCCGCTTCGATTTCCAGCGAGAGCAGCCAATCGATCACCGCCTGCGGCGCCCGCCGGCAGAGGATCGAGTCGCGCCGGACCCGATCGATGTGGCCGTGGTGCGAGCTGTAGGCGAGCGCCTGGAAGTGGCGGTCATCGACCCCGACCGGCCGCTCCAGCTCAGCCGCCAGGGCGTCGACCAGTTCCTGCAGCCCGTTCATGCCCTAGCGCCGCGGCACGGTCGCGACCGCCTCGATCTCGAACGGCAGACCGGGGAGCGCGAACTCGGTCACCAGCGTCGGGTTTGGTATTAACTGTGGACTCATGGTCCACAGTTAATACCAAACTACCGATGAGATAGCAACGTCTCAGCCGCCGCCGACGCCGGCCAGCTCTTCCATCTGGGAGGTCGCGGCGTTGAGGTGTTTCTCCATCGCTTTGCCGGCCCGGCGGGGGTCGCCTTTTTCCAGCGCGGTGACGATCGCCAGGTGCTGGTGGCCGGAGACTTTCAGCAGGCGCTCAAGGGGGACGGCGCGGAACGGCACGTAGAGCTCCGCCCGGGCCTCCTCCACCGCCTGGCGCAGCGGGGCGCTCTCGGCGAGGTCGGCGATGAAGAGGTGGAAGCGGACGTCCCAGGTGCGGAACTCGTTGACGTCGGTGCTCTGCGAGCCCTGGTC
>ERZ778021.2722-NODE-2722-length-14782-cov-4.872275_pt1 | contig 14782 bp, 19 predicted proteins | sample MGYA00375751_ERZ778021 | MGnify/ENA primary metagenome ERZ778021 (study PRJEB29350, sample SAMN05389814) | bioreactor metagenome | isolation source: Thiocyanate stock bioreactor | place: South Africa: University of Cape Town | collected 2013-08-29 ... | reverse complement strand
CGGCCGATGGCCCGCGAAACCGCCGTACAGCTACAGGGCGAGTTGCAGATCGAGGTGATGAGGGCGCTTTGGCGGCTCGGGCGGGCGGCCAGCGTCGACGACGTCCGCAACGAGCTCCCCGACCGCCACCGCGGCGCCTACACGACCGCACAGACCGTCCTCAACCGCCTCGCCGAGCGCGGTCTGCTGGTCCGCGAGCGCCAGGGCAAGGCGATCTTCTACGCGACGAAAGTCAGCGAGGGTGACTACTACTCGCGCTCGGTTCGGGAGACCTTGGCCTCGGCCTCCGACGGCGCCCGCCGTGCGGCGCTGGCCCAGCTCGTCGGCGACATGGGGCCCGGCGAGCTCGGCGAGATCGAGGCGCTCGCCCGCGAGGTGGCCGCCAAGCGAGATGGCAAGAAGCGGAGATGATCGTCCTCGCCGGCCTGCTGCTCGCCGCGACGGCCTCTCCCTACCTTCTCCCCCGCGACGCGCTCGCACCGCTGACCGGCGTCGCCCTCTGGTTGTCCGTGCTCGTCCTGCGTGCCCTCCTCGTCGTCGTCGGCGCCCTGGTCCTCATCCTCTACCTGCCGGCGACCCAGGTGTTTCAGCTCACCACCCATTGGTGCATCCATGCCGTCGTTCCCTTCTTCGCGACCCATCTCGGCTTCTCGGGGCATCGACTCGGAGACGCGGCGACGTTGCTCCCTGGTTTCGTCCTCGGCCTGTCGCTGATCTGGGCGGTGTTCGCCGTCTGGCGGACGGCCCGCACGGTGCGCCGTTGGCTGCACGGCAACTGCCTCGGGGAGGGACCGCGCCAGAGCCTGATCGTCGGGGGGTCGGACGTCGTTGTAGTCGCCGCCGGCATCCGTGACGCAAAGGTGGTCATCTCGACCGGCGCGCTGGCGAAGCTCGACGAGCAGGAGCTGGCTGCCGGGCTCGAGCACGAGCGTGGTCATATCGCCCACCGCCATCCTTACCTGGCGCTCGCGGGCAGCGTCGCCTTCGCCCTGGCGCGGGTCCTTCCCGGTAGCAAGGACGCGCTCGGACGGCTCCGGTTCTGCCTCGAGCGCGACGCCGACGAGTACGCGGTGGACCGCGTCGGTGACCCGGTCGCCCTGGCGAGCGCGATCTGCAAAGCCGCCGCCGACCAACCGCCGACCGGCCCGGCGATGGCCGGCCTCGCTGGCGTCGGGACGGCTGCGCGGCTGCGCTTCCTTCTCGACCGGACCAAGGCTCGCCCCCGCGCCGGGGTCGAGCTCGCCGGTCGTTCCCTCGTCGTCGCCCTTGTCGCGCTGGTCCTACTGATGGCGGCCGCGACCCCCGCGCTCGCCCAGGCCGGGGTCGCCTCGGTCGGTAGAGCGGGCGCCGTGCATCCCTGCCAGAGCTGACGGCCCTTCGCGGCCGCGGCTTCCGCCCATTCCTACGGTCTGTAGGATGATGCTTAAGGGCCACTCTGCGCCCGCATCATGGAAGCCTCCCCCATCCCCACGATCCCATTCGACGAGCGGCCCACGCTCCTCTCCCTGCTCGGGCCGCGCTTTGCGATCAGCGCAATCCTCGGCATTGCGTTGATAGCGCTGGCGCTCGGCGTCCCGACCGACATCGTGCCCAATCCGTGGTTCGTGCGCATGATCCCGGCCGAAACCAGCAATTACTTCTTCTGGGTCACCAGCAGCGTCCTGACCGGCATCCTCCTCGCGACCTACGTCCTGCCGCGCGAGACCCGCGACAGGATCGCGGCCGCGAGCGCCGGCAGCAGCTTCCTCGGCCTGCTCGCCGTCGGCTGCCCGGTCTGCAACAAGCTCGTGGTCGCGCTGCTCGGCGTCTCCGGAGCCTTCAACTACTTCGCGCCGATGCAGCCCTATCTCGGCGCAGCGGGGCTGATGATGGCCGGGGCCGCCCTGTTCGTCCGCCTGCGCGGCGCGCGGCGCGCCTGCGCCATCCCGGTTTCTCCCGACCCGCCCGCCTGACGTGAGTTCGCGCAGCGGTAGAAGCCGACTGACGCTGCTCCTGATCCTCGTGTTCCTCGGCGGCGTCACCGTCCTTCACCACGACATGCCCGAAGAGGGGCACGGCATGGGGATGGCCGCGATCTGCCTCGCCGTGCTCGGCGGCGCCGCCGGTTTCGCGGTCCTGGCCGCCAAAGCGAGGCCGCAGCGCCGAATCGCCTGGTACCTGCGTCCGTCCCTCCCCGCGGTCACCCTTCCCGTCGCGTCCGTCCCGGCACGCGCCGGCCCCTTTCCCAGCATGGTCGTCCTCAGGCGTTGATCGCTTCCGCGCGGCTCCAGCCTTGAGCCGCGAGTAGTCATGCCGCCCTCCCCGGGAGGGCATGAACGCCCGTGCCGAGGGGTGCGGGCGTGCCGAACGCGATCGATGGAGGTACCTGATGAAATTCAGAAAAATTGCTCTCGCCGCCGCGGGCGCCACGCTGATTATTGCGGCACTGCTCGTCTCGTCCCTCAGGAGCGAATCGGGTGGACCGTCGATGAGCGGCATGTCGATGTCGCCCGGAGAACAAGCGATGAACGGCGAAGCGATGCAGGGCGAAAAGTCGATGACGGCGATGCAGGGCATGGCACCGCTGGCGCCCGGCGCCGACGGCACCAGGACGAGCGCCGATGGACTGGCCCTGGAACTCGACGCGGCGACGCCGGTAGCAGGACAAGCGGAGACCTGGACACTGCGCGTGCTGGACGCCGAAGGGATGCCGGTCACCCACTTCGAACGCGACCAGACGAAACTGATGCACCTGATCGTCGTCCGTGACGACTTCACCGGCTACCAGCACCTGCATCCGGCGTTGAAGCCGAACGGCGACTTCGTCGTCCCCGTCACGCTCGCGCAGCCGGGCCGCTATCGCGTGATCGCCGACTTCACGACCGGCGGCAAGCGCTATCCCCTGGGGGTCGACATCACCGTGCCGGGCAAGGTGAAGCGGGTGCCGATGCCGTCGCCGAGCTCGACGTCGAGCGTCGACGGCTTCTCGGTGACGTCCGCCCACGGGGCGCTGAAGGCCGGCCGCGAGGAGCAGTTGACGTTCTCGGTGGCCCGTTCGAGCAGGCCGGTGACCGACCTGCAGCCCTACCTCGGTACCTATGGGCATCTCGTAGCCCTGCGGAAGCCGGACCTCGCCTACTCCCACATCCACCCGGTCGCCGACGACAGGCGGGCGGGGACGATCACCTTCGACGCGGAGTTCCCGGCGGCGGGTACCTACCGCCTCTTCCTGCAGTTTCGGGCCGAGGGCGCCGTACACACCGCATCCTTCACCGTCGACGTGGAATAGAGGCTGAGCAGCAAGAAGCACGGAGCGCCAGGGTGGGCGGCGCTCCGTGCTCCTACATAATGTAGTTATGGAGGTCGCGTATGGGCCATGGATCATCGCCACGCACAAGCTCTTCGACGGGAACTTTGGGGACCGCCGGGCGATGCCTCGAGACGGAACGGCTGCGATGCTCGGGGACGTGAGTCGCGCACACCCTGAAGCCCGGACATGAGTCCCCCGATCGACGGTAGGACCGCGACCGCGGTTCTCGAGGCCAGCGGCATGCTGCGGGCCTCGGAGAAGGCGGTGGTCGAGTCGGCGATCGGGCGACGGCCGGGGGTGCTCGAGGTGGAGGCAAACCCGGTCGCGCAGACCGCGACCGTCACCTACGACCCTGAGCAGACCTCGATCCAGGAGCTGCGCGAGTGGATCATCGAGTGCGGCTACCACTGCGCCGGTCAGTCGGTCCCCGAGCACATCTGCGATCCGCTGATGGAGCTCGATCCACCGACGCCGGCGACCGCGATCCAGGCGCCCGAGCACGGCCACGCCCCCGCGCGCGAGCCGGAGGCGGCCGAGGCCGAGGGCGGGATGAAGCGCTCCCCCGACGAAGCGATGGGCCACGGCGGCGGCGGCGAGATGTCGATGGCGTCGATGGTCGCCGATATGCGCAACCGCTTCCTGGTCGCCGCGATCTTCTCGGTCCCGATCCTGCTCTGGTCGAAGATCGGCTCAGACGTCTTCGGCTTCCACGCCGCCGCCCCGTTCGGCCTCCGCGAGGACGTCTTCACGCTGATCCTCAGCCTGCCGGTGATCTTCTACTCCTGTTCGATCTTCTTCACCGGCGCGGTACGGGCGCTGCGGGCGCGGACCCTGGACATGATGGTCCTGGTCGCCGTAGCGGTCGGGGCCGGCTGGGGCTACTCGGTGGCGATCACCCTGACCGGCGGCGGCGAGGTGTTCTACGAGGCGGCGAGCGTCCTCGCCTCCTTCGTCCTGCTCGGCCACTGGTTCGAGATGCGCGCCCGCGGCGGCGCCAACGACGCGATCCGCACCCTGCTCGACCTGGCGCCCTCGAAGGCACTGGTGATCCGCGACGGCGAGCAGATCGAGATCCCGACCGAGGAGGTGGTCGTCGGTGACCTCCTGCTGGTGCGGCCCGGTTCGAAGATCGCGGTCGACGGGATCGTCGAGGAGGGCGAGAGCGAGGTCGACGAGTCGATGGTCACCGGAGAGAGCCTGCCGGTCCACAAGGAGTCGGGCTCGGAGGTGACCGGGGCGACGATCAACGCGAACGGGACGCTGCGGGTTCGGGCGATCAAGATCGGCGCCGACACCGCCCTTGCGCAGATCGTCAAGCTCGTCCAGGAAGCCCAGAACTCGAAGGCACCGGGACAGAAGCTTGCCGACCGCGCCGCCTTCTGGCTCGTCCTCGTCGCCCTGATCGGCGGTGCGGCGACCTTCGCGGCGTGGGCGATCTTCAGCTCCGAACCGACCTCGACCGCGGTCCTCTTCGCGATCACCGTCGTCGTCATCACCTGCCCTGATGCGCTCGGGCTCGCGACGCCGACCGCGATCATGGTCGGCTCCGGCCTCGGTGCCAAACGCGGGGTCCTCTTCAAGAACGCGATCGCACTGGAAACCTCGGCCCGGATCGACGCCGTGGTGATGGACAAGACCGGCACCCTGACCAAGGGCGAGCCCGAGGTCACCGATGTCGTCGCTGAGGGGCTCGACGAAGTCGAGCTGCTGCGCCTCGTCGCCGCGGTCGAGCGCTCCTCCGAGCACCCGCTGGCGGCGGCGATCGTCCGCCGCGCCGAAGCCGCCGGGGCCGACGAGGTCGATGCCCATGACTTCGAGAACGTGCCCGGGCACGGCGCCCTCGCCAGAGTCGACGGGCACGCGGTCGCAGTGGGCAATCGGCGACTGCTTGAGCAGCGCGGGATCGAGCTGGGCGCGCTCGGCGCGCGGCGCGAGGAGCTCGCCGCCGGTGGCCGCACCGCCGTATTGGTGGCGATCGACGGACGCGCCGCGGGCGTCTTCGGGATCGCCGACGCTCCGCGGGAGACCTCGCGGGCGGCCGTCGAGGCGCTGCACGAGGCCGGGGTCGAGGTGGTGATGCTGACCGGCGACAACGAGGCGACCGCGGCGCGGATCGCCGAGGGCCTCGGGATCGACACGGTGATCGCCGAGGTGCTGCCCGGCGACAAGTCGGCCAAGATCGCCGAGCTTCAGTCCGCCGGGCGCAAGGTGGCGATGGTCGGCGACGGCGTCAACGACGCTCCCGCCCTCGCCCAGGCAGACCTCGGGATCGCGATCGGCGCCGGCACCGATGTCGCGATCGAGACCGCCGACGTGGTCCTGATGCGCTCCGATCCGCTCGACGTGGCGGCGGCGCTGGCGATCGGCCGGGCGACGCTGCGGAAAATGCACCAGAACCTCGGCTGGGCGGTGGGGTACAACGCGATCGCGCTGCCGATCGCCGCCGGCGTCTTCCAGCCCTCGCTGGGACTCGAGCTGCGGCCGGAGATCGCCGCCCTCTCGATGTCGGGGTCGAGCTTCATCGTCGCCGTCAACGCGCTGCTCCTGCGGCGGGCACGGCTACCGGAGGTCCAGGAGACCTTGCCGCCGGCGAGCGCTGGCGAGCCCGGTCAGGGGCGCTTCGCCACCCCCAGGATGTGAGGGATCGGCGGCACCGGCGGGCCCGGCGTGAACGGGAAGCGTTTCTGGCTCTCGATCCGAAAGCCGCCGCGCTCGATCGCCGCGCCGGTGTCGCGGCTGAGATGACAGCCGCCGCCGACGTGGGGCCAGAACGTCGCATCGGCGGCGCGCTGCATGCGTCGAACCCAGGGCTTGTGAGCGACGACGTGCTCGTAGAAGCGCAACTCGCCACCGGGGCGGATCACCCGTCGCAGCTCAGCCAGCGCCTGCGATTGATCGGAGACCGAACAGAGGACGAGCGAGGCGACGCCGGCGTCGAAGGATTCGTCCGCGGGCGGGAGGTCTCCGGCGACCCCGGCGACCACCTCGACCGGAACCGGGGCGTCCGCCGCCGCCGCGATCGCCGCCTGCCGCAGGCGCGGCTCGGGCTCGACTGCGATCACTCGCGTGACGGTCTCGGGATAGAGCGGGAAATTGAGACCGTTCCCGGCGCCGACCTCGATCACCTCGCCGCTCAGGCCGGCGAGCAACCTCAGCCGATGCTCATCCTCCCCGTGGGCCTTGCGGCCCGAGGTCATCCGCATGTAGAGGCGGGCGAAGAGCGGGTGGTGGACTTTCTCAGGCATCGGCGGATCCCACCGCACGGCGCAGCACGAAATAGACGGCGGCGCCAACCAGCGCCAACCAGCCGATGCTGAGCGCCAGCTCGGCCCCGGCACCGAAGCTCGGTGAGAAGGCACCGTCGTACATGACCCGCGATGGACCATACCCCGGCAGGAGGAATGCGCCCGTCCCAGGCGCATCGCGGAACATCGGGCTCTGCACGACGCCGAGGTCGGTGAAGACGAGGAAGAGCATCAGGTAGGTGGCGGCGAGGCTGTCGAGGAGGGCGCCGGCGAGGGCGCCGATCCCGGCATAGATCAGACCGAGCAGGACGAGCCCGGCGAGCAGGGGACCCCACGAGGCCGGGGTGAAGTTGAGGGCGGTGACGAGTGCCGAGACGGCGACGACGATGGCGGTCGCGGTCGCGAGGACGCCGAGCCGTGCGATCACCGTCTCCCCCGGTCGGTAGCCGGCGACGACCAGCCGCCGGTCGCCCTGGAGCGCCGATTGCATGACGAAGACGCCGAGCAGGGCGGCGGCGAAGGCGATGACCACGCCGCCCATTCCCGCTCCGTGGAGTTCCTTCATCGTCGTCGTCACCACCACTCCCCCGGGCAGGCTGAGCTGTTTCGGGGTGGAGAGCGTCTCGGCGATGCTTTTCGTGATCACGTAGGCCGGCAGCAGCACCAGGACGATCAGGACCAGGGGTCGTCGTCGCTGATCGCGGAAGGCCATCACCGCCGCGCTGCGGGTGCGCGCAACCATCGTCAGGCCCTCGTCCGCGCCGCGAACCAGAAGGCGCCGAGGGCCACGGCGATCGATCCGGCCGCGACCGCCGCCATGCCGAGCCAGTCGGCGCCCGGCGAGCCCTGGCCGCCGCCGGCGGCGATCAGCAGGTTGGCCGCCGACCGCGTCGGGGTCCAGGCAAACGACCCGTTGGAGGTCATCTCGGGGCTTGAGAAGGCGTCGACCGAGAACAGGAAGACGATCAACAGCGATCCCTCCAGCGCGCCCTTGACGAAGGCGCCGATCAAGGCACCGAGGCCGATGTAGATGACCGCGAAGCTGGCGATCGCGACCGCGGCGTGCAGCGGGTGTCCGATGCCGCTGCGGAGCAGCAGGGTGAGGAAGGCGACGGCGCTGACCGTCAGGCCGATCGCGAGGGCGGCGGAGATACGGGCGCCGGAGACGCGCCAGGGGCCGAGCCCGGCTGCCGAGAGGCGGCGGTCGGCGCCGCGCGAGGAGGAGACCTGGAAGAAGGCGAGGGTTCCGGAGAGGAAGGCCGCCGCCCAGCCAGCGCTGATCGCGGTCGCCGATTGGGCGGCGAGGGTGCCGCCGAGCGCTTTCGCGAAGTCGCCGAGGATGCTGGCGAAGATGAGGACGAAGAAGACGGGGATCGCGATCAGCAGGACGAGCGTCAGCGGCGCCCGCAGGTGCTCGCGCGTGAAAGCGAGGCTGGTGGGGAGGACGGCGGTCAGCAATTGCAGATCCGCCCTTCGCACAGTTCGTACATCCGATCCAGCCGCTCGCGCTCGGCGAGCAGGTGGGAGACGATCAGGATGCCCATGCCGGCGTCGCGGCGGCGCTCGGACATCTCCCAGAAGCGCAGGTAAGTCTCCCAGTCGAAGCCGGAGTATGGCTCATCGAGCAGCAGCAGTTCGGGTTCGTGCATCAGCGAGATCGCCAGGTTGAGCTTCTGACGCGTGCCGCCGGAGAGCTCCTCGATCCGGTAGGAGCGGTACTTGGCGAACTGCAGCTCCTCGAGCAGGCTTCCCACCGAGCGTTCCCGCTGCTCCTCGTCGAGACCGTAGGCCCGGGCGAAGAGCTCGAAGTGCTCGTCGACCGTCAACTTCTCCCAGACCATCGGCAGCTGCGGGCAGTAGCCGAGCCGGTTTGGTCGACTGACCTCGCCGGCGTCGCGCTTCAGCAGACCGACGACGATCTGCATCAGCGTGCTCTTGCCCGAGCCGTTCTCGCCGACCAGTCCGACCAGCTCGCCGGCGCGCACCTCCAAGCTCGCGCCCCGCAGGACCGAGATCGTGCGGCGCCGGGGCCAGATGCCGCGATGAAAGCTCTTCTCCACGCCGCTGGCGCTGAGGATGACCGGTGCAGGCGCCGCGAGGCTAGTGCCGGGCTGGCCGTCCGCCAGCCCGGCACTGACGCCGTCCGAGGTCAGTGGCTGCCCCGCCATCACATCGCCTTCATCATCATCGCCATCATCGCCGTGCACACAACCGCGACCACGACGAATCCAGCCCCGACGACGCCGGTGGCGACGAGGGCGATCGCGATCACCAGCATCGGGATGCAGCAGGCGATCATCAGCCAACGGGCGTGGCCCCCCGACTTTTTCTCTCCCTGAGGAGCGGAGTCGCCGGCACTCATCGGTGGGCCCCTTTCAAAGACGCCGGCGTATAGCCGAGCTTGCGGTAAAGCGGGCAGTGACCGAGTGCGCCGGTGGCGACAAGGTCAAGTCCGGCCAAGACCAGCAGCACCTCGAGTACCACGACGACGGGGCCGCCGCCGGAGGCGAGGAGGATCAGGCCGCCGATCGCGCCGACCAGCCCGACAAAGACACGGCCTGCCCGCTCGATTGGCGTGATGTTGATCGTCGGACGTTTCATCTCCAACCTCCTCTTCTGCTTCGCTGAAATCTCATCCGACACAACGTAGGAGCCGGTCCGCGGACGGACATCCGTGAAAAACACCCCCTCCGCCTGCGGGGTTCCCCCGACTCCGCGACCTATCTCGCAGGTGAAGGGGTTCTGAAGCGGAGGACCGAAGCCCGCCTCGGTAGCGATGGCCGGTTCGCCAGGCGTCTCCCTCTCGGCCATCCGTAGTTGCCCGCAGTCGATTTCGGGGCATTTCCCCGACGGCGCGTAGGAGGCGGCGGTCTAACGTCGTCGCGTAATGAAAGACATGCACGACTTGCCCCCACACGACAACGCCCACGCGCGCCTTCGATCTGGCGCTCGAATCTTCTGGCTGGCCGCCGTAGCGACAGCCGGCATCCTGGCCCTAACCGCCACGATGGCGAGCGCGTCGATCGTTCAGGAGGAACAGCAGGGCTCGCAGGTCCTGCGCGAACTCGAACGCGGAAAGCTCCAGTGCAAAGACGCCGGCGCCGCCGAGTTTGAGACCGTCGGCGAGTACGTGATGGGCCGCATGCTCGGCTCGGCCAGCGCGCATGAAGCGATGAATCAGGTGATGTCGCGCATGATGGGGCCCCGCAACGAGCCACTCATGCACGAAGTGATGGGCCGTCGTTTCGCCGGCTGTGCCGGCGGGCACCTGCCTTCGGGGTTCGGGCGAATGATGGGCGCCTTCAACGCGATGGGGATGATGGGCGGCGGCGTTCGCCAAGGTGAAGGCGAAGGGCCCTACGGCACGTCCGGCTCGATGATGGACGGCCGCTCGCTCCAATCCAGCGCGGGCGACGACGACTTCAACGGCCCGTCGGCCGTCGCGATGATCGGAATGATGGCGGTTCTGATCGGCGCAGTCGCACTCGCGATCTTCTGGTTCACCCGGCGTCAGCCGCGCAGCCCGATGGATGTGCTCGAGCAGCGCTACGCGCGCGGCGAGCTGAGCGCAGAGGAATACCAACAGCGCCAACACCTACTTGGAGGGAGTTCAAGATGATTGAGGCAATTCTGCACTTCGGCGATATGGGCTGGGGCAATCACATGGCCAACTGGGGGGCTGGCTGGTGGATCCTGATGGCTCTTCTCATGGTGTTGTTCTGGGGTCTTGTGATCGGCGGCGTCCTGTCGCTTCTGCGACCGTCGGCTGGCGGTCACCCCGTAAGACACAACCCGATCGAGGTGCTCGACCACCGTCTGGCGGGCGGCGAGATCTCACCTGAGGAGTACCGACAGCGTCGGGCGACGCTGAGCGGCGACGCGGGCGAGCGTGACGATGAGGGAAAAGAGCGTGACAAAGAGGGAGAACGATGATGGACGAGAAGAGCCCCTCTGATCGGGGACGCTACGCCGGTACTGTCGGACCGGCCTTGGTCGCACTGCTGGCAATGCAGATCATCATCGGCTACGAGTGGCTGAGCTCCGGGATTACGAAGGTGGCCAGCGGCGACTTCGCATCGGGACTCGGTGCCGACCTCGCTGAAGGGTCACGCGACTCCGCGCACTGGTATCGCAGTTTCCTGACGGGACGATCATCCCGAATGCGCCCACGTTCGGCGTGTTGATCGAGGTCGGCGAGATCGTCACGGGGGCCGTGTTGATGGTCGGGGCGGTGGTGTGGATGCTTCGTTGGTCGCGCCTCTCAGAACGCGGGCGGATCACGCTGCTTGTCGTGACCATGCTGGCCGCCCTCGGCGCATCATTCATGGCGCTGAACTTCCACCTCGCCAGCGGTGCCAACCACCCGTGGCTAATTCCCAAGGACGGCTTCGACGAGACGATAGATGTCGACACCGTGCTCATCATGTTCGAGCTCGTCCTCGTCGCCTTTTGCGGTCACGTCCTGGTGAAGGTAAGAAGTCAGCACGAGGCCGCTGCCACTGACGGTTCGCCGAACCTGCGAGGCGTTGCCACGTAGGAGCATCGAGCCCTGGCGGGCCCCGGGAGGCGTCCACCGGCGAGGTGGTGCCAAAGGAGCGGGCGGGCGCGGTGGGCCCCCCGGAATGGCGACCTCTTCGGATTTCATGATCGTTTCGTTCCCCACCCGTTCCCCCCGCGCCATTTCAAAATGCATTTTGCTTCCTAGAGCAACACTTCTCCTTTAAGGACCGGCCTCCAGAACTGGTGAATTCCAGGTTCGAGTCTTGGCCGTCCCGTCTCGGGCATCTCGATCGCAACAAAGATCGTGATCGAGACCGTGTAGGCGGCTAAGGCGGTCGAGAGGACGGCGCTGGCCCCCAACCCGCCCGAACCAGCGGCAGCACGGTGGGGCCGAAGCCGAAGAGATGGGCGAGGATGATGGCGAGCGCCATCTGCGGCGCGCTCGCCTAGCCCAGGGGCGGACGCGATCACCATATCGCCCAGGGAGCTCGCCGATCGCGCAGCCGGTCAGAGGGTGGATCGTGGCACTGACCGATACCCGGTTGAGAGAGGGCGCCCCCCATGTGCCTGCGCCTCAGTCATGGCCGTCCCCGGCGCGACTACGCACCGCGATCCTGAAGCCACCGGGGGCCTCGAGGCCAAAGCTCCAGGCTCCGTGGCGCCGCTTTGGTTCGCCGACCTCGAAGCCGTCGGCCTCGAGCCGGCGATGGAGGTCGTCGACCTCGTCGTCGCTCGCCAAGACGAAGCCGAGGTGGAACGTCCTCGGGTACGACACCGGCTCGGCGCCGGCGTCCATCAGGGCCAGGGTCATGCCATCGTCGTCGTGGAGCAGCGCGAAGTTCTTGTGGCCCTCGCCGGCGGGACGGAGGCCGAAGTGGCGCTGCAGGACGTCGCCGGCGGCGGGAACGTCGTCGACCGCGAGGCTGAGCTGGTTCAGCTTCATCGCGCTCAACCCTTCACGAGCCGGCCGACCGCGCCCATCAGCTCCTCGGCTTTCGCCTCGCGCTCGGCGGCGGAGCCGTCCATGCAGTGGTGGACGTGGTCGTCGAGGAGACCGAGAGCGACTCCCTGCAGAGCGGCCTCAGTCGCCCCGATCTGGGTCAGGACGTCGATGCAGTATCGGTCTTCCTCGACCATACGCGAGAGGCCGCGGACCTGGCCCTCGATGCGGGCGAGACGTTTGAGCAGCTGGTCCTTCGATGCGGCGTAGCCCGGTTTCTGATTCATGCGGTTAGGATACCCCTGTAGGGTATAGAGGGTCAAGCGACCCGGTCCTCGAGGAGACGAATGAGCGATGTGATCAGCAAGATCGGCCAGGGCCTCGAACAGTCCTTCCTGATGGCCTATGAGGTCTGGTGGGCGCTGGTCCTGGGCTTCGCGATCTCGGCGATCGTCCAGGCCTGGGTGCCGAGGGAGAGGATCGAGAGTGCGCTCTCCGGCAGCGGGCCCGGACCCGTCGCCAAGGCGACCGGCCTCGGCGCCGCATCTTCCTCGTGCTCCTACGCGGCGATCGCGATAGGCAAGTCGCTGTTCCAGAAGGGCGCCTCGGCGACGACGATGTTGGCCTTCCAGTTCGCCTCGACCAACCTCGTCTGGGAGCTCGGCCTCGTCCTCTGGGTGCTGATCGGTTGGCAGTTCGCCCTCGCCGAGTACGTCGGCGGGATCGTGATGATCGTGCTGATGGCGGTAATGGTGCGGGTCTTCGTCTCGCCGAAGCTCGAGGAGGCCGCGCGTCGCCACGCCCAGGAGGCAGACACCGGCCATCAACATCACATGGCGGGCGAAGAGTTGAGCTGGCGCCGGCGGCTGACCTCGTCCGCCGCCTGGTCGGACGTCGCCCACAACTTTCGCGGCGACTGGCAGATGCTCTACAAGGAGATCGCCGCCGGCTTCCTGCTCGCCGGCTTCATCGGCCTGCGCGGCAACGGCTTCTTCAACAGCCTCTTCATCAAGAACGCGCCGCCGCTCGTCGTCGCGGTCGAGAACGTGATCGTCGGACCGATCATCGCGATCCTCAGCTTCGTCTGCTCGGTCGGCAACGTTCCCCTGGCGGCGGTGCTGTGGTCGGGCGGAATCAGCTTCGCCGGGGTGATGGCCTTCATCTTCGCCGACCTGATCGTGCTGCCGATCATCCTCGCCTACCGCAAGTACTACGGCTGGGCATTCACGCTGCGGATCGTCGCGCTGATGTTCGTGACGATGGTGATCGCAGCGCTGATCATCGACGGACTCTTCAGCGCCGTCAACCTGATCCCCACGGGTCCGCGCCCGAGCCGCGGTGACATCTTCGGCTCGGTCCAGCTCGACTACAAGCTCTTCCTGAACATCCTCGGCCTGGTGATCTTCGCGGCGCTCTTCTACCTGACCGCGCGCCGCGGGGTGACCGATCCGGTCTGCGGGATGAAGGTCGACCGCGCCAAGGCGGTGCGGCTCGACTTCGGCGATCAGATCTTCTACTTCTGCTCCGACCACTGCCTGCACGCCTTCGAGGTCGAGCCCGATCGCTACCGAGGTCAGCGGAGCGAGGGCGGCGACGATGCCATGGCCCACGCCCATTGAGCTCTCGGCGGGTTGATCCGGGCGTGGACGGGAACCGTTGTAATCACGACCGGCAAGATGGCCGCGGATTCCCTGCGGCCCGACCCAGGTCCTGCAGATGAGTGCCATATCGCTACGACGTCGACTCATCCGCTCTAGGGGCTACCTCGCCCTCGCGCTGGTCGTCGCCCTCGGCTTTATGGTGGCCCTGCACCACGGCGACCCGATGCTGATGGACCACGGCCACGATGGCGGCGCGTCGGTCGAAATGGCCGGCGCGATGATCTGCCTCGGCGTCCTCGCCGTCGGCTTCGCCCTTTGTCCCAAGATCGGTGCTGCCCAGCCCCAACTTCGCCCAGAGCGATCGGCGAAGGCTTCCTTCCGCAAGCTGGCCCTGCCGACGGCGCCTAGCGCGTCGGCCCGCGCCGGACCGGCGCACTCACAGGTCTTCCGGCTCTGAGTTTCGGACCCGGGCAGCGCTCGCTGTCCGGTGGCGCCCGTACGGGCGCCCGCTGGTCCGAGACTCAAGAAAGGAGATTCACATGAAGATTCTTCGCAAGCCGAAGACGCTGCTGGCGCTCTTGGCGCTGGTAGCCCTCACCGCCCTGGTCAGTGCCTGCGGCGGGGGAGGAAGCAGCAGCGAATCGTCAACCAGCTCCTCGGGGAGGACGGTCGATCAGGCCTTCGTCGCCGAGATGATCCCGCATCACGAACTGGCGGTGGAAATGGCGGAAGTGGCCCAGAAAGAAGGCCAGCACCCGCAGATCACCCAGCTCGCCAACAACATCGTCGAATCGCAGAGTGCCGAGATCGAAGAAATGAAGGCGATCGCCGAAGAAATCGGTGCCACCGCAGGCGCTGGAGGCAGCGGCATGGAAGGCATGTCCGAAGAAGGCATGGAAGGCATGTCCGAAGAAGGATCTGGCCACGAAGAAAACACGAGCCAGAGCGAAGACGCGAAGGTGCTCGGGATGTCGATGGACTCGATGGGGATGTCGATGCAGATGTCGAGCCTCGAAGGCGCGAAGCCGTTCGACCGCACCTTCATCGACATGATGGTCCCCCACCACCAGGGAGCGATCCGCATGGCCGACGCGGAGGTCGAAATGGGCGAAAACAGCGAACTGAAGGATCTCGCCAAGCGCATCGTCGCCGCCCAGACGAAAGAGATCGAAGAGATGAACGAATGGCGGGAAGACTGGTACCGCGG